>Ga0318520_10000356_pt1 | contig 13068 bp, 8 predicted proteins | sample GRESIP178b2f16_FD_203512 | JGI IMG/M metagenome (GOLD analysis project Ga0318520, IMG submission 203512) | Tropical soil microbial communities from Luquillo Experimental Forest, Puerto Rico - GRE.SIPMG.178b2f16 | ecosystem: Environmental > Terrestrial > Soil > Tropical forest > Bulk soil...
ACCTCGACCTCGCGCGCGCCTCGGAGACCGCGCGCCTCGCCGATTCGGCCGCCCAGGCGTTCCGCCGCGGCGAGGGCCGGCTGGCGCTCAAGCGCGGCGAGCGGCCTCTCGAGCGGCGCAGCGAGCGCTGGGAATGCGCGGCGTGCGGCACCCCCGGGTTCAGCCCCGAGCCGATCCTGTTCTCGTTCAACAGCCCGCTCGGTGCCTGCCCGACCTGCCGCGGGTTCGGCAACGTCCTCACCTTCACCGCCGACCTCATCGTCCCCGACCACTCGCTGACGCTGCGCGAGGGGGCCCTGCGCCCCTGGGCGCGCTCGTGGCGCAGGGTCGCCTGGCCCAGGCTCGAGAAGCTGGCGCGCGAGCGCGGCGTGCCGCTCGACACGCCGTGGAGCCGGATGAGCGCCGCGCACCGCCAGCTGCTGCTCGCGGGGGGCGAGGGCTTCCGCGGCGTCATCCCGTTCCTGGAGCGGCTGCAGCAGAAGTCCTACGACGTCGGCAACCGCTTCGTGGTGAAGAAGTTCCAGACCGCGTTGCCGTGCAGCGCCTGTGGCGGGGCACGGCTCCGCCCCGAGGCGCTGCGGGTGCGGCTCGGCGGTCGGACCATCGCCGAGCTCAGCGCCATGACCATCGCCGAGGCGGCGCGCTTCATCGCCGCACTCGAGTTCGGCGCGGCCGGGCAGGCGATCGCCGGGCCGGTGCTGGCCGAGATCACCTCGCGGCTCGCGTTCCTCGAGCGCGTCGACGTCGGCTACCTGACGCTCGATCGGCTCACCCGCACGCTGTCGGGCGGCGAGGCGCAGCGGATCGAGCTCGCCAATGCCCTGGGCGCCAACCTGGCGGAAACGCTCTACGTGCTCGACGAGCCGACGGTCGGCCTCCATCCGCGCGACACCGCGCGCATGATCGCGATCCTCGAGGAGCTGGCGGCGCGCGGCAACACCCTGGTGGTGGTCGAGCATGAGCCGCTGGTGATGCGCGCCGCCGACGCGGTGGTCGACCTCGGCCCCGGCGCGGGAGAGCAGGGCGGGCAGGTGCTGTACGCCGGCCCCGGCGGCGCCGCGCTCGAATCGGTCGCCACCGAGACCGCACGCTACCTGCGCGGCGAGAAGCAGGTGTCGCGGACGCGGAGACCGCCGGCGGATGGCGCCCCCGCGCGCCGCCGCGGCGCGGCGGTCGTGCGCGAGCCGGCCGGCGGCTGGCTTTCGATCGAGGGCGCCGCTCATCACAACCTCAAGAACGTCGACGTGCGCTTCCCGCTCGGGCGGCTGAGCGCGGTGACCGGCGTTTCGGGCTCGGGGAAGAGCAGCCTGATCGAGGAGGTGCTGTATCGGGCGGCGCGCAGGGCGCTCGAGGCCAGCGAGGACGAGCCGGCCGGCGCCCACCGGGCGATCCGCGGGCTCGAGTCGCTCCAGCGTGTGGCGATGGTCGATCAGTCGCCGATCGGCAAGACCCCGCGCTCCTGTCCGGTCACCTATATGGGCGCCTACGCGGCGCTGCGCGAGGTCTACGCGCGACAGCCGGCGGCGCTGGCGCGGGGACTCAAGGACGGGGCGTTCTCGTTCAACACCGCGGGCGGCCGCTGCGAGGCCTGCCAGGGCGCGGGCTGGGTGACGGTCGAGATGGTGTTCCTCGCCGACATCCTGGTGCCCTGCGAGACCTGCGGCGGCGACCGCTTCCGCCGCGAAGTGCTCGAGGTGACCTATCGGGGGGTCAACATCCGCCGGGCGCTCGACCTCACGGTCGATCAGGCGTTCGAGCACTTCGCGAGCGAGCCGCGCTTCACCCGCGGGCTCCACATCCTGCGCCGCGTCGGGCTCGGCTACCTGAGGCTCGGGCAGCCCGCCAACCAGCTCTCGGGCGGCGAGGCCCAGCGGCTCAAGATCGCGCGCGAGCTGTCGGGAACCACCGGCGGCCCCACCCTGTACCTGCTCGACGAGCCCACGGTCGGGCTCCACTTCGCCGACGTCCAGCGCCTGCTCGAGGTGCTCGACGACCTGACCGCGCGCGGCGACACCGTGATCGTGGTGGAGCACAACCTCGACGTGGTGCGAAACTGCGACTGGGTCGTGGACCTGGGGCCCGAGGGCGGCGAGCGCGGAGGCACCGTGGTCGCCGCCGGCCCGCCCGAGGCGATCGCCGCCTGCGAGACGTCATGGACGGGGCGGTTCCTGCAGGAAGCGGGGAGGGTGCGGGTATGAAGAGGCGGTGGAATCGAGCGCGTCGTTTCGGCCCATGAGCGTGACCGCCGCATCGGGCGTCGTGCAGCTCGACGAGTTCCGCTGGATGCTGCCCCGGCAGGGCGGCATGCGGGTGCCGGGGATCCTGTTCGCGGATCGCCCGCTGCTCGAGAAGATGCTCTCCGACCGCACCTTGGACCAGGTGCGGAACGCCGCCCATCTACCCGGCATCCTCGAGGCCTCGATCGCCATGCCCGACGCCCACTGGGGCTACGGCCTGCCGGTCGGCGGCGTGGTGGCGACCGATGAGCACGAGGGCGTGGTCTCGCCGGGCGCGGTGGGCTACGACATCGGCTGCGGGGTGCGCCTGCTGCGCAGCCCGCTCACCCGCGCCGAGCTGGAGCCGCATCTCGACGCGCTCGCCGACGCGCGGTACCGCGAGGTGCCGTGCGGCGTGGGCTCGACCGGCGCGGTGCGGGTGCACGGCGCCGAGCTCGATCGCGTGCTGCGTGACGGGGCGAAGTGGGCGGTGGCGAGCGGGCGCGGCGTCCCGGGCGACCTCGACCACTGCGAGGAGCGCGGCACCCTGGCCGACGCCGATCCCGGGGCGGTGAGCGCCGCCGCCAAGGAGCGCGGCCGCGGCCAGCTCGGCACGCTGGGCTCGGGCAACCACTTCCTCGAGGTGCAGGAGGTCGAGCGCATCGTCGACCACGACGCGGCGCGCGCGCTGGGGCTCGCGGCGGGCGACGTCACCGTCATGATCCACTGCGGCTCACGCGGGCTCGGGCACCAGGTGTGCACCGATCACGTGCGCGACGTGTCGCGCCGGCTCGCCGGCTGGGGGATCGCGCTGCCCGACCGCCAGCTGGCCTGCGCGCCGCTCGGCTCGGACGAGGCCAGCGCCTACCTGGGAGCGATGCGCGCCGCCGCCAACTTCGCGTGGGCGAACCGCCAGTGCATCGCCGACGAGGTGCGGCGGGCGTTCGAGAGCGTGCTGGGACGCCCGGCCGAGACGCTCGGCCTGTCGCTGGTCTACGACGTGGCGCACAACATCGCCAAGTTCGAGCGCCACGCGATCAGCGGCGGGACGCGGCGCTGCCTGGTCCATCGCAAGGGGGCGACGCGCTCGTTCCCGCCCGGTCACTCGGAGGTGCCCGAAGCCTACCGCGCCACCGGCCAGCCGGTGCTGGTGCCCGGGGACATGGGGCGCTGCTCGTTCGTGCTGGTCGGGCGGCCCGGCTCGATGGCGCGCGCGTTCGGCTCCACCTGCCACGGCGCCGGGCGCCAGATGAGCCGCACCCAGGCGGTGCGCGAGACGCGCGGCCGCGACCTGGTCGCCGAGCTGCGCGAGCAGGGGATCCGCGTGCGCTACGAGGGGCGTGACACGCTGCGCGAGGAGACCAGCGAGGCGTACAAGGACGTCGAGCAGGTGGTCCGGGTGTGCGAGGGCGCCGACCTGTGCCGCATCGTCGCGCGCCTCCGGCCGTTCGTGGTGGTCAAGGGATAGGTGGCGATGGGCTTCTACCTGCGCCGGGGATTCCGCCTCGGACCGCTGCGCCTCAACCTGTCCGGCTCGGGACTGGGTGCCTCGGTGGGCGTCAAGGGAGCGCGGATCGGGATCGGGCCGCGCGGGCGCTACATCCACGTCGGCCGCCACGGGCTCTACTACCGCAAGTCTCTGGGCCGCGGCGTGGCGCCGCTGCCGGCGAGCGCGGCGTCGGCGGTGATGGGGGCGGAGCCGGGGGAGCGCTCCCCATCCGGCCGAGAGAGGCAACCATCGGCCGGATGGGGACACTCCCCCGGCCCCGCGTCGCGGGCCGCGGCGGCCCCCGCCGGGCCGCCGCTCGACCTGTCGCAGCTCGCGGACTCCTCGTCCGCGGAGCTGCTCGCCGAGCTCAGGCGCTCGCGGCGGGCGATCGCGTGGCTCGTGCCGGCGCTGGTCGCGGCGGCGCTCGTCGTCGTCGCCCTGATGGCGCGCGTGCCCGAGCGCTGGGTCGCGGCGGTCGCGGCGCTGGCGCTCATCGCGCCGCTCGGCGTCACCGAGGTGCACTACCATCTCGATCCGCCGGTCGCCCGGGCCTGGGAGGCCCTGCTCGCCGCGTTCGCGAGGCTCGGACGCTGCGGCGGGCGCTGGCACGCTGGCCCGGCCGGCACGGTGGGCGACCCGCGCGCCCTGGCCGGGGCCACGCTCGCGCTCGATCCCGAGGCCATCGCGGCGGCGCCCGAGTTGCCCGGGCGCGTGCGTTGCGACCTGGTGCCGCCCGCGCTGCGTGCCGGCGGGCGCACGCTCTATCTCTTTCCGGACCGCATCCTGGTCTTCCAGGGCCGCGAGGTGGGGGCGGCGAGCTGGAGCGAGGCGCGGATCACCGCCGGGCCGGCGCGCATGATCGAGCAGCGCACGCCGCCCGCCGACGCGCGCATCGTCGACCACCGGTGGCTCCATCCCAACCGCGACGGTGGCCCGGACCGGCGCTTCAGCGTCAATCCGCAGCTGCCGGTGGTCGAGTACGGTGAGCTGCGCATCGCGGCGCCCGGCGGGCTCGACGAGCGCTTCCTGTTCTCGCAGGTCGAGCCGGTCGCCGGGTTCGCCGCCGCGGTCCGGGCGCTGGTCGAGACCCACCCCGAGACCGACCGGCCGGCGATCGGTGCGGTGGAGGAGACGGCCGCACCGTCGTGACCGGGTTGGCCGCCGGACGCGCAGGGCTTAGGCTGGCGCGCCCTCGCCACCGCAGTCGACGGGCAGGAGGTGACATGGAACCACCGCGTGCGCTGGCCCGGATCGGCGGCGTGCTCTATCTCGTCATCATCGTGCTGGGGTTCTGGCAGGAGGCATTCGTGCGCGACCGGCTGGTGGTCTCGGGCGACGCGGCGGCCACCGCCGTGAACCTCCACGCGATGGAGCCGCTGTGGCGTCTCGGCATCGCCGCCGAGTTCGTGCTGCTGATCTGCGCGATCCTGGTGCTGTGGATCCTCTACCTCCTGCTGCGTCCGGTGAGCCGCGACCTCGCGCTGCTCGCGGTGTTCCTCAACGTGGTGTCGATCGCCATCGAAGGGGCGGTGGCGATGTCGCTGATCGAGGCGCTGTTTCCGCTCGGCAACGCCCACTACCTCGAGGCGTTCACGCCCGGTCAGCTCCAGGCGCTGGCGAGCCTGGCGATCCGGTCGCATGCCTATGGCTTCGGCGCGAGCCTGATCTTCTTCGGCTGTTTCTGCCTCGTCATCGGTGCCCTGATCTCGAGGTCGGGCTACATCCCGCGGCTGATCGGGGTGCTGATGCAGATCGCGGGCTCGTGCTACCTGATCAACAGCTTCGCGCTGCTGGTGGCGCCGGGCGTCGCCAATCGGATCTTCCCCGCCATCCTGCTGCCCGCCCTGGTCGGCGAGTCGTCGCTGTGCCTGTGGCTCATCGTCCGGGGCGTGGACGCGGACAAGTGGAGAGCGCTGACCCATGCACCGCGGCCCGCCGCCACCTAGAGCGGGCCGCGCTGGCATGCGCGGCGCGGCGGCGACGCTGGTGCTGCTCTCGCTCGGGGCCATCGCCGGCCCCGCGGCCGCGGACCTGGTCTACAACCGCAGCTTCGAGGTCGACCACGTGTGGATCGTGGTGTCGCCGGGAGCGCCGCAGCGCGCGGCCTTCGAGCAACTGGGGCTCAAGGCCGCGCCAGGCGTCAACCAGCACGCGGGCCAGGGCACGGCCTCGATCACGTTCGAGTTCAAGAACGCGTTCCTCGAGCTGCTGTGGGTGGACGCGGCGGTTCCGGTCGCCCCCGGCAACGAGGCCGCAGTGCGCAAGTTCACGCGCCGCCAGCGGTGGGCGACCTCGGGCGGCTGCCCGTTCGGCATCGCGCTCCACCGCACCGCCAGCGCTGCGGACTCGCTGCCGTTCGAGAGCTGGCCGCTCCATCAGCCGTGGATGCCGCCGGGCGTCTCCTACGCCATGCTGACGCCGCGCGCCGACTCGCTGAGCCCGGCGCTGTGGGTGGTGCCGCGCTCGAGCGCGGTCAAAGATCTCGACGACCCGGCCGCGACGCCGGTCGATTCGATCCGCGCCACGGCCCTCCGCCAGCCCGGCTACATGCGGAAGCTCACCCGCGTGCGGCTGGTGTGCCCGCCCGGCTACCAGCCCACCGACGCGATGAGCAGGCTGGCGCGCGAGGGGGTGTTCGAGCTGCGGCAGGAGCGCGGCTGGCTGCTGATCCTGACCTTCAACGGCGGCGTGCGGCGACGAACGCGCGACCTGAGGCCCGAGCTTCCGGTGCTGGTGCGCTACTGAGCGGTGGCTCGCTCAGGCGGACGACAGCTCCGGGTGCCGCACCAGCTCGGTGCGCCCCGCGACGAACATGCGCCGCCATAGCTCGACCGTGAGCGCCATGCCCAGCTCGGCGCTCAGATCGGCATCGCCGCCCGCGTGCCGGCGCACGATCTCCTCGAGGTAGCGCGGCTCGAAATAGCCGTCGGCGCGGGTCTCGTCGGCGAGCAGGATGCCGCGCAGCCAGGGCTGGAGCGTGGTGCGCAGCGCCGCGCCGAGCTCGAGCGCCGGCCGCGGGCGCGACAGCACGCCGAGGCGGATGCCGGCGCGGCCGAGCGCCAGCAGCGGCCAGGGCCAGCGCGGCGCCAGGCCGGTGCGCCCCCAGCGCTCGCGCATCAACGCGGGGGAGAGGCGGGCGAGCGCCGCGCGGTAGGCGCGGCACATGAAGCGCAGCTCGAGCGGCAGCCCCGCCGCGCCCGCGATCCAGTCGGGATCCGCGAGCGGCCCCCAGTGCTCGGCGAACGGGGTCTCGAGCACCAGCCCCATCACCGTGGTGCGCGGCACGTACCAGCGCAGCCAGTAGGCCAGCATCGTGTTGCCGAGGCGCTCGTGAAGGCCGCGGCCCAGCAGCTCGCGCACGCGGTCCTCGGGCGTGGCGTCGCCGGCGCGCGCCAGGATCTCGGGCTTGAAGATGTCCCGCGGCGCGCGGTCATGGAAGCGCCGGGTCGCGAGCAGCAGGCGCGCGGCGCGATCGACGCCCCCGGTGGGCCCGAGGTGGGCGGGGCGCAGGAATGAGCCCATCACCACGTCGCCGCACATGCCGTTCAGCAGGTCGTGGGCGACGCGCGTGTGCTCGATCACCGCGTCCATGCCCTGGGCGTGGAAGCCGCTCAGCATCCCGTCCATGCGCCACACCGCGTAGGCCATCCAGTCGGGCAGGAAACGCTCGCCGGCCCGGTACTCGCGGTGCCGGACGCCGGCGCGCGCGGCGAGCCGGCGCGCCGTGAGCACGTCCTGGCTGTCGGGCGCGCCGAAGGTGAAGGCGTCGAGGTCGCCCCAGTGCGGGCGGGCCGCCGCCAGCACGTAGCGCGAATCGAGGCCGCCGGAGAGCGCCACGGACACGCGCGGCGCCGCGCGCCGGTAGGCGCGGAGCACGCCCGCTGCCCGGGCGTCGAGGGCCGCCGCCCACACGGCCGCGCTCCCTCTGCGCCCTTCGTTGAAACGCGGAACGTGGTAGCTGGCGCGGCGCTCGGCGCCCCCGGCGCCGAACAGGCTCGCGGTTCCGGCTTCTGCGCAGCGCACCTGCTCGAACAAGGTGCGTCCGTCGAGGCAATGCGCCACCCCGTAGAGATCGAGCAGGGTGTTCACGTCGAGGGTGAGGTATCCGGCCGCAACCGACCAGATCCCTTTGACTTCGGTCGAGAGCACCGTCAGATCGGTGGTGTCGAGCACGTAGACCGACTCGAGCCCGTGCGGCTCGGCGACCAGCAGGAGCTGTCGCTCCACCGGCCACCAGGTGACGAAGCTGCGCCGGCCCGCCGGCCCGGCGGGGAGCGCCGGCATGGGGGCGCCGGGCTCGCCGCGCTCGAGCGCGCCGCGACAGCCGCGCAGGAACTCCGCGCGCTCGTCGCACGAGACGCCGTAGCCGCCGGCGAGCGCGACCGATCCGTCGGCCCACTCGCGCGGCGGCTCGTCACGATGGGAGAGCGTGAGCGCCGCGAACGGCGCGCGCTCGAGCTCGAAGGCGCGCTCGTGGCTGCCGCCCAGCGTCATCACCGCGCGCGCGCGGCCGAGCGTGGCGGCGAGGTCGAGGCGCCCCGACCAGTCGACGACGACGACGAAGCGCGACACGGAGGCTAGCCGGCCCGCAGCTCGGCGGGGAGCGGGCGCTCCTTGGCGAGGGTCGCGGCCTCGGTGACGCCGAGGACCGCGTCCTCGACCACCACGCCGCGCACCAGCGGGAGCGGCACCACCTCGAAGTACACGTTGCGCGGCCGCACCCCGGGCGCCGGTTCGTCCCACACCTCGGCGGGCGCCATCTCGGCGATGCGGAGCGCCCCGGTCGCGGCGGGCAGGAACTTGCGGCGCTGGGCCAGGGCGTAAACCGGCACCGAGTGCTCGCGCGCGGCGAGGGCGAGGGCGAAGGAGCCGACCTTGTTGACCACGCCCTGCTCGGTCACGGCGTCGGCGCCGATCCACACCATGCGCGCCTGCGAGAGCAGGAGCGGCAGGGCGGCGTCCACCACCAGCCACACCGGGAGCCCCGCGGCGCCGAGAGCCGCGGCCATCGCCCGGCCCTCGAGCAGCGGCCGGCCCTCGCCCACCAGCACCCGCGGCTCGCGTCCGGCGCCCTGAACCTCGAGCAGCGCGGCGCGCACCGCCGCGCTCGCGGACAGGGTCGCGAACCACGCCCCGCGCTCGGTCACGAGCCGCGCCGCGAGCCGCGCCGCGCCGGCCTCGGCGGCGGCCAGGTCGTCGCGCTCGGCCGCGCACGAGCGCGCCAGATGGGCGCGCAGGTCGGGGGGCGGATCGCCGCGCGCCACCGCGGTGTCGGCGATCTCGAGCGCGCGCGCCGCCAGCTGGTGGATCAGCGCCATCGAGGGCTGCTCGGCCTGAGCGGCGCGCAGGCGCGCGAGCAGCGCCGCGCGCAGGGCCGGCGCCGACGTCGAGGTGTCGAGCGCCGCCCAGCGCTCGAGCTCGTCGAGCAGCCCGAGCGCGATGCGGCTCGAGCCCGAGGTGCGGTCGGCGGCCGGCGGGCTCACCGGAGCGGCCCCGGCGGGGCGATCGCGACCACGTCGGCGTGGCGCGCGAACGCGGCGAGGCTCGCGACCCCGACCACCGCGAGCACGATCGAGAGCGCGAGCCCGAGCCGGGAGACCGCCCGCTCGGCGGCCGCGCCCCGCGCCAGGCCCCAGCGCACCGCGAAGGAGCGCAGGCCGTGGCCGAGATGGTAGGAGGCGAGCGCCACGCCCAGGGCGTGGAAGACGAAGCCCGGCGCGCTCGCCACCTGCTTCGCCATGATGGTGACGAGGTCGGCGCCGCCCTTCAGGACCTCGGGCGAGAGGCGGGTGGCCCACACGTGGTAGATGAGGTAGGGCAGGAGCAGCACGCCGGTCAGGCGCTGGATGGCGGCGCGGGGGTCGGACCGATCGGGGCGGCCGCGCGCGTCGACCTCGGTCGCGAGCAGCACGCCAATCCCGGTGTGGATCGCGAGCGGCACGGCGATCAGGCCGATCTCGAGCAGGCCGCGAATCGGGGTGCGGTCGAGCCACCTGACCAGGCCATGGAATCGGGCCGCGCCGCCGAGGACCGTGGCGTTCACCGCCAGGTGCTCGAGCAGGAAGAAGGCGAGCGGGACCACTCCGGTGAGCGAGTGGATCCGGCGCAGGCCTTCGGGTGTGCGCTCCGGGATCCTCATCCGCGCAACCGCCGCATTTTGAGACAGTAACGCAGCGCCGGGGGGATTCAAACCGGCGTGGCGGTCAGGACCCGGAAGCGCGGCGCGACCCCCAACCCGGCCCCGGCACTGCCATTCCATCGGTTGGCAGCCCGGCGCCGGTGTGTTAACTTACCCCGCGACGTATTCCATTGCCCTGTCGGGCCCAAGCTGGGCAGTGCCGCCAGCCGCCCTCCGTGCCCTGCCGCCCTCGCCTGGCCCTACTTCCAGCATTTACCCGAGGAGTCGTCCCGGGACCCCATGACCACCGCGGTTGCGGAGCTCATCCAGCACCAGCTGTTGCCGCGCATCTCCAAGCCCAATCGATATCTGGGAAGCGCCCTTCACGTTCCGCGCAAGCCCGTGGATCGGGCCGCGGTGTCGCTGCTGCTGGCGTTCCCCGATGCCTACGAGATCGGGCTCTCGAACCTCGGCATCCGCATCATCCACCACATCGTGAACCAGCGCCCCGACGCGGCGGCGGAGTTGACCTTCGCGCCCTGGCCGGACGCCGAGGCCGAGATGCGGCGGCTCGGGATCCCCCTGTTCTCGCTCGACTCGCACACCCCGGCCGGCGATTTCGACGTGCTGGGCTTCTCGCTCCAGTACGAGCTCCAGTACACCAACGTGCTGGCGATGCTCGACCTCGCGGGGCTGCCGCTGCGCACCCGCGAGCGCGACGCCCGCCATCCGCTGGTGATCGCCGGCGGCGCCCAGGCCTTCAGCCCCGAGCCGATGGCCGAGTTCATCGACGCGTTCGTGATCGGGGACGGCGAGGAGATCATCCACGCCGTGCTCGACCTCGAGCGCGACGCGAAGCGCGAGGGGTGGAGCCGCCCGGCGCTGCTGCGCCGGCTCGCCCAGGTGCGCGGGGTCTACGTGCCGTCGGGCTACACGCTCGCCACCACCGCCGAGGGCTGGCTTACGCCCGAGCCGCTGCCGGGGTTCCCGGCGCGGGTGCGCTCGGTGTGGGTCGAGTCGCTCAAGCCCGACTACTACCCGGCGCTACCGCTGCTCCCGGTCGGCGAGATCACCCACGACCGCCTGTCGGTCGAGATCATGCGCGGCTGCACGCGTGGCTGCCGCTTCTGCCAGGCCGGCATGATCAACCGCCCGGTGCGCGAGAAGCCGGGCCAGCAGATCGTCGCGGAGGTGCTGAGCGGGCTCCAGGCCACCGGCATGGAGGAAGTGTCGCTGATCTCGCTCTCGACCACCGACCACACCCAGATCGTCGAGCAGGTGAACGCGCTGGCCGACGAGCTGTGCCCGACCCGGGTCCAGCTCTCGCTCCCCTCGACCCGCCCCGACAACGTGCCGCTCGAGGTGGCGCGGCGCATCGCGGGGCAGAAGAAGGGCTCGATCACGCTCGCACCCGAGGCCGGCAGCCAGCGCATGCGCGACATCATCAACAAGAATCACAGCGAGGAGGAGCTGCTGGTCTCGGTGGGCACCGCGGCCCGCGAGGGCTACACCGGGGCCAAGCTCTACTTCATGTGCGGGCTGCCGGGCGAGAACGATGACGACCTGAGGGCGATCCTCGACCTGGGCCACAAGGCCTGGCAGCGGGCGCGCGCCGAGGGCCACAAGAGCTTCCGCATCACGGTCAGCGTCTCGCCGCACATCCCCAAGCCGCACACGCCGTTCGCGTGGGCGGAACAGGTGTCGACCACCGAGCTCAACCGCCGGCTCGCGGTGCTGCGCGAGGCGGCGAAGGGGAAGCCGGTGACGCTCAAGTACCGCGACGCCGAGACCTCGCTGCTCGAGGGCGCCTTCACACGCGGCGATCGGCGGCTGGGGCTGGTGGTCGAGGAGGCGTTCCGGCGCGGCTGCCGCTTCGACGCCTGGACCGAGCACCTGCGCTTCGGCACCTGGCTCGAGGTGTTCCGCGACCTCGGCATCGATCCCGAGCGCCAGCTGGTCGAGCGCTCGACGGCGCTGGATCAGCCGTGGGACGTGGTGCAGTCCCCGGTGACCCGGAAGTTCCTGGTGCGCGAGAAGCTGCGCGCCGACCGGGCCGCGATCACGGACGATTGCCGGCTCGAGGACATCTGCTTCTCCTGCGGCGTGGACGCCTGCCCCCAGCGTCCGTGGGTCAAGACGCCGCATCCGCCGCTCGATCTGTCGCGGGCGCGCGCCGCGTTGCCGGCGCCCGCCTTCGGCCGCCAGCGCCGCGCCACCGCGAACGGGAGCGGCATGCGCAACGGCCACGGCCGCACGTTGCCGGCCGCGGCGCGCCGTGCCGCCACGCCCTCGGGAGTGGCGACCAGCACGAGATTCCGGATTCTGTTCGAGAAGGGGCTGGGGCTGCGATTCACCTCGCACCTCGATCTCATGCGCACCTGGGAGCGGGCATTGCGCCGCTCCGGGCTGCCGCTCGCTTTCACCCAGGGACATCACCCGCATCTCAAGATGTCGTTCGGGCCGCCGTTGCCCCTGGGCTTTCGTTCCCGGGCGGAAGTCTTCGACCTGGAGCTCACCCGGCCGCCCGCGGTCGACCTCAAGGAGAGGCTGAACGCGGTGCTGCCCGATGCGCTCGAGGTGCTGGATTTCCGTCCCATCCTGTTCAAGACGCCTTCGCTCATGAGCCAGCTCGAAGGCGCTTCGTACCGGGTCCGCTTCCCGCGGCCGTTCCTCGACGAGGCCGGCCTCACGCCGGAGGCGTTGCCCGGAGTCCTCGAAGCGCGCATCGTGACGCTGCTCGCCCGCGACCACATCGTGGTGCGGCGGGAGAGCGAGGCCCAGACCCGTGAGTTTGACGCCCGACCTTCCATCGTCGCGCTCGAGCCCGCCGCCGGGGAGCACCCGGCGGCGCTGGACGCGCACGTGCGCTTCACGCCGCGCGCCCAGGTTCGCCCCGACGAGGTCGTCGAGCTGCTCATCCCCGACGGCGACGCCCGCACCATCGATATCGAGCGGGTCATGCTGTGGGCGGACGCGAGCGGCCGGCGCCTCGATCCGCTGGCGTTGCTGAGCGCCGAGTTCTAGGGAGGGCGTCACAACGGGGGCTCCCGAAGGAGACCCTGTGAACAAGAAGATCATCATCAACGCCGACGCCTACGAAACCCGCATCGCGATCCTCGAGGACGGCGACCTCGCCGAGCTGCTGGTCGAGCGCGCCGACCAGCGGCGCCACGTGGGCGACATCTACAAGGCGCGCGTCAACGCCGTGCTGCCCGGCATGCAGTCCGCGTTCGTCGACATGGGGC
>Ga0318520_10000363_pt1 | contig 13009 bp, 18 predicted proteins | sample GRESIP178b2f16_FD_203512 | JGI IMG/M metagenome (GOLD analysis project Ga0318520, IMG submission 203512) | Tropical soil microbial communities from Luquillo Experimental Forest, Puerto Rico - GRE.SIPMG.178b2f16 | ecosystem: Environmental > Terrestrial > Soil > Tropical forest > Bulk soil...
AACTGGGGCGAATCGAACGCACACTGTTCATGCTCGACTGGCTGGAGAGCCCGGAATTGCGCCGGCGCTGCCACGCCGGTCTCAACAAGAGCGAGCAGCGCCATTCCCTCGCGCAGGTCATCTGCACCTTCAAGCAGGGCCGGATCGCCGATCGCGGCGCCGAGGCACAGCAGTTTCGCGCCTCGGGGCTCAACCTCGTCATCGCCGCGATCGTCTTCTGGAACTCCACCTATATTGCCGATGCCGTGGCCCACCTGAGTGCGATAGAAGAGCGGGCACCCGACACGTGGCTCGCCCATACATCGCCGCTGAGCTGGGAGCATATTAGCCTGTCCGGCGATTTCTTGTGGGATCGCGCCGCAGCAACCGCAAGCGAGCGCCGGCCGCTTAATTTTGGTCGCGTCAGAGTTGCTGCATGAACCTACTGTTCCTGGTCCGTTCGACCTTAGCGTTGTTTGTCTAACAACCGACGCTATGCCCTCTTGAAGGAATTCAGAAACATGGCGGGGGCATTGGTTAACGCTCTCCGGCCTCGCCAATAGAGCCGACTATTCGCCCCACCCCATGTTTCCCCTCTACGCGGTCTCGTCTTGGCCGTTACTCGACCGGAAAACCTCCCAGATCTAGGAATTCACCCGGTCGCGGCGCGGCGGTTTTGAGCGGGCCTCGCCGGGGCCGGCTGGGCCGTCAACCTCCCTTTAGTGACCCCAGGAAGGGCCTTCCGGCCCGCTGGTGGGGCTCGGAGAGGCCCTGTCGCCCCCGCAAGATCGCTCGTGGATTTTCGTGCTCGAAGCGCGTGTGTGTGGAAGTCGTTTCACCGAAACCATCGTCGCCACCACGGGCGAGCACGCTGATCGGTGAGCAGCGCCGGCAATTGCCGCTGGTGCTCGGCCATCACCGCCATCGCGTCACGGAGATGTGGATAGTCTCGGCCTGTTCCGCGATCCGTTCGCGCAGCGACCTCGACCTCGCCCGGCTCGCTGATACGGCCCACGCCGTTCGCCAGGGGTTGCGTACTGTCTCGCACGCCGTCTCCCGAGACGCGAGGCGGATAGACACGGTGCAGCTCGGCCACCTCGATCAGCCAGCCGCCGCTTTCGGTCCTGGCCGCCGACAACCGCCCCGCTCTGACGGCGCGACGGATAGTCGCCTTGCTCTTGCCCGAGGCCTTAGCGGCCTGTCCGAGTGTGTATCCATGCGTTCCCCCGAGACGTTGCACGCGAGACGTCTTGCGATCGGGGGGAAGCGACCGCTCTCACGTGGCGAGCGTGATCCGTGCCGCGAGCCGGGGGGAACGGCGCAGCGAGCCGGCTATATCACCACCTCGCCGGAAAGGCGAATATCCCGGTTTTCAACCTGGTGCTGATGATTTACGCCGCCGGCAGCCGTCGTCCCAGGCGTTGCGGTGGCGGCGCCGCAGCCGCGTCGGCTATGGCAGCAACAGCGGGGCGAACGCGGAAATATTTCGCCAGCAAGGTCGCGGGCACCGGATCGTTAGGTGCGGCGCTGAACCTTGTTGCGCAGCGCCGACATCGGTAGTGATGGTTTTTTCATCTGCAGTTATTTGCTCGGTTTGGCGGCGGCGATGTTGGTAGGGCTGTGGGCGAAGGTGCCGCCTCAACCTCGTTGCTCCAGACGTCCCAGCCGGGGCGTGCGGTGCGGGCGAACATTTCGAGCTTGGCCGTGTTTGGCCACTCGAAGGCCTCGGGCTTCTCGCTATGCTCGCCGCGTGGCACTTCGATGAGCAGCGATCGGAATTGCTCGTCGCCGGGCGCCGGCTGGCGCCGCCGCTTCGCCTTCAGCTTGGCTTTGCGCTTATTGGTTCTGATCGATTTGCTCGTTTGCTTCATCACCGGCTCCAGTTTGAGACCTTACTGCTGCGCTGCCAGGCGGACGCCGGCCGGGCCGATCAGCCCAGGATAGGGCGCCTTGAAGCGCCAGAACGTGCCGCTGATCGCTCCCTCCATATAGATGTACTGGTTGTCGGGACCGCCGAAGGCGAAGTTGGTAGTCGCAACATCCCCGTTCGGGATCGGCACGAATCCGACGATAATCCCCCGCGGGTCGATTTCAACGATGCCACCAAGCCGCGCCATCTGCGCCCAGAGATTGCCCTTGACGTCGTAGTGGATACCATCGGGGCAGCCATTACCTGGGCAATAAGTACCGGCCTTGACGCCCGCGAACATTGCGTGGGTCGGGTCTTTGGGGCATTGCGGGCAGCCCATCGAGGGGCCGTTCATGAATGCGGCATACCACATGCGTCCCGCGGCACAGTCCCCGATCGCCATCCCTGTATTGTCGGGATAGACAGCGATCCCGTTCGGGAAGTTGCCGCTATCCATCACCTTGCGCAAGACACCATCACGCGAATATTGATAGACTGCCCCGGTCTGGTCCGACACATTGGGTCCGGGGCCGGTTGCCCAAGGATCGGTGAAGAACAAATTGCCGTCGGCATCGAAATCGAGGTCGTTGGGTCCTTTGAATAGCTGGTTTCGCCAGGTATAGACTAGCGTCTTGAGTTCCTTCGTCTTGGGATCGTAGGTCAGGATCCCGCGATGCCTAGTGGTCAGGTAAAGCTTGCCGTCGTGCCACCGCGTGCCCTGCGGCTCGCAGGTCTGCCCGAGATCGTCAGGCGGGTTGCAATTGACCACCGGCACGAGCTTGCCCTCGGGCGTCAGATACGAAATCCAGCCGCTGCCGATCGCCACGAACCACAGATTGCCCTGATCGTCGAAGGCGCCGCCTTCGAGGAACTTGCCCTGCGGCGTCTCGCTGACATCAGCGAATTTCTCGACCGGGCCGACCCCGGCCGGCAAAGGCGGCAATCCCCAGGGCAGGCTCGCCTCCGCGGCCAGCGCCTTGGCAGGACCTGTCGGGCCGGCAAAGGCAAACAAGAGCCCAATCAGAAGGATACCGAGTCCTTCGATCAAATTGCGCTGTGTGTGCATGACTCATCTTCCTCCCCAGCCCCTTAGTCATGCCCGTATAAGCGGGCATCCAGGGGCCGAAGGGTGCAAGCGGTTGCCCTGGACCCGCGCTTGCGCGCGGGCAACAATCATCCGACGAGACGTCACCTCGAGACAAGCCGGGGTCATCTGACCCCGTAGCCTCCGTAGCCAACCTGAGCGCTTGGATGCGGTGTCTTTGCGGGTTGTCGAAAGATTTCGGCTACTGCGCCGCAGCGCCTCGAGGTCGCCGGCGCGGATGCCGAGCCAGTCGCTCAAGACCTTGGCGGTGTGCCTGGCTCAGGAGGGGCGCCGGTGCGACTGGCAGGGGAGCGCCGTCGAAGCGCACCGGGAAGGTCGGCATGCGCAGCTCGCCGCGGGGATACCGCATGAGCTGGATGATACCGCACTCAGTTGTGCTAGGTTTAGCCCGCGCGTCGGCATCCCGCAGGCGATTCCCCTCGAGTGACGACGGGTGCGCGGTGCGCGACCCGGCGGTTTCTTCCCTCGCCGCCGGGACCAACAAAGCCCTCAAGTCGCATCTACGGTTTTCTGTTACACCTTAGCCGATTCGCGTGCCCTCATTTCCCCCGAGGGCGTGCAGATCGTGGTGTCGATTTGCAGGCAGCTCGGCGGTGTCCCCCGCCGCCGGGCGCTGCTGGAGGGTGCTCAACATTTGCGTTGAGCATCGCGAAGGGAATCCATGTCGGATATCAGCCTGGCGGTCGGCGACGGCACCCGCCGCATGACCTATGCCGAGCTCGCCGCTGTGAGGGGGATATCCGAGACGCTCGTGCGGCGTCGCAAGTGGCTGAAGCAGATCGGCAACGACGGTGTTGTGAGGGTACTTGTGCCCTCTGACGAAGCCCCAGCCCCCCCTTCGTCGCCCCCGGCAAAGGGGGGGCACAAAACACGCTGACTGTGATCCACCTCTGTCAGCCCCCCTCATCAGGGAGGTCGTGGGGGAGGCTGTGGGGGCCTACATAGGCCTCCTCACAGCGCAGCTCGAACGCGAGACGATTCGGGCTGAGCGCGCCGAACGCCAGCTTGAGATCGAGCGTCAGCTGGTCGAGGACGGCCGCAAACGGATCGACGAGTTACAGCAACGCGTTGACCAGCTTCACACCGACCTTGCCGATGCCGTTACTGCCGAGCGGATCGCTGCCGGCGAGGCCGCGGCACTGCAGGCCATCGTGACCGGACTGCGTGCCCGCCCGTGGTGGAGGAGGTGGCCCAGGTGACCATTGTTATGAGCCGGCCGAGCGTCACGCTCCTCCGCGATGACGGGCCCTCCTAGTGGATTGGCACCTTACGATCATCAGCAAGGGTGTCGTGCTGTTCACGGCGAGCACCCGCTCGCGCCGGGAGATCAAGGATCTGGCCGCCGAAGCCCGGCGGCTGCGTCCTGATGTCGAGATCTTCATCCGTCCGCTGGACGGTGCCGCAACGCTAAGGAGGAGCGACCCCCGTCAGCTGGAGCTCGATCTGGAACCGTTGCTTATTCCGTCTCGACCTTCTCGATGAATTCGAGCTTGACGAGCCGCGGCGGCAGCTGATCGAGCCAGTAGCCGCCATCGCTCATCCGATAGACGTAAACGATGAGCCCCCGCGAACTAAGCATTCGGGCTTCCTCGCGCGCCTGCTCTAGCGTCGGCATGCGGATCATGCGAGCCTCGCCTCAAGATCGCGCTCCCACAGCGCCCAGTCGGCCTTGGTGGCGGTGCCGGCATCCATCGGCCCCCAATGCTGGCGGGGTTGGCGATTCGCGCTGTTGTAGGCCGCCGCAGCGGCCCACACACGGGCTTTGGCGTTGCCGTCGAGGGGATGCGAGGGCGCCGGGCCAAAGATCTTCTCCCGGCGATGGCGGAGGCAAAGCAAAGACATTGCGGTCCTTTCGGACCCGCCTGTGAGACGGCCTTGTGCCCGGACAAAGCTCCGCCATCAGCGGAAACGGGTGTCTCCGCTTGACTGCCGCTCTGGGTTTCAGGGAAGCTCAGCGTTGCCACACGATGAGTTTCCCTTCAGTTCTCTCCTTCTAGAATTGGACCTCTAGACTCCCAGGGCAGACCGGATGACGCAGCCCGCCTCTCGAGGCGGGTTTCGTTATTCTGGGGTGTCGAGCACTCCCAAAGGTTGACGACAGCCCGCGAGCCTGCCGCAACTCAAGCGGTCAGCAAAGCCAGCGGCACAAAATCTCGCAATCGGCGGATTTCCGCGCCTTGCTACCTGTGCACGGCCAGCGGATGTCGCGGAACTGCAACATGGCCGCCGCGGGGAGGCGAATCGGCTCTCTCACACTGGCGCGGCTCGTCCCTTTATCAAAGACCTCGCGCCGGCCCTTTGCCTGCGTGTAGTCCGGGTTCTTGATCTTCCACCACGGCCGCTAATAGTTTGCAGCAGCGTTGCAGCTCCACTGTTTTAGAATGAGTGCTTCCGGATATATCCTGGTGTTGCTATCGCTCACCGGAAACCCTGCGAAGCAGGCCATTACGGTGAATTTCGAAACGCTGGAAGGGTGCCAGGCAGCAGCGCGGGCGGTGGCGGCTCCTGGTGATACTCTTGCACATTGTCTGCCGCAGGTAGAGCCTGATAGCATCACCGCAGCGGCTACCCCTCGTGTGCGACGAGGGGTAGAGCATCCTGTAAGTCGGAAAATCCGAGAAGACACCACCAAGACCCCACCCAAGTCGCCGAGGCGACAAGCAATTCCTTCTAAGCCAGGTCCACCCCCCTTACACGGCGTTCTAACACCACCACCGGATTGAGTTGGGCAGCAATCTAGCCAAGGTCTGCCGCGCTCAGCCGCATGGTACGGGCATTACGCGAATCGACCCCTTAATGTCGCGCCCCGTTGAAGAGCTCGGCCCTGCCCTCGGCCTGCGTGTAATCCGGGTTTTTGATCTTCCACCACCTGGTGCGCGGGCAGTGGTCGCCGCCCTCGGCTCAGATGCGCGCCCTGGTAGGTCAGATGAAGAAGTGGATTTTGCCGATGCGCCATTCGATCTTTGATGGCGCCATCGGTTGGCTGGTATCTCCGGTGTTGAACGAATATTGCAGCACCGGCTCAGCCACCAGATCTGGCGGCGGCACGGATATGCTTACCGTGATGCCGGCTGGGAACGCCAAATGCCTAGGCAAATTAGGCGGAGGGGATCGGAGAGGCGCTTGGCGACGATCCCCTCGAGATCGTTGGCGCACATCAATTCGAACAGTTCGCAGCCGCGGCCCTCAATCGATACCGCCTCGGAGATCACCGGATCCGGCGATCCCTTCGTCAAGAGGCCGCGCAACGCCGCGCGCCGTTCGCTCAATGGCAACGGGCGCAGATCAACGCCATCGCGCCAGAGCAGATCAAAGGCCACGTAAACCGGCGTCCGTCTGCCACGCAGCAGGTCGTAGAACTGCGGCCGACCGCTATCGTCGGCGACAATCACCTCACCATCGATCACCGCCTCGTCGACCTCGAGCACCTCAGCCAGCTCGTCAGCGAGGGCCGTGAACCGGTTGAGCGGCTTACCGTTGCGCGAAACGAAGTGGCCGCGCCACTGCTCGAGGAAGCAGAGTGCGCGAAAGCCGTCGTACTTCACGTCGAACAGCCACTCCGGATGGTCGAACGGCTCCTTGCGTCGGGCCGGGATGATCGGCTCTATCCGCGGCAGCGCCATCGTCAGCACTTCGCCCCGGTCAGGACAAAGCTAATGTCCCGAGCGCTGCATTGCGAGCACATCAGCCGCCCGACCCAGTCGCGGACGGGTGTCGCGGCACCGTATTTCGCAGCCATGGCGGCGACATCGGGCTCGGTCCGGTGCCGGCACGCGTTGCACCACACGATCAGCCGCACCTGGGCCTCGGCGGTGCTGCCCAAGGTTGCCGGCGGGCCCGAATAACCCTTCACCTCACGGCCGGGGACGGCGCGCAACCCATACAGAATGATCCCAGGCACCGCCGGAGCCGTCAATCTGATCTGCCCCCGACGGGTCACCACTTCACTTCGAACCGGGGTCACGCCATAAAACGGGCAGGATACCACGGTAAGCAGGACCGGATCAGGAACATTGCTCAGGCGGCAACAGCCGGGTGAAGGTCTGTTGCCGCCAAACGAAGCCGCCGAAAACCGTCCGGGCCGAGGCCTGCGTCGGCATCCCAGAGGTAATCGCCGGTCAGGTTGATGTGTTGCCAGCCGACAGGCGCGAGATGGGCGAGCAGCGCATCCGCAATCGGCTCGCCCTACCGGCACAGAAGATCAAGCGCCCGGCTGAGATACACCGTGTTCCAGAGCGCGATGGCGGCGGTGACGAGGGCCAGCCCACTGGCCCGATATTGCCGTGCCGCGACAGCGCGATCGCGCAAGCGGCCAAGGCGGTGGAAGCAGACGGCACGGGCAAGCGCGTTGCGCGCTTCGCCCTTGTTCAGCTCAACCGTGGTCTGGCGCCGGAGTTCCGGCATCTCCAGCCAGTCCAGAGTGAACAGTGTTCGCTCGATGCGGCCGATTTCGCGCAAGGCCAGCGCCAGCCCGTTCTGCCTTGGGTAAGCACTAAGCCGCTTGAGGAGGAGCGAAGCGCTGGCCGTCCCGGTGCGCACCGATACCGCCAAGCGCAGGACATCCTCCCAGTGAGCCATGATCAACTTTTCGTCGACGCGGCCGGCGATGAAAGGCGCGAGTATTGGCCAAGAGCCGGTCGGCCCGAAGGTGTAGAGCCGGCGATCGGCACGTTGACCGCCTGATGGCCGCCTGAGTTCCTGCTTTGTCCGCTTATGCGTATCAGGGAAGCGTCTTGTTACTTCGGGCCACCTTGGACCGGCGCCTGCACCGCTGGCGCCGGGGCTGACGCGCGCAGCGTGCTCGAAAAGTTCGCCGCAGTGCAGATGATCGACATGAACCTGCCGACGACTGATGGCCGCGAACTGCTGCTGACCCGCTATACCGAGTCCGAACCCGAGCTCAAACTGCTCCTCAACAAGCTGACACTCAATCTCTCCGCCCAGCCGCCCCCGAAAATCACCCTCGCAGAACCCGCTCCATCGACCCCGCTGTAGTGCCGACCTTTGGGGGACCGCTCTAGCGATTCCAGCGACTTAGATGATCTCGACGGGCTGAATCGGCGAAGTTAGGCTAGATCGACGCACGCATTCGTAAGATCAATGGGTTATGCGCCAGAGGCACAAAACGGTTCAAATGGGACAGCTGGTGTTCCTGTTTTGTGACGCTTAGAGGAAATCTAGCACTCGGTCTATGTCGTGACCTCCATCATGACAATTTTAAATTCTGCCGTAGTATTTAGGTATCCGGGGTGACGAGGAGATCATGACGTCGCGCCAGAAGGGATTTCTGCATGCGGCGGCTCGCTTCGATACTGCGCGCTTGGTTGTAGTACCGTTCTGTGGTTGACCCGCTGCGATGACCGAGCAGACGGGAAGCGACGCCAATGTGTTTTGGGTCGTCGATCGCTATGCTGGTGGTAGCAGAATCTCGAAATAAGTGTGGGTTGATGGCCCGCCCCAACCCTTCGCGCGTGCGCTTGACGATGCGAATGTAGATCGCATTGTCGGTCATTGGCGGACCATACATCGACAACCAGAGGGCGTCCGAGCGGAAGCCGCGCAAAGTGATGATATCCGCTCGATGATCCTCGAGATAAGTCTCGAGGTGGGGCACGAGCTCTTCCGGCCACGGCATCTCTATCGCGTCTTTTGTCTTGGTCTCGGCGGCGGGAATTTGGATCCACCACCCGCCGCCCTGCTGGACGAGGGTTTGGCCGAGGATCAGACCGGTGAGGTTTCCCAGCCGCAGCTGCCGACTTGCGAGCGTTGCAACCAGCAATCCGTCGCGATAACTCTTGAACCGGCGTAGCGCCGTCGCCTCGTCCTCGGCCTTGGCGATCAACCCGAGCCCGAGGGTCAGGAGCTCTCGGCTATGAACAAGGCGAGGCCGCTTCAGCCGCGCGGGTTTGTGGCGGGCCCGGATCGGGGACGTTATTCGATATATCCAGTCCCACTCCCTGGCGGGATCCGCGATTGCGGCCATAACCTTGAGCTCGATCAGTCGGGCGATCGCCGTTCCGCTGGCATTTTGCCCTTCCAGGTCTTTGGCATATGCTCTAACGCGGTCCCGGGTAATGCGGTCGCCCGGGGCGACGTCGGCGTCCAGCAAACCGCGACCGTCAAGCCAAGCCAACCATCGGCCGTAGCCCTTCTCGATTTCTCGGTTTGAGTAGGGGGAACGTCCTGCCCTGCAGCCCCCTGCTTCCAGCAGATCGCCGGGTTGTAGAGCTGCTTGCCAGCGCTGGCGATCCTGTTGCGGCCATCTATCCACGGGGGTGCAGCGTCGTGGGGTGCGCGTGGAAAACATAGCGGTTATTTGCTTTGCTTCGGCTTGTTTATGTTTCTTCTCCTCGCGCCTTTGGGGCCCGGTATGTTTTCGCTTTTACGACGCAGGTTGAGGATCGTCTTATCGAAATGCCGAGCGGCTGCCTTGTTCTCCTGCCCGCAGTAGAAATCAATGGTGGTATCGATGGATCGATGGCCGTGCACGCGCCGGATGATTTCGTACTCACCAGGACAGACATCCAGATGAAGCTTAGCAGTTATATGGCGAAAAAGGTGCGGGTTAACGTTTAATCCTATGTGGACACGGATAGTGCGCGAGATCTGTTCGCCAAAGAAAGATTTATTCTTGGGTCCCCCGTTAATTCCCGGAAATAGGGATGTATCTTTTGTCGAGGCCAGATGAGGTCGGAATTTCTGGATGTAACAGTCTATAAGGGCGGTGCTCTCCGGAGGTAGCGGATGTTCGAGCGGCTCTTCGTTCTTTACGTCTTCGCCATCTATCACGATGTGCAGCACGCCGTTCGGGCCCGACCGAACAAGATTTCGCTCGATATCAAGCGAGACCAAATTGCGTATGCGGATCGGCGCCATCGTTAAGATTTCGATCGCAGCGGCCATTTGAGCCCGCACCGCCCCCCGTTGGACATTCCGATGCCGCCGGGCTCGACGCATCAATTCCTGCGGGAGCGTCAGCAGTGCGGCGACGTGTTCCTGCTCATCGAACGGCCGCAATCGCGCCGAATTGGTCGCAGTGAGCCCACGTCGACCCGTCGCGAGACGCTTTATGATCTTTCCCATACGCTTCAAACACGAGGGCTCGACGCGCACGTAATGGCGAGCAACGGCCTTTAGGGTGCTGGCGAGATCCGCGATTGTGGTCGTAGGCTTCCCGCCCTCGCGGTCGAGAAAAAATCGAAGCCCTAATTTGAAGGCGTTAAGCTCAACAAGATCCGTCAAAGAGGTCAGCGTCGCTGGATCCCGACCCATACGCACCAGCGCCGAGGCAAAGGCGCGCGTCTGCCATTCCCGGTGCGCGAGGGTTGCAGGCCGCACCGGTCGGAATGAGCGGTCTTCGTCATCGTCCCCCTCGTCATCGTCCTCCAGCAGATCACGCTGGGCGAGCCGGTCGCACCACTTTTGGCAGTCAAGTCTCAGCGAGGCCGGAAACCGGTCCCACTTGGACACCCATTGTCTGCGGCGATCGGGGATCGAAATCTCAATTTTCGGCCACTCTGGGATCGCGACTTCCGCCCTTCGCCACGCCCTCACGGTCATCGCGAATGACTCGCTCGGCCTTTTCAGCAGAGACTGATGAAGATGGTGGCGATATCTCTCGAAGGTCTCCGCTGTTACCGCGTCCGGGCCAATTCCGCGCGCCGACAAAAAACGCAGCACCCGCGACAATGCGATCTTATCGGAGCGCGAGGGCAGCGCACTCGCGAGTACCGCCCACTCCGGCACCAAGTTATTTTGGTTTCGCCCAGGCGACATCGGCTGGATGAGGGCGAGCGCAGTGCGAAGTAGGCTGCGGACATTGTTCCAGCGGCCCTGAGATATACCGACGGCGGCCGGCCCTAGTTCCTGCAATCGATGACCGAGCAGCCGCCCATCCGCCGGGATCTCCTGCGGCGATCTGCCAAGCGCTCGGGCGGCCGTGCGTACCGCCGACGCAAGCTCCTGCCGCTTGCGTTCGGGGAGATTGCTTGCTCCAACGGTCGTAAGCAGATCCGCCAAGGTCGGGGCTGACTCGCTCCCCGTTTGTGCTATACTTCGTGATGACATAGATGTCCTCGTTATGCCAGGAGATGTCTCAGGTACAATATCGTTATTTTCTTGCATATTCAAGCTACCAGCTTGATTGCCTCAAGTAATAACGATAATTATTGCTGCAAACTAGGGGTTCAAACATTTCAACAGGTTATCGCCGGGCTCATCGCGCGGCCACTTTCGCAGCGATGCGAACCGCTCGACCAATGCGGACGACCGGAAGCCGGCCGTCCTTGGTCATGCGGCGCACCGTGCGCTCCGATACCTGCCAGTTCTCCGCCACCTGGCGGACAGTCAGCAGCCCCTCAGCCGCTTGAGGTTTTTTGTTCGTGCGACGCGGTTGTTGCGTCTTTCGTCTCATCTTTTGAACTCCCTACAAGGGTTTCAAATTGAAAAAGAAGGCTTACGGACGCCCTCTCCTTTTGGCCGGCATCCGCGGCAGATCGTGCGCCAACGATAGAGCCAGACCTCTTATTTCGATCACGAGCCGCTTGCGGTCTCGGCCCCCGAGCTTTTCCAGCCGCTTCCCGAGACCCTCGATCCCCTCGACGAATTCCGGCTCGTACCAGCTCATCTGTTTTTGGGAGAATCCTATTGGCAGCGTTTCCGTGGACCGGACCGGCTCAGTGGCGGCGCGCGCGCGCAGTAACATGAGAACGGGCGGCCCCTGAGGCGACGTCAGATCTATCGTTGTAAGCGCCTCCCGCAGCTGCCGGCGGTAAATCATGGCAAATCGCGCCACCTCGAGCTGGTTCAGTCCGATGTCCTGGAGATCGAGCGCGATGCCAATCTCGAAGACGGCAGCCAGATCGAAGCCGATGTCAGTCCCGGCTCCCGGCCGCTCACCCGTCCCCACACCGAGCTCGATGAACTTGCTGACCCGGCGTGCGAACGTGGATGACACGACAGGATCTGCCACGTGAAATGGTCCAGCGAAGGCCTGCCAGAGCGCCAGCACTGCCTGGCCGCGCTTATACATGTCTGTGTTCATTCCGGGCTCGCTATTAGAAGACATTATAGGGGTTGCTAGATCGAAAATCAACCCCTGTTGGGACTTCAATTGCGCAGATGCAGGCTCCGCGCCGGCTGAACCGCCGATAGAACCTTTGCCGAGGGTGCGCCGGTTCAGCTGATCGACTGGAAAGAATTGCTTCGCGCACTTCACCGCAGCCGCAAGGGGATGCAAGTGCCTTCGAGCTACAAGGCTATGTGCCGCCAGTGCGGCGACATCGTGCAGCACCGCCTCGGCGACGACGAAGCCCGGCGCTCCGCCAACGGGCATTTTGTGGCGCCGACCATTGCCCGCACCGAGATCATAAAACCACGCCCGGCTGCACCGCCGGCGGCTGGCGCGCCCGCGCCGAAACTCGCCCCCAAAATCGTCAAGGCACGCAACATGAGCCCGAGGGCGCAACAGCTGCGCGCGATGGCCGCCCACAATCACCGCATGCGCGGCCGCGCGATCAAGAAGCAGCAGCAGCGCGACGGCTGATCCATTGAAGAAGCGCCGCACCACCTATGAAGAGTTTCGCTTTGTGGACCGGCATGTCGGCGTGCGCCTGCGCGGGCGCGAGGAGCTCGGCTTAAGCCGGGCGCGCGCGGCCGAAGTCATCGGCCTGGTCATGCAGCAGATCGCGAATTACGAACTGGGCGTCGACCGCATCTCGCCCGGCCGCCTTTAGCGCTTCGCCCAGTTTCTCCGCGTGCCGGTCATGTATTTTTTTGAGGGCCTGCCGGGCGTCACGACGCGCGCAGCCAATGACGACAACGCCGTGAGCGATCACACCTTGCATAGCCGTGAGACGCTTCGATTTGTAATAGCTCGAACTTAATCTGACAATCGTTGTTGGTTTTCGCAGGGGCGCCGGAGGCGGGGCGCGGTTCTCACCACAAGCTGGGACCGCGACCCGCCCTCCGGCACAGGGACGGAGACCACGAAATGACCCAGGAACAGAAGATAATCC
>Ga0318520_10000384_pt1 | contig 12816 bp, 13 predicted proteins | sample GRESIP178b2f16_FD_203512 | JGI IMG/M metagenome (GOLD analysis project Ga0318520, IMG submission 203512) | Tropical soil microbial communities from Luquillo Experimental Forest, Puerto Rico - GRE.SIPMG.178b2f16 | ecosystem: Environmental > Terrestrial > Soil > Tropical forest > Bulk soil...
ACCATACGCTGACACTCTTTTTTGAGGTTACAACCCGACGACCAAAAATGCGGCCGCAAGACCGGCGACAGCAAGCGCCAGCAGCGTGGCGGCACTTGCGGCGGTTGCCTTGCCGCCGGCAAAACTCGTGGCATAGATCGCTTTCAAGATATTGTTCGAGGACGCAGCGATCAGGATTGCCGCCGCCAGCGCGGCGTTCTCTACTCCAGCAATGCCGCCCTGCGCCAGGTTCAACACAAAAGGATCGATGTCGGAGATGCCGACAACCGCGGCTAATGCGTAGATGCCGGAAATCCCGAAGTGCGATTTCGCAAGGACCGAGACCAGGGAGACGGCGACGAACAGCAGCGCAAAGACCGCGGCGGCTCCAAGCTCAAGCGGATTGGCGCTGGCGGCAAGATGCATCGGTTCTGCCGTTACTTTGTCCGCGCCGGCGCCCCAGCGGTACTGCAGCCCGCACAATATGAGACCGGCGGAGCGAAAGCCCGCATAGCGGCAGGAGCAATGCACGCGCCAATCCCAAATTGAAAATTGCGACGATCGCCAGAATACGCAGATACATGATCGCCGTTGCCAAAGTGATACCGGCTTGCGCCTGCCGCCGCAGCGCAGGCTGGGCTTTCGCTTGGCGGGCAAGAACAACGGTCGTCGCGGTCGAGGAATAGAGACCGCCCAGCGCGGCCATCCATAGGCCGCCGGCGAAGCCCGCCCAATAGCGCTGTGCGAGATAGCTCGCATAGGAAAACGTGCAGACCACGACGAGCGCCAGCCAAACCTGGCGCGGTGTGATCGGCGTCAGTGTCGTGACTGGTTGGTCCGGCAAAAGCGGCAGCACAATGCCGGTTAAAATCAGAAACTCGCCGGCGGTGACGATTTCCTTGATTTCAAGCTGGCGCGCCAGCGCATAAAGCCGTTCGCGTCCGGTAAGCAACAGCACCGCAGCCACCGTCATCGTCACCGCCACCCACGGCGGCAGCGCTAGTGCGACCGCGCCGAGCAGATAAGCCAGCACATTAAGGATCGGCACGACAATTCCGACATTCGGTTCGTCTTGCTCATCCGCGACGCTCAAATAAGCCCGGTAATAGACGACGAGCCAGGCACCGAGAATCAGGAGGCCGCCGGTGAATGGAATGAATCGACTTGGGTCGAGCAGATAGAGCACGCCGCCGGCGAGCGCGAGCATCGGGAAGGTGCGGACGCCACCCGGCCGTCGCCGCGTGGCGTGCGCGAAAAAATCCTCAAAGGCCAGTCCCAGGAAGAAACTTAAGCCCAAAAGCAGCGCAACGCCAACTGGTGATGGTGCGGTCAACATTGGTCTTCGCGAAAGCTCGACGGGTGCTCCAAAGCGGCGCCCAAACTATAAGCGAAGGAGTAAAAATTGCGAGTGAACAGTATCCATCGCGCGAAAGGCCACCAACTCACGTGAGCAGCGTCATCAGCCTCGCTTTCTTTTGCTTCACCTGATCAATGGTGCACTGCTTCGGCCGTCTTGTCGGAGTGCCAGCGCAGCAGCCGGGTGCCATGCCGAAAACGCTCGCCGGTGAAATGATCATAACAAACCTCGACCACAAGGCTGGGCTTGAGCGGCACCCATTCGCCGGAGCGTTTGGTTGCCCACCGGCTCGGGCCACCGGGCGCATTACCGGTAAAGCCGGGCGGGCCGATCAAAGATTTCAGCTTTTTGGTGAGAGCTGGTTTGTCCTGGCGTTTGATCGTCGAGGTGAATCCGACGTGATTAAGCCGGCCTTCATGGTCATAGAGGCCCAGCAGCAGCGATCCGACGAGGGGACTACCCTCGTTGTAACGAAAGCCGCCAACCACACAATCCGCACTGCGGAAGTTTTTGATCTTCTGCATGCCGCTGCGCTCACCGCTTCGGTAATTAAAATCGCGGCGCTTGGCGACTACGCCATCGAGTGTTGCCCCGGTGCGGCGTAGCCATTCCTTAGCTTCTGCAAGATTGGTGCTCGATGGTGACAGGAGAATGTTTGGTGTGCCACGGCAATATTTTTCGTAGAACAGCTCCAAGCCCCGCCGGCGCGCATCCAGCGGTTTGTCGGTCAGGCGTTCGCCCGTCGGACCGACCAAGAGATCGAAGACGATCAACAATGCCGGGGTTTTGATCGAAAGCTTGCGGATCCGACTTGGCGCCGGATGAATGCGCTGCAAGAGCGCGTCGAAGGAGAAGGCGCCGTCGGCGGGAACGACGATCTCGACGTCGAGAACGAATTTCTTAGCCTCAAGCCTGGTGATCGCGTCAGTCAGTTCGGGGAAGTAGCGGCTCATCGGCCGCCCCGATTTGGACTGCAACTCGACTTTTGCTTGATCGCGGAAGACGAGACAACGGAACCCGTCCCATTTCGGCTCGTACCGCCATTCTTCACCGACTGGAATCGTATCAACCGACTGCGCTTCCATGGGGCTGAATGGTTGGCGTAGCGGAAGTGCCATCTGTGCGTCTTTCGCACCATCAATCGGCAGATTCGGCGACGGGTTCCGCTTGTCGCATCGGAACTGCCGACGAGAGCGCGACGTTTGACGATGTTCCGGCCTTCAACAAAAAAGGATCGGGATGTTCAGCCGCAGCCACGTTGCGGCCCAGTAACGCACAAGTAGCGTGAAAGCGCGACTGTCGGCGCGCAACCGTCAAAGCGGAATTCGACGCAGCCGTAGGGCGTTTGCCACCACGCTGACGGATGACAGCGACATGGCGGCCGCGCTGATCGCAGGCGATAGCGTGACCCCCATAAATGGGTAAAGCGCGCCGGCCGCGATCGGCACGCCCATCGCGTTATAAAGAAAAGCGAATAAGAGATTTTGCCGGATGTTGCGCATCGTCGCGCGGGACAACGCTCGGGCACTCGCAATGCCGGCAAGATCGCCTTTGACCAAAGTAACCCTGGCGCTTTGCATGGCGACGTCAGTCCCGGTGCCCATCGCCACGCCGACATCGGCCTCGGCGAGCGCCGGCGCATCGTTCACGCCGTCACCGGCCATTGCCACGGCGTGCCCCTCGCTTCGCAAGCGGCGGACAATCGCATTTTTCTGTTCGGGCAAAACCTCGGCTTCGACCTCGGCAATGCCGAGCCTAGCGGCGACGGCCTGTGCCGTGGCCCGATTGTCGCCCGTCAACATGACGATGCGAACGCCGTCAGCACGAAGACTGGCGAGCGCCGCCGCCGTCGTCGATTTGATGGGATCGGCGACCGCGATGATGCCGGCCGGCTCGCTGTCGATGGCGACAAATATTACCGTTGCGCCGTCGCGGCGAAGCGCGTCCGCTCGCTCTTGCAGGTCCGTAGCGGCGATGCCGAGTTCTTGGAGGAGCTTCGCATTGCCGATCGTGACGCGGCGGTCGCCTATTCTGCCGGTGATTCCCTTTCCCGTAAGCGAGGCGAAGTCGGCGACGTCGTGAATCCGCACGCCGCGCTCCTTGGCCGCAGCGATGATGGCTCCGGCAAGCGGATGCTCGCTTGAACGTTCCAGGCTGGCCGCAAATGAAAGGATCGTCGCGTCGTCGAAAGCGTGTACAGCAACCACTGCAGCCACACTTGGCTTGCCCTTGGTTAAAGTTCCTGTTTTGTCGACGACCAGCGTGTCGATCTTTTCCAAGCGCTCCAGCGCCTCGGCATTCTTGATCAACACGCCCGCGGTCGCACCCTTGCCGATGCCGACCATGATTGACATCGGGGTGGCCAAACCGAGCGCACAAGGGCAGGCGATGATGAGCACGGAAACCGCCGCCACCAGCGCATAGGCAAAGGCCGGCGGTGGTCCGAAGATGATCCAGGCGACGAATGCCGCGATGGCGACAATGATAACCGCCGGCACGAACCATGCCGAGACGGTGTCAGCTAGTCGTTGAATCGGCGCGCGGCTGCGCTGCGCTTGCGCGACCATGTGGACGATGCGCGCGAGCATCGTGTCGGCGCCAACTTTCTCGGCACGCATGACGAGGCTTCCAGTGCCGTTGATAGTGCCGCCGATCGCTTCGGCGCCCGGTGCTTTCTCGACCGGCATGGATTCGCCGGTTACCATGGATTCATCGAGCGCGCTGCGACCCTCAATCACTACGCCATCGACCGGCACGGCCTCGCCTGGCCGCACGTGCAGCCGATCGCCGACACGAATATGTTCTAGCGGCACTTCCTCATCACTACCGTCGTCGCGGATACGTCGCGCGGTTTTCGGCGCAAGGTTCAACAAAGCGCGAATTGCGCTCCCTGTCTTCTCGCGGGCGCGAAGTTCCAGAACTTGTCCAATGAGGACAAGCACGGTGATGACCGCCGCAGCCTCGTAATAAACCGCCACAACACCGCCTGGCCGCAAATTCTCCGGGAAAAGCCCGGGCGCGAAGGTTGCGGCGATGCTGTAGAGATAAGCGGCGCCGATACCGAGCGCGATCAGGCTGAACATGTTGAGCGATCGGTTGCGCACCGACGCCCAGCCGCGTTCGAAAAACGGCCATCCCGCCCATACGACAACTGGTGTGGCGAGCAAGAATTGGAGCCAAACCGATAATCGGGGTGAGACGAAATGGTGAAGGTTCAGACCCGGGAAGTGTGCGCCCATTTCTAGGACTACAACGGGAAGAGCGAGCACGGCGCCGATCCAGAACCGGCGCGTCATGTCGATCAATTCCGCGCTTGGACCGGTCTTTTCGCCGCCTCCTATTGGCTCCAGCGCCATACCGCAGATTGGACAAGCGCCTGGACTGGATTGCCGGATCTGCGGATGCATCGGACAGGTGTAGATGGTGCCGACCGGCGCCGTTTGCGGCTTGCCCTCGTTCCTTGCCAAAAACTTTTGCGGCTCTTTGCTGAATGTGGCTCGGCAGCCGGCTGAACAGAAATGATAGAGGCGGGCGGAATAGGCGTATTTGTGCGCCGATTTTGCCGGATCGATCCGCATCCCGCATACTGGATCGACTTCACTGGAGGATGCTGGGGGCCAGGGCACGATTGTTTGACCTTGCGCTGAACCTTGAAACGGATACCCGGTAGGGGTATATAAAACGCATGCGAGCGATTGCCAAGACTTCAGTGCTCAAACGCCTGCGTCGGATCGAAGGTCAGGTACGCGGTCTGGCGCGTATGGTCGAAGCCGATCGATACTGCATCGATATCGTGACCCAGCTTTCTGCCGTCCGTGCCGCTTTGCGGCGCGCCGAGGAGGAAATTCTTGCCGACCATGCGGCAAATTGCGTTGCCAATGCGATTGCATCCGGCAACAAGACCGACCAGCGTCGCAAAATGGCCGAACTGATCGACGTCATCTCGCGCAGCAATCGATGATGAAGCGCAGACCGGCCCGGCGTGGAACCGCGCCGCCGCCAAAGCGGCGATCGTCATCGATCGCGATCAAGCGCGCCTACGACCAGCCATCACCGCAAGACGGCCTGCGCATTCTCATCGATCGGCTGTGGCCGCGTGGTCTATCAAAAGCCAAACTCAAAATCACTGCCTGGCCGCGAGAGCTTTCGCCGTCGACCGAATTGCGCAAGTGGTATCACCACGAACCCAGCCTGTTTGCCGAATTCCGCCGCCGCTATGCCGCCGAGCTCGCCCAACATAAGGACCAGCTGGACGCACTGCGCACGATGGTCCGAGGGAGCAACGCGACGCTCATTACGGCGACGCGCGAACTTGATCTCAGCCACGCCACGGTATTGCGCGCGATTTTGCAAGCGAAAAAGTAAAGTATCTCACGTCCAGCCGTCAGCCGAGCTTTCCTCGCGCGAGGGCCGCCCCGCTGGCAAGTGCCGCGAGTTTGGCTGCAGCAATGTCGCGGCGCATTGGCGCCATGCCGCAATTGGTGCAGGGAATAATCCGCTGTGCCGGAACATAATCGGCCGCCGCCACAATCACGGCTGCAATCTCTTCAGCTGTCTCGACCGTGTCATTGGCAACGTCGATCGCCCCGATGAGGACATCCTTGCCCTCGAGAAGCTTGAGCACGCTCATCGGCACGTGCGAATGGATGCATTCGAGCGACACTTGATCGATGCGGCTTCTGGCTAATGCCGGAAAGAATTGCTCATATTGCCGCCATTCGGCGCCGAGCGTCGCCTTCCATTGGGCATTGGCGGGAATGCCGTAGCCGTAGCAGATATGCACCGCGGTCTTGCAGCTTACTCCCTCAATGGCGCGGTGCACCGCTTCGATGCCCCAGCCGGCAGCCGCTTCCATATACACATTGAACGCCGGCTCATCGAATTGGATGACGTCAACGCCATCGGCGGCAAGCCCGCGCGCCTCTTCATTAAGCAGCGCGGCGAAAGCCATGGCCATTTTCACTCGGTCGCCATAATGCGCGTCGGCGATCGTATCGACGATCGTCATCGGGCCGGGCAGGGTGAATTTGAGTTTTTTCTTGGTGTGAGCACGGGCGAGCCGCGCTTCGCGCGCGTGCACGCGGGTGCGCAAGCGCAGCGGGCCGACGACGGTCGGGCACATGGCCTTGTAGCGGTCATCGCGGATTCCCATCTCGACGCGCTTGTCGAAGTCGATGCCGTCGACCGCCTCGAGAAAACCGTGGACAAAATGCTGGCGCGATTGTTCGCCATCCGTGACGATATCGATCCCGGCGTCTTCCTGAAACTTGAGCGCGAGCAGCGTCGCATCATCCTTCGCGGCGGCGAGTTCTTCGCCTTCGAGTCGCCACGGCGCCCATAGCTTCTGCGGCGCGGCAAGCCATGCCGGCTTAGGCAAACTGCCGGCAACGGTGGTCGGAAATAGCGGTTCGCGTATCGTCATCGTTTGCTTGTCGCGCTGATCAGGTGATCGTCAACCCGGCAGGGGGCCGCCAATCATACAGCCAATCGTAGTGCCGCAAGAGCCGCTCACCACCAAGAAGTCGCATCGCTGTGTTTCGCAACATAGCTGCGATCCCGGTGCGGTGATAGCGAGTGCCGTTGCGTGCGGCCAGGCGGTGCACTTTGCGGGTGCGGCCGCGCCGAATGGCGGAATAGCTTTCCCAGGCGGCCGCTGCATTGTCGGGCATGCGTGCGAGACATTGCGCGGCGACAGCGGCGTCTTCAATTGCCATGGCCGCGCCTTGCGCCAGAAACGGCAGGGACGCATGGGCGGCATCGCCAAGGAGCGCCGCCGCGCCTTGCGAGAAGCTCGCAAGCGGCTCGCTCTCATACAGCGCCCATTTCAGCCAAGCCTCCGGCGCGCGGATTAAGGAATGCGCTTGCGGCGCCCAGCGCTGGGCCGAAAGGTGCGCCAGAAGATCGATCCGGCCTGCCGCTTCGCTCCATCCTGGTCCTCGCCAATCATCGGCGGTGATCACCACCACATTGATCAGTTTTCCGGCTTTGACCGGATAGTGAACCAGATGCGCGTCGCGCCCGAGCCAGAGATGGATCACCGGTTCGCGGAACTCGGGCGCGAGTTGCGCCGCCGGCACGAGCGCACGCCAGGCGCTGCGGCCGCCAAAACGCGGCGCCTTTTTGGAGGCGATACGCGCCCGCGAGGCTGACCATAACCCGTCGGCCGCGATCAAGGCATGCCCGTGCTCGGTCCAAAGACCTGTGGTGCCGCGTGCGGAAATGGTTACGCCGTGCGGATGCGTGGCGAAGTCCTCCACACACATGCCCAGACGGAACACGACATTGAGATCTTGCAACGTCGCTTCGCTGAGTACCGCCTGCAGATCGCCGCGATGAATGACCCAATATGGCGCGCCGTAACGTTGTGCCGCTTCTTCGCCGAGCGGAATGCGCACGATTTCACGTCCAGTGCGCGCACCGAGAACCCGTATCCCCGTCGGCGCCACAACGTGGGGCCGCAAACGATCGGCCAGCCCAAGGCCGATCAGGATGCGAGTGGCGTTTGGTGAAAGTTGAATCCCGGCGCCGGTCTCTTCGAGCCGTTCGGCCTGTTCAAGGACCAGGGCGCGAAACCCATTGCGCGCCAGCGCCAGCGCGGCGGTGAGCCCACCAATGCCCGCACCCGCGACGATGACGGTACGCGAGGACGCTAGTGGAGCGGATTTGACATTCGCAACCTCCTGGCCGCGAGTTCGTGAAGCGAATGTCAAATCCAAAGCTCCACTAGAATCAATATTTTCTAGTGGTCCCTTCGATTCAAACATTCGCATGAAAGCGTGCCGAACCGGGATGCGAATGTTAGAATCGGACCACTAGCGTCATTGGAACTCGTTCAGACCGGCTCTGCTTTCAACGCGCATTCCGGCGGCTGCGCTTCATTAGGCTTGAGCGCCGGATCGTAGCGATAGAGCGTCGAACAATAGGGACAGACATATTCGGTGTCGTCGCCCATATCACAGAAGACGTGCGGATGGTCGAACGGCGGCAGGGCGCCGATGCACATGAATTCTTTGGCGCCGATCGCGATCTCTGCAACACCAATGTCGTTATGGAAATGCGGAACGATGCTCTCAGTCATGTCCTTGGATTGCTCGTTGGTGATTGCCGCACTGCAGCAAAGACCATATCGGGTTGAAACCGCGACTTCCACTAGTGTCCCAATTCCGAAGATCGTAAGCTGTGCGGCATGCTTGTACGAACTTCGGTATCGACAACGACACTAGCAAATACGTCCTTGACTAGTGCCGCCTCGAACCCGAAGTTCGCGTCGGAGCGTTCCGGAACCTTGGGCGAACTTCGGGTTCATGGCACTAGTGCGTTGTGAAAAAGCCGCAAATTCGCGCCAGCTATGGCAGGTTTGGACCCGGATCACAATGAAAAAGCTAAAGAAGAACTGGCTTGCCGGCCTTGCCCGCCATCCGATGGCCGCGCTCTTGTTCGGCGCGTTATTCGCAGTCGCCGCGGGCTTTTCGGTGCGCGGCGGCATCGCCGCCCATAATCGCGTGACGTTAGCGGACGATCCCGTCGCCATCACCGACCAAGCGCTTGCGGAAGCTTTCAATACCGTCATCGCCGAGCGCGAAATTCGCGCCGCGTTGGCCGCGGGCGACCTCGATCTTGCACAAAGCTTTGTCGAGGTTGCCGCCGAGCGCAAAGTGCCAATCGATCCATCCCTATCGGAGAAGATCAAGGAAGCGGACGCTGAGCAGCACACGCTCACCAATACCGCGGGCCGGTTCGTACACGGGCTGTGGACGGGCGAGCCTTCCGATCTCGCAAGCCTCGCCGGGACCGCATTCGGGGATCTGTTCGTCTTCGGCGACATTCGCGATGCGGCGCGGGAAGGCACCCATTATCTGACGGGCCAGCAATATGATCCGTGGATACTCGGTCTTGCCGGCGTCGGCATAGCGATCACCGCCGCCACCTATGCGAGCCTCGGCGCCACTACGCCTGAACGCGTCGGTGTGTCGCTCGTCAAAGCCGCGCGCCGGACCGGCCGGCTTAATCCGGCGCTTGCGGTGCGTGCCGTGCGCGAAGCGGTGAAAGTTGAAGGTGCCGGCGGGATTATTGAGCTTGCAGAAAATACCGGACGCATCGAGGCCAAGGCCGGCAGCCAAGCCGCGCTCGATGGTCTCGCCGTGGCGCACGAGCCGCAGGATGTGTCGCGGATGGCGCGGCTCGCCGCGGCCAAAGGCGGCAAGACCCGGGCGATCGTGAAACTTCTTGGCCGCGCCGCGATCGTGCTGACCGCAAGCGCACTGGATCTCGCGTCATGGCTGCTTTGGGCCGGCTTCGCGCTGTTCGGGTTTTGCGCGTCCTGCAAAGCCGCAGTCGAGCGCGCAACGCAGCGTCATCTCGACCGCCGCAAACTCCGCTACGCCCTTGCCTAGGCGTCTTTATCCTTTCACCAGCGGACAAGCAGGATTTGGTGGGCCGAACGCCTGTTCGCCAGGAATGCGGGTGAGGATCTGGTAATAGTCCCATGGATATTTCGAATCCTCGGGCTTTTTCACCTGCACCAGCATCAGATCGTGCACCATCAGCCCGTCCTCCCGCAGGTGTCCGTTGCGGGAGAAGAAATCTTCGACCGGCATTTCGCGCATCTTGGCTGCGATCTTCAGCGGCTCGTCGGTGCCGGCGGATTGAATCGCCTTGAGATAGTGCATGACTGACGAATAGATGCCGGCCTGCCACATGGTCGGCATCCGCTTGATCTTGGCGAAGAAGCGGTTCGACCATTCGCGTGTCTTGTCGTCCATGTCCCAATAGAACGAGGTCGTCAGCAGCAAGCCTTGCGCTGCTTTGAGGCCAAGCGCGGCGACATCGGTGATGAGCACCAACAGTCCCGCCATCTGCTGGCCGCGCTGGAATACGCCGAATTCCCCGCCAAGCTTGATTGCATTGACGTTGTCAGGTGGCCCACTGGCGAGCCCGATGATCTTGGCCTTGGACGATTGCGCCTGAAGAATGAAGGACGACAGGTCCGGCGTTGAAAACGGATGCGCCACCGAGCCGATCACTTTGCCGCCGTTCTGGACAATGACCGCCGTCGCATCCCGCTCCAAGGAATGGCCGAATGCATAATCGGCGGTGAGGAAAAACCACGTATCGCCGCCGCGGTTGACCACCTCTTGCGCGGTCCCAACTGCAAGCGCATGCGTATCGAACACCCATTGCATCGTATAAGGCGAGCAGAATTTGCCGTGGAAATCGGCCGTGCCGGTCGAATGAGTAATGAAGAGCTTTTTACGGTCGTTGGCCACCTGCTGCACCGCCAAGCCCACCGCCGAGACCGGTACATCGACAATCAGGTCGACCTTGTCGACGTCATACCATTGCCGGGCGATGCCGGCGGCGACATCGGGCTTGATCTGATGGTCAGCGGAAATGACAGTGATGGGCTTACCCAAGACTTTGCCACCAAAGTCTTCGGCTGCCATCTGCGCCGCCGTTACCGAACCGGGACCGGTCGCTGTTGCCGCCGGCCCGGACAGATCTGTCAATACGCCGATCTTCACCACGTCATCGGAAATCTGCGCTTGCCCCGCACCGGCAAAAAAGACGAGCGGAGCTGTGAGCAAAAGCCAAAGAGAGGCAAGCCACACTCGGCGCATGAAGGTACTCCCGTTGTAAATATTGCCGATAGCCTAGCCCGATCTGCGGCCGACATCACCAGCCTATGTGGTTGCGCATTGCCGGCTGGGCATTCCCAGCTTTGCCAGGTTTGCCGATATGCCCGGCTGGATCGTATGGTTCCGGCATGCCGCGGTTCATCCATGACGGTGTGGAAATTGCCTTCATTGATGAGGGCGCTGGCGAGCCGATCGCGCTTGTGCATGGGGTTGCATCGAACAAAGAGGTCAATTGGATTGCGCCCAGTTGGGTCACGACATTGTCACGCGCTGGCCGCCGCGTCATTGCACTCGACAATCGGGGTCACGGCGCTTCCAGCAAGCTTTACGACCCGGCTGCCTATCACAGCGCGATCATGGCGGAGGACGTCAGAGCGCTCCTCGACCATCTCGGCCTGCCGCGTGCTGACGTCATGGGCTATTCGATGGGGGCGCGTATTACGGCATTCCTGGCATTGGCTTATCCCGCTCGCGTGCGCTCGGCGGTGCTAGGCGGCCTCGGCATCCGCCTTGTCGAAGGTGTCGGATTGCCTGAAACGATCGCGGATGCGCTCGAGGCGCCGTCGCTTGCCGATGTTGTCGATCCGACCGCTTACATGTTCCGCGCCTTTGCCGAGCAGACCAAATCAGATTTGCGCGCGCTCGCAGCCTGCATGCGCGGTTCGCGCCAAACGCTAAGCCGTGACCAAGTAGGGCAGATCGCAGTACCGCTCCTGGTGGCGGTCGGCGACAAAGACCCGATTGCGGGCTCGCCTGAGCCGCTCGCCGCGCTCATCCCCGGCGCACAAGCCCTTGCCATTCCCGGGCGCGACCACATGCTGGCGGTCGGCGATCGGGTGTTTAAATCCGCTGTTCTGGAGTTTCTCTCGCGCCGACCGTAATGGGCCATTGACCCAGTCTAAGCCATTGACCCAATTGCAATCGGCCATTGGCACCTAATTAATAGCTTCCATCCAACCACCCCTTGGTATTGGGCAGGGCCGTTCCCAATATGATAGAAGGTCCCGCCCAAAACCCGAGGCCTTTGCAATGGCGCAGCATCAGGCGAAGCCGGCCATCGACAAACTCGACCCCGTTTGGGGACGCATCCGCCGCGAAGCTGAAGACATCGTGCATCGCGAGCCGGAGCTTGCCACCTTCATCTATTCGAGCGTCCTGCACCATGACACGCTTGAAACGGCGATCGCCTACCGGTTGACCGGTCTGATCGATCATCCGACTTTGTCCGGAGAACTGATACGCCAAGCCTATGCCGACGCGCTTGAGGACGTACCGGCACTCGGCGAGGCGTTCCGCGCCGACATCATGGCGACCGCGGATCGCGATCCGGCCACTCATCGCCTGATCGAACCGGTGCTTTATTACAAGGGTTTCCACGCCATCCAGACGTATCGCTTGGCCCACTGGCTTTGGATCAAGGGCCGCCGCGATTTTGCGCTCTACCTGCAGAGCCGCGCATCGGCGGTGTTTCAATGCGATATCCATCCGGCAGCGAAGATCGGCCGCGGCATTTTCCTCGATCACGCCACCGGACTGGTGGTAGGCGAGACGGCGGAAATCGATGACGACGTCTCCATGCTGCACGACGTGACGCTCGGCGGGACCGGCAAGGAAGCCGGCGACCGGCATCCGAAAATCCGGTACGGCGTGATGATTGGCGCCGGCGCCAAAATTCTCGGCAATATCGAAGTCGGCCACTGCGCTCGCATCGCTGCCGGCTCCGTCGTCATCAAACCGGTACCGAACAATGTTACGGTCGCCGGCGTGCCGGCCAAAGTGATCGGCGTCGCCGGCTGTCCCGAACCGGCGCGGTCCATGGACCAGATGTTTCAGGATGGGCTATGA
>Ga0318520_10000392_pt1 | contig 12694 bp, 15 predicted proteins | sample GRESIP178b2f16_FD_203512 | JGI IMG/M metagenome (GOLD analysis project Ga0318520, IMG submission 203512) | Tropical soil microbial communities from Luquillo Experimental Forest, Puerto Rico - GRE.SIPMG.178b2f16 | ecosystem: Environmental > Terrestrial > Soil > Tropical forest > Bulk soil...
TGAGGGAACCTATGACCCGGTCACGGTCGCCCGCGACCCCGTCACCGAGCATGTCGCAGGCGAAGACGGTGTATCCGAGGGCGGCGTACCGGCTAGCCTGTCCGCGCGCATGGTCGTCGAGGCCTCCGCCGCCGTGGATCAGCAAGATGCCGGGGCGCGGCCCGCCGCGGCTATGCCAGTGCAGTTCGCCGGTCAGCGGGTTGTCCTGGTCGGCATAGGGCACGGTGCGTGTGGTGAGCGGCACGTTCCCTCCTTACGCTGATATCGCGGCCAGGCTAGGTTAATCGCCGCCAGCCGCGGACGGCTCCGGATCGGATCGGATCAAAGTCGAATAACCCAGACAAGACAGCCGGCCCAGCGCGGCAGGTAGCGGACCAGGCCGAAGTTCCCGGCGACGACGATGTCGTCGTCAGAAAGCAAGGCGGCGCATCGGTCATGCCACCAAGATGGCGTGGCGGCCAGCCGAGAGGAGCATGCAGTTGGCCCAGGTGGGGGCTTGCGATGTTCATGTCCGCCCAGCGACCAGGGCCGATGCTCCCGGAATCGTGTGGGTGTCAAACTCCTCCATCGCTCCCGGCGAAGACACCGGATTCGGAGGAGGCATGGACTCGGCCTTCCATGAGACGTCAGCGCTTCTGTCGGCCTGGCGCGATCCCAATGTCGTGCAGGGTGAGGAGGTGCTGGTTGCCGAAATGGACGGGCGGATCGTCGGCTGCGTGACCCTCGAGGACAAAGGACGCGAACTCGAGCTGGTCAACATCGACGTTCCGCTTGAGCTTCAGGGCAGGGGGATCGGCACGATGCTGGTGCGGTCAGTAGAAGAGCGAGCCAGAGCGGCAGGAAAGTACGCGGTCACTGTTGGCACGAGCCGGAACGCGGAAGGCGTGGCTTGGAAGTCGCTTCCTTGGTGGCAACACCTCGGGTACCGAGTCACCCACGAGGAGGAGAACGCATGGACCCGGTCAATCGGGCCCGGCGTCCGCGAGATACGAATGCGGAAGGACCTCCCGACCGAATGAGATCACTCATAGGGGAGTGCGTGATCATGACGTTGCCCCTTGGTGGGGCAGGTACTTGATGCCGCCCAGGACATGCTCCTGGATGATGGCAGCTACCTGCTCCTCGTCTCTGCGTTTGAGCGCATGGACGAGCTGCGCGTGCTGGTGGACCGATTCCTGGTGTGGCCGGCCCCATTGGGGTCCGTAGGGAAATGACCGCCATAGGAGTCTCATGAGCAGAAGGAGCATCGGCGAGCGAGCGCACGCGTAGATCCGGAAGTGAAATTGCCGGTTGAGTTCCCCGAGCCGGCTGTCATCTGGGTGGCATCCGGCAACCTGGCGGCAGAGCGTTTCGATCTCCGTGAGGTCGGGCTCGGTCATCTTTGACACCGCGAGGGTTCCGGCTAGCGCCTCCAGTACGGCCAGGATCCGGTAGTTCTCTTCCATTTCCTTGGACTCAGCGCGCGCAACCGTCGCTCCGCGGTGCACGTCGGTGACCACCAGGCCCTCTGATTCCAGGCGCCGGAGCGCCTCCCGCACGGGCGTATAGCTCACGTCGAACTGTTCAGCGAGGTCGCGCTGGCGAAGTGGGGTGCCGGGGGAGAGCTGCCGATCGGTGATCAGTTCTCTGAGCTCGTCGGTGACCATGTCGCTTTTGCTGACATATTTGCGTGTCGGCCGCGGGCCTGGCCGCGGGATCTGGCCCGCGGACCGGCCGTCGGTCTCGCCGCGCCGGCGGAGAGCATCGTCTGCCCGGTCGCGCTTCTCACTCATGGCCTCGCCGACCTCATCTTGCCGGGGGTGAGGAGTTGAGATCGTGCGGGGGAGACCCGGGCGGCGCTTCTTGGGCGGATTGGCCTAGGAAGACTTCGCGGATGTCGGGGCGGGCGACGATCTCGCTGGCCGGGCCGGCGATCTCGACCCGTCCCGCGACGAGAATGTAGGCCCAGTCGGACACCCCGAGCGCCTCGAACGCCTTCTGTTCCACCAGCAGCACGGCAGTGCCCGCGTCGGCGAGACGCCGTACCTGGTCCCGCAGCACCGTCCGGGACAGCTCGGGTGACAGGTTGGAGGTCGGCTCATCAAGGACGAGAACGGCGGGCTCGAGCATCAGGACCCGGGCTATCGCGAGCATCTTCCGCTCTCCGCCGCTGAGCTTGCTCGCGGTCCTGGACCGCATGTCCGCCAATGCGGGAAACGTCGACAGCACCGCCTCGATCCTGTCGGTGACCTGCGGCTTCGTGAGCAGATAGCCGCCCATCTCCAGGTTCTCGGTGACGGTGAGGGTGTCGAACACGTCTTTGGTCTGCGGGACGAAGCCCAGCCCCATGCGGGCAAGACGGTGCCCACGCGTATTCGTTACGTCACGACTACCGAACGTTACCGTACCGGTCATGACCGGGAGCCTGCCGGTCACGGCCTTGAGCAAGGTGGACTTCCCGGCGCCGTTCGGCCCGATCACCGAGACCACTTCCCCGGGCCCGACGCCGATGCTCACGCCGGACACGATCGCGGCGGCGCCGTAACCGGCCGCGACGTCGTGGAGGCGCAGGACGGGGGGCGGTCGCCCGTCCGGGGGAGGGCTATCCGATGAGGTAGGCATCCAGCACCTCCCGGTCGGCGCGGACCTCGGCCATGGTCCCCTGGGAGATCACCCGGCCCTGGGCCATCACGATGACGGGGTCGCACAGCCGCTCCACCACGGCGAGTTCGTGCTCGATCATGAGCATGGTGAGCCCTTCACCGCTCAGGTCGAGCAGGTGCCGCTCGATCCGCCGGGCCAGGGACGGGTTGACCCCGGCCATCGGCTCATCGAGCAGCAGCAGCGCCGGGTCGGCCATCAGCCCGCGCATCAGTTCGAGCAGGCGTTTCTGGCCCCCGCTGAGGTTTCCGGCGTACTCGTCTTCCTTGGCGGACATGTCGAAGCGGGCCAGCAGCTGGCGCGCCCGTTGCACCATGGCCCGCTCCTGCGGGCGCCAGTAGCGCTTGCCGAGCGCGGCCTGCCACAGCGCCTCGCCCCGCTGGCCGGGCGCTGCGACCAGCAGGTTCTCCAGCACGGTCAGCTTGGCGAACTCGCTGGAGATCTGGAAGGTGCGGATGATCCCGCGCCGGGCCACCTTGTACGAGGGCAGCCCGGTGATGTCCTGGTCCCGGTAGGAGATCTTTCCCGCGGTGGGTTTGAGCGCGCCAGCGATGACGTTGAGCGCGGTCGACTTCCCGGCGCCGTTCGGCCCGATCAGGCCGGTGATCCGGCCGGGGGGAACGTGGAAGGACGCGCCGTTGACAGCGTGGACGCCGCCGAACTGCCGGTGCAGGTCGGTGACCGTGAGCAGGGCGCCGGTCTCGCTCATCGGCCGGCCTTGGCGGGCATCAGCGGCTGCGCCTCTTCGCCCTCGGCGGCCGGCGGGAAGCGCCGTCGCCGTTCGGGGATGACGCCGCGGGGCCAGAACCACAAGAAAACCAGGGCGAGCACCCCGACGACGATCCACTGCAGGGCGTCGATGAACCCGGGCGGGCCGAACTGCGGGATGAAGCGGGTGGCCTCGAGGAAGACGACCGGCACCAGCAGGGCGCCGACCATGACGCCCAGGTTGTTCCCCAATCCGCCGACGATGACGGCGGTGAAGTACACGAACGTCTCCGGGTACAGCCAGGAGCCCGGGGACCAGGCGGAGATGAACTCGACCAGGATGGCGCCGCTGATCCCGGCGATCACCCCGCCGAGCACGAACGCGATCATCCGCAGCCCGGTGACGTTCTTGCCCAGCGCCGCCGCCGCGTGCTCGTTGTCGCGGACCGCGCGCAGCGTGCGGCCCAGTGGCGAGCTGGTCACGATGTGGACGAGCCAGTAGACGCACACGCAGACCCCGGCCGTGATGCCGACGAACAGCCACTGGTAGCCGATGGGCGACAGGCTGACGATCGACGCGAGGGGCTTGGGCACCAGGGCCAGTCCGTTCGGCCCGTTCACGAGGCCGACCTGGTTGGTGACGACGCTGGTCGCGATCAGCGACACCACCAGCATGACCATCGCCTCGTAGTCGCTGCGCAGGCGCCGGATGCCGAAGCTGCCCACCAGCAGCGCGAGCAGGCCCCCGACCACGCCCGCGGCCAAGATGGGCAGCGGGAAGGGCCAGTGCGCGCCGCCGACGTACTGCTGGAACCCGCCCTTGGCGGCCGGGATGGCCGGCCCGAGCGTCAGCACCGCGGCGGTGTAAGCGCCGGCCGCCTGGAAGATGATGAACGCGAAGTTGATCAGCCCGGCCACGCCGAACTGCAGGTTGAGCCCCCAGCAGGCGATCACGTCGACGCCGAGGTAGACCAGCACCGTGGAGATGTAGAACTGCCAGGCGACGCTCACGCCGCGACCTCCTTGCCGGTGGCGACCTCCGACAGGATGCCCTGCGGCCGGGCGATGAGGACCGCCACCAGGATCACGAAGGCGACCACGTCCTTGTACTCGGGGCTGAAGATGGCGGCGGCCAGCTCGCTGGCGATCCCGATGACCAGGGCGGCGAGCATGGCCCCGTACGGCTGGCCGATCCCGCCGAGGACGGCCACGGCCACGATCGGAATCAGGAACTGGGCGCCGGTGGTGTCGGTGAACGAGGTGACGTTTATCACCAGGATCACGCCGGCCAGCCCGCACAGGGCGCCCGAGATGGCCCAGGCGAGGTCGATGACCCGGTCGGTGGCGATCCCGCAGCTGCGGGCCAGCTCGGGATCGGTGGCCGTGGCCCGCATGGCCTTGCCAAGCTTGGTGTAGCGGAGCAGCAGGTGGATCGCGAGCATGGCCGCGATCGCGATGCCGATGATGCCGAGCTGGGCGGTGGTGAACACCATCCCCGCGGTCGTGACCGACGCCGGGCGGGGCATCTGCAGGCTGAAGAAGTTCGCGCCGAAGATCGCCAGCAGGCTGTTCTGAATGATGAGGCTGACCGCGATGGTCACGATGATCATGCCGAACAGGCGGGTCCCGCGCCGGACGAACGGGGTGTACACGAAGCGGTTCAACAGCACCGAGAAGACGGACCCGAACGCCGCGCCCGCCGCCAGCGCCAGCCACACGCTGAGGCCGGCGCTGGTGACGAGGTAGGCGACAAACGCTGCGGCGGTCATGATGTCGCCGTACGCGAGGTTGAGGATGTTGGTGACGCCGAACTGAAGGGTAAATCCCACTCCGGCCACGGCCAGGATGGACGCGGTCACGATGCCGAACCCGATCGCCGGCACCAGTGTGCTCACCATCGCCTCCCCTGCCCTGCGCGCGGGTCGCGGCCCGTTGCCACCACGGCGTCGCGGGTGATCGCGGTCACCGGCTGAGCGATGCGATCTGCGCCGCCGACACCGAGCCGACGATCGCCGGGTTGCCCTTCAGGTATTTCGCGGCCTCGAACGCCCCGGTGGAGTTGTGCCACTGGTTGAACACGATGGGGCCGCCCGCGCCGACGTACTGGATCTGCTTGCCGGCCTTCAGGGCGGCCTTCCCCGCGGCGAACGAGGTGACGACCGTCTTGCCGGAACCGGGCTCGGTGACCTTGAGGATGTAGGGGTTGAAAACCTTCGGGGCGGTGCTCTTGGCCGCGATCGCCGCCAGCGCCATCACGTTAACCGCGTCGTAGTAGGTCATCGAGTACGGGTCGGTGCTCCACTGGCTGGGCTTGGGCACCTGCGATGCCGACGCCAGCAGGGACTTGTTGTAGGTCTGCCAGGCCGGCCCGCTGGCCGGCGCGTAAGGCTGCATCCCCTCGAAATACTTGGCCATGGCCGATGCGCCGATCGCGCCGCTGACCGCCTTGAGCCACGGCGCCTGCAGGCTGACCTCGGTCCCGACCACGGGTATGAGCCCGTGCAGCTGCTGCAGCTCGGACAGGAACGTCGCCCCGGTCTGCGGATCCACCTCTGTGAAGATCACCTGCGGGTGCGCGGCGAGCATGCTCTCGATCTCGGCGCGGTAGGAGCTCTGGTCGAGTGCGACGGGCTTGCTGTAGACGATGGTCCCGCCGAGCTTGGTGAACGCGCGGACCAGCGTCGGCACGTCCGACTGAGCGCCCGCGTCGTTGCCGAAGATCGCGGCGGCCCGGGTGTACCCGGCCTTGTGCGCCCATAGCGCCATCGCGTAGCCCTTGACGTCGTCGGCGGGCGTGATCCGGTAGAAGTAGGCGTAGGGGGTGCGGTCGAAGGCGGCCTGGCCGGTGTCGGCGAACATCGGCACGTGGCCCTGGTTCAGTAGCGGGGCGGTGGCCAGCGCCTCGTCGGAGCTGGGCCCGAGCACACCGATCAGTGACGTTTCGGTGGCCATCATCTTCTGCGCGGCCGGCACGGCGTCGGCCGGATCGCCGCGCGTGTCCTCCTGGACACAGGTCACCTGGTGGCCCAGCACTCCGCCGTCGGCGTTGATCAGCCGGACGGCGGGAACGCAGCCGCCGACCATTTCCGGGCCGAACGCGGCGTCCGGCCCGCTGAAGGGGTTGAACTCACCCACCGCCAGCGCCGCAGACGTGGAGCCCCCGCCGCTGGTGGAGTTCGATGAGCTGCAGGCAGCGACGGCCAGGAGCGCAACCGCCGCTCCCGCGGCAATAACAGCGATTCGCATAACGCACCTCCGGAATGATGACGAGCTGCCAGCAGCGCGTCAGCCTTGGTGGCCACCCCGGCGGGGGAGCAGGGCCACGGCGTCGATCTCTACCAACGCGCCCGGGTGGGCCAGCGCGCTGACTTCGACCAGCGTGCTGGCCGGCCGGGCGTCACCGAAGTAACGGCGGCGCACCGTGTTGATGGTCTCCCGGTCGGCCATGTCCCGCACATACACCCCGACCCGCACGACGTCATCGAAACTGGCACCGGCGCTGTGCAGAACCGCGCCGACATTGTCCAGCACCTGCTCGGACTGCCTGATCACGTCGGCGCCGCCCACAAGTTCGCCAGCCGCGTTGACCGGCAGCATCCCCGAGACGTACAGCAACCCAGCCGCCTCGACCCCGTCGGTGTAGTGGCTGATCGGCTCGGCCAGCTGCCCGGCCAGCCGGATCCGCCTCACGGAACGTCTCCAGGCGGGTCGATGATGCGGACCACGATCGGGCTCGGGTGAAACCCATTGCAGGGATTCAGGTCCTGCGGGCACGCGGAGACCGACACGATCGCGTCCATCAGCGTCCGCAGCACCAGCTTGTCCCCGGGCTGGCCGGTGGGGATCTCGTTGCCGAACGTCCGGTCCGGGTTAATCGGGGCGTTCTGGAAGAAGTTGAACGGATCCGGGATCTGCCACTCGGCGATCCCCCACGGCCCCAGCGCCTCGGTGAAGTTCGTCCGGCAGCTCCGGTGGCCCTCGACTCCGTAGTCGAGCCGGTACCGCCGGTCGTCGCACATGCCGGTGATGATGTCGTTGCGGCCCACGTCATCGCGCAGAAGCTCGAACATGGGCCGGCGCCAGTTGCTGTCCAGCCGGTCCCCGACTTGCACGGTCAGCCGGAGGAGGGCCGACCGGGTGTGCGTTGTCGACAACCACTCGGTGCGGTTACGTTCGGCGAAGGCAACGAAGTCGGCGACTTGCTGCCCCGCGACATCCTCGATCTCCACGAGCTGGCCCGTGCGCGCGACGAACGCCGTGCCGTGCCCGCCGGGAACCAGAATCTCCCGCTCCCCCTGATCCGGTCCTGATCCGCCGACCGGCTCGCCCCTCACCTTGGCTTCCTCACTCATGGCGAGGATTGTGCGTCATATATGATCCATGGTCAAGATCCCTTAGCAACGCCGTCCCCGCGGGCCGCTGTCTTGGCGCTGACCGCCCGGGCGTCACCCAGCAACAGCCCGCGGTAAGTCCACATTGTCGGTCGTCCTGGGCTTTGTATGGCACACGCCGGGGACCCGGTCGGGACGTAGGTCTGGTCGCCAGGGAGGCCATGGCGTTGGAGCCCCGGTTCGAGTATCGGGATGTGCGGGTGAATGGGGACGGCGGCCCGATTGTCACCGGGTTCTGCGCGGTGATCCCGCCTGAGGGGCTGACCGTCATAGTCGGACCGTCGGGGGCTGGCAAGACGACCCTGCTGCGGCTCCTCAACCGGCTGGATGACCCCGATGACGGCGTGGTGCTGTTCGAGGGCCGGGATGTCCGTCAGTATGACGCGTTGGAGTTGCGTCGCCGCGTCCAGCTCGTTGGCCAGACGCCGGTCACTTTCCCGGGGACGGTTGCCGACAACGTGGGCGGCGACACCGGCGCGCTGCTCGCCCGGGTCGGCCTAGACCCGTCTCTGGCCGCCCGTGAGGCCGACCGGCTGTCGGTAGGCGAGGCCCAGCGCATGGCGCTGGCCCGCAGCTTGGCCCTGGCCCCGGAGGTGCTCGCCCTTGACGAGCCGACTTCGGCGCTGGATGTGGTGAACAAGGCCGGGATCGAACAGCTGGTCCGCGAGCTAGCCGATTCTGGCCTGACCGTCGTCATGGTCAGCCACGATCCCCGCCACGCCGAGCTCGCCGACCACGTCATTGAAGTGCACCCGCTCAACCGGGAGGAACCATGACCCTCATGCTCGCCAGCTCCGGCTCGGCGCTGTCCGGCCCGGTCACCCTGGGCGACGTCGCGCTGTCAGTGTCACTTGTCGCCGTTGCGGTGGCCATCTCCGCCTGGCAGCGGCTCGGGCTGGAGGCCGACATGACGGTCGCCACCGTCCGGTCCTTCGTCCAGCTGATCGCGGTGGGCTACATCCTGAGCTACATCTTCAACGGCCACGGCTGGCTGACTGTGCTCGCCGTCGCGGTGATGGTCGGCGTCGCGAGCCTCACGTCCCGGAGCCGCGCCAAACGAGTGCCTTGGAGCGGGGCAATCGCCCTGGCGGCGATCGCCACCGCAACCGTAGCGACCCTCGGGGTGCTTGCCGTGCTTCGGATCGTCCCAACCTCGGCGCGGGCGATAATCCCGCTCGGGTCAATGATCATCAGCGGCGCCATGAACACCACATCGCTCGTGATGAGTCGCCTGCGCGACGACTTCGCCTCCAACCGGCGCGAGATCGAAGCGAGGCTCTCGCTGGCACAGACCAGTCGGCAGGCTTCGCGGCCGTGGCTGCGCTCCGCGCTCCGCAGCGGCATGCTGCCCTCCGTCGACTCGACCAAGGTGGTCGGCCTCGTTGCCCTACCAGGGGCCATGACCGGTATGATCCTCGCCGGTGCCTCACCGCTGGCCGCGGTGCGCGTGCAACTCGTGGTGATGTACATGCTCCTGGGCGGCACCGCATTCGCCGCCCTGGTGGCCGGCCATCTCACGACCGGCCGGCTCTTCACCGACTCCCACCAGCTGGTCAAGTCAGTCCGGCGCGTTCCCTGACGGGTATTGGAGGCACCTCGCCCGCGAACCTCTGTGATCTGAGACCGTTGCGCTAGTTGGCCTCGGCGTTCTAACGACGGTTATCGTTCGGTGATGACAGCCTCTTCGGCGGCGGGACGGATCGGCGTGCTCTGGCCTGGTGACCAGGGCGATCAGCGACCCGCCGCCGATTACCATGCGGGGCTGGCAAAACATCGGTGAGAAGGGAACACGATGCGGCTGCGCGTCCTTCTAGCGGTGACCACCGTTGCGGCGGCTTGGCTGGCCGTGGGCTGCACGGCAAGCACCGCGACTCACCCAGCCATATCCGTGGCGTCGCTCCCCCCTAGCCCGCACAGCGCCTCGGCCCTGCTCAAGATCGCCAGAGTGTTCAACCACGACTACGACACCGGTGACTACGGGCCGGTGTACGCACGGTGGGACCCGCGCAGCCAGGCGATCATCACCCGGGCGGACTACCTCGCCCGGCATCAGGACTGTCCGGGTGGTTCGCACGCGCTGTCGCAGACTGAAAGTGTCAGCCCGGGCGGCCCGCATGGGTCGTGGCTGGTGCATTACCAGATCGGCGGCCAGCAGCTGACCGACTACTGGTTCTATATCCACGACCGGTGGGTGTTCGACCTGGTGCTCAGCAACCCCCAGGCGGTCAAGCTGTACCGGATGACCCCTCATCAGTACGCCGTGGCTATCGGGTGTAACCACTGATCCGTCAAGGTAGGGAAATGACGGCTCGGCGAGCGCTGGCGCGGGGTGCGGCTCCGGACCCGGCTCGCGCTCGCTGGCGCGGCCGGCACCCCGGCGCCCCCGATCAGGGCCGGTACCGGCCTGGGCCGGGTTGCCCGCCCACCAAACCGAGTCTGATGTGCGCCCGCAGCCCCGACCAACAGTGATGTCCGGATGCCAGGGCATGACAGCGCCAGACGCTAACCAGCCACGGCCTCGTCGCATGTATCGCGTCAGCGGGCTGTCACGCCAGGCGGAGGTGCCTGGTGTGCTGCCGCTGGCCAGGACCTGGGGCCGGGCCCGGGGCAACCCGGCCCCAGGTGAGCGGGGCAGAAAGGACACTACGCTTGCCTATCCGGCCACACCGGGCCTTTGCCAGACCCGGATGCGCCGCCGACGAGGTTAGTCGCCTGGCTCAGGTGTGACAGCCTGAAGTAATGGACCTGGCAGCTTCCGTGACGGTGATAGGTGTCGCGCGCACCGCCCATGCCGAGCTTTCGACGACACCGATCCAGGCTGGTCTTAACCGCGCCGAACACGGCATCATCGAGATCGCCGAGCGCTACCAGGAAGGTTTGGACGGCCTGGCGGAGTTCGACTACGCCTGGATGCTGACCTGGCTGCACCGGTCAGCCGAGCCGGGCAGCGAGCCGCCGCTGCGGCAGGTTCCGTTCCTGCTGCGGGCCCAGCAGCGCACCATCGGCTTGTTCGCCACCAGAACGCCCCGGCGGATCAACCCGATCGGGCTCAGCCTCATCCAGCTGCTGGAGGTGACCGGCCCGACCATCCGGTTCGCCGGCGTTGACCTCCTCGACGGGACACCCGTCATCGACCTCAAGCCGTACGTCGCCCGCTTCGACCGGCCACCAGGCGACCCGCGATGCGGCTGGTATGACCGCATACCGATCAGCGACGGCCTCACACCCGCACAGCTCACCCCCCGGCCACCGGCCTGACCGGCGCGTCGGCTACCCGGAAGGGCCTGCCTGGACTGGTTATTACCAAGCCGCTGGGCTGTCGCGTATTGGCCTGCCTTGTCACCCGTTGGGGCGGTAGGTGACCGCTTGCGTCAGTCGCCGGTGGCGAGGATCACCTCGGACGCTTTGATCACCGCGGTGACCTCGCTGCCCACCGCCAGGCCGAGATCGCGGACCGCCTCCACGGTGATCGACGCCACCAGGCGTGTCCCGTTGGCGTCGAGTTCGACATTGGCGATCGCCTCGCCGGAGGTGATGCCGGTGACCCTGGCCGGAATCTGGTTGCGCGCACTCAGCCGCATGATGCACTCCCCGTTCGGTGATCAAGAAGGACGGCTTCCCACCGTATCGCGAGGCCCAGCGGCGGCCGCGCTGGCCTGGTCTGGGTCCGCCTGGTGGCGGCGCAGCCAGGCCTGCGGCTGCCCAGATTCGGCGGAGATATCCCGCCAGGTCCAGCCGGCGGCCCTGCGGTCGCTGACGTAGCCGGCGATGCTGCCGAAACCGAGTTCTACGGCGGCCTGCGCGGCGCGCTGCCGGGCGGCGTGCCGTTTGGCGGCGTGCGCGGTCCGGGTAAGCCCGTGCCGGCGCAGCGCGGACTCGACGGCGTGGTGGGCCAGGCCGGCCTCGGCGGCGATGGCGTTGACGGTGCGGTGCTCGATGATGTGCCGCTGGTGCAAGTAGCTGGCCACATCCGGAAAGCCAACCCGGGCAATGACCGGCCGCCACCGCGCATCCAGGCGCTCCGGGCGCCGCTGGCGGGCCGCCGCCGCGGCGGCCGGGTCGAGAGCTGGCAGGTGCCGCGACAGCCAGTCCTTGCCCAGCCCGGCCTGGCGGCAGGTCGCCGCGAGGCTGGCACCAGCGGCGACCTGGTCGAGCACGAACGCCCCAATATCCGGGTAGCCATGCTGCCGCGCCACGACGGCGGCGACGCGGTGCAGGCGGCGGCGAGCGCGCTGCTTGTTGGCCCGGGCTATGACCTCCGGTGGGATGGCCGCGAGCGCCCGTAGCGCCTTCGTGCGCCGTTGCGGGGGAAACCGGCGGCCCTTGGCCGCTGCCGCGGCATCGCGGGCCAGCTGCCCGGCCCGGGCCCGTTCCCGTCCCGCGGCGCTGCCGTCGCGGACGGCCGGCTCGAAAAGGAGGCGAGAAGTGAACGCGGCGGCCCGGAGTTTGCGGGTGTCCGGGCCTTCCAGCGACTGGCGCCGTTCCAGGCCGAACGCCTCCCGGTAGGCGTCCGCGCTCCAGCCATGCACCCGCAGATGCGCGCTGACCGAGCGCAGCGACCGACCACACAAATGACAGACGACCAGCGCGCCGTCGACTGCGACCTCGCCAACCGGCGCGTAGAAGGTCGTTCCGTCAGCCAGCACCCCAGCAACAGGCCGCATGGGTCGGCCACGCCACCAGGACGCAACCGGCCGGGGCCCGGGCACGGCATCGATTGGCTCGGCGGACACAATGGCCTCCCGAGTTGCTAGTCACACTGAGACTACCGAGAGGCCGGAGATTCGTCACTAGTGGCCGTCAGATCGGGCGGCTGGCCTGACCCCAAGTCCCCGGCCGTGCCGCAGGTGCCTGACCACTCCCGGCCCGGCGGCAATGCTGCGGTTCCCCGACGTCCTGAGCGCTCCAGGCCTGGCCCGAGCGTCAGGCCTGTGATCCAGCTTCGGGGCCAGGCC
>Ga0318520_10000395_pt1 | contig 12653 bp, 7 predicted proteins | sample GRESIP178b2f16_FD_203512 | JGI IMG/M metagenome (GOLD analysis project Ga0318520, IMG submission 203512) | Tropical soil microbial communities from Luquillo Experimental Forest, Puerto Rico - GRE.SIPMG.178b2f16 | ecosystem: Environmental > Terrestrial > Soil > Tropical forest > Bulk soil...
GGCGGTGGTGGCGTTGTACCCGGCCGAGCCGTTCGTCGCGGTGGTCGGGGTGCCCGATACGGCGGCATAGGCCACGCCCGCCCCTGCGAAGAGGCTCAGCACCGCGGCGGTGGACAGCAGCCTGCCGTAGCGCGTCCGCTTCTTGAACATGTTGGTCCTTTCCGTTGGTCTAGCCGAACGGGAGAGGCCAATCGTCCGCCGTTTTCGGCAACCCGGCGGATTATGTAACGAAAAGACAACAGTTGTCGCGAAAACCCACGCAGCACCGGACATTTTGGTGCCCAGGCCCCCCGCCGGGATCTTGCGGTTCATCATGCAGGCCGACCCGGCGGTGGCGTACACGCTGGCGAGCACCGCGCCCGAGGTGGGCACCCCGGCGCCGGCCACCCAGCACCACTCCAGCCAGCTGAAGTTGGCCGCGCCCGCGGCGAACGTGGACTGCCCGTTGATGGTGGCCGGGGTGGTCAGCGTGGGGAAGGTCGCGTCCATCGACTGGTACCAGCTGTTCGCCGAGCCCTCGCCCGAGGCATTGGCCAGGTGCGCCTGGCTGGCGTTGAACGCGGTGGCGCCGTCGGTGCCGACGCCAACGCACGGCGACCCGGCCGCGCTGCCGCCCGTGGCCAGGGACAGCGGGCGCCCGGCCGCGCCGGACGGGGCGGCGCCGGTCAGCAGGTTGATGACGTTGGTCAGCCCGCCGTTGACCATGGAGTTGCCCTCGTCATGGGCATAGCCGTCCTCCGGGCCGCCGGGGAACAGCTCGCGCAGCCAGCTGCCGTGCAGGCAGCCCACCCCGATCCCCAGGTGCGCGATGAACGCGGTCCCGATGCGGGCCAGGCGGCGCTCGGCCCAGGCGGTCTGGTCGACCGAGTACTTCTCGACGGTCACCGTCGGCCGCCAGCGGATGCCCTCGTGACTGCACGGCCGGGCCAGGACAGACACGGGCGGCTCCTCCCCGCAGGGCTGGTCAGGGTCTGCCGAGCTAATCGTCCCGGCATTTTCCCGGAGGTCACCGCACGTGCATCTGACCCGATGTAGCCTGACCAGGTCCGTGCCGATGGACCAGGCGGGAATGGCGGCGGCACGAGGAGGCCCCCTGATGACTGACGAGACGCAGTTGCTCACGGCCCGGCGCCTGATGCCGGTGGACGTCAGCCACGCGGAATTCCGCCGGGCGCGCGTCGGCGGCGTCCTTGAGGAGGACGTCGAGCAATTCACGGAGCTGGTGCGCCAGGAGCTGACGCGGCTGATCGACGAGCGGGACACGGCATGGGGCGAGCTGCGGCAGCTGAGGGACGGCCACAACGGCGCCCCCGGCCCGGAGGAGATGCACGGCGTCTCCATCCTGGAGGAGGCGGTCGCGACCGCGGACCGGGTGACGGCTGAGGCGACGGCCGAGGCGGCCCGGCTTACCGGGGACGCCCAGCGCAAGCGGGACCAGCTGCTGGCCGACGCCGAGGAGAAGATCGCGGGCATGCTGGCCGCGGCCGAGCAGGAGGCGGCCACCGTGCGCGCCCAGGCGCCCGCCGAGGCCCAGGTCCGGCTGGCCAGGTGGCAGAGCCTGGGCACGGGCCTCAGCGGGCAGCTGAGGGCGCTGCAGGAGGCGCTGGGGCCGGTCCTGGAGTTCTGGGAGGACGCGGACGTCACCGCCACCGCGCCCATCCGGCCGGTGCGGCAGCGCAGGGCGCGCACCCCGGCGCCGGACGCCGAGGCTACGGATAAGGCATGACCTCGGTCACGACCGTGCCGGTGTCCGGGCCGACCTGCTGCGGCGCGGCGTTACCGCGCTGGATGGCCCCGAGGGTCCACGCCCTGGTGACGTGCACGGTGGCCTGCACGTCGGCCTGCGTCACGGCCATGAGCACGGCGATCTGGCCGCAGATGGCATCCAGGGTCATGGTGATGCCGGCCTCCACCGTGTCCTGGTCGAACCTGGAGTAATCCCACGTGTAGACGGTCAGGTCCAGCCCCGGGTCCGGCTGGGATGAGCCGGTCTGGAAGATGAACCCGATCTCGACGGCGTTGGGCACGGAGAAGGTGGCCTGCCCGCCCTGCCCGGTGAGCGCGGAGAAGACGCAGTCGTACCGGACGGACGCGCAGTACATGGCCGGCCCCAGGTCAGGGATGCGGGAAGCCATTTCTGCCTACTTGGTGTAGTTGATGATGAGCTGCGGTTTCTGCGCCGCCGTGCCGTCCAGCCCGGCCAGGTGCCCGTAGTTGTTCTGGTCGGTGTAGCCATTCTTGGAGCTGGCCGGGCCGATGACCAGCGCGGTGGCGTCCGGGCTGGCCCCGCAGAAATGGGTGGCGATGGCGTTGCCGGTGATGTCCTGGGCCAGCGTCTGCCCCGAGTTGATGTGGAAATTGAAGTTGTTCTCGAACGTGCCGCCGCCGGGGATGAACGGGTCACCGAAGGTCCCGGTGTAGTTGGTGTACCCGAGGATCACGGTCATCCCCGTGGAGTACCAGGAGTAGTTGCAGTTCAGCTGGACCTTGACGCTGTTGATGGTGGCCCCGGCCGTGTCGGTGCGGATCTGGCTGTAGTTGAAGACGGCGAACGAATACTGGTCGCCCTCGTAGAGGGCCCGGTCCTGCGGCGAGTACTCGCAGCTCTGCCACATGTTGCTGTTGTCATTGCGCTTGCCGTACTTGACGCGCCCGTTCGCGGCGGTCGCCCCGTAGTAGCAGTGGGTGGCGGTGGCCACGTAGGTCTTGGTGTAGTTCTGGTGCGCCGCCGCGCCCGTGGTTCCCGTCCCGATGGCCGCGCCGTTGTTGGACAGCTCCTGGGTATTCCACAGGCCCAGGTCCTCAATGCGCATCTCGACCGGGGACTGGTACTGGAAGGTGCCGGCCTGCACGAACGCGCCCAGGAGCATGCGGTAATTCGTGTCCGAGGCCAGGCTGGGGAAGATGTACTCCATGTAAGGGGTCATGCAGTTCAGCGCGGACGAGGGGAAATAGGTGGTGATGATGCGAGAGGTGATGAGCTGGGCTGAGGAAGTGGTCGGGGTGGTGCCGTCCGTGGTGTAGTGCACCCGGCACACCAGCTGCGTGCCCGAGCTGGTGGCGATGACGTCGGCCGGGACGACCGCCAGCCGGTAGGCACGGCCCGCCGACAGCACCTGGTCCAGCTCCAGGATGGCGGTCTCGGTGGTGCCGATGGCGGTGGACGGCCACGGGACGGTGGCCGGCGTGTAGCCGCGGGCGATGACGCCCTGCGGCAGGTTGCCGATGAGGACGGGCACGGACTGGCCGTTCACCTGGAGGTCCCCGGCCGCGCTGATGGTCTGGCCGCTGATGTTGCCCTGCCCGTCGATCTGGGCCAGCACGTTGCCCAGGTAGTCCTGCACGCCCAGGATGTTGGTCAGCCCGGCCAGGCCGGTGAACTGGAGGCCCTGCTGGTACGGGTTGCCGCGCACGTCCGTGCCGCCGGTCGGCGACAGCGAGTAGACCAGGCCGCCCGCCACCTGGATGGTGTCGATGCTGAAGTTGGTCCCCGAGGCGTCGGTGGCCGACTCCTGCACGAAGAACCGGGCCTGCGCGGCGGTGGACGGCGCGGTGGCCCCGGTGATGGTGAAGGTGTTGACCGTGCCTGCCGTGGTGGCGAAGTTCCCCTGGTCTCCCGCTGAGCTGGAGATGTACGTGCCCCCGCTGGTGTACCAGTTGAAGCCGATGTTCACGGCGCTCAGCGCGGACGGCGTGTAGACGAGCACCTGCATGCTGGCGGGCATGCCCGCGGCCACCGGGAACAGCGGGCTCATGGCCCCCCAGGTGCCGCCCCCGGTGCTGGTGACCTTCAGCGCCCAGGACCCCGAGCCGGCCCACAAGGTGGTCTCCGCGATGCTGGCGTTGACCACGCCGGCCGAGTTCTGGCTGAGCCAGCTGGCGGCGGCGGTCACGCCGGGGAACTTCCACCCGGTCACGGACGCGGCCCAGGCCGCGGACACGATGGTGGCCGACGCGGTGATCCCCGCCGTGCTCGCGGTGGTGCTCACGTAGAGGGTCAGGTACGGCCCGGTGCCGATGGTGGCCACCTGCTGCCAGCCGTCCGCGATGGCGGTCGGCGCGCCACCCGCCGCCGCGTTGGCGATGACCGCGTACACGGTGTCCTGCGCCAGGGTCGGGGCCAGCCCGCAGGACACGGCAGTGCCGGTGCCGTTAGCGGTGTTGGAGGCGTCCTTGGCCCCCAGGCCGGGCGTGGTCGCGGCCATGATGACCTTCTGCTGCGTGTTAGTCGCGGCGTAGGTCGTGGTGATGGTGTCCGTGGTGCTCAGCGCGGCGGCGGTGCTGGCGCAGGTGAACGTCTGGAGCTGCTGGCTCGTGGTGACGTTCGTGTCCCGGACGTAGGTGTTGCCCTGGCTGTCGATGACGGTCGTGGCGCTGGTCGCCCCGGAACAGGCGGCCCAGACCATGACGTTGGACCCGACGGGCACCGCGCTGGCGCAGGTGATGGCGTAGCTGGCCGCCGAGGTGGCCGAGTTGACCGTGCCGAGCACGGCCACGCCGCTGGGCGGCTCGAAGTCCCACCGCTGCGGCCCGGTCGCGCCCGCGTAGATGAGCGTGGTCCCGCCCGGCTGAAGCTGCATCTGAAGCTGCCCGGTGCCGGTGTACCAGTTCATGGTGCCATCCGCGCCGAGCGAGAAGATGACCGTGCCGGCGGCGTTGGTGATGCTGACCGACCCGTCCGGGTTGATGCTGGTCCGGGGGTCGGTGCTGCTGTTCTGGATAGTGCTGCCGGTGACCACGGTGCCGTTGATGATCCCGGCCAGGATGATGCCCGCCTGAAACAGGCCAGCGGTCAGCGTGCCGGCGGCGATCTGGGACGCGGTTATCGTACCGGCGGCGATCTGGGTGGCCGTGATGGCCCCGCTGGCGATCTGCGCCGCGGTGATGGTGTTCGCGGCGATCACCGCGGCGGTGACCGAGCCCGCGCTCAGCGCGTTCGTGCCGTACTGGTAGGCGGTCCACCCCGAGCCGGACCACTTCTTCAGCTCGTACCCGTTGGACCCGTCGAACCACAGGTCATTGGTGGCCGGGGAGCCGGGCGCGGTATTGGCCACGGTGACCGCCGGCCCGCCGCCGATGGCGCTGGCGGTGAAGGCGACCTGCCCGGCGACGATGCCCGCGTTGCTGGCCAGCTGCGACCCCATGATCCCGGCCGTCGCGGAAATCTGGGTGCTGGTGATGGTCCCGGTCTGGATGGCGGTCCCCGGCAGGCTGCCCGCCCCGATCCCGGCCGCCACGGTGGTTGGGGTGGCGGTGGCCTGGGCGGAGGCCGGGGAGGCCACGCTGGCCAGGTTGAGCGCGACCAGCTTGACGTAGTAGGCGGTGCCTGCGGCCAGCCCGCCGACGCCGAACAGGCCCCCGGCCACCATCGTGCCCTGAAGAGTGACACCTGATGGCGTAAAGCCGCTCGACGTGGAGCCGTGCACCTGGACGAGCTTGAAGTCCGACAGCGGCCCGGCCCCGCCGAGCAGCCCGTCCCACCCGACGATGACGCCGAGCGCGCCGGCTATGCAGGTGGGAGTGTCCGGCGCGGCCGGAGCCGGGGCATTCACGGTCCTGACGGTGACCGTGCCGTCGGACTGCGCGCCGACGATGACCCGCTGGGTGCCGGTGCTGTCCGTGATCACGTGCCCGGTCGGCGTGGTGGTGGTGCTGGCCACCGGGCCCGGCGTGCCGGTGTCCGCGGGCGCGACCGTGGGCGCGGCCACCGTGGTCTGCCCGCCGCTGACGGTGGTGGTGCCGCTGCTGCCGGAGACGGACAGGTTGGTGGTCGCGCCCGTGTCCGGGTTCTGGGTGCCCGCCGCCACCCACTTGCCGGTCACCGGATCGTAGACCAGCGGGGCGTTGCCCTGCGCCCCGGCGGACTGCACGTCGCCCAGCCCGGCCAGGGTGGGCGCGAACACGGTGGGGGTGACCCGGCTGCTGATCCCCCCGGCCACCAGCGAGGTGCCGGCCGCGGTCAGCAGGCTGCCGCCCATCTTGGCCACCACGTAGGCGAACTGCTCCTGCAGCCAGGAGATGTAGGACACCAGGGTCAGCTCGTGCACCTCGGCCCCGGACGCGTCGACCGACACCGCGATGGCGATCACCCGCACCGCGTCGATGGCGCTGTAGTCCGGCCGCTCCAGGCCCACCCAGTCGCCCACGGCGAAGTCCCGGAACACCGTCTTGCCGCTCAGGTTGGGCGTGATCTGCATCGTCCAGGCCAGCTGCTCGCCGGCAGTCTGCTGCACCGCCGCCGACGCGACGACAGTGATGTCCTGCTCGGTGACCTGCGCGCCGGCGGACAGCCAGGCCTCGCGCTGCGCCCAGTTGCCGATCGAAGTGGTGTCCGAGGTGGTCACGGTGCGCCCGTCCGCGTTGACCACGCCGAGCAGGTTGGCGATGGAGTTGCGGGCGCGGGTCCGGGTCTTGGCGATCTCGTCCCGGGCCTCGCGGAACACCACCTGGGCGCTGCGGTCGGCGCCCAGGGTGATACGGCCGGCCGCGGGCAGGCCCACCTTGAGCAGGAAGCCCGGCTCCATGATCCAGTCCGCGTTGACCATGGAAGCGTGCCCCTGGAGCAGGGTGAGCAGGTCGGTGCCGTTGGCGATCTGGACGCTCTGGCTGTCCGACCAGGGGTTGCCGCAGCTGTCGGTGGAGGCGGTCATGGCGGTGGTGACGAACGGCACCGTGCCGCGCGCCTGGGCTGCCCGCAGCGACTGCAGCCAGACGCTCATGATGGGCTGGCTCACGTAGGTCGCGCCGCCCAGCGAGGACTGGGAGACGTTGGTGTTGATGCTGAGCACCGAGGCGTACTGGGTATTGTCGACGCTGTACTGGGCAGAGACGAAGAACGCCACCCGGGTGGCCGCCCAGGTGTGCCGGACCTGGAACTGCTTGGCCCAGGTGGTCCCGTCGCCGCTGGTCCAGAAGTAGAAGACCCCGGCGTGCTCGCTGATCATCCAGTAGTCGTAGTTGTAGGTGCCGTTCAGCGAGCCCGCGGCCTGGGTGGCGTTGAACCCGGCAGCCGAGGAGATCACCTGGGTGGACACCCCGTTCTTCGGGTCGCCGTGGCGGCAGTAGAAGGTGGTCCCGGAAAGCCCCATCAGCGCGTAGTTCGCGCTGTTGTTCACGTCCTGGATGTAGAACTGGGTGAGCTGGCTGCCGTTCAGCGCCTGCCCGGCGGAGTTCGGCGAGACCATCGGGATGATGCTGGCCGAGATCAGGGTCTCGGTGCCGTCGAAGACGGACGTGCCCAGGTAGGTGGTGGTCGGGCTGGCCATGAGCCGGGCGGTGCCGGACGGGTTGAGCGAGACCCGGTTGAGCGGCTGGGTCTGGTTCCACAGCCCGGTGTCGAGCACCAGGTTGCCGTTCACGTCGGTCTCGGCGAACCCGTCGGACAGCGCGTCCAGCTTGTAGACCACGTACGGGAAGCCCTGCGGCAGGGTCATGCCCCAGGCCAGCGCGGCGATGGCGCCCGGCCCGGTGACCGTGGCGAGGCGCTGCTCGCTCGGGTCGATCAGCGCCTCGGTGACCGTCTCGCCCAGGAACTCGAACCGCAGCACGCCATCCTGCCAGACCTGCCACAGGTGCTCGTAGTCCAGGATGTTGTGCGCGGCCAGCCCGCCGGGCAGCGTGGTCTGCCAGAACGGGTCGTCCATGGACAGGGTGATGGTGCCGCTGCCCTTGTCCTTCAGCTGCTTGACGAACTGGATGCCGGTGACGATCTGCGGGCTGAACAGGACCAGCTGCTTGTAGTAGTCCGGCGCGGCCAGCACCCGGACCTCCCAGCCGGAGCCGGCGCCGGGCGGGGCGGGGCCGCCCGGGCCGCCGGCCGCGCCGGGCTGGCCGACGACGAGGGTGCCGGACGGGAGGGCCTGCGGCAGCAGGGTGGCGAGCGGCATGGCCTAGTGCCCCTTGATGTGGTCGCGCTTGCGCCCGGTGTCCGGCGGCAGCGCGCCGGGCCCGGGGGTGTCCGGGTACGGGCCGCGGAGCCGGCCGCCCAGCTCGGCAGGCTCGGCAGGCTCGGCAGGCCGGGCGCCCTGCACGTCCGGCTCCGCAGCGGGCAGCACCTCCCGCCCGGCGTCCGGCTCGCTCACGGCGCCCCGATCAGCACGAGCAGGTCCGCGATGTCCTGGTCGTCCTCGGCCCGGGCGCGCAGCCTGGCCAGCGCCCCGGCCACCCGGCGCTCGGACTCCTCGCGCTCCGCGCGCAGCCGCCCGGCCAGCGCGGCCAGGTCGATGTGAACCTCGGTACTCATAGATCACCCGAATCCGTAGAGGCTGAACTGGGAGCCCAGCAGGAAGTTCGAGCCCGCCGGGGCGGCGCAGCTCAGCGAGGTGATGGCGGCCTGGGTGGCCGGGTTGTAGAAGCCGATCCGCCAGCGCCCGTCGATGGCCGCGCCGGACCCCTGGCCCATCCCGGAGATGCCGTAGAAGGACTTGTTGAAGGCGCTCGCGCTGTAGTTGGGGAGGACCGCGAACCCGCCGCCGACGGTGACCGCCGAGCCGGCCAGGCTGGCCGACACCCGGGCAATGGGCCAGACGGTCGAGGCGGTGCCGGCGAACTGGGACTGGCTCAGCGCGGCGGTGCCGGACCCGCTGATGTTGGTGGCGCTGATGGTCAGGTAGCTGTAGACCGCGCTGGCGTCCCCGTTGACCTGCATGAGGATGTCGTCGGACTGCACCGTGGTCTCGGTCAGCCGGGCCGCGATGACCACCAGCAGGTGCTTGTAGGTCTGCGGGATGGAGGACCAGGTGACCAGGTTCGAGGTGCTGTTGGCCAGCGTGGTCTCGTTCAGCGTGGCGAACGCCGAGGCCACCCAGGCAGTGGCGGGCAGCCCGTGCGGCAGCTGGGCCTGGACGGCGATCTCGTGGGTGCGGGACAGGGACAGGTCCCCGGCGGTCAGCTCGTGCACCAGGGTGGTGCCCAGGGCCCAGGCCTGCGCCGCGGTGCCGTCCTGCGCCCGGGTGATGGTCCACGGCGTGCCGGCGGTCCCGGACCCGGCGGTCACGGAGACGATCTCGGCGCCGCCGAGCACCAGCTTGAACGGGAACTGGGCCGGGAAGCCGACCGGCGCGGACGCGCAGTACACGCTGGTCGCGGAGTTGGAGATGGCCACCCCGGTGGTATTGCTCACCGACAGGTTGCTGTAGTAGAACGCTGGCGTGGTCATCAGGCGTAACAATCGTTCCACCGGAACGTGGCAGTACCAGCGCTCACGGTGATGATGTTGGCCCCCGGCAGCAGCGCCATCCAGAACCGGCTGCCGCTGTGGGTGAGCCCGGCCACCTGATTGATGCCGGCGTTGTCGGTGACGGTGCAGCTGAGCACGTCGACGGTGACCGGGTACTGCGCGCCCGCCTGGGCGAAGCTGAAGGCCACCCCGGCGGTCCCGTTGGTCACCGTGCAGGCGGCACTCAGCTGCACGGTGAACGCATTGACCGCACTGGAGTACCCCTCGCCCACCACCCCCTCGCCCAGGGCCGTGCACGTGGTGCTGGCGCCCGTGCACGCCTGGGTCTGCTGGGCGCCGTAGAAGTACGGGTCGGCCAGCAGGAAGTCGACGCTGAACCCGGCGTGCAGCCGCCCGGACATGGTCAGGTCCATGGAGCCGGCCACCTCGGCCATGGCGGTGGAGGTGACCAGCTTGTTGGTGCCCTGGGTCAGGTACCAGTTGCGCTGCAGCTGGCCCTGCAGCGAGCCGCCCGCGCCGCGGGCCCACAGCTGCTGGCGCAGCTGCTGCAGGTTGTTGTTGAACGCCAGCCGCGGGTCCGCCGCCGGGTAGGCCACGCTAGCGGTGGCCGCCCCGTTCAGCCACATGGCCAGCGTTATCGTGCGCTGGTCCGGGAACTTGGCCCGCCACGCCTGCCCGGCCCGGTACGGCACCTCGTAGTTCTGGCCGCGGAGCACCGGCAGCCCGAACCGGGACCCGCCCATGGTGGCGATGTTGAGCCACTGCTGGTTGAGCGCAACCCCGTTCCAGTACCACAGCTCGGCCGGGCTGTAGGCGGCGACCGGCGGCGCGATCTGGGGCATAACGCCATCCCCCTCCCTGCCAGGAACGCCAGCCGGTTGGACGCCCTGGTGATCGACTCACTCGGCGCCTCGGCAACCGGGTTGTTGATGGTCATCGACTCGACGTTGAAGCCGATCCCCCGGCCCGACGCCCCGGCGTCAGACAGGGAGCGCGGGAACTCGGACCCGGACGGGCTGCCGCTGAACATCCGCGCCGGGCTCGGCGGCATGATGCCGGGCACCGGGCCGCCCAGCGCGAACAGCGCGGCGACGTCAGCGATGCCGCCCGCGGCAAACCCGTAGCCGGAGTCGGGCGGCGAGCCGATGACCGGCTCCGGCGGGCCGCCGATGGTGACGACAGCCTCCAGCCCGGGGAACGGCGGCGGCGCCGGGGGAGGCGCCGCGCCCGGCCCGGGCACCCCGCCGGCCAGCCCGGCCCCGGCGTACAGCGCGTTCCACGCCTGGGAGGCGACCTTGGCCTTGGCCTTGAGGTCGAGCAGCCGGTTCCGCAGCCTGATCCACTGCGGGTGCAGGTGCTTCCAGCCGGGGTAGCCGCTGGGCTGGATGCGGCCGGGCGCGGGGCGCTGCCCCTTGGGCCACTTGCCCTGGGTCTCGTAATGCCAGGCCGAGCGCGGCGGGTCGGACCCGCCCGGCTCGCCGGGGCCGCCCTGCCAGGCGGTCAGCGTGTTCAGCCGCGAGGCGAACGTGGACCACATCCCGGGCGTGATCACCTCGGGCCGCACGAAGTCCTCGCTCAGCGCCATGTAGGCCCCGGCCGGGGCGGTGCCCATGCCGATCGTCTTGCGCTGCTGGGCAGCCAGGATCAGCTCCTCGGCGTACCACTGCGCCCAGTCCTTCGCCGACGTCTTCTTGGGCAGCTTGGTCCCGAACAGCCCCCAGAAGGCGTCCATCTCCGAGCGCACCGCGCTGGGCAGCACCGTGGTGGAGTACTGCAGCCAGGTGTCCTCGGCGTCCAGCCCGCCGGGGAAGGCCGGGCCCGCGGAGCGGACCGGGCCGCCGCCGGCGTATGATCCCTGGCCGCCCGGGTGGTTGAAATACTGTGCCCACGCGGCGTTCGGCGACCCGTACCGCTGCTTGATGTACGCCATCATGTACTGCAGCTGCAGGTACGGGTCGCTGGTCTTGTGGCCGCCGACCGTGGCCCAGGTGCTGTCCAGGAACTGGCCAATCCCGTAGGCGGTCGACGCCGGATTCTGGGCGGTAGGATTCCATCCCGCCTCGTGCATTTCCAGCGCGTCGAACGACGACCACTGGCCCGACCAGCCGTACTGAGCGAGCAGCTTCTTCGCGTACTGCTGGATCGGGCCGACAGCGGGCGGCGCTCCCGGAAGGCCGGACGCAGCCGACTGGGCCTGCGCCGCGGAGTCCTTGCGGCCCAGCCAGCTGTCGACCCCGGCCTTGATCTCGTGGCCGGCCAGCTGGGCCAGGGTGCCGGGGACGTCATCGCCCAGATGGCCCAGCATCGGGGTGACGGTGTGGCCCCAGGCCGCGTCGAACAGCGCCCGGGCGCCCTTGCGGGCCAGGGCGAGGATGCTGGACGCCGAGCCGCCGATCAGCCCGGCGAGCGCGCGGCCCGCACCGGTCAGCGCGCTGCCGGCCCCGTCGAGGAAGCCCTCGATGGCCCCGACGAACCCGCCGAACCCCGGCGTGCCGCCGTGGACGGGGCCGGAGATGATGCCGGGCGGGCCGCCGAGCGACTTGATCAGGTTGCTGGCCGCCACGCCCCACGCGGTCGGGAACGCGCCCGGGTCGCCGTGCTTGTTCTCCTGGCCATCGCGGGCGGCGGCGGTCTGCCCGCCGACGCCGGAGGCCCAGCCGATCTCGATGCCGGACGGGCCGCCCCAGGCGGTGCCGATCCGCTGCCCGGCGGAGACGCCCTGGTTGATGCTGACGGCCGGGGTGATGTCCTCGGCGTAGTACCAGTACCCGGTGCCGAAGAACGGGTTGAGCTGGAGGTCGATGAAGGTGCCGCCGGGCCAGCCGCTGTTGTACAGGTTCCTGATCGTGCCGGAGCCGATCGCGTACAGCGGCCCGGAGCCACCGTAGTCCACGCCCATGTCGACCCGCTCCGGGGTCAGCCCGGGGCCGACCGGGTTGACCTGGCCGCCGAGGGCGTAGCGCTGCGAGGCGGCGATGCCGCGCGAGCCCGAGCCGAGCCAGCTGTCCGCCTGGTTGAGCATCGGCAGGAAGCCCGGGCCGTAGGCGGACTGCAGCGCCATCCGGGCCGACTGGCGCAGCACGTACTCCCCGCCCATGGCCAGGATCGGGGTGCCGTCCACCGCGCTCGGGCCGGCCACCGAGCCAGAGGCCATCCGGGCGAAGGGGACGTCGCCGCCGGAGGCCTTGACCAGCCCGATGTCGTGGATGTGCACCCCGAAGACACCGGTCACGTCGTTGATCAGGGCGAAGATCCCGTGGTTGATCACGTGGTCGATGACCCAGTTGATGGCGTCCCGGCCCGCGTTCTTGAAGCCGCCCCACACGTTGTCCCAGGCCAGCTTGAAGCCGGGCACCAGGTCGCTGGACAGCCAGTTCGGGAGGGTCTTGGTGATCCAGTCGTGGAACGGGGTCCACACCGAGGAGTAGAAGTCGTGCCAGGTCATGATCCAGGAGCCGGCGAAGAACCCGACCAT
>Ga0318520_10000411_pt1 | contig 12470 bp, 10 predicted proteins | sample GRESIP178b2f16_FD_203512 | JGI IMG/M metagenome (GOLD analysis project Ga0318520, IMG submission 203512) | Tropical soil microbial communities from Luquillo Experimental Forest, Puerto Rico - GRE.SIPMG.178b2f16 | ecosystem: Environmental > Terrestrial > Soil > Tropical forest > Bulk soil...
ATCGAGCGCGGCCGCCATCGCGAGCTGCTGCTGCGCCGCGGCGTCTACGCCGCGATGTGGGCCCGCCAGCAAGAAGCCTCGCGACGCGAGGCCGCGCTCGCGGCGGATTGACGAGGGTGTGACCACCGAGAAGCTGATCGCGGCTTTACGGCAGGGCGATCGGCGGGCGCTCGCGCGCGCTATCACGCTTATCGAGTCCACGCGCCCTGATCATCGTGAAGCGGCCGAGCGGCTCGTCGACTCGCTGCTGCGGCAAACCGGAGCGGCCGTTCGTATCGGTATTTCCGGGCCGCCGGGTGCCGGCAAATCGACCTTTATCGAACGCTTTGGCCTCGAAGGAATTGGGCTTGGCCGGCGGATTGCCGTGCTTGCCGTCGACCCTTCGTCGAAGCGCGGGGGCGGCGCCATCCTCGGCGACAAGACCCGGATGACCGAGCTGGCGCGGTCGCCCGCGGCTTTTATCCGGCCGTCCTCGGCCGGCGACAGGGCCGGCGGTGTGGCGCGTCATACGCGCGAGGCGATCCTGCTGTGCGAGGCGGCCGGGTTCGACACAGTGCTGGTCGAAACGGTCGGCGTCGGCCAGGCCGAAACCGCGGTCGCGGAGATCGTCGACATGTTCGTGCTGATCCTGCCGCCGGCAGCCGGCGACGAACTGCAAGGGATCAAGCGCGGTGTCGTCGAGCTCGCCGATTTCGTCCTCGTCAACAAGGCGGACGGCGAGCTCGCGGCGGCGGCGCACCGTTCGACCGCCGATTATGCAAGTGCCTTGCGCTTGCTCCGCCCACCCGTGCCCGAGTGGGCGGTTCCGGTACGCGCAATCTCCGCGCTCGAAGGGATCGGCATCCCCGAAGTGTGGGACGAGGTCGCGCGCTTCCGCGCGGCACTCGAACGGTCGGGCGCATGGTCGCGACGGCGCGCCGAGCAGGCGCGCGCCGCGCTTTGGTTCGAGGTCGGCGACAGCCTCGTCGAGCGCTTCCGTGCCGCTCCCGCTGTCTCTGCAAGGCTAGCCGCGCTCGAGCAGGAGGTCATGGCCGGCACCCGCACCCCGGCCGCCGCCGCCCGCACCCTGCTCGCGGCATTCCTCGGGAAGGGTTGACTAGGGGTTCGCCCTCTTCCGACCTATCAGAATACAGCGAAAATCGCGATCGCACATCTCAAACCTCTGGCCTTTTGTCGATAATATCCCGTCAGATCAACAAGTTAGGCCTAAATGTGCCGCGCCACGGAACAACGGAATCTGCCTCACTGATCAACGGAAATTGCACAGCCCTCAGGGAGCGAAAAACAACGAAAGAGAATGCGGGGGCGGTTCAGCCCGCCATCACACCGCGGACGTAGGCCCCTCCCGCCTCGATCGCCCGAAGGCCGGCTTTGAGCTCCGGATGAAAGAGGTGCCAGACATGCACCATCTCCGGCCAGACCTGCAGATCGACGCGCACATCCGCGGCCCCCGCCACCTTGGCCAGCCGGATCGCGTCGTCGAGCAAGGTCTCGGCCGCACCGACCTGGATCAGCAATGGTGCCAGACCGCGCAGGTCGGCATAGATCGGCGCCGCCAGCGGCGAGCGCGGGTCAGCGCCGTTTAGATACAGTCCAGCCATCTCGAGGATGCCCGCCCGCTGCACCGTCGGATCGGCCTCGGCCTTGGTCGACATCGTCTCGCCGATCCCTTCCATGTCGACCCAGGGCGAAATGCACCAGCCGCAAGCCGGCTGCGCCAACCCGGCCTCGCGGATCGCCAGCATCGCGGCGACGACGAGCCCGCCGCCGGCGCTGTCGCCGGCGATCGCGATCTTCCCCGGCCGGACGCCGCGAGACAGCAAATAGCGGTAGCCGGAGACCGCGTCCTCGACCGCCGCCGGGAACGGGTGCTCGGGTGCCAGCCGGTAATCGAGCGCCAGGGCCCAGGCTCTTGCGGCGCGGCCGGCTTCGCTGACCAGATGGCGGTGACTGTTGAGCGAGCCGATCACATAGCCGCCGCCGTGGAGATAGAGTATCGCCGTGTCACGGTCGTCCTGCGGGGTCGAGGTCCACTCGGCCCGGACGCCGTTGGCGGCGACCGGCTCGACAGTGACGTCGCGCGCGATGCCGTATTGCAGGAAACCGGCATCCATATCCCTGCGGTGCTGCCGGTAATCGTCCGAACGCACCCGGCTGGCCAATTTCGCGCGCAGTGCGCCGATTTCGCTATCACTCATGTCCCTCTCCCGAGCCACACTTGGTGATGCTGATCCGCCACCCTATCATGGTCCAGACTGCTGATATACCGCCGGCGGGCGGTGCGGATAGAGGGAGGGGACGAGATGGCGAGTCAACTGGATCGACCGGAACAGATCGAGGCCGATTTCGTCGTCGTGGGCGCCGGATCCGCCGGCTGCGCGGTGGCAGCCCGGCTCAGCGAAGACCCGGCAACCCGCGTCGTGCTGATCGAGGCCGGCGGCGAGGACAAGAACCGCTGGATTCACATCCCGTTGGGCTTTGGCAAGACCTTCGCCGACCCCAGCGTCAACTGGTGCTACGAGACCGAGCCCGACCCGGGTGCGGCCGATCGCCGAGTGTTCTGGCCGCGCGGCAAGGTGCTCGGCGGCTCGTCCTCGATCAACGGCATGGTCTATATCCGCGGCCAAGCCGAGGATTTCGACCATTGGCGCCAGCTCGGCAACACCGGCTGGTCGTTCGAGGACGTGCTGCCATATTTCAAGCGCTCGGAGCACCAAGTGCGCGGCGCCGACAGCTTCCACGGCACCGCCGGACCGCTCTGCGTGTCGGATGTCGCGCAGCACCCGATCTGTGAAGCCTTCATCGCGGCGACGACCGAGCTCGGCTTTTCCCGCAACGACGATTTCAACGGTGCGAGCCAGGACGGCGTCGGCTACCACCAGACGACGACGCGCAACGGCAGGCGCTGCTCGACCGCCGTCGGCTATCTGCGCTCGGCGATGCAGCGCGCCAATCTCCGCGTCGTTACCGGGGCGATGACCGAGAAAGTCTTATTCGACGGCCGCCGCGCAACAGGCGTGGCGTTCCGCCGGGGCGACCGCCTCTGTACGGCGACCGCCGCGCGAGAGGTCATCCTGTGCGGCGGTGCAGTCAATTCGCCGCAATTGCTGATGCTGTCCGGCATCGGCTCGGAGCAGCATATCCGAGAGTTCAATGTCCCGGTCGTGCACCATCTGCCGGGGGTCGGCCAGAGCCTCCAGGACCATTACTCCGCTCCGATCAAGCTGCGCTGCAAATTGCCGATCACCGTCAACGACGTGATGCTGAGCAATGCCAAGAAACTGAAGGCCGGTCTCGAATATTACATGTTCCACCGGGGCCCCTTGGCGATGATCAGCTCCCCGGCGGCGTTGTTCGCCCGTACCCGGCCCGAGCTCGCTTCGCCCGACGTCAAAATCTCGATCTCGCCGTTCAGCGCCGAGCGGCCGCAGGACGGGCTGCACCGATTTTCGGGCTTTACATCAATCGCATATCAGCTGCGCCCGGAGAGCCGCGGCGAAATCAAGCTAAAGAGCCCCGACCCGTTTGACGCCCCGGCCGTTCATCCGAATTATCTCTCTGCCGAGACCGACCAGACGACGATCGTCGCCGGGCTCAAGTTGATCCGCCGGATCTTGGCGAACCCGCACATGCAAAGTTTCATCGAAGCGGAATTCCAGCCCGGTCCGACGGTCGAGAGCGACGATCAGCTGTTGGATTACGCGCGGCGGCGCGGGGGGACAGTCTATCACCCGACCAGCACCTGCAAGATGGGGAGCGACCCGCTGGCGGTGGTCGACGCCGAACTCAGGGTGCACGGGATCGGCAGCCTGCGCGTCGCCGACGCCTCGATCATGCCGACCGTGGTCTCCGGCAACACCAACGCCGCGACGATCATGATCGGCGAGAAGCTCTCCGACATGATGCGCCAACCGCTGCGTCTCGCCGCGTAGCAGCCGGCCGCCGAGACGCTCCTCGGGCAGGCTGCGCCCACGGCTGTCCGCCGCCCTCCGCGGCTCCGAATCGATGTTTAGTGGCCGAAATCTGACGCTTGGTACCCAGTCAGGGCAACTCTCGATCCCTCCCGGCCATTACAGGTCTCACCCATGGATGCCGCTTCGCGCCTCCATTCCGGCCCTTCAACGGCGCCACAGGGATTGGTGCAGGAGGGTGGAGGGCGTGTGAAAACGCCCTAACGTGATAGCTTAGTGTCCTGCTATTGGGGGATGGCGGGATGAAACGTTTCGTGGAAGGCGAGGACCGGCTGCAGGGCGCGTTGCTCCCTCACTGCCTGGATGACTACGTGACGGAGAACAACCCGGTCCGGGTTATTGAAGCGTTCATCTACGAACTGGATCTGGCGACACTGGGCTTCGACGGTGTAGTCCCCTAGACCACCCGGCGCCGGCCAGGCCATGAAGGTCGGTTCAGGGTCGACTCACCGCGCCGGTAAAGCAGCCATTCGCGGCAGCACGGGGAGTTAAACAGTCGCCGGCTCCACGCAACTGCCGCAGATTGGTTCCTTCCTCACCGTAAACCGCGTGTTCGAAGAGCACCTGCGCCTTCGCGATGTTTCGGACGAGCCTGCCCTCGACCTACGACATCAGCATCGGGTTGACCAGCCGCCCGTAAAATCGATTAATTTTCAACTCGTCGTCCTCATCGGGGCGATGCATACTCCGCGATATCGGCGCGGGTTCCACAAGCGTATAGTGGGGCTGGTGAGGGTCACTTAGACGCGGGATTGCGAGGGCGCTCACCACCAAGCGGGAGGGGCAAATCATGGCGAATTATCGGGTCATATCGTCGGACAATCACGTGTTTGAGCCACCGGACCTGTGGACGAGCAGAGCCAAGCCGGCGTTCAAGGATCGGGTCCCACAGCTTGTGCGCGAGTATGATGGCGATTGGTGGTTCTGCAACGGCCACCGGGTGATCGGGCTGGCCGCCGGGTCACAGACAGGTATGCGGTTTGAGGCGCCGGAACAGCTGGTCCGCACCACGACCTTCGATAAAGTCCGGCGCGGGGGCTACGACCCTGCGGCGCACCTCAAGGATATGGATGCCGATGACGTGGATGTGAGCATTGTCTATCCCACGGTCGGTCTGCTGCTCTACAGCGTGCCGGACAGTGCGCTGCTGTCGGAAATTTTTAGAGGATACAACGACTGGCTCGCCGAGTTTTGCGCCGGGGAGCCCAAGCGCCTCAAGGGCATCGCCATGATCAACGTGGACGATGTGCAGGAGGGCGTCAAAGAGCTGAAGCGCTGCGCCAAGATGGGGCTGGCGGGCGGCATGATCACCGTGTATCCGCCGGAGGGGAAGGGGTACGACAATCCGATGTACGAGCCGCTGTGGGCGGCGGCCCAGGATATGGATATTCCCGTTGGCATGCACATCGCGACCAACCGGCCGGGCCCAGGGCAGGATTTTGCGCTCGAGGACCGCAACCGTGTCCGCAACTCCTTCCTGGCCAACGCCGACCACTGGGTGCGGATGTCCCTCGGTGAGATGAGCTTCAGCGGCGTCTTTGAGCGCTATCCAAAACTCCAGGTGGGCACCGTGGAGCATGAGCTGTCCTGGATTCCGCACTTCCTGAACCGCATCGACTACACCTACACCCAACGCGTCCAGCAAGAGCGCTATCGGTTTAAGGAGGCCATGCTGCCCAGCGACTATTTCCACCGCAACGTGTTTGCGGGCTTCCAGGAAGATGCGATAGGCATACGCGACCGCAATGTGATCGGTGTCGACAATCTCCTCTGGGGCTCAGATTATCCCCATGTCGAATCCACTTTCCCCAGGAGCCGGCAAATCATTGAGGAGATTCTGAAGGACTGCACTGAAGAGGAGAAGGCCAAGATCGCCGGAGGCAATGCTGCCAGGATATACCATCTCAATTAAGTTCCTGCGTCTTCCTCTCGTCAGCTGACGCCGCAGCCGCTGGGTCCTCCCGGGGAGGACCCAGCGCGGTACGAATAAGCGACGACTTCTGCTCTGTGCTTTTGGAGAGCATTTCGATTTTATTGAGTTTACTTCCAATTGGCCTGTCCTGCTCAAGGTAGCCCGTAGTGAAATCTCCTTCGATGATGGCCCGTGGGCCATCATCCGAACAGATGTTAAGCGCCCGAGCATCTCGGCATTGAAATGGCGCTGCTGGAACAGCCGCTTCGACCTCCGGTGAGCCCCGGCAATTTTTGGCGTTCCGGGGCAAGGGCGCGAAGGCCAGGAATCGGCCGATAGGCGACACCGGCGCCCCTCACCTGGGATGATCACCTTCCACCCTCCTCGAGACAATGCCGCTGCCGGGGCATCGGAGGCCTATGCGCGGATGATGCGAGGCGACGCGCGGTTCCGGATGGTGCTGACGATCGAGTGCCGCTCAGGCGGCCTCGCCGCGAGCGCAGAAGCAGGACACCGACACGGGCAGATCGGCGCGGGCGGCGGCGAAGTCCACGCGCTGGCGGATTAAGGCGGCCTCCGCAGTCTCGTCGCGCCGCTGGAGGCAATCCAGCAGCCCGCGCAGGGCCCACAAATTATCCGGGTGAATCTGGGCGCGGGGCAGTGAGCCACCGAGGCCGAGATCCTCACGATAGACCGCCTCGGCTTCCGCCGTGCGGTCCTGCTCCAGTAGCAGCGCTCCGAGCGCGTGGCGGACCGGCTGCATCCAGCCCCATGGCTCGTCGTAAGGCAGGTCGTCCTCCAGCGCGATGGCCGCGCGGAGACGGGCGAAGGCGGCGTCGTGATCGCCGCGACGGTAAGCGATCTCACCCGCCAGCATCTCCTCGGCCACCGCCAGCAGCTGCAGGCAGGGCACATTGTGCAGGTAACGCGACTTGGGCACCCGCTTTACGGCGTCCCGGAACAGCGCCTGTTCGGCCGCCGCCGCCGGCACGTCGCCCAGTGCCGAATGGGCGACGCCCTTGGCGTAGCGCATCATCGCCACGGTATTGCGGTAGAGGTCGCGGTCGGCTGGCAGATCCTGCGCGATGATTTCGCGCCATTTGCCGAAGCGGATCAGGACGTGCTGCCTGATGGAGACGTAGCTCTCGAAGAAATCGGCCATCGGCGGCGAGGGGGTGCGCAGCACCTCCTCGGGCATGGTCTCGATCAGCTCGTCAGCGGCCGCTATGGCGGGCGCGTATTGGCCGAGGAACATGGCGCCATAGGCGGCGAAGTGGTAGTTGTGCACCCGGTATCCCGAATAGAAATTCATTGGCCCGGCGCGGTCGTAGAATTTACGGTCCGCGATGATCGCCTTCTGGTTCCAGTGCATCGCGTCGCGGTAGTGGCCGCATTGCACGTCTATATGCGTGGGCATGTGCACCAGGTGGCCCATATCGGGGGTCAGCTCACGCAGGCGGTCGCCGGTGACCAGCGCCACTTCCGGATGCGGCGACATTTCCATCAGATGGACATGGAGGTGCAAAAGGCCGGGATGGTTCATCGCCCCGGGCAGATCGCGGAACGCGGACTCGAGCACCTCGCGCGCCTCGAGCGTGCCGGCGCCGGGCGCGGGTTCGCCGGTACGCAGGTCCCACATGCGCCAGGGCGTACGGTTGAGGATCGCTTCGGCAAAGATGAAACGCAGATCGAGGTCGTCGGGGTGCGCCTGGTGCGCGAGGCGCATCGCATCGGCAAAGGCGTCGTTCCAGGGGCGCTGGTCGTCGATGGGATCGCGCTGCGGATAACGGGCCGGCAGCGCCTCGATCAACGCGCGTTCGGGCGCGGTCGCGCGACCGACTAGCGCGAGCGCAGAGCGGGCCGAGTCAAGGGCGCGGGCCAGGGCCGCGGCCTTGCCGTCGGGGTCCTGCAGTTCCCAAGGGTAGTTGTAGTTTGGCCCGACCGCGTAGGCGATGCCCCAATGAGCGATGGCACAGTTCGGGTCGTGCTCCAGCACCTTCTCGAAGCAGCGGACAGCTTCCTCGTGGTGGTAGCCAAAGCACCAGTTGAGGCCGCGGTCGAACCAAGCCTGGGCGCCCGCCGAACTGGTGGTCACCTTCCGGGAGTAGGCACCGAGTTTATAGGGATAGTCCATGTCGCGTCCTCGTCCACCTCCATGTGCTAGACTCGCGCCCGACGCTCCTCGCATCTGTCGAGCGCAGCACCGGTCGGCCGGGCGCTAAGGCCTATTCGTTGGCATTATTACACGAACCTTACTCCACTCGCGTGTCAATTGAAAGCACCCGGCTCGGCCGCATTTGAGGGCAACGGTCGGATTTCCATCAATCGCGACTTCACCGGCTGAATCGACTCACGAGTATCGGCGTGCAAAAATGCCGCATCCCGTTATCAGCCTGCAGGGAGAGCAGCCCGATGACCGAGAATACCCAGCAATCCGTCGCGAATTTGGGCTATCACGCCCACATCTACTACGACCCGACAAAGACGCGCACCGTCGCCGAGCGAGTGTGCGCCGCGCTCAGCGAGAAGTTCCCGGTCGAGATCGACGGCTTCCGCGACACGCCGGTCGGGCCGCACCCGATCGCCAATGTACTGGTCATTTTCAAGCCCGACCAGTTCGAGCATGTCGTGCCCCATCTGATGCTGAACCGCGAGGGGCTCGACGTACTGGTCCACCCGCTGACCAAGGACGCCGTCGAGGACCATAGTGCTTACGCGATGTGGCTCGGCAATCCGGTTGAGCTGAAACTTCACACGCTGCCCCACCGCCGCGGCGGGCGGCTGCCGAGCGGGGTAAGCGCTTAGGCGCTTACGAAGGCCGCAGTACGTCCTGCGCGGTTTGGTTGAATAAGATGCGCCGCTCGGCGTCGGTCGGCGGGGCCGAGCGGCGCAGCTCCTTGCCGAGATCGACGCCCCTTTTCACCGCGGGGCGCTGCTTGACGGCCTCGCGCCAACGCGCGACGTTGGGGAACTCGTCGAGCGGCTGGCCGAGCGGCTTGGCGATCAATACCCAGGGCCAGGACGCTATATCGGCGATCGAGTATTCGTCGAGAATGTAGTCGCGGTCCGCGAGCTGCCGCTCGAGGACCCCGAGACAGCGGTTGTACTCGTCGGCATAGCGCTTGTGTGAATATGGGTGCTCACCTTGCGCGTAGTTGACGAAGTGGCTCAGCTGTCCGGCCATTGGGCCGAGATTGCCGACTTGCCAGAACAGCCACTCGAGGCACTCCTTCCGGCCTCGCTTGCTCTGCGGCATAAACCGCCCGGTCCGCTCGGCGAGATGGATCAGGATCGCGCCCGACTCAAAGACCGGCAACGGCCCGTCGCCAAACTCCCTCGCGGAGCCATGGTCGACGATCGCCGGCATCCGGTTATTGGGGCTGATCGCCAGGAATTCGGGCTTGAACTGGTCGCCGCGGCCGATGTTGACCGGGATCACGCGGTATTCGAGGCCGCACTCCTCGAGCATGATCGCGACCTTCCAGCCGTTCGGCGTCGGCCAATAGTAGAAGTCGATCATGCCGATGCCAGCTTCATCAGGCTGAGCGCCGCCCGACCGTTGGGACCGTACGGATTGCCCAAGCTTTCGACCATCTCGATGTGGTTGAAGCTGACCGCCTCGACCCGCCCGGCCGGCTTGCCGGCAGCCTTGACTGCAGCGGCGAAGTCGCGGCTTTGCCGCTGGAATTCCGGGGTCTCGTTGGTGCCGTAAGTCACCACGATCAGGGCGCGAAGCAAGTCGACGTGGCGTTGCGAGCTCATCGCCTGCTCGATTTCGTCCGTGAACTTGAGGTAAGAGCTGCGCTTCGACAGGCGCACCGCCTTCAGATCGAACATGCCGCTCATGCATAGCCCGCCTTTCACGGCATCGGCCGGCAAGCCGAATTCCTTTGCCCAGTCGGTCACCAGGGCAATACCGCAGAGATGTCCGCCGGAAGAGTGATCGCCGATGTAGAGGCGGTCGCGGTCACCGCCGAAGCTTTCGGCATTCTGGTAGACCCAGGCGACGCCGCGCCGCACCTGGTCCGCCATCACGCGCAGATCGCCCTCGGCGTCTTTGATCGCAATGAAATCGAGTGCGACGTAATGGGCGCCAGCATTCAGGAACATCTCCGCCGGGAAAGCAAAATTCTTTGCTTCCCCACCCAGCCAAGCGCCGCCGTGAATGAAAATAAAGATTGGCGCGTTCGGAGGCTTCGCGCGGTAGATGTCCAGCTGCTCGAACGCGGTCGGACCATAGGGCCGGCTCAGCGGCTGCCCTAAGCGGTCGCGCGCCGCCTCGCTAGCGGCGGCGAGCCGCTTCCAGATCTGCCCGGCAAGTGGTGCGTAGAAACTTTGGTCGTAGGCCGCATCGAGCTCGACCTGATCATAATCCATGAAGACGAGCGGACCCTTCTCATGCGCCGGCGGACCTACACGGCACTCTTCTGCCAAGGCGGGCGCGACCGCCATGGTAGCAGCGCTGCTCAGCACCATTCGACGCGTGATCTGCTCGCGGCGTGACGCCCTGTCCAACTGCATCGTTTCCTCCCTACTCAGTCCTATCGTCGGTATTCAACCGGCCATCCGTGCGCAGCCCGGCGATCTCGTCGCCCGAATAGCCGAGTTCGGCAAGGATCTCCTGGGTGTGCTCGCCGAGCCGCGGAGCGCCGCGGCGGATCTCCGGCGGCGTGCGCGAGAACCGCGCCGCCGCCCGTGCCTGCCGCAGCCGGCCCGCGGCCGGGTGGTCGGTCTCGACGACCAGACCCAGCGCTTCGACATGCGGATGGCGGATCAGCTGGTTGCGGGTCTGCACCGGCGCGCAAGGCACCCCGGCCGCCGTCAGGCGTTCGAGCCACTCGGCGGCGGGCCGCTCGAGCAACGCCTCCTGGGTCAGCTGGAGCCGCGCATCGATGTTTTTCTGGCGCAATGCCGAGGTCTTGAACCGTTCGTCCTCGAGCCATTCGGGCCGTTCGGCCACCCGCGCCAGCGCGGCCCAATGGCGGTCGGTCAAAGGGGCCACGGTCATATAGCCCGCGGCCGTCTCGTAGATCAGGTCGAAGGCGGTCGCCGCCTCCTGCCGCGCCGGCTCGTCGCCGACAAAGGTCTGACCGGCCATATCCGAGCTCCACAGAAACGCCACTATGGCTTCGAGCATCGACAGCCGGACATGCTGGCCCTCGCCGGTGCGCTCGCGCGCCAGCAGCGCCGCGGTGATCGCTTGCGAAGCGGTGATGGCGGTCAATTTGTCCGGCAGGATTGTGCGCAACAGACGCGGACGCGCCTCGTCCGAGCCGGCCTGGATCGTCGCTAGCCCGGAAAAGCCCTGGATGACCGGGTCGTAGGCCGGCTTTGCCGCATAGGGGCCCTTCTCGCCAAAGCCGCTGATCGAGACATAGACGATCTTGGGCGATGCCGCGCGGACGGCCTCCTCCCCTACCCCGAGACGTTCGGCGACGCCGGGGCGAAAATTCTGGACAAAGACATCGGCGCCGGCGACGAGCCGCATCAGCGCCTGCAACCCGGCGGGGGTCTTCAGATCGAGGACGATCGAGCGCTTGTTGCGGTTGTTGTTCAAAAACGACGCCGTGAACCCGGCCCGCCGGTTGCCGCCGGCACGCGTCGCGTCGCCGCCGTCCGGCGCTTCGACCTTGATGATGTCGGCACCCTGGTCGCCGAGGATCATCGTGCCGAGCGGCCCGGCAACATTCGAGGTCAGATCGACGACGCGAAAACCGTGCAGTGGACCCGGCATATTTCGGCCTTTCAGGGGTTATCGTCACCCCCGCGAAGGCGGGGTCCAGGGCAGCGATTCCGACGTGGCCTGGATTCCCGCTTGGCGCGGGAATGACCGAATGAGATTTCTAATGAAACCGCGGCATGACCTCTTCACACAGGAGGTGCAGCGCGGTCATGACGCGGCCGTGGGAGACGAGCCCGCCGCAATTGATTTCCGCCAGGATGCCGTCGATGCCGAGCTCGTCCTGCAGCGCGCCAAGGCGATCGGTCACCATCTGCGGCGTGCCGACCAGGACCTGGCCGCCGAGCGCCTCCTCATAGGTCAGGTTTTCGATGCGCTTCAGCCGCTCGGCGCGGCCCTCAATGGCGCGGGTACCCGCGCGGCTCAGCGAATCCCGCAGCCGCTGAGCCTGCTCTCGGTAAAAATGCATGAGGCTCTCTTCCGGCTCGGAGTGTGCCCGCTCCTCGGTCTCGGCAAGATAGGTCGGCACACGCAGATAGACCTGCCCCCGGCCGGGATGGCCCGCCGCGGTGTAGGCTTCCCGGTACTTGCGGATCTCAGGGGCAAATTCGGAGAACGAGCCGTAGCGGGCATTGATGAAAATCGGCAGCCCACGCTCACCGACTTGGGGATAGGTGTCGGGGCTGGCCGCGGCTATCCGGATCGGCGGCAGCGGTTCCTGCAATGGCTTCGGGGCCACGGTGATGTTCTTGAAGGTGTAGTACTTCCCCTCATAGGAGACCGCCGGTTGCGACCAGGCCTGCTCGACAATGTCGAGCACCTCGACGAAGCGGTCGCGGCTCTCAGCGTACGAAATGCCGTAATCTTCGTATGTCCGCGGCAATCCGCTGCGGCCGACGCCGAAGAT
>Ga0318520_10000417_pt1 | contig 12352 bp, 7 predicted proteins | sample GRESIP178b2f16_FD_203512 | JGI IMG/M metagenome (GOLD analysis project Ga0318520, IMG submission 203512) | Tropical soil microbial communities from Luquillo Experimental Forest, Puerto Rico - GRE.SIPMG.178b2f16 | ecosystem: Environmental > Terrestrial > Soil > Tropical forest > Bulk soil...
GAGAAGCTGATCAAGATCGGCGCGAAGGTGGTGAGCCACGGCCGCTACATCGTGTTCCAGATGGCCGAGGTCGCAATCCCACGGCAGATGATCCAGGAGATTTTGCGACTTATCGCGGAACTGTGGCAGCTGCCGCCGTCGGCACCGGCATGAGTTTCATGCATCAACGGCAACCAACGGGAGGAGTGCGTCCGAATGCCACGCAAAATGGCCAGACAGACCCTCGAACGCCATGCAGGAGCCTGCTATGCCGGAAGTCGCCCTTATCTTGGGTCGGGACTTCTAGGCACTCCAGAAAATCGCTACAATTTGCCCCAGTTCCGAGGTCATCCGGGGAATCCCGGCTGTAATCATAGACTGCAACAGGAGGAGGGTTAGATGTTGGCCCTACCCGTTGGAAAAAAAAGCTGGTCTCTGACTAAAGCGACGATGGAGAATCGATCGCTGATCTTGTTTGCGTCAGTTGTTGTTTTTGCTCTTGCCGACACTTCCGCCCTTGCCGAAGACGGCGTCACCAAGGACAGGATTGTTTTCGGTCAAGTCGCGGCGCTTGAGGGTCCTGCCCAGGCACTCGGCCAGGGTATGCGCCAAGGCCTTCTCGCCGCGTTCGCGGAAGTCAATCGCGCCGGCGGAATTGCCGGCCGCCTGCTCGAGTTGAAATCCGCCGACGATAGCTATGAGCCTCAGAAGACGATCGAGGCGACGAAGAAGATGCTGGGCGAAGAAAAGGTGTTCGCGATCGTCGGCGCGGTCGGAACGCCGACATCGAATGCCGGCCAGCCGATCGCGACCGAGGCCAAAGTTCCTTTCATCGGCCCATTTACGGGCGCGGAGTTCCTGCGCACTCCGTATAAACGATATGTCGTCAATATTCGCACGTCCTATTTTCAGGAGACCGAGGCGTGGATCGAGCATCTGACCAAAGATCTCGGCATCACCAAGATCGCGATCTTATACCAGGATGACACCTTCGGCCTGGCCGGACTCGACGGAGTCAAGATCGCGATGGCCAAGCGCAACATGTCGCTTGTCGCCGCAGGCACGTTCCGGCGCAACACGACCGCGGTGAAATCCGCCCTGCTCGAAATTATGAAGGCTAACCCCGAAGCTGTGGTGACGGTTGGCTCTTACAAGCCCGTCGCCGAATTCATCAAGTTGGCGCGTCAGGCGAGGATGGACGCGGTTTTCGTGGCTATTTCCTTCGTCGGCGCCGATGCTCTCGCCCAGGAAATGGGCGACAAGGGCGCCGGTGTAATTGTCAGCCAAGTGGTGCCATTTCCCGGCGACAAATCACTCCCAGTAGTCGCGTCCTATCAGGCAGCGCTCGCTGCGCTCGACCCTGAAGCCAAGCCCGGGTTCGTCTCGCTGGAGGGCTATCTTGTCGGCCGTCTGGTCATCGAAGCGTTGAAACGCTTGCCCGGCGAGCCAACGCGCGAGGCGCTGCTCGACGCCATTACTTATGGCGGCGCCTTCGATCTCGACGGAATCGAGCTCACGTACGGTCCAACGAGCAATCAGGGCATGAACCAAGTGTTCTTTACCGTCCTGCAAGCCGACGGTTCGTTCAAGCCGGTCACGCGGCTTGTCAAGTGACAGTCGCGGCCTACCCTTAGAAGCCACACATGAGCTCCGCAGTGGCAGCGCCTGCTTCGATTCAAGCCGACCACGACGGCAAAGGCCGGGTGACCGCGCTGTCCGGGCTGAGCACGATCCGCGCGCGCCTCTACATCGCGTTGGGCTTCATGGCGATCACGACGGTGATTTGCTCGCTGATCGGACTCTACGCATTCACGAATATCGGCGGGACCACCACGGAAATCGTCTCCCAGAGCTTGCCGGCGACGGTGCATTCGGTTCGGCTCGCCGAGGAGACGAGCGGGCTTGTCGCTGCGGCACCGCGGCTGATGGCCGCCGAGGATGAGCCCCAACGTGCTGAGATCGCCGAGCAAATCGCGCGGCAAACACGTGATTTCCTGGCGCGGATCGACCAGCTGCGGACGCTGGACGCAAAGATGAGCACGGAAATCCAAACAGCACAAACCGCAATGGTCGACCGGATCGTTGCACTCAATCAGGCCGTGACCGAGCGGATCGCCATCGCGGGCCACCGACAGGCAATGGCGACCTCGATTCGAAAGGCCCACGAGGAGTTGCTGGAGGGAATCACACCGGCGATCGACGACGCGAATTTCGATCTAATGACGAAGAGTCAGGGCGCGGAAGACAAAGCGGCTTCGAACGAAGCCGTCGAGTCGCTGCGCCGTTTGCTCGAAGTGCAGGCCGAGGTCAATTTGCTCGCCGGCTTGCTGATCGAAAGTTCGCTGGTTACGGAGAGCGTGCGCCTGCAGCCGCTGCGCGAACTCATCGATGCAGCGCGGGGTAAGATTGAAACCAACCTCAAAGCGCTTGCCGACCCCGAACTGCGGAAAAACCTGACCGGCCTCTACGACAGGCTCGCCGTGATGGCGGGCCAGGACGGGATCATTGCTGTGCGGGCGCGCGAATTGCGGCGTCAGCACGAGGCGCAGCTCGCGTTTGCGGCAACGCAAGCCGAGGCCGTCAAGCTCAAGCATGCGGTCGACAGCCTTGTTGCGCAGCAAGGCAAAGACGCGGAGGCCGTTTCCGCGCTCGCCGCCGACCAAATCCGCTCGGGCCGAATCCTTCTTGTCGCGCTATCGATTACCGCTCTGGTGGCGGCCGGCCTGATTGCCTGGCTCTATGTTGGGCGCAACATCGCATCTCGCCTTGCGCGTTTGAGCAGCGCAATGCTGGCGATTGCGGCGGGTCGACGGGAAAGTGCCGTTCCGGTGACCGGGGCCGACGAAATCGGCGCCATGGGAAGAGCCGTCGAGGTATTTCGCAGAAATGCCGTGGAGCTGGATCAACTGCTCGCTGAGCGCGCTGACGCAGCCATTAAGTTGGAAAAGACCATCGAGCAGCGCACCGCCGAGCTGCAGCGACGCGGCGAGGTGATGCGCGTCACGTTCGAAAACATGGAACACGGCGTGCTCATATTCGATCGCCGGATGAAATTGGTTGCTTGGAATCCGCAAGTTGCCGAACTGCTCGAACTACCCAAGACGTTCTTGGCTGGCGAGCCGCATTTCAGCGACTTTATTCGCTTCCAAGCAGAAAGAGGCGAATACGGCGACATCGATGTTGACGCCGAGGTCCGGCGGCTCGTGGCAGGGGTCGCCCGGCATTACTTGACGGAGCGGACACGGCCTAACGGTACGATCGTCGAAATCCGGCACAATCCGTTGCCAGATGGAGGTGTAGTCAACATTTATACGGATATCACCAACCGCAAGAATTATGAGAAAACTCTTACGGCCGCGCGGGATCAGGCCGAAGCGATGAGCCGCACCAAGTCGACCTTCCTCGCCAACATGTCACACGAATTGCGTACCCCGCTAAATGCAATCATCGGCTATAGTGAAATTCTGCGAGAGGACGCCGCCGCCAAGGATGACAAGGAGCCGATAGAGGACTTGCAGAGGATCGAAAGCGCAGGTCGACACCTATTGGGGCTGATCAACAACATTCTCGACCTGTCGAAGATCGAGGCCGGGAAGATGGATGTCTTCATCGAGGAGATCGACATTCAAGCCCTGTTCAAGGAGGTGCTGTCGATCGTCAAGCCGCTTGCCGATAAGAATGAGAACGTCGTCGAGGTGGTCTGCCCCGCCGATATCGGTACCTTCCGCTCTGACCAGACTAAGGTCAAGCAGTGCTTGCTCAATCTATTGAGCAACGCCAACAAGTTCACGAGCAAAGGGACGCTCACCCTGACGGCGGCGCGCGAGGGCAATGCTCGGGTCTCTTTCCGCGTGTCGGACACCGGCGTCGGCATGACGAAGGAACAGCTCGGCCGGCTGTTCGAAGCGTTCAGTCAGGCGGATGTCTCGACCAGCAAGCGCTTCGGCGGCACGGGACTTGGGCTCGCCATTACCAGGCACTTCTGCACCATGCTGAGCGGCGACGTGACGGTCGAGAGCTCGCCCGGCAAGGGCTCGACTTTCACCATCATCCTTCCGGATCAGGGCGATGCGCCCGCGATTGGGCAGGTGCCAGTGGTGACGCCGGCGGCGGACGGACGCGCGACGGTGCTCGTCGTGGACGACGATGCTACTGTGCGTAGCCTGCTCGCCAAGACACTTGAGAAGGAAGGCTATCGCGTCGTATTGGCCAGCAATGGCGTCGAGGCGCTCTCGCTCGCGCGCCAGCACCGGCCACAGGCGATCACCCTCGACGTGTTGATGCCGCAGATGGATGGCTGGAGAGCGCTCAAGGAGCTCAAGGCCGACGCCGCGCTGCGCGATATACCCGTGATCATGGTGACCGTTCTCAACGAGCGCGGCATGGCGATCCCCTTGGGCGCCGCCGATTTCATGACCAAGCCGGTGGACCGGCAGCGCCTGACGGCGCTCCTGCGCGAGCATTGCCCAGTTTCGAGCGACGCCTCGATCTTGGTGGTCGAAGACGACCTGCCGACCCGCGAGGCGCTCTGCCGGATGCTGACGGGTATGGGATATGCGGCCCCCGCCGCGGTGAATGGGCGTACCGCCTTGGACTGGCTCGACAGCCATCCGGCCCCGAGCCTAATCTTGCTCGACCTTATGATGCCGGAGATGGACGGCTTCGAGTTTCTGCAGGAACTGCGCACGCGGCCTGTCTTCGCGGGCATCCCGGTCATCGTGGTGACGGCAAAGGAGCTGACCGCGGAGGATTTCGGCGTCCTGAGCGGACAGGCGGAACGGATCATTGCCAAGAACCCATCGTATCTGATCGAGCTGGCCGCCGCCGTCCGCGGGCGCCTGGCGAAGCAACCTGTCCAGGAGGCTGAGCGCATCGCCAACTGAACGAGGAGACAACGAGAAAGACGATGCCAAAAATTCTGTTGGTCGAAGACAATGAGATGAACCGCGACATGCTTTCGCGCCGGCTCACCCGCAACGGCTACGAGGTCTCTATCGCGGTGGACGGGCAACAAGGCGCCGATATGGCGCTCTCGGAGCGGCCCGACCTCATCCTGATGGACATGAGCCTGCCAGTGATCGACGGTTGGGAGGCAACGCGCCGGATCAAGGCCAACGATGCCACTCGGCGGATCCCGGTGATCGCGCTCACCGCGCACGCGATGGCCGGCGATCGCGAGAAGGCCATGGAAGTGGGTTGCGAAGATTACGATACCAAGCCGGTCGAAATCTCGCGTCTGCTTGGCAAGATTGCGGCTTTGCTCAAGGCGACCGCGGGTTGAGCCGGAGCGATGGTGGCGGTTCTCGGAGAAGGCTAGCAGCTGTCTCGCGGCCCAGGGAGAAAGCCCCTTGTCGGCCAATGCATCAGAAGAGCGCTTCAATCGCGCCGTGACGGCATACTTAAGGCAAGAGGTGCAGGCTCCAGCCGCTGCCGTTTCCGATTTTCTCGACATCATCATCGAGGATGCGCGCAGGCTAAAGCTTGATCATGTGCTTGCGGACCTCGAGCGCATGCGCAGCGCAAGCATCCAGTTGACCACGTTCGTGAAGAGCGTAACCACGGATGGCTCTTCGGCCCAAGGGCAAGCCGAAAATTTCGAAGCGTTTCAGCGCCGACTTCGCCACGACTTGCGATCGCCGCTCAATGTCATCAAGGGCTATAGCGAGCTGCTGATTGAGGACATGGATGCGGACAATAATCATCCGCTTCGGGAGGATCTTACCAAGCTGCGAGACTCGGCCGATCAGCTCCTTGCTCAGATCGATGCCATCGTCACCTTGACGCGATCAGAGCAGACACCCCAAGAGAGCCGTGCGCAACAAGTCGGTTTTGTCGAGGATGTGCTGCGCACCGTACAGCCGCTGCATGTGGGTAGTGCGGCGCCGGAAGCGGCGCTGTCAAGTCGAGTTTTGGTCGTGGACGACAATGCCGCCAATCGCGACGTGCTTGCGCGCCGGCTCACGCGCGAGGGGCATCAGGTTGTGACCGCCGCCAATGGTGCTTCGGCGCTGGAGCTTGTCGCGACCGAGGAATTCGACCTAGTTCTGCTCGATCTCATTATGCCGGAGATGAATGGTTTTGAGGTGTTGCGTCGGCTCAAGGCAACCGAGCACACCAGCCACGTTCCGGTCATCGTGATTTCCGCGCTCGATGAGTTGGACAGCGTCGTGCGTTGCATCGAATCGGGCGCCGAGGATTACCTTACAAAGCCGTTCAATCCCGTGCTGCTGCGGGCGCGCATTAGCGCCTCGCTGGAGAAAAAGCGCCTACGTGACCGCGAGAGGAAATTCATCCAGGACTTGGAACAGGAACGCCAACGGTCCGAGTCGTTGCTGCTCAACATCCTGCCGCAGATCGTGGTCGATCGCATGCGGGATGGCGAAAAGGTCATTGCCGATCGAATCATCGACGCAACAATCCTGTTTTGCGACCTCGTCGGGTTTACCGCGCTCAGTCAGGAACTGTCGGCCGACCGCACCATCGAGCTCCTGAGCAGGATATTCTCCGCTTTCGATCGCCTTGCCCTCGAACACGGGGTGGAAAAGATAAAGACCATCGGCGACGCTTACATGGTGGCGGCCGGCGTTCCCGAGCCGCAAGCCGACCACGTCCTTCGCATCGTGACGCTTGCCCCGCGCATGCTGGAGATGGTCGATGTCGTTGCCAAGGAGACAGGCCTTAAGCTGCAGGCGCGCATAGGAATTCACACTGGCCCGATCGTTGCGGGCGTGATCGGGACGCACAAATTCGTCTACGACGTGTGGGGCGATACGGTGAATACCGCGAGCCGCATGGAGTCGCATTCGCTTGCCGGTCGGATTCAGATTTCAGCCGCAACGCGCGCGGCGCTTGGGAATCGATTTGAGCTCGAACCGCGCGGCATGGTGGACATCAGGGGCAAGGGAATGATGGAAACCTATTTCTTAAAGCCTTGACCAGTCGTTTGACGCTCCGAACCAGCCACACTACGATTAACGGCGGCCGTGTGGTCGTTCGTTCATTCCCCGATACGAGTTGCTGAAGGAGGGCGGGGACCGGCGTCGTCCCTGCCGTTCTGGGTGCAGCACCCTTGAGGCGCGCGAGGGTACAAGGATGGACATCCGGTTTTGGGGGACCCGCGGATCCTTAGCCAAGCCTGGTCGAATCACGCTGCGCCACGGCGGCAACACGTCGTGTGTTGAGGTGCGGGGCGACGACGGCACGCTGATCGTCCTCGATTGCGGCACTGGCGCCCACGGATTAGGCCAAGCGCTGTTGTCCGCCGGGCCGCGCTGCGACGGACACCTCATGATCACCCACACGCACTGGGATCATATCCAGGGGTTCCCCTTTTTCGCACCACTGTTCGTGCCCGGCAACACGTGGCACATCTATGCTCCAGGGGCGCTCGGACGCCAGCTCGAACGGACGTTGGCGGGTCAGATGGAGTACAATTATTTCCCCGTCACGCTGGCGCAGCTGGCAGCGACGATTCACTTTCACGATATCGCCGAGGGAGAATTCGCGATTGGTGAAATGCGCGTCACCACGCAATATCTCAACCACCCAGCTCTCACGCTGGGCTATCGCCTGCAGTCCGGAGGCAATACGGTTGTGTACTCGGTGGATCACGAGCCACATTCCCCGAACCCGGCGGCAAGAGCCGAGGGTGATCCACCGAGGCACAAGGAGGACCAGCGTCACATCGATTTCCTTGCGGAGGCCGATCTCGTCATTCACGATTCTCAGTACACGATTGCGGAGTATCCGCAGAAGACGGGCTGGGGCCACACGCCAGCGGAGTGGGCGGTCGACTACGCGGTCGCCGCGCGCGCCAAGCGACTGGCTCTCACCCACCATGATCCGCTCCGCGACGACGAAGCGGTCGATAGCGTCGTGGAGATGTGTCGCCGGCGCGCCAGCGCGGCCGGGAGCGGACTCGAGGTTTTCGCCGCGGCCGAAGGGCAAGAATTGCGATTTATCGAACGCGATGCCAAAACGCCGGCAGCGGCTCGCGCGCCAGAGCCGGCGAGGAAGGTAGGTCCGCATACCATTCTCGTCGCCGATGATGACCCTACGATCCTGCGTCTGCTCACGCTCGCACTTGAGCAGGACGGATTCCGCATCGTGACCGCAAGTGACGGCGAGGCCGCACTGCGCCTTGCCCGGCTCGAGCAGCCGGATTTGGTCCTGCTCGATTGGCAGATGCCGAGTGCCGACGGAATGGAGGTCACACGCCGACTTCGCAACGAGCCCGATCTTGCACTGCGAGACGTGCCCGTCGTGCTGATCACGGCACAGTCCGGACCCGAGAACACAGCGGCGGGATTTGCCGCCGGCGTGACCGACTATCTGACCAAGCCCTTTCGCCCCGCGCATGTTCGATCACGCGTTCAAGCGTGGTTGCTGCGCCGCCCGGCTGAGGCTCCGCGCGACACATGAATGACAGCAGCGATGCTCGGATCCCGCCGTCAGGAGCGGCTGGCCTCAACCAACGGCTTGTGTCATCGCTCGAGGCGTTGAGCCGGGCGTCAAGCTGCTCGACCGCGGTCGTTGGTCTGGCGGTACTTCTCGGATGGCACTTCGACATCGAGCTGCTCCGCGCCGGATTACCTGGCCGCACGCCAGTCAATCCTGCAACAGCGCTCGCGTTGCTTTTAGCCGCCTCCGCGCTTTGGATGCATCACCAAGCGAGGGCCAGACCCGATTCTGCACCGGTTCGCTGGCTGGCGGTGACCGCCGCTTCACTCGTCATCGCACTAGGCGTGATCACGCTCACTGGCTATTTCATCGGTCACAACCTTCGCGTTGACCAGGTCCTGTTTGGAGCGCAGCTCGTCGGCAATCGCGTTGCGCCCAATACCGGCTTTGCACTGTTGCTGGTTGGCGTCGCGTTATGGCTGCTCAACTCGCCGCGCCACTTGCGGCCCGCGCTTGAGCAACTGGTGGCGCTGTTTCCGATCGGGGTCGCCCTCATTTCGCTCCTCGGCTATGCCTATAGCGCGGAGGGAATGTACGGACTCGGCGAATTGCAACGCATGGCGTTGCCGACGGCGGTCTCTCTCTTCGTGTTGGGGATAGGCATCCTCTGCGCTCGTCCCGACAGCGGATTCGTTTCCGTGATTGTCAGCGATCATGCGGGCGGAGTCCTCGCGCGTCGAATGCTACCCGTCGCGATCCTCGTCCCCGCCGGCCTGGGCTGGCTCACGTTGTCGGGGCAGCGAGCCGCGCTTTTCAGCGAAGCACTCGGCGTCGCCATTGCCGCGGCGGTGACAATCTTCGCGTTCGCGGCGTTCATCGCAATCACAGCCCGCTCACTCTCGCGAGCCGACCGTGTCCGGAAGGCGAGCGAACGTCATCTCGCCGCGCAGAACGTGACGACATGCGTGCTCGTGGAATCGGCCACGCTGGCGGAGGCCATGCCACGCGTTCTTGCGGCTGTTTGCAAAAGCCTCGACTGGGTCATGGGAGTGCGCTGGAGCGTGGATTCCCAGGCGCACGTGCTCCGCTGCGCGGAGATACACGTGACCCCGCCGCGGCTGTTGCAAGAAATGATCGAGGTCAATCGTCGCGCCACATTCCCGCACGGCGTTGGGCTTCCGGGTCGGGTTTGGAGCACCGGGCGAGCCGCGTGGATTGCCGACGTGGTCGACGACCCGAACTTCCCACGGGCGGCGGCGGCGGCGAAGGACGGCCTGCATGGCGCGTTTGGCTTTCCGATCATCGGTCCCGGCGGGTTTTTGGGCGTGATGGAGTTCTTCAGCACTGAGATCCGCGAGCCAAACGCCGCGGTGCTCGCTCTGTTTGAAGGTATTGGCGGGCAGGTCGGCCAGTTCATCGAGCGCAAGCGTGCGGAGGCTGAGCTCGAGCGCGCCAAGGTTGCCGCCGAAGCTGCGACGCAGGCGAAGTCAGACTTCTTGGCCAATATGAGCCACGAAATCCGAACGCCGATGAACGCGATCATCGGTATGTCCGATCTCCTGACGACCAGCCGGCTCGAGTGCCAGCAGCGCGAGATGGCCGAGACGATCCGCATGAGCGGCCAGCATCTGCTGACGATCATCAATCAAATCCTCGACTTCTCCAAAATCGAATCCGGGAAGCTCGAACTCGAGCAGTCGCCATTCGATCTCGCCGACTGCATCGAGGAGGCGCTGCAGCTTGTGGCGCCAAAAGTGGCGGGTACCGACATCGAATTGACCTATGGGCTCGACGACGCGATGCCGAGGCTGGTCGTCGGCGATGCCGCACGGTTACGGCAGGTGCTCGTCAACCTTTTGGCCAACGCCATCAAGTTCACACCGGCAGGCGAGGTCGGCGTGAGCGTCTCGGCTCGGCGGCTCGAGGGCTCGCGGCGGGAGGTTCACTTCGCGGTGCGCGACACCGGGATCGGCATCCCAAAGGATCGGTTCGACCGTCTATTCAAGGTTTTCAGCCAGGTGGATGTCTCGACGACGCGCCGATATGGCGGGACAGGCTTGGGGCTGGCCATCAGCAAGCGACTGAGCGAACTCATGGGCGGGCGGATCTGGGCGGAGAGCGAGCCGGGAAAAGGCTCGACATTCCACTTTACGATCGTCGCAGATGAAGTGGAGGCTTTAGAGCGTGCGGCCGCCGACCGTGAGGAACCGGAGCTGGCAGGCAAGCGTGTTCTGATCGTCGATGACAATGCCAGTAATCGTCTTTTGCTGAAGCTCCAGACGGAGCGATGGGGCATGCATGCCCGGGATACCAACTCTCCCGCCGTGGCGCTCGAATGGATCGTGCAGGGCGATCCCTTCGATGTGGCACTTCTCGATTACCAGATGCCCGAAATGGACGGGATCACGCTGGCCCGAGAAATTCGCGCCGTGCGGGGCGCACACGCGCCGGTGCTCATTCTTCTGTCGTCCACCGGCCAGTCGCTGGCGTCTGTCCACGCCGACGCCGGCTTTGCCGTGGGGCTGTCGAAGCCCTTGCGGCTCTCGCATCTGCGCGATCGGCTGCTCGAGACAATCGGCGACCAACGCGACACGTCGGCCGGCGGGGTTCCTCTTGTGGCGTGCGATGTGGGCTCGCCGGCGCCGCTGCGCATCCTTCTCGCCGAGGACAACGCGATCAACCAAAAGGTCGCGCTTCGCCTGCTCGAGAGGCTCGGATACGGGGCCGACGTCGTTGGCGATGGACGCCAGGCGCTCGCGCGGCTGGACCATGCCGCCTACGACGTCATACTCATGGACGTCCAGATGCCGGAGATGGATGGGCTTGAGGCGAGCCGCGCCATCTGCGCGCGCTGGGCTGCAAGCGAGCACCCGCGCATCATCGCGATGACCGCCGAGGCGATGCAAGGGGACCGCGACAAGTGCCTGGCGGCAGGCATGGACGACTATATTGTGAAGCCGGTGACGCTGGACCAACTCGCAGCGGCGCTCGCCAAATGCCGACCTTTGGGGGCCGCGACCGCACCCGAAGCTGCGGCCGCGCCGCGGGTTGAGAATCGGGGAATCGCGGCCGGCACCGCAGTCGACCGCGACGTGCTCGATCAGCTTCGCGAAGATCTCGGAGGGACGGCGGCACTGCGGGAGGTGATTAGGAGCTTCCTCGATCAGACCCCATCCGCTCTCTCGGCACTGCGCGACGCAGCGGCACGAGCCGATGTCCCGAGCATCCGGCGGGCCGCGCATATGATCAAGGGTACAAGCTCAATCCTGGGCGCTCGCGAACTCTCGGAGCAATGTGCGGAGATTGAGCGCGTCGGCCAGACCGGCTGTATCGCCGATGCCGGGTCCCGCGTGATCGCTCTTGAGGCGTCGTACCGGACGATCGAAGCCGCGCTCAAGGCGGAGATCGAGAGGCTTCGGCCATAGCAACATCGTGTACAAATTGCGATCATAGCGCCGTTGGCCGGACCAAGCGGCGCGAGTTCATCACGCTGCTCGGCGGTGCGGCGGTATATCCGCTCGCGGCGCTTTCGCCAGGCGCTAAGTTCAACTATTTTGGCCGCGATGGCCAGACAGCGAAGGATCGTGCGCGTCAACGACAAGATGCAGCGTGGTTACCGTTACACCATCACCGCGCCGATTGGGCGCAGTTTCGATCCTGAATTTTGTCCTGAGCTTACGCCGAAGAAAATGCTCGCGCTTGGAGTATTCTGCGGGAAGTATATGACGGACTGCCGCAATGAATTTCCCGCCAGTTGGTTCGCGCACGCACGGCTCTCGCCCTCAGGTCGCGACTGCTCTCTAAACTACTTCGGTGTTGACGCTAGCCAGCCGCTCTCCGTCTGGCGTGATAAAGGCTGGATTCATCCCGATGATCCGCGCGGCTGGTTCCAGTGGTATTGCCGCTACTACATGGGCCGCCGAATGCCGCAGGAGGACGCCCGCCAGATCAGGCGCTGGAAAGCGATCCGGCG
>Ga0318520_10000424_pt1 | contig 12273 bp, 8 predicted proteins | sample GRESIP178b2f16_FD_203512 | JGI IMG/M metagenome (GOLD analysis project Ga0318520, IMG submission 203512) | Tropical soil microbial communities from Luquillo Experimental Forest, Puerto Rico - GRE.SIPMG.178b2f16 | ecosystem: Environmental > Terrestrial > Soil > Tropical forest > Bulk soil...
ATAGCCGCGGCGGATAAAGCCCTTCTTCTCGAGCGTGGTGACGTGCTTGTGCACGGTTGCCAGCGAGGTGAGTTTCATGCCTTTGCCGATTTCTTCGAAACTCGGCGCGTAGCCGTGCTTGGTTTCAAAGGCCACGAGATAATCGAGAACTTCTTTTTGCCGCTTGGTCAGGGGCATAGGGCGCCTCCACTCAAAGACTCTTCCCCGGCACTTTAGGCGAAAAGAAAGCGAACGTCAAGCAAAATAAATTTGCCTTCCGTACCCCCGTGATTCCCTGCAGGCATTCTCGGTAAATCTCTCGGTCTCGAGAATCCTGTTGTCACCCAGCGTTGAAATCCACTCATCGCCCGATTGCCCACCCTCGTCAAATCTTCTAGGTTACTCGCTTGGCAGTTGGTTCGCGCTCCGTGCTCGCAAACGAAACGGCCCCCCAAGTTGTCTGAGCCGAGGGCGTGCAATGCCCATCGATTGTGTTTTGACTGGCGGTGTCGTTTGGCAAAGGATTTCGGCAGAGAGTCCGGCAATTCTGTTTGCAAGGCCGGTCCGCAAGCCGCGCCTCTGTTGAAAAAAAATCTTCGGCGCACTGAACGAGTCTTTCTGAGTCTGCGCCTTCGTGTTTCCGCCCCTCCGAACGTGGGGAAGAATTCCTGGGGGAAGGCAAGACCATTGAGGTGAGTCATGCCGGCGCCTCGATGCTGGTAGACCGGTACCTCGGCGTCGGCCAAACCATCAAAATCCGGCGCGTCGGAGCCAACCAGGAAGGGCTCGCGCGCGTTGTGGGATGCTACAAGGATCCGAGCGCCGCCGGCCGCGTGTTTGGCGTCGCCTTGAGCGACCGTCAGGTCAATCTGTGGGACATTGTCTTCCCTCCGGCCGCAGGGCAAGAAGAAGCCGTGCTGCGCTCGCTGCTGCGGTGCGTTGCTTGCGGGCGGCTCGAAGTTCATCCTCGCCGGGATTTCGGCCATCATCGCCGACACCTTTGTGGGTATCGGCGCCAGGTTCAGCCGGATCAAGACCACCGCGGACCTGCAAAGCGCCCTCGAAGAAGCCAAAACCTCCTGAGCACGGAAAGTAGCCTGACCTAGCCGCCGCTCCGTAGCGGGACGAGTCTGTCAGTGTTGGATGGCGGCAGCCTGCGGCGCTTGCTATTCGCAAAAGTCCTTGCCGTCCTGACCTATGGGCGAACCCCAGCCGAACGCTCTTTCCTCCTTCGGGGACCCAGTGTGGTATCCTTTAGCGGTCGGCTCTCGGCGGTCAGCCTGCGAAGCCATCCTATCCGCACCGCTTCATCCCGAATTCGAGCCACACTCCCCGGGGGGAGTTCGAGAAAAGTGGAGGTTTAGGCCAGGAAATGTCTACGCTCGCGGAAGTTCCACCATCAACCAAGACCAGACGCGAAGTGATCGAACGGGCGGTTATTCGCTTCGCCGGCGACTCGGGCGACGGCATGCAGATTACCGGCAGCCAGTTCACCAATACCGTCGCGCTTTACGGCAACGACATCGCTACGTTCCCCGACTATCCTGCGGAAATCCGCGCCCCGGCCGGCACCATCCCCGGGGTCAGCGGCTTTCAACTCCATTTCTCCTCCAATGAAGTTTTCACGCCCGGCGACGCTATTGACGCGCTCATCGCCATGAATCCCGCGGCGCTCAAGGTGAACATCGCCGACCTCAAAGCCAATGGCATCCTGATCGTCAATAGCGACAGCTTCAAAGAGTCGGACCTGCGAAAGGCGCAGATGACCGTCAGCCCCCTCGAGGACCATTCGCTCGATAAGTTCCGCGTCTTCCCCGTCGAATTGCAGCGGCTGACCCGTACCGCTCTCCAGCATCTGGGCCTCGATGCCAAAGCCATGGACCGCTGCAAGAACTTTTTCGCCCTGGGCATGTGCTATTGGCTGTACAACCGTTCGACCGATGCCACCAACCGGTGGATTGAGCAGAAGTTCAACAAAAAGCCGCTCTTGATGGAGGCCAACAAGCTGGCCTTGAAGGCTGGCTATTCCTATTGCGAAGCCACGGAAGCCTTCCAAATCAGCTATGAAATTCCGCCGGCCCAGTTGACTCCCGGAATCTACCGAAACGTCAGCGGAAACCAGGCTCTGGCCATGGGCTTCGTTACCGCCGCGCAAAAAGCCGGATTGCATCTCTTTCTGGGCAGCTACCCCATCACGCCCGCTTCGGACATTCTCCACGAGCTTTCCCAGTACAAGAACTTTGGCGTGACCACCTTCCAGGCGGAAGACGAAATCGCCGCGATCACTTCGGCCATTGGCGCTTCGTACGCGGGGTCTTTAGCCGTTACCACCACTTCCGGCCCGGGAATGGCTTTGAAGACCGAGGCTCTCGGCCTGGCGGTGATGACGGAAATCCCGGTGGTCATCTGCGACATCCAACGCGGCGGCCCCTCGACGGGCCTGCCCACCAAGACCGAGCAGGCGGACCTGCTTCAGGCTCTTTTTGGCCGCAACTCGGAGGCCCCCATCCCGGTGCTCGCAGCGGCCACTCCCGGCGACTGCTTCTGGATTGCCCTGGAAGCCTCTCGCATCGCGCTCAAGTATATGGTTCCGGTGATCGTCCTTTCCGACGGCTACCTCGCCAACGGCGCAGAGCCCTGGCGCATTCCCAAGGTGGAAGAGATTCCTGCTTTCCCCGTCAAATTCGCTGCGAATCCCGACGGGTTTATGCCCTACAAGCGCGATCCCCAGACGCTGGCGCGGCCTTGGGCGCTTCCGGGCACTCGCGGACTTGAGCACCGCATCGGCGGCCTGGAAAAGCAGGATGGCTCCGGCAACGTCAACTACGAGCCGCTCAATCACGAAAACATGGTGCGGATCCGCGCCGCAAAGGTCGCGGCCGTTGCCCAGGACATTCCCAATGTGTTGCCTGAAGGCGATCCTTCGGGCGATCTGCTCGTGGTTTCCTGGGGTTCGACTGCCGGCTCCATCACTGCGGCGGTCAAGGCTGCCCGCGCAAGAGGATCGCGGATCGGCCATCTCCACCTGCGCTATCTAAACCCGTTACCAGCGAACGTAGGCGAAATTCTCAAGCGCTACAAGAAGGTGCTTGTGCCGGAACTCAACATGGGTCAGCTGCTGTGGGTTCTTCGCGCAAAATACCTTGTGGACGCCGTGGGCTTGAACAAGATTCAGGGCCGCCCGTTCAAGCAAGCAGAGCTCGAGCAAAAGTTTGATGAAATGCTGGGGATTCAGGGGAACTACCGATGACGACCGCGACTCTTCCGCCACTCACGAAAAAGGACTTTCAGACTGACCAGGAAGTGCGCTGGTGTCCCGGCTGCGGCGATTACGCGATCCTCTCGGCGGTGCAATCCGTCTTTCCGGAGCTTGGCATCCGCAAGGAGAATTTCGTGGTGGTCTCGGGCATCGGTTGCTCGAGCCGCTTCCCGTACTACATGAACACCTACGGGTTCCACTCGATCCATGGTCGCGCCCCGGCGGTAGCCACCGGGGTCAAAATTGCCAACCCGGAACTGGAAGTTTGGATAGCCACGGGCGATGGCGACGCGCTGGCCATCGGGGGCAACCATACCATTCACATGTTGCGCCGTAACGTGGGCGTCAAAGTCTTGCTTTTCAATAACCGCATCTACGGCCTTACGAAGGGGCAGTACTCGCCCACGTCGGAGTTTCAGAAAGTCACCAAGTCGACCCCCTACGGCTCCGCAGATCGCCCGTTCAACCCGGTTTCGCTGGCCATCGGATCCGAAGCCACCTTTGTGGCGCGCTCCGTGGACGTCTTCCAGTCGCATTTGAAAGACACGTTAAGACACGCTGCCGCGCACAAAGGCTCGGCGTTTGTCGAGATTCTGCAAAACTGCAACATCTTCAACGACGGCGCGTGGTTCTCGCTCACGGAAAAGGATGCTCGAAGCGAGCACGTTCTTCAGCTCGAACACGGCAAGCCCCTCGTGTACGGCAAGAACCGCGATAAGGGCATCCGCCGGAAGCCCGATGGCGACATCGAACCCGTCGATCTTGGCAACGGCATCACGGAGAGCGATCTCGTGGTTCACGACGCGCATCATCCGCGACCCTCGTATGCCTTCCTGCTGTCTCACATGGAGCACCGCCCCGGCTTCCCGACCCCTATCGGCGTTTTGAGGGCTTGGGATGATTTGCCGCGCTACGAAGATGTGATGAAGGACCAGATTCAGGAAGTCGTCGCCAAGCGCGGTCCCGGCGACCTGAACAAGCTGCTGCGTGCGGGGGACATCTGGGAGGTAAAGTAGAGCGGTAGGGCAGGCATTCTCGGCTGGCCGCGTCAAACAGCGCCCACACGGTGCGCACGCGGCAGACAAGTCTCTGCCCGCCAGGCTGGCTTATGCCTGCGTCTGTAACATCTTGATAGCCAATCCTCGATGGCTCTGCTATTGTCCTCTCCCACCATGAAACCGCCCGTGGTCTGTGGCATCGAATAAAAGAAAGGGCGGAGGGTGTTTCGGCGATGGACGATCCGGCTAATCTTGGGTCATTCGCCTTGCTCGGAGATGCGGACCCGGTTCCGCAGAGCCTGTTTGTAGCCTACCCCGAGCAGGCTAAGACGCTGGCGCTCCTTCATGAGGTGAGCCGCGAGCTGACCTCCATTCTCGACCGCGAGGAGCTTCTGCGCCGCGTCGCCGAGCGCATCAAAAAAATCGTCGACTACGATGTGTTCAGCGTCATGCTTTGGAACGGGCAAACACAGCTGCTTGAGTCCGCCTTCGCGATGTGCTCGAACGATGCCATGCCCGCACGCACGCGCCTCCCTCTTCATAAAGGCCTTACCGGTGCGGCCGCCGGCGAGCGCCGCGTGCTGCGCGTCCAGGACGTCAGCGAAGACCCCCGCTACATCCGCTGCGAAACCGGTGTTGACGCGCGCTCGGAAATCGTTGTGCCGTTGCTCATGCAGGACCGCCTGATCGGCGTTCTCGACCTCGAGAGCACGCGGGCGCATGCCTTCACGCTGGAACATGAGCGCATGCTGTCCACCCTGGGCTCGTACGTAGCCGTTGCGCTCGAGAATGCCCGGCTCTTCGAGGAGGCTCGGGAAAATGAACGCCGCTTGCGCGCCGATCTCGATACCGCCAGGGAGATTCAGCGGCAGCTTCTTCCCACCGGAGCCCGCGAAGTGCCGGGCCTCGATTTGGCTGCCGCCTACGTCCCCGCGCGTGAGCTCGGCGGGGATTTTTACGATTTTCTTCCTTACGGCGAGGGCCGCCTGGCGGTTGCCTTGGGCGATGTTTCCGGAAAGGGCACGGCCGCTGCCCTCTATGGTTCTCTGGCTATCGGCACGATTCGCGAAATCGTTGTCGACCACGCCTGTGACCCGGCCCATGTGCTCGCGCTGCTCAATCAGCGGCTTTACAGTGCCCGCCTTGATTCGCGCTTCATCGCCATGCTTTTTGCTGTTTACGATGCCGCCAGTCGCCAACTCCGGCTCTCGAACGCAGGCAGCCCTTACCCCCTGGTGTTCCGGGACGGCCATGTGGTCTCGGTCCGTCTGGAAGGTACCCCCCTCGGCTTGCTCCCTGGAACACAGTACGACGAGTCGGTTGTCGACCTCGCGCCGGGCGACGTCGTCGTCTTCGCTTCCGATGGCATTCTCGAATCAGAAAACGCCGCAGAGGAGGAGTTCGGGCTCCAGGGCCTCGCCGGGGTCTTGAGTGGCGTTTCTAAGGAAGATTCCGCCCGCGCCATCGCCGAACGCATTCTCGCCGAGACCGACGATCACAGCGGCGCGGGCACGGCCCCGCAGGACGACCGCACGCTCGTTGTCCTGCGCGTCACCGAAGAGACCGGCTCCGACTTCTCGAAGCTCCCCATCATTTACTAAAGGTATTAAAGGAAGAGAAAGCTTTGAACGGTCATTCCGGGCCGCGCTTTTTGCCGAGTCGAACCGACCTTCGGGTTTTGGCGCGATCCCGGTAGGGATCAATGTGTTGTGTCCCCGTTCGCATTGCCGGCCTGGGCCTTGAGTAGTTGCGGGTTCTCGAGCGGCGGCAGCCATTTCTCGCGCACCGCGGCGAAATCGCGCCAATTCCTTTTGGACACTGGATCGGACCGCGGCAAGCCGAGCTTCTCGAAATTCCGGTACTGCCCTCTTTGCAGAATGCGGAAGTCGAGATGCGGCCCGGTCGCCAGCCCCGTGCTCCCCACCAAGCCAATGGTCTTGCCAATTGCCACGTGCTCGCCGTTGTGCACGAACATCCGGGACAAGTGTAGATACATCGTTTCGTAGCCGTTGAAATGCGCGATCTCGACCAGGTTGCCTTCGCCGCTTTTGCGTCCCGCGAAAATCACGCGCCCGCTTCCGATCGTTTGCACCGGGGTTCCTTCCGGAGCTGCGTAGTCGGTTCCCAGGTGGGGCCGGTAGATCTTCAGGATGGGATGAAAGCGCGACCGGCTGAAATGCGACGTTACCGGCGCGCCGAATTTCAGCGGCGACCGCAGAAACGCTTTCTGGAGGGACTTTCCATCCGCCGCATAGTATCCCGGTCTCCCCGCGGTATCGTGAAACAGCAGCGCCTGGTATTCTTTCCCCGCGTTTTCGTATTCCGCCGCAAGGATTTTCCCGTAGCCCGCTGTTTGCCCGTCCAAATATTTCCTTTTCTCCAGCACCGCGCGGAACGTGTCGCCCTGCCGCGGGTCGGTCGAGAAATCCAGGTCGTAGCCAAAAATTTGCGCCAGCCGCAGCGCCAGTTCCGGGGATTCTCCGGCGTCCTCGACCGCGTTGAAGAGCGAATCATCCACCCGGCCGGTCACGGCGACGATTTCCGTTTTCGCAGGGATTTCGCTGACGCGCGCGGTAAAGCCGCCCTCTTCCGGCACGATCTTCAGCATGCGGTCCGAATCGATCTTGTAATCGATCTCACGGAGCCTGCCTTCCGCCGACCGGCCCACCGTAATCGTGTTACCGGCGCGAAGCCGGCGCAGATTGAACGCGTGTTGCGCCGCCGCGGAAGCGCCCGCCGCTTCCTGCGCGCTCAGCCCGAACTTCTCGAGCGCGCCCTTGAGGTTCTGGCCTGCGGAAACCTTCTGATCGTGGGGAAGGATCACCTGTTCGCGGATGCGCTTTGCTTCTTCCAAGGTGAGCCTCACCTGGCGACGGTATTCATCCGCGGTCTTGAGCCTTTGTTCGAAGACGAAGCCTAAGAACACCGCGCCCGAGGCGCATACGCACAGAATCTGTATGATGAAGCTTCGACGCACGGTTCCCCCCGGGGCCCGGTTAGCTATCGCGGAAAGACCGACAACCTAGCTCGACGCGCGTCGCGGTGGGTTGCCAGCGTAATCCCCTACTTGTTTTGTCTCAACGGGACCCCTCCGTCAAATCGCATTGACCAGGGTGCGCTCAATTCTTCAACACGCCGGTTCAACCGAAAGGGCGAAGGCTAACCGCAAACGGTCGGCGAGCCTTCGTGAAGAGAAGTCTTTGGGGTGGGCTAGTTTCCGGCGCTGATCGTTACCGATGATTTATTCGCCGCGAAATAGTTTTGTTCGCGCAGCCTGCGGTACAGGAGGCCGGCAACCTGGGCCGCCGTCGGCCCTTTCACGCGGCGCGTGTTCCCGCGCAAGAGCACGGCTAAGGCGATCTTTGGATGCGTTTCATCCGCGTAGGTAATGAACCAGCCGATTTTCGAAGGCGTGGTGCGGTCGTCGCACGTTCCCGTCTTGCCGATGGGCAGTTCGTCCCCGCCTCGGTCGTAGCTCGACCTGCCCGTGCCGTACAGCACCGCAGCGAGCATGCCCTCGCGGATTTCCGGAAGGATCGGGCCGATGTTCAATTCGCGCTTCACTCTCGGGGCGAAGCTCTCCATCTCTTCTTTGCCGCGCGGATACTGCAAATAATAGAGGGTTCCACCGTTCGCAAAGGCAGCGGCAACCGCGGCTAGCTGCAGCGGCGTCACTTGAATTCCTTCGCCGTAGCTGGACATCCGCGCGACTCCGCCGTGCGCCGGCGGCGTCGTGGGAAATGAGCCCGGGTGCTCCTCGGGCAGGTTGTATCCGGCCAGTTCGCCGAAGCCCAGCAACCGGCCGTACCTTGAAACCGTTTCGAATCCCAGTCGCGTGCCAAGCTGCTCGAAAAACTCGTTGTTCGAGCGCGCCATGGCTTCCGTTAAGTTCATGTACTTCCGCCGGCCCACATTCAGCATAGTGTCCGGCGTGATCACGTTTTCTTCCAACGCCGCCAGCGCGATGGTCGGCTTGATGGTCGAGCAGGGAATGTAGCCGTCGCCGAAGGCCAGCTTTTGATTCACTACCGTCAGGATGCGCCCGCTGTTCGGGTCCACCGCCACCACGGCCCCGTTGTAGCGCCCCAGAGCGGCAACCGCCGCAGCGCGCACCTTGGGATCGTCGTAAGTCGCGTCATCCGCGCTCGTGGAATCGGCAAACGTGGGAACGCCGGGATAGCGCAGACTGCGGTGTGAACGCGAGCGCGTCGACGCCGCTCCCGCCGGCAATGCCGGCGCGGGCAGCGCGAAAAGCGCCGCCAGCAACAAAGCGATACTGGAGCTTCCGGACTTCTTCACCGTTCCCACCCTCAATCACGAAGTCGACCGCCACTCGGCGTTCAACCCCGGAATACCCCACCGCTTATCACGCCGGGGCCGACTTTTTACCTCAGGCTGTTCCTTAGCGCCAGCAAACTTCGCCGGATCATGCTCGGTGGCTGCCCGCTGATGCAACGGGTCGCCTAACTGGCTTTCCCGCTCGCGGATGTCTTGCACTCCGTGAGCCAATCAGCAGCTCTGTTGATTCGATGCCACTTAGCGCTGCGAAGGTGGATCAAATCAGCACAAACGCTGCACCAAAGAGGCACACTCCTTCTCATACCTGCGACATCTATCTTAGGAATTTCTCCGCTGATACCGCAACAGTGAATAAGCCATAGTACGACATTATGTGCTTTGTTTTCAATACCTGACCGTGAGGCCAGCCGCCTGGCCTTTCGTCCAGCCGAACTGCTCTTTCGCGGCGCAAGGCGGCGCTCATCCCGCATCTCATCTTAAAAACGCGCTACGCTCCGCGGGCGCCACGGTCCCGCTTGTTTGGCGTTTCCGAGCGCATAGGATGCCGCGCTGTCGGTAGAACCCGGATACCGGCAGCTATGTTTCTCGACGACCTTAGGATGGCTGGCTTTCTTAGCGTGCGGGCCGCGCCTTCGTGGCGTCCGCTCCCGCCCCGGCTGCGACCGTTTTCACCGGTGGTTTTTCACCGTGTGTTGTTGCTGGAACCGCAGCCGCGTGGCCATTCGCTCCCGAACCCGCACCGGAATTGCCCGGCTGAGGAATTTCGAGCTTCTTGCGCAGCGCATGTTCCAGCTTTTCGCGAATGTCCGTGTTTTCCTTTAGGAAAAGGCGCGCATTCTCGCGGCCCTGCCCCATGCGTTCCCCGCCAAAGCTGAACCAGGTTCCCGACTTCTCGATCAAGCCCTTGTCCACGCCGAGGTCGATCAAGTCGCCTTCGCGCGAAATACCTTCGCCGTAGAGAATGTCGAATTCCGCTTCGCGGAACGGCGCGGCGACCTTGTTCTTCACGACTTTGCCGCGCGTTCGCGAACCCACCACTTTGTCGCCCTCTTTGATGGACTGCACGCGCCGGATGTCCACGCGCATAGACGCATAAAACTTCAGCGCGCGCCCCCCCGTGGTGGTCTCAGGATTGCCGAACATCACGCCAATTTTTTCGCGAATCTGGTTGATGAAAATCAGGCAGGTGCGGGACTTCGAGACGATGGCCGTCAGTTTGCGGAGCGCCTGCGACATCAGCCGCGCCTGCAAGCCCATCTGCGGCTCTCCCATTTCACCTTCCAGTTCCGCCTTCGGCACAAGCGCGGCGACCGAGTCCACCACCACTACGTCCACGCCGCCCGAGCGAATCAGCGTTTCCGCGATTTCCAGTGCCTGCTCGCCGTTGTCCGGTTGCGACACCAGCAGATTGTCCACGTCCAGGCCCAGCTTCCGCGCATACACCGGATCGAGCGCATGCTCCGCATCGATGAACGCGGCTTGTCCGCCGAGCTTCTGTGCCTCGGCGATCACGTGCAGCGTCAGCGTCGTTTTGCCGCCGGACTCCGGTCCGTAAATCTCGATGACGCGCCCGCGCGGGAAGCCGCCGACGCCCAGCGCCGCGTCCAGCGATAGGCATCCGCTGGGGATCACGCTGACCGGCACCAGCACGTCTCGGCTGCCCAGCCGCATGATCGAGCCTTTGCCGTACGACTTCTCGATCTGCGAGATCGCCGCTTCGAGCAACTTCTGTTTCTCGTCTGCCATTTTCACACCTCGGTCGAGCAAAGTAACATCCTCTGACATCCTCCCGCCCTTAGAAAAGGGCGAGGATTCCGCCGAGGTCTGGTTTGGTTTGAACCACTCTCGGCGGGTTCCTGTTTCAGCCTTACCGCGCCGCATCGCGGCAGGCCTCAGGATCGGGCCTGCCCCGCTCCCAGGTCTTGCGACAAAAAAAACTACACCAAAAACCTCCGCCTTGTTTCCCAAGAACGGAGCCTTACGGCCGGCTACTCTTTGTTTCTAGGCCTACGTCTGTTCATCCTGATCGCCGCCTCCGGAGCCCGCTCCAGGCTCGGGTATCGGGGTTTCCTTTGCCGCGCGATCAAGATTACCGCACGCAGCCGTGCGCCACGCCATGGTCCGCGAGCCGTGCCTGCGCTTCGCGCGCCTCCGGCGCCACCAATTCCCGATGGGGGCCGATGCCGCTGCCGGCAGAAATACCTGGCTCTCGCGCTCTTCACAGCTTAGAACATTGCTCGCAAAACCGTGCATGGCACACCTGTTGAAAACGTCGAAGGGCACAGTAGCACAAGGGCGAACAAAAAGCAAACATCAATATTGGCCTTATTCGCCTCATGTTCGCTAACGAACTCCTTCAACCACCGGCGTGACCTGCTGATGCCATGCCATGCCGCGCAAAATGGGCCCGGTCCTTCTTGGATGGCCAGCAAGCAGTAACTTACCTGGGAGTCGCAACCGCTCTCGAATCCGGTCTCAAGAATAGTGATAAAATCCGCGGCCCGATTTGCGGCCGAGCCAGCCCGCGGCCACGTATTTCTTCAGCAGCGGACACGCGCGATACTTGGGATCGCCCAAACCTTCGTGCAGGACGTGCAAGATGTCCACGCAAACATCCAGCCCAATGAAATCCGCCAGCTCCAACGGGCCCATCGGATGGTTCATTCCCGTCTTCATCACCGCATCGACAGCTTCCACAGTCGCCACGCCCTCCATCACGCAGTAGGCTGCTTCGTTGATCAGCGGCATCAGCACGCGATTCGAAACGAAGCCAGGCGCGTCGTTCACCGCCACGGGCTTTTTCTCCAGTTTCTCTGCAAGCTTCATGGTTGTTTCAAACGTCGCGTCGCTCGTCTCAAGCGCGCGAATCACCTCCACCAGCACCATCACCGGCACGGGGTTCATGAAGTGCATGCCCACAAAACGGTCCGGCCGGTTCGTCATCGCCGCCAGCGTGGTCATCGAGATCGATGACGTGTTGCTCGCGAGAATGACTTCCGGCCGCGCGAGGCGATCCGCCTCCGTCAGCACGGCGCGCTTGATTTCGATTTTTTCCGGCACGGCCTCGACAAGAAAGTCCGCGGCTGCAATGGCGCTCATGTCGGTTACCGGCTCGAGACGCTTCAAAACCGCTCCCTTGTCCCTTTCCGGCAATTTGCCTTTTTTGATTTCTCGATCGAGATTCCTCGCGATGGTCTCGAGCGCGCGATCAAGAAAGCTTTGCTCCACGTCCCGCAAAATCACCTGGTATCCCGCGCGCGCAAACACGTGCGCGATGCCGGTCCCCATCGTTCCCGCACCCAGCACCGCGACGCTCTTGATCGAATCGATGGCCATTTTGCCTTTCCGTTACCAGGCACCTCTCAAAGCGCGAATACGTTTGCCTTCAGCTGATCCCCGGAATGAAACGCTACATCGCCTCGGTTAGGCGATCGAGGATGCACTTCATGTGCTTTCGGTTGTCGTCTGTCCACAAGCGCGCAACCCCAACCGTGGGCAGCCGGCTCACTTGTGGCAACAAGCGAGATAGGGCAACCGCTCGAGGTCGTAAAGCCCCATCTAAACTCGGCCTTGCAGTAAAGGGCAAAACCTTTCGCGTGGCAGCTTACTACACCGCAAGGAAAGGAAAAACTGCGCCCCTTTGCGGCGTCACCAGCGTGATGCACCGGTTTTTCAACCACGGCGCGGCGTCGAAACGATTCGCAGGGGATGAACGGGTCGCGCTGCGCCGTCACGTTG
>Ga0318520_10000441_pt1 | contig 12189 bp, 8 predicted proteins | sample GRESIP178b2f16_FD_203512 | JGI IMG/M metagenome (GOLD analysis project Ga0318520, IMG submission 203512) | Tropical soil microbial communities from Luquillo Experimental Forest, Puerto Rico - GRE.SIPMG.178b2f16 | ecosystem: Environmental > Terrestrial > Soil > Tropical forest > Bulk soil...
CCTTTATTCAGATCCACATTGAGATGGATGGTTCGCTGAGCCTCGTTCGAGCGCACGAGATCTCCGACGAGGTCGAAGCCAAACTCCGCGCCGCCTATCCGAACGCGGAGATCATAATCCACCAGGATCCCGAAGGGATCGAGGAGCCGCGCGCCAACTTTCCGCGCCGGGTCGCTGTGCGATGAGCGGGGTGCGCAAGGTTCTGCTGTTGACCGGCGCCAGCCGCGGGATCGGGCACGCCACGGTCAAGCGTTTCAGCGATGCCGGCTGGCGGATCATCACCTGTTCGCGCGACGACGTGCCGCCCGAATGCAAGCGCGACCCGAACTGGACCCACCATATCACCGCCGATCTTGCCGATCCGGACGACCTCGAGCACTTCGTTGCCGAGGCGGGGGAGTTTCTCGACGGCGCGCTGCATGCGCTCGTCAACAATGCCGGCGTCTCGCCAAAGGCTCCGACCAAGGAACGGCTCGGCGTTCTCAACGGCGACCTCGAAGATTGGCAAAGAGTGTTTCAGCTGAACTTCTTCGTGCCGCTGACCTTGGCTCGCGCCTTTGCCCCGGCTTTGGCGCAAGGCAAGGGAGCGATCGTCAACATCACCTCGATCGCCGGCCATCACGTGCATCCGTTTGCCGGCTCGGCCTATTCGACCTCGAAGGCGGCATTATCGGCTCTGACGCGCGAGATGGCCGCCGACTTTGCCCGGCTCGGTGTCCGCGTCAACGCCGTCGCGCCCGGCGAGATCGAGACCGCGATGCTGTCGCCCGAGACCACGGTGCTGCTGCCGCGCATCCCGCTCCACCGGCTTGGGATACCCTCCGACGTCGCCGGCGCGATCTTTTTCCTGTGCAGTGAAGATGCCGCCTACGTCACCGGGACGGAGATCTCGGTCAACGGCGGCCAGCACATCTACTGACGCGCGTCCGTCAGCCCTAGGCTGACCATTCTAATGTCTCAGCAACGAACGTATTGACGCTCTTGCCGGTTCGGGCGGCGGGGATGGCGACCCGGCGATGCAGCTCGGGGGATATCCGCAACGTGAGATCGCCGGGATAGGGCCGGCCCGGCTGCTTGCGGGATCGACGCACCAAAGTCAAGCGGCCCGGCGCCGGGTCAGGCGCGGGCGCTGGGTGCCGCGCGGCAGGTTCGGGTAGTTGATCGGCTGGACATAGATCCGGTGGGGCGCTGCAACAGTTCGTCGCAGACGGCTTTAGCAGAACGGGTTCGCCGATCGGTCAGCACCGGCGCGATATGCCTCTACGACGTCAGGTCCGGCCGGCGGGCGCCGGCGAAGCGTTTTGGCATCGCGGCGTGCTGGTGTTACTGCCATTATTTTGGCTGAGGGTACGCAACCAGCTGCCCACCGCGGTCGGGTGTGGTGAACTGGCTTATGGGGCTCTCGACTCCGTCGCTCTGACCGTCGGCCGTCATCGAGGTCACCGTGTAGTAATACGTCGTCTGCGGCGTCAGACCGTCGACCAGCACCCGAAAAATCGTCTCTTTGTGGGTGCGGTTGAGCCTGATATGAGATTTCGCCGTCCGGCTCAGCTCCATGGGATCGGTCCCATAGTGTACGACGGCGAAATGGTCGTCATCGCCGCCCGGATTGGTGCTGGTCCATCTGATAATCGCCAAGTCGTCGCGAGCGAGTTCGAGCTCCGGCCCTCTGATGATTGCGACATGCGCGGCTTTCTTTGGCGGCTGAAGCAGCTGAGCGGCAGCCGGGCCGACACAGAGCTGGCTAACGAGGCTGGCGGCAAGCGCCAACCCCGCAAGCAGTCTATTCATCGCAATCACGGGATCATGTTCGGCCCGGGCAGGGGCGGGACGCCGCAGATCGCCGGGGCACAAGGCGGAAGCGGCGGCGCGGTGACGAGCAACTCGTTACCCTGGGTCGCGGCTGTACCACCGGTCATGCACTGACCGGTAAAGGTGTTGATGTCCGGGTAAGGTGTTGTGAAACCATCCGTGAGTGCTTGCAGGAAGGTCACGATCTGGTTTTCCTCCTGATCCGTCAAGCCGAGGTTCCCCGTCGTCATGTCGATGTTGTTCGGAACCTCGGGCATCGGCCAGCAATCGACTTTTTCCGTCTTTCCTGGTGGACAGTTGCCCGACGTGACCTTAAACGCAAACACATCGCGAGTATTGTAGAAATGAACCAGTTGTTTCAGGCTCTTGATATAGCCATTGTGAAAGAACTCTTTCTGAAAGTACGGTATTGCACTGCCGTTGGCATCGACTTGGCCAGCCTCGGTGGTGGGGCACTGCGGCGGTGTCATCGCGACATCGCGCGCTGTCGATGTCTGCATCTGGCCGTCGCTGGGCTGGGCAAACTGTACCCATTGTGAATTCGGATTGGCGGCGCTCCTGAGGAAGGTACCCAATCCCAAATCTCTATAGCCGAAACCGTAGGGATTGGGCGTGAACCCGAAGCCGTCCGGCGTGGTCTGATAAAACAACGCGACCCTGGGGTTGAGCGGAAGGCCGAGATTGGCATAACCGAAGCAGGTAAACAGCGGCCTCGTATTGGCCGCAGCGCCAGTGTCCGTCTGGCCCGGCATCAGCGCGGTCGACCTTCCATCGAGATGGCATGAATTGCAGTTGGCTCTACCTTTGAAAAGGTCGTAACCAGTCGTCTCGTCTGGGGTTAAGGTGTATTTCCCCTTGAGGAACGCGTCGAATTTCGACGTGAACGGGCTGAGGCGGTTTGAACGTTCGTATTTGGAGATGGATTGTCCCCAATGGTCATAGATATTGTTGGCTTTGCTGCGGTCTTCCGGGCTCAGCCGAATGGGTGTGGCGCTTCCGCCAAACCCAGCCGCCCCTCCCGGCGTGGCGCAGATCTTTTCGGTATTGGCCGGCCAGCGGATGTGGAAATCTGCGCCCCAGACCAGCTCAAAGAGGGGCCGGTACACCGCTGTCGATAGCCGAAACGCGATGCAAGCCGTGTCAGGAAAAGCCATTTCCTGTGTATCGACCGGAGGATGCTGCGCCTGCTCAGCGTCGGGACTCTGCAGTTTATAGCCGGTCGAGCGCGCATCCCAGAAGTTGCCGCCAAAGAACGCGCCCTGTGCTGTATTGTATTCGAGCACCGGGAAATCCGCTGAATAGGTGTAGCGCTGCGCCGTGCGCTTACCGGCCCGATGGCGCAATGTTCCGGGGTAGGCGATCATCGTCAGATTGACGGACGGTATCGGTCCGCTAAACCCGGTATATGGCATGTGGCAGAAACCGCAGGCCTCGTTCCTGAAGGGTGACATGTTTTGGTCGAAATTCAGCAGCTTGCCGAGTATTTCTAGGGCCTCATATCCGCCGCCCTGCAGCGTGGGTGGGTTACCTGTCTGAGTCGGAGTCGGCAGTGCTCTCCATTCGTTAAGCGTTTCATTGAAGATGAATTGAACTTCGCGCTGAACCCTTGCGATCTCCGCGTCCAAATCGGACGGCAGAATGCCAGGCGGGTAGGGGTTATACGTCGGGACTGGCTTCTGAACGGGATCGCCCGCAGATGCAGCGTGGGGAATGCTCCAAACCGCGAGCACCGCCGCTAAACCTGCGGTTATGAACGCACATGTGCGTCGGCGCATCGGCTTTGTTCCTCAGCCGTCTAATACGTCGGACCCCTCACTGCCGCGAGCCGAAGAAGGCGGCACGTGGCGTGCTGGTCAGGCGGCGCGGCGCAAGGTCAGCCGGGTCCAAACGTCGGCCAAGGCCGCCACCAGCGCTTCGATGTCGGCATCGCTGTGCAAAGGCGACGGGGTCAGGCGCAGCCGCTCGGTGCTGCGCGGCACGGTCGGGTAGTTGATCGGCTGAACATAGATCCGGTGCCGCTGCAACAGCTCGTCACTGGCCGCTTTGCAAAGGCCGGGGTCGCCGACCATAACCGGGACGATGTGGCTCGGCGTCGGCATCACCGGCAACCCGGCATCGGCCAGGCGGCGCTTCAAGGTTGCCGCACGCTCCTGATGGCGCTCGCGCTCGGCTTGGCTCGCCTTCAGATGACGGATGCTGGCAAGCGCGCCGGCGGCGAGTGCCGGCGGCAAGGACGTCGTGAAAATGAACCCCGCGGCGTGGCTGCGCAGAAAGTCGACGAGTGCGGCCGAGCCGGCAATATAGCCCCCGATTATCCCGAACGCCTTGCCGAGGGTGCCCTGGATCACCGTCGGGCGGTGCATGACCCCGTCGCGTTCGGCGATGCCGCCGCCGCGCGCGCCGTAGAGCCCGACCGCGTGGACCTCGTCGAGATAGGTCATCGCGCCGAACTTGTCGGCGACGTCGCACAATTCGCCGACCGGGGCGATGTCGCCGTCCATCGAATAGACCGACTCGAAACAGACGAGCTTGGACCGCTCGGCATCGACACGACCGAGCAGGCCTGCGAGGTCGGCTGGGTCGTTGTGGCGGAAGATGTGCTTCTCGGCGCGGCTGTTGCGGATGCCGGCAATCATCGAGGCATGGTTGAGGGCATCCGAGAATACGACCGTGCTCGGCATCTCGCGCGCCAGGGTCGACAATGCCGCGTCGTTGGCGACATAGCCCGAGGTGAAGATCAGGGCGGCTTCGCGGCCGTGCAGATCGGCGATCTCGCGCTCGAGCAGCAGGTGAAGGTGGTTGTTGCCCGAGATGTTGCGGGTGCCGCCCGCACCCGCACCCATCGCATGCAGCGCTTCCTCCATCGCTGCGAGCACCGCCGGGTGCTGGCCCATGCCGAGGTAGTCGTTCGAGCACCACACGGTGACCTCGGCGCCGATCCGGTGATCGAAGGCGCGCGGAAAGCGGCCGCAGCGCCGCTCGAGATCGGCGAAGACGCGGTAGCGCCCCTCGGCCCGCAATGCATCGAGGCGCTCTGTGAAGAAGCCTTCGTAGTCCATCGCAACTGCGCCCTATAATACCAAGTGCCGCCGCTCAAAGCGCACTCAGAAACGCGACCAGATCGGCCCTCTCTTGGTCGGTGAACCCGATGTCGAAACGCTTATTATAGAACTCGACCACATCCGCCAACGTGGCAGCTGAGCCGTTGTGGAAGTAGGGCGCGCGCGCCGCCAGTCCGCGTAGGATCGGTCCCTTCACTTTGCCGATATCGGCGCACTTCCCGGTGATCAAGGCGCGGCCGGGGTCGGTGACCTCGAACATCTGCCCGGTCAGGGGCCCATTCGTGCACCAGATCGTGAAAACCGGCAATCCGGTAATATCCAAGGCCGGCGGGCTAGTTGCACCGGCGTTCGCAACGCCAATGTTCAATGGCGCCTTGACCGAATGGTTCCCGACATTTGGCGTATCGTGGCAGGTACCGCAGAATCCGGGAATATTTGGCTGGTTGAGCGCGTCATTCAGCCCAGCAACTCCGGTAATATTGATGTTGGTGGTGTTGAACAGCTCCTCGCCGCGTGCGATCGCCTGACGGCGTTCGCTCTTTGGACTGTGCCCGTGCAGATTGCCCCAACTGCTGTAGAGGTCGAATACCTCCGCGCTGAACGGCGCCCCCGTTGGATTTTGGCCCAGCGGATCGTTGACTCCGAGAAAGAATTTGGTCACCTGCTGGGACAAAGAAATCGGGCCGCCATTCGCGCCCTTACTGAAAAGAAATTGACCAGCATCGTCGAAAATCTGCGCGGTGAAGACGCCGGCACCGGCGGGAGTATTCGCGCACAGCGCCGGAGTATTGACTCCGGTGCAGCCCTCGAAGGTCACGATCTGTTGTTGCTGCGTGCCAGTAGGCGCCACTGCCCCCTGCGCATGGCCGAGCGTTGCATCCACCGCTTGACTGAATAGGCTGGGCTCGCGGCCGTCCCACATGATGGCGCTCAAAAAGCCGAGGTTGGCGGCGGGCAACGGTCGGCGATAGACCGACACTGTGCCGGTCGTAGAGCCGGTCAGACCGGTCATCGGGTTCGTGTTGCAGCCATAGGGATCGTTTACATCGGTAATCTGGAACTCGAGTCCGGAGGATGGTATCGGCAGCCCGATCCGGATCAAGCCTCTCGCAAGCAGAAGACTGTAGGCCTTTCGCTTTGCCCGGTGGGTCGAGACGTCGTCGGAAGGACAGGTGGCGCCATCCACAAGTCGGAATAACGGATCATTGGAGTTCGCATGAAAGCGATCCTTTGCGTGCCGCGCGCTGAGCGACCAGCCGTCTTGCGGTTGATGACAAGTGAAGCAGGTGCGTCCGTTGGTTCCGAGATTTTGGAAAAAACCATTTTCCGCGGTTACTGTAGACCCCTTGGGTTGAAAGGTTGCGATAGCGCCGCCCGAGTCCAGGTCTATCTCCAACTCCGGTATAACAGGTGGTGTCGCTTGCGTGTCTTCGTCAATATCGGGAAAAAGCCGCCGCATCTTTTGGGCGTGCTCGATTGCGCCTGCTCGCGCCGCCGCGAATCCATCGGATTGGGCGTTCTGCGCGACTGCAATCTCGGGATCAGCGGCGAGCAAAGCCGTTACTGCCAGGCTCGCGGCGGTCAACGAGAGCTTCGCGCTCCCTCTAGCAGTCGAGAAATCCATCGAGATTCTCCTTTTAATTCAGGTTGGGCCACCGTTCGCGGTCAGTCGGTCGTTTTCAAAGCCCAAACAGGATGCTAAAATCGCGTAAACCCGCTATGTCACTGATGTAACAACGGTGTAAAATCACTGGCTCGCTGGCTTTCTATTCTGAATTCGGCACCGTCTTGCAAAATCTCACTGGTTAGCGATCCACACCAGTGCCGCGGCGGGAGAGCCAGGGAGGAATCTCATGCGACATCGCATCTTAGTGGTGGCACAAGATGTCACGCTTCGATCGGTACTGGCGCGATGGCTGATGACCGCCGGCTATCTCGTGGAGCTGGCGGAGAACGATAGGCGCGCCCGCGAGGTTCTCGCCACCCACCGAATCGCGCTGACCATCTTGGTGGTTACCCGTCATGCCGACGGGCCGACGTTCGATCCGGGCGAGAAAGGCGGCAAGCTGATCATCGCAACCGAACCGCCACAAGAATTGGTCCGGCTCACCCGGTCTGCTCCCGCGGCCGACGCATACCTTTCGATGCCTCTGGACGAACAGGAGGTGATGGCTCGGGTGGCATCAGTCCTGCGGCCATCGTCTAGCGCAGAGGATGCGGCACCGCGGGTGCCAGAGATGTGTTCCTTCGATGGTTTTACTATCGACTTAGCCGGGCGCTCGCTGCGTGACTGCGGCGGCAGCGAAGTGCCGCTGACGCGTGCCGAGTTTGCGCTGCTCGTCGTATTGGCCCGCCACTCCGGCCGAGTCCTGTCGCGTGATCAGTTGCTCGATGCGGCGCTCGGCCGTCGGGCCGAGCCCTATGATCGCAGCGTCGATGTGCTGGTCGGGAGACTAAGGCGAAAGATCGAGCCGGACGCCAAGGTACCGCGGTTTATCGTTACTGTGCTGGGCGAAGGGTACAAATTCGCAGCACAACTCCGGGAGATCCGCTCACCAGCCCAGACGGCGTTGGACGCGCCAGCGGAGGCGCCGCCGCAAACGATTGAGCGTCGACAGCTGACCGTCATGTCTTGCGGTCTGGTCGGATCTACGGCCCTGGCGTCTCGGCTCGATCCGGAGGATTTGCGCGTCGTGTTGGCTGATTACCACCGGTGCTGCGCTGAGGTCATCGCTCGCTTCGGCGGAATTCCCGCGCCCTTCTCGGGTGATGGCGTCCTCGCTTATTTCGGCTACCCCGAGGCGCACGAGAACGATGGCGAGAGAGCGGTGTGCGTCGGGCTCGCGCTTATCGACGCGGTGCCGAAGCTCGCCATCCGCCTCGCCCCCTCGCTGCATGTGCGGGTCGGCATTGCTTCAGGGCTGGTCGTGGCGGGGAGTGCAGCCCTCGATGGCGCCGTCCATGAGCCGGTCGCGATCGGCGAGGCCCCGGACCTCGCGGCCCAGCTCCAGTCGATAGCACCCGCGGACACGGTCGTGATCGCTCCCAGCACGCACGGTCTCGTGCGCGGCCTTTTCGACTATCAACTAGTCGGCCCCGTCGCACTGGAGGGCTTGGCGCAGCCGGTTCCGGCATGGCAGGTGGTCGGCCAGAGCGCTGCCGAGAGCCGCTTCGAAGCGCTGCGCGACGGGGGCTTGACGCCCTTGATCGGTCGCGATGAGGAGATCGACCTGCTGCTGCGGCGCTGGCAGCAGATCCAGTCGGGCGAAGGCCGCGTAGTGCTGATCTCGGGGGAGCCGGGCATTGGAAAGTCACGTCTGGTCCGCGCGCTTCGGGACAGGCTGGCCAATGACGCGGTTCTGAGTTTTTATTGCTCCCCAAATCATCAGGACAGTCCGCTGTATCCGGTGATCACGCAGCTCGAACGCGCCGCCGGCTTCAGGCGCGACGACAGCCCGGATGAACGGTTCGCGAAGTTCGAAGCGCTGGTTCACCCGTCGATCGGCGACGAGGCGGTTGCGCTGATCGCCGCCTTGCTGTCGGTTCCCGGCGGCGAACGATACCCGCCACCCAACCTCACCCCGCAGCACCGCAAGCAGAGGACGTTGGAGGCGGTGGTGGCGCAACTCGCCGGGGTGGCAAGCGAACGGCGGGTCCTCGCGGTTTTCGAGGATGCGCACTGGATGGATGCAACCTCACGCGAGCTGCTTGACGCAATCGCCTATCGAGCCCGAAACCTGCCAGTGCTGCTGCTGATCACCTACCGGCCGGAGTTCACGCCACCGTGGGCCGGCCACGCGCACGCCACCGCGATAGTGCTGAACCGGCTGGGCAATCGTGAGGTGACCGCCATAGCGGAACACGTCACCGGCAAACGATTGCCGCGCGAGGTCCACGGCCAAATCGTCGACCTTTCGGATGGCGTGCCGTTGTTCGTCGAAGAGCTGGCCAAGACCGTGCTCGAGAGTGGGTTGCTGCTCGAGCTCGACGACGAATATCGGCTGCACGGTCGGGTTCCGCCGCTGGCGATTCCGAGCACTTTGCAGGGCTTGTTGATCGCCCGCCTCGATCGTCTGGGCCCGGCCAAAGAGGTAGCGCAGATCGGTGCGGCGCTCGGCCGAGAGTTTTCTCATGAGGCGATACGCGCGGTTGCTGATTGGCTTCCCGAGCATCGGGTTCAGGAGGGGTTGCAATCGCTCGTCCAGTCGGAGCTTCTGTACTGTCGCGGCACGCCACCGGACGCTATCTATCTCTTCAAGCATGCGCTCCTTCAGGACGCCGCCCACGAGACCCTACTCCGCAGCAGGCGGCGTGAGCTTCACGCACGCATCGCTGCGGTGCTGGAAGAGCGCTTCCCCGAAGTTACCGATCAGCAGCCCGGGCTGCTGGCGCATCACTACACCGAGGCCGGATCCATAGAACAAGCGGTTATCTACTGGGTCAAAGCCGGTCGGCGATCCGCGGCTCGCTCTGCGATGATCGAGGCGGAAGCGCAGTTGAGGAGAGGATTGCTGCTGATTTCCGATCTGCCGGACTCTCGCGAGCGCAAGCGACAGGAGCTCGATCTCCAGGTCACACTGGCGTCGGCGCTGAGGGAATCGAAGGGCCATGTTCACCCCGAAGTATCCGAAGTACTGGGTCGCGCGCGCAGCCTGATCGTCGAGACCGACGCTACGGGGACGATCATGCATTTCTCGGTGCTGTATGGATTGTGGGTCGCCCAGTACCTCGGCGGCGAGCCGATCGCAGCGCTCGAGCAGGCCAAGGAATTCATGTCGCTCGCCGAAGCTCACCCGCAGTTGGGACTGCTGCTGGTCGGCCATCGGCTCGTCGGCTCGACGCTGATCTTCACTGGGAGTTACCCGGCCGCGTTGTCCCACCTTGATCGCGCGGTTGAGTTGTACCGGCCCGAAGAGCACCGGGAGCTTGCGTTCCGGTTTGGTGCGGACATCGGCATTACCGCTCAATGCGTCCGGGCGTGGGCACTCTGGCATTGCGGCTACCCCGACCAGGCGCGCAGAGCCTTGGAGGGGGGGATCCGGCGGGCCCGACAATCCGTCCATCGCCATACCCTCGCCTACGCCCTTATTTACAAGGGCCTGATGGCGACCTCGGCGCGCTGGGCGGCCGAGACGGAGCAGGCTGCGGATGAGCTGGTTTCGCTCACGCGCGAGCACGGGTTCGCGCTGTTTTTGGGATACGGCCTACTCCTGCAAGGCGCGGCCTTGACTCTTCGCAGACAGGGGGAGGCCGCCGTCGAACGGATCCATGAAGCCGTGGCGGCTATGCAAGCTACGGGAATACGCCGCTCCGATCCGATGGTCCTGGGTTTCGTGGCGGAGGCCCTCGCGCTCAAAGGAAAGGTCGCGGCAGGGTTGCAAATGCTCGCTACGGCATCGGCAGCGGCAGAGGCCTCTGGCGCACATTGGGCCGATGCCGAGCTCCACCGCCGGCGCGGCGACCTCCTGGGCCGATTGCCATCCAACGACTGGAAAGAGGCCGAGAGTTGTTTGCGCGCTGCACTGACCGTGGCGCGCGACCAGGGCACCCGCGGGTTCGAGTTGCGCGCCGCCGTCAGCTTGGCTCGCCTCTTGAGCGCTCAGGGGCCGCGAGACGAGGCTCGCGCCGTCCTCGCGTCTGTCTACTGCTGGTTTACCGAAGGCTTCGACACACCAGACCTACAAGAGGCAAAGGCCTTGCTCGAGACGCTCGACGCGTAGCCAACCCACGCACTTGTCGCTCACAATCTCGTTGCCGATCAGGCCGCAGGGCGCAAGGTGAGCCCGCTCCACACATCGCTGAGGCCCGCCACCAGCGCTTCGATGTCGGCGGCGCTGTGCAATGGCGTCGGGGTCAGGCGCAGGCGTTCGGTGCCGCGTGGCACGGTCGGGTAATTGATCGGCTGGACATAGATCCGGTGGCGCTTCAACGTCGTCGCGCGCTCCTGGTGGCGATCGCGTTCGAATTGGCTCTGTTTCAGATGGCGGATGCTGGCGAGCGCGCCGGCGGCAAGCGCCGGCGGCAGTGAGGTCGTGAAGATGAACCCCGGCGCGTGGCTGCGCAAAAAATCGATGAGTATCTGGTAAAATTTTTGTCCTCGCTTTGTTAAAATTTTGTCCTCGCTTGGTAACGGCTCGTAACGCACCCCATTGCCGAGAGTCATCAAAAATGGTGCTGGCGAGAAGAGGCGGCGTCTCTCTAGCTGCGGGTCAGAAGACAACTACTGCGATTTTCGCATGTCTCCGATATCTATCAGATTATGCTCCTGTCTGACCCTGAGGTTTTGCCGCGGCGGCGTATGCGGCGATGCGATCCCGAACGAGCGTCCTGTAGGCCGCGATCGGCATATCTCGATCTTCCACACTCGTAATCCCGCGCGAGGCGGACACCAACACCGGGCCGGTCTTTGTGGCTAGCGAGGATAGGGCACGCGCGTCGCCCCCTTGCACACCGAGGCCGGGTGCAAGGAACGTCGATCTCGGCATCAGCTGTCTGAGGCGTCGTGCCTGCTCGGGGTAGGTCGCGCCGACCACGGCGCCGACCGCTCCGACGCCACTCGTCCCCGTAGTTGCTTCGGCCCAACGGGCGACCATCTGCGCGACCAAGTCAGATATCGAGCCCCCCTTCAGGCGTTGATCCTGGAGCCATCCGGAATCTGGGTTGGAGGTCTTGACGAGGACGAAAAGGCCCTTACCGAAATCTCGCGCCCGCGCCACGAAGGGTTCCATCGTCTCAGGACCAAGGAACGGGTTCACCGTAAGGCAATCAACTTCAAGGTCGGTGCCGCCGGCATGGGCAGGGGACAGATACGCCTGCGCGTAAGCCTCGGCAGTCGAGCCGATGTCTCCGCGCTTCGCGTCGAGGATCACGGCATAGTCGAGCTCCTTTGCCACCGCGATCGCCCCCGCCAATTCTGACATGCCCTCGCTGCCGAAGGCCTCGAAGAAGGCAGACTGGAACTTGACAAAGCCCACGAGACCGTGCGCGGCGCTCATAAGAAGTTCGGCGTATCGCCTGAGGAACGGGCTAGGGCCGGCGGAGAGTGCCCACGGTGCGTGCTCAGGCGCGGGATCGATCCCGAGGACGAGCACCCCATGCGCCGCCACTTTTGCCGAGACGAGATCACCCCAATGCGTTTCCATTTCTCGCCTCTGGATCTGCACAGCGCCCGGGACCGACCTACTCTGCCGCTGCGAGGGGAAGCGCGATTGGTTCGACTTTGGCGGCGCAGAATTTGTATTCCGGGATCTTGCCGAACGGGTCGAGCTGCGGGTTGGTCAGCACGTTGGCGGCTGCTTCGGCGTAGCAGAATGGG
>Ga0318520_10000447_pt1 | contig 12166 bp, 9 predicted proteins | sample GRESIP178b2f16_FD_203512 | JGI IMG/M metagenome (GOLD analysis project Ga0318520, IMG submission 203512) | Tropical soil microbial communities from Luquillo Experimental Forest, Puerto Rico - GRE.SIPMG.178b2f16 | ecosystem: Environmental > Terrestrial > Soil > Tropical forest > Bulk soil...
GCTTTACGGCAGTGTCGAAGCTATGTGTCAGCGCGTGGGGCAACTGACCGAGAGGAAATTCCAGATCCAGGCCTTCGCTGGCGGGGAAATCGTGCCGCCGCTGCAAGTCTGGGATGCGACGCAAAACCGCACCGTCGAGTGCGGCCACACGCTCACCTCGTTCAATATCGGTAAGAACCCCGCGGTCGCGTTCGATTCCGGGCTCGCTTTCGGCCTCAACACACGCCAGCAGCAGGCATGGATGAATTACGGCGGGGGGCTGGAGCTCATCCGTGCGTTGTTCAAGAAGGATGGAATCCTGCCCATTCCCTGCGGCAATGTGGGCGTGCAGATGGGGGGCTTCTACCGCAAAGAGATCAACTCCGTCGACGACCTCAAAGGGCTCAAGTTCCGCATCGGCGGGCTAGGTGGCATGATCCTGGCGAAGCTCGGCGTTGTGCCGCTGCAGATTCCCACGGCCGACATTTATCCATCGCTCGAACGCGGCGCGATCGACGCCGCCGAGTGGATCGGTCCTTACGACGACGAGAAGCTTGGGCTGCACAAGGTCGCCAAGTACTACTACTACCCCGGCTGGTGGGAGGGCAGCGCTCAGGTCACGCTGCTCGTCAATCTCCAGCATTGGGAGGCTTTGCCGGAGTCCTATCGAGCCGCGCTGGAGGCGGCGTGCGCCGAAGCAACCGTCCTGATGATGGCCAAGTACGACACCAGAAACCCCGAGGCGTTGCGCCGGCTCGTGGCGGCAGGCGTCCAGCTGCGGCAATTTCCGCGGCCGGTTTTGGACGCATGTTACAAAGCGGCGTTCGAGACCTACGACGAGCTCGCCGGCAGGAGCGCGGATTTCAAGCTGATTTACGAGTCGTGGCAGAAGTTCCTGGCAGATTCCAATCTTTGGTTCCGCATCGCCGAGAACACGCTCGACAACTATCGCTTCGCCATGTCCGCACAGCCGCGGTAGCGCCGACGCTGCCGCCACGTGAGAGACCACGGCCTGGCGGCGGTCGCGTTGGCTTTGCATCGAGATCAAGCATGACGCAAGGGATCGGAGCCCGGATCCAGCGCAAGGAGGACGCCCGCCATCTGCACGGCCGTGGCAACTTCGTCTCGGATATGATCCTTCCTGGGCAGAGCGAGGTTGCCTTTCTCCGCAGCCCCATTGCGCATGGCCGCATCCGGCGCATCGTTAAGCCCACCGGCACCGAGAACCAGATCTTTGGCCGCGCCGATCTGGGCGATGTCGCAGCGATCGTCGCACCGACGACCGTGCCGGGCTACAAATTATCCGAGTGGCACCCGCTGGCGCACGAGAAGGTGCGCTTCGTGGGCGAAGCGATCGCAATGTGCGTCGCCCCGACGCGGGCCGAGGCCGAGGATCTCAGCGAACAGATCGAGGTCGAATTCGACGAGCTGCCGGTCCTCGTCGAGGCGCACGCGGCGAAGATGGAGTCGACGGTCCGCGTCCACGAGCAATGGGACGACAACGTCTTTCTCACGCTCAATTACGAGAGCGGCTTCGAGGCAAAGGCCAAAGGTGCGCCGGTCGTGATCCGGCGCGAGATCGCGCTTGCGCGTCAGGCCATGGTGCCGATGGAAGGCAAAGCCGTGCTCGCCCACTGGGACGATCGCAGCGACCAGCTCGTCGTCTATGCCTCGACCCAGGTCCCGCACATCATCCGGGTCGGCTTGGCGCAGTTTCTCGGCATCGACCAGGGGCGCGTGCGCGTGATCTCGCCCGATGTCGGCGGCGGCTTCGGCTACAAATGCATCCTGCAGCCGGAAGAGCTCTGCGTGGCATGGCTGGCGCTGAAATTCCGGCGGCCGTTCCGCTACGTCGAAGATCGCCGCGAGCATCTGGTGGTCGGCGCCAACTCGCGACAACATCACTATCGGCTGACGGCCCATGCCGACGAACGCGGCAGGCTGTTGGCGCTCGATGCGGACATCACGATCGACGGCGGCGCGTACTCGGCTTGGCCGTTCACCGTGGCGTTGGAGCCGGGACAGGCGACCGGCAACCTGCCAGGACCTTACGATTTCCGCGGCTACCGCTGCCGGACCCAGTGCGTGGCGACCAACAAGCCCGGCTTCCTGCCCTATCGCGGCGTGGCCCGGACCGGCGTTTGTTTCGCCATGGAGTTGGTGATCGACGCGATCGCACGCGCGGTCGGCCGCGAGCCGTGGGAGGTCCGCTACGACAATCTCGTCGCGGCCGCCGACATGCCCTATGACAACGTGGCGCGCAAACACTACGACAGCGGCGACTATCGCAAGGCGCTCGTCCTCGCGCGCGAAAAAATCGGCCTCGAAGCGTGGCGCGAGCGGCAGCGGCGCGGAAACCGCGATGGCCGACTGATTGGAGTCGGGTTTGCCTCGTATTGCGAGCAGACCGCCCACGGCACCAGTGTGTTCTCGGGGTGGGGCTTGCCGATCATTCCCGGCTACGACCAGGCGACGGTGCGAGTGACGCCGGATGGGGGGCTCGAAGTCCGCGCTGGCGTCCACTCGCATGGCCAGGGCATGGAGACGACGCTCGCTCAGATCGCACACGAGGTCACGGGCATCGACATCGCCAACATCCGGGTCGTGCTCGGCGATACCGGCAGCACGCCCTACTCCACCGGCACGTATGCCTCGCGCAGCATCGTGATGGCGGGGGGCGCGGTTGCCAACGCGTGCAAGGCGCTCATCCCCCGCTTCCTCGCGATCGGTGCGCATCTCATGCAGGCCGCCGTTGCTACGATGAAATACGAGAACGGGGAAATCATCGGGCCGCGAAAATCGATCTCACTGCGCGAGGTCGCCGAGGCCTGGTATTTGCGGCCGCAGGAGCTGCCGCCCGACGTTGACCTCGGCGGGCTCGAGGCCACGGTCGGCTTTCGTCCCAAACGCGACACGGGTGCGTTTAGCTATGCCTCGCACGCCGCGGTCGTGGCCGTCGACACCAAGGTGGGCGCGGTCGAGATTCTCGATTACGTCATCGTCGAAGACTGCGGCACGCTGGTAAATCCGATGGTGGTCGAAGGTCAAACGCTCGGAGGAGCAGCCCAGGGCATCGGCACCGCGCTCTACGAGGAGAGCCCGTTCGACCCGAATGGCCAGCCGCTCGCCTCGACCTTCGCCGATTATCTGCTGCCGGGTCCCACCGAGATCCCTGCCATCCGCATCCATCATATGGAGACGCCGTCGCCCTACACCGAGTTCGGCATCAAGGGCATGGGGGAAGGCGGTGCGATCGCCCCGCCTGCGGTGATCTTCAACGCGGTCAACGATGCATTGCGGCCGCTGGGCGTGGAACTGACCGAGACGCCGCTCACCCCGCGCCGGCTGCTCGAGGCGATCGACCGCGCCAAGGCTTCGACCCAGCCGCGGATGGAAACCGCATGAAGGCCGCGCGCTTCGACTATGTGCGTCCCGTCGACGTCGGGGAGGCATTGGCCGCGCTGGCGAAGGCGGAAGGCGCCAAGATTTTGGCGGGCGGGCAGTCGCTGGGACCGATGTTGAATTTGCGGCTCGCGCGCCCTGCGCTGCTGGTCGACATCTCGCGGCTTAAGGCGCTTGCGCAAATCGAAGATGCCGGTCGCACGTGGCGCATCGGCGCTGGCGTCACCCACGCCCATCTGGAGGACGCGCGCGGCCGGCTTTCCGGCGGCGAGATGCTGTGCGAGGTGGCGGCGGCCATCGCCTATCGTTCGGTGCGCAACCGCGGCACCATCGGCGGCAGTCTCGCTCACGCCGATCCGGCCGCGGATTGGCCGCTCGCGCTCGCCGCGCTCGGCGCATCCGTCAATATTCGCGGTCCCACGCCGCGCAACCTTCCGGTCGCGCACTTCATCCAAGGGGCCTTCACAACGACGCTCGCGGCAAACGAAATCATCGAATCGATCGATGTCCCCAAGCTGTCGCGCGCCGGACGATACGGCTTCTACAAATTCTGTCGCAAGACGGGCGAGTTTGCCGAAGCGAGCGCGGCCGCGGTGTTTGATCCGGAATCCGGCGTCGCGAGCATCTTTCTCGGCGCGCTGCGCGGAACACCCAAGCCGCTCACGTCATTGGCGCAGCAGGTGGCAAAGCAAGGAGAGCTCGCCGCCTCAACGGAAGCCGTGAGCCAGGCGCTCGCGCAGTCGGTTAGCGATCTCGATGCGGTCGAGCACAGCATGGCGGCAGCCGCGGTGACGCGCGCCTTGATGCAGGTGTTCGCGTCATGACGCCGATTGCGCTGAGCGTGAACGGGCGCAAGGTCGAGGCGCTGGTCGAGCCGCGCACCCATCTGGCCGATTTCCTGCGCGAGCATTGCCGCCTGACGGGAACCCATCTCGGATGCGAACACGGGGTATGCGGCGCATGCACCGTGTTGATCGACGACAAGCCTGCGCGCGCCTGCATCACGTATGCGGTTCAGTGCGACGGCATTGCGCTGCAAACGATCGAAGGCTTCGACGACGATCCGATCATGCAAGAGCTGCGCACGGCGTTTTCGCGTGAGCATGGCCTGCAATGCGGTTTCTGTACCTCTGGCATGCTGATCGCGGCGCGCGACATCGTGCGACGGCTTCCGGACGCGGACGCGCGCCGGATCCGGATCGAGCTTTCCGGCAATCTGTGCCGGTGCACGGGTTATCTGGGCATCATCAACGCGGTGGAAAGCGTGGTCGCGGCGCGCCGGTCGAACCCCACGGCCGTCACATCCGCGGCGGCCACGCAGCCAGCTCCTTTTCGTGCCTTCGCGCCGACGGGCGAAGTCGCGCCGCCGTCGACTCCCGCGCCGGGGCCCGCGCTCGAAGAGGCACGTACGGGCTGGATGCGGTTCGAGGAGAGTTTTGTGGTGGCGAGACCGCCGGCGACGGTATGGGCGATGTTCGCGAACATCCCTGCCGTGGCCGCCTGCCTCGACGGGGCCGAGTTGACCGAGCACGACGCGAATACCGCCAAGGGAAAGATGCGGATAAAGCTCGGTCCGATCCAGGCCGGCTTCTCCGGCTCCGCCGTGATCGAACGCGACGATCGGGCGCTGCGCGGTATCATTCGCGGCGCCGGCAGCGACAAGGGCACCGGCTCGCGGACCAAGGGTGAAATCGTCTATCGCCTGGCGCCGGAGGCCGATGGGCAGCACACCCGAGTTTCCGTGACGGTTGAATACAGCCTGCAAGGCGCGCTCGCCCAATTCTCGCGTTCAGGCCTTGTCCTGGAGCTTGGCCGTCGCTTGGTTTCCGATTTTGCCGCCAATCTCAATGCGAGGCTTGCAGGAGCACAGACGCGCGCAGCGCCCGCTGTGCCATTCAATGCCGGCCGGTTCCTCTGGTCGTGGTTCATTGATTGGCTACGCCGCCCGTTCGGGCGCTAGACAGATATGATGGTATGCTGATGACCTGACCGCCGCCACGATTGCGCGAAGTTCACGGACCTATTGGCCTTGCGAAAAATCAAAGCTATGCTGAACCATCTCGTTTGAGGCCGCAGACGATGGCATGGCAGAGGGTCGCATCGTTCAGTGAAATCGGCGTAGACGGCGTGCTGGGCGTAGACGTGAATGGCTCACCCGTCGCGCTCTACCGATTATCGAACGAGGTCTTTGCCACGTCCGGAATTTGTACCCATGCGCTCGCTTTGTTGAGCGAGGGTTTCGTCGAGGACGGCAGGATCGAGTGCCCGCTGCATCAAGGTCAATTCGACATTCGCTCCGGCAAGGCGCTGTGTGCGCCGGCGACAGAGGATCTGCGCACCTACGCCGTGAAGCTCGAAGGCGATGACGTCTTCATCGATATGGAGCGGCCGGCCGCGGCAGTCGTGGCGAACGCGACGCCGGATCGCAAAGCGGCGGGTGGCGTTCGGGCTGAAGAGGAAGACGATCAAGCTGGCATTGGGAAGATTGCCGCCATGAATGTCGATCCCGAGCTTTCGTTGACGAAACGCTATGTCTGGCCGACGGAAGGGCTCACGCGCATCCCCGATTGGGTCTACACCGATCAAACGATCTACGAGCGCGAGATCGAGAAGATTTTTCACGGCCGCACCTGGAACTACGTCGCGCTGGAATGCGAAGTGCCCAAGGCCGGCGACTTCATCCGCTCCAATGTCGGTCCCACGCCCGTGGTCGTCGTGCGCGCCGACGACGGCTCCATCAATGTCGTCGAGAACCGCTGCTCACATCGCGCCGCGGAGTTCTGCCGCGAGCTCAGCGGCAACGCCAAAGAATTCGTCTGCCCTTACCATCAATGGTCCTACGATCTTCAAGGCAATCTCGCCGGCGTTCCATTCCGACGCGGCGTGAACGGAAAGGGCGGCATGCCCGCCGATTTCGACGCCGCGCGGCACGGGCTGCGTCGGCTCAACGTCACGACTCACCGCGGCGTCGTGTTCGCTTCCTATGTCCGCGACATGGAATCGTTGCAGGATTACCTCGGGCCGGAGGTGCTCAAGGAGTTCGAGGCGACCTTCGACGGCCGCAAGCCGAGGCTTCTGGGCTACTACCGCCACACGCTGCCCGGCAATTGGAAGCTCTACCACGAGAATCTCAAGGATCCTTATCACGCCACGCTGCTGCACACTTTCCTGGTGACGTTCGGGCTGTTGGTGGCCGGTAACCGCTCGCTGATGCTTGCGGACGCGACCGGACGGCACGGGGTGATGGCGTCGGCGAAGTCGGAGCGCAAGAGCGTTTCCAGCGATGCCAAGAAGGAGATGCGCGCCTATCGCGACGGCATGACGCTCGCGGAGCCGCGTTTCATGGACTTCATCGAGGAGTTCGACAGTCCCTGGTCGGTGACGATGGCGACCATCTGGCCGAATCTGATCATCCAGCGCGAGATGAATACGCTCGGCGTGCGCCAAATCGTGCCGACTGGTCCGCACGAGTTCATCATGAAGTGGACGATGTTCGGCTTCGAAGGTGACGACGACGAGATGACCCGTCATCGTCTGCGCCAGGGTAATCTCATGGGCCCGGCCGGCTTCCTCGGCCTGGAGGACAACGAGGCGATCAAGTTCGTGCAGGACGGAATGCAGCACGTTCCGGGCGGCCAACATTTGGTGAAGCTCGATCCCGCGGTTGCGGCGGGCACGTCCGACAGTTTGATTTCGGAGGCATCGATTCGGGCCATGTATCGGCACTGGCGCGCGGAGATGGGGCTCTAGAACCATGGGTGAAGCCGCTCTGACGCGTGATCATCCGCCCGACGCCGCGTCGCTGGATTCGCGCCTGCAAGCTCTGCTGTTGCATCACGAGATCGAATCCTTCAACGCCCGATACGCGCAGGCGCTCGACGAGCAGCGCCTGGCGGATTGGACGGAAATGTTCACCGACGATGCGCTCTACGTTGTCCTGTCGCGCGAAAATTTCGACCGCGGACTGCCGGTCGGCTTGATCTATTGCGAGAACAAGCGAATGATCCACGATCGCGCATTCGCGCTCATGGAAACTTCGATGTTTGCGCCGCGTTATTTGCGGCACATCATCGGAAACCAGGTTGTCCTGAGTGCGGAGGGCAATGGAACGGTGAAGGCCCGCGCGAACTATGTCGTGCTTCAGGTTCTGTTCGACCGGCCTGATGCGACGCTGCATCAGGTCGGCGTCTATTATGACGTGTTCCGTCGCGTAGGTGGCGCGCTGAAGCTGGCCGAGCGCCGCTGCGTCTACGACAATCTTCTCGTGCCGAACGCCCTGTGCGTTCCGGTCTAGAATCGACGGACCGACGGCAGCCTCAGGCCGCCGGCGTTAGCACGCTCGGCTTGGCGCCAATCGCCACCGCGAAGGCCGGCCGTGCATCGATCGCAGCCTGCCAGCGCTCGAGCTCCGAATAGACCGGGCGCTCGATCGGAAACTCCAGGCAACGCTTCACGATCGAGCCGAGCGCAATGTCGGCGATGGTGAAACGATCGAGCGCGAACCAATGGCGGCCGGCGATGTGGCCATCGAGTATTTTGAGCTGGGCGAGGAGATCGGCGCTTTGCGTCGCGAAATCGCCCGCGCGTTCCGCCGGTGCCTTCTTGGCGTCTTTGAACACGGCGACGTACGGCGTGTTCAAGGCGCCGAGCAAAAAGTCCATCCAACGCTCGACCATGGTGCGCTCGGCCGCGCTCGCTCCGGTCAGCGTCGGCCCATGCACGGCGGCGAGATAGCGAAGGATGGTGTGGGATTCCCAGATCACGAGATCGCCGTCGATCATGGTCGGGACCTTCGCAGTGGGGTTGAGCTTGCGGTATGCCTCGGTCAGGGTGTTGCCGAACTGGCGACCGTAGTCCTCGCGGACATAGGGCAAACGCAGTTCCTCCAAACAGAAGATGACCTTCTGTACGTTTCCCGACGTCTGTCGGCCGAGCAATCTGATCACGTCACATCCTCCTCAGTCGGTGAGCGGCGGAGCGATTTTCGCTGCGCGCATCAAACGATCGTTCGCCGGGCGGCACACCAGTTCACCCGCCGCGCGGCTTGTATGCAATGGCGTCCATTTCGATCTTGGTATTGATGACTGCTCGTGCCTCGACGGTGGTGCGCGCCAACACGGCATCCTTGAAGTGTTCTCCGAATACCCGGTTGTAGCGGCCGAAGTCGCGGGCATCCCCGAGATAGGTCGTGACGCGCACGACATCGGACAGTGTCGCCCCTTCTTCGGCGAGGATTCGACGAATCGCCTCGATCGTGCCCCGCGTCTCATCCTCGATCGTTCCCGAGATCATGTTGCCGTCGGCATCCTTCGCAACCTGGCCTGAAACGAAGATGAAAATCGCCCGCGCGCACCGCGGGATGAAAAGGCAGGTTCGGGTTCTTCTTTCCGATCGGATGGATATCCTTGCGGCTAGCGCGTGCGTTCTGCATGGCGTTGATCCTCAGTGCAATCCCTTCGCTTCGATGATGTCGACCCCGCGAACGCGATCCACGAGGTAGATCAGCCCGCGATCGTCGACCGTGACGTCATTGGAGGACGGGCGCTCCTCGCCGTCTGCCGGCGACGGCAGAAAATGGCCAACCTCCCGCGGAGCGAACGGGTCCGCGATGTCGACGAGGCGCAGCCCTTGCGCAAACCACGCAAACGGAATCACGGTGCCGTGGAAACGCTCCGATGGCTGGTGGCAACCGCTCATCGGCGGTTGCGGGCTGCCGTCGACGTCGAGCCCGGCCACCTGGAATGTCGCGATCGGCACCGGCGTTTGCTCGAGCGTGATGTCGTAAATCCAAGCGAAGGAGGGTGACGAGGGCCGCAGCTTGGCGACGTCCTCGTCCGCCACTACCATGATGCGGCGGCCCTTGAGCGGCTCAGGAATCGGCAGACAAGTATGCGTCGGATGCGCAAACGCTGGACTGGTGTTGGCGTGCGCCACCGTTTTCGGCCGCGCCATGTCGGAAATATCCAGGATGAAGAGCCCGTGATGCCAGTAGCTGACATAGAGGCGACTGCCCATGCGCAGCGGATGATGACAACGCGGCGCGGGGGAGTTGTCCCAAGGATAAGGTTCTCCCCCGGCCTTCCACTGGCCCGGGATCCACCACCGCCCGACCTCGACCGGACGGGTGGGATCGGCGAGATCGAGGATCATCATGATGTTGCCGACGTAGCCCTCGGCCGTCGGCGACAGGTAGGCGTAGCGGCCATCGAAATCGTAGCGGTGCACGCCGCGCCCGGCCGTGCGCCACTTGGTGAGGAGCTTCGGCGTGCTCGGGCGCGAGACGTCATAGATTGCGATGCCCCCGCCGAATTCGGCCGGTCCGCTTTCGCCCAGCCGCTCGTGGTTGACGATCATGATGCCGTTTGCCACCCGCACCTTGTGGGAATGCCAGCCCTGCGGCAGATCGATGGTCGCGAGCTCGCGGGGGTGGCGCGGATCGGCCACGTCCACGATCGTGGTGCCGCTCGGCCAGTGCATGTGCCCGATAAAGAGCGTCGTGCCCTCGACCCAAACCTGCCCTCCGCCCGGGCAGTCGAAGTGCGATACTAGGGTGGTGTTCGATCGACTCGACACGAAACGCTCGACAAAGTGACGTTCGTCGGGGCGGCGACCGCCGGTACGCAGCCGATCCTGGCGCTCTCGAGCTCAGGCGATTTTTACGATGCTGCCGGCGGCGTCGCGACCCCACTTTTTGAAGAGGTGGAAGCATTTCAATGCCGGCTCATCGCTGGCGACGAACAGGATGGCGGGTTGCCTGTTGTCGCCGTTGACGTGCTCGAACCAGGAGCCGCCCGGCACCGCTAAATTGTCGAAGGCCTGCCAATCGAACCGCTTGCCGTCGATGATGGAGTGTCCCCTGCCCTCGAACGGCGCGACCAGCAGGCTCGCCGTCTGCCGCACCGGCAGCGTCTTCTCGCCGGGACGCAGCACCTGCACGAAGAAGGTCATGGTCTTGAACACCGGACCGCCGGTCAGCGGGTCGACATATTCGATCGATAACGCCTCGTAGGGGTCGCCATCCCAATCTTTGAAGCGCTCGATCAATTCCTGCATCATCTCCCAACGATACACGTACATCGGCGAGGAGTGCCCGGCGCCGCGGTGGTGCTGCAGGAAGCGAGGCTTGAGCCCGCCGTGGTCGTAGGCGCGGGCGGAATAATCGGACGGCACGGTCGCCGTCTGTTGTTTCTTCTTGACCGGCTTGCCGTCGACCATCTCGGTGTAATCATGTTCGAAATAGACCGCATTGAGCGTCTCGACGAGCGGTAGATCGAGCACGGACAGATTGACCGCCGGCTCGTTGCCCACGTTGCCGTGGTTGTGCCAGGTGTCGATCGGGGTGAGCACCATGTCGCCGGGCCCGAAGGTGATATCCTCGCCATCGACGCCGGTGAAATTGCCTTTTCCGGTCAAGCCGAACCGGATGGCGTTGGGGGAGTGCCGGTGCGGCGGCATCACCTCGTTGGCGTCATTGAGCCGGTAGGCGGTGTACATCGTGCTCACGGTCGCGCGCCGCGGGGAGAGCCCGGGATTGACCAGGATGAGCGAGCGGCGTTCGGAATCGTCCATCGTCACCAGTTCAGCCGCTCGAAATAGAATTGGTTCGATATCGCCTTTGTAGCTCCACAGATGCGGAACGGCCTTTTGCGTGCCCATCAATTGCTTGATTTCATCATGCGCGACGTCGGTTGAGGTCGCCCAGAACGGGAACAAGTTCTTTGCGGAAATGTCGTTATAAAGCTGCTCGAGCGCCGCTTCCCGATTCGGAAGGCGACGTGTCGCGCTCGCTGCGTCGCTCTTGCCTGCCAACATGTCGGTCGCTCCTTCACACGGCTGGAGTGAACCATTCGATGCAAGGTAACATAGGTGGTTGCCTGGTCAATCGCTCGCGCCATCCACCCGCGTTGACCCGCGCATGCGCGAACGCGCCGCGTGGCCGACGGGACGATGCCGTCACGTTCTCGGCGGCGGAATCTGGAAAAACTCCGCGAGTTGTTCCTTAGTCAGCGGTGCGTCGAGGAACTTCATCTCCACCGCGTCCGCCATCACCTGATCGAGGTCCGAGAGCCGGTCCGGCGACAGTGCGTCCTTCGGGTTGTACTGGTCGCGCTGCATCACGACCAGGCTTTCCGGCTGCTTGATCGTCTCGGCGTAGTATTTGACGGCGAGCGGGTTCGCATACATCCAGTCGAGCGACTCGCGGTAGGCGCGCATGAAGCGGATCATGACGTCCTTGCGTTCCTTGAGTGCGTTGGCGTTGACGATCTGCACCCGGATGGTCTGATTCCGCAGTGTCGGAACGTCGGGACCGCGGGCGATCACCCGGATCTTGCCCTCCTGTAATTCGGCCAAGCCGAACGGCACCACCGCCCAGCCGATGTCGATTTGGCCGGTCATCGTCATCGTGTAAGTGGCGGGCGGGCCGCCGGTCGCGGTCGGCTTCGCCTTGACGCCGAGCTGCTTGACGAAGCCGAGCGCGATGACGTGCGAGGTGGCGCCGTTGGTCGAGTAAGCCATTGTGTGCTTTTCGGTTGCGTCGGTGAGACGCTGGAGCGGCGAATTGGCGGGTACGTACCAATATTGATCGCCGACGCCGACATAGGCGGCCGCGATCGCGCGCACCGGCGCGCCGCGCGCGAACGCTCGCATGGCGCCCGCGGTCCCGATGCCGATCCCGATGTCGGCCGAACCAGAAATCACCGCCTGCAGCGTCTCGCCCGCGCCCTGGGTACCGAAGGTTTCCAGCGCGATGCCGTGCTTCTGGAAGATGCCCGCCTTCATGCCC
>Ga0318520_10000457_pt1 | contig 12091 bp, 10 predicted proteins | sample GRESIP178b2f16_FD_203512 | JGI IMG/M metagenome (GOLD analysis project Ga0318520, IMG submission 203512) | Tropical soil microbial communities from Luquillo Experimental Forest, Puerto Rico - GRE.SIPMG.178b2f16 | ecosystem: Environmental > Terrestrial > Soil > Tropical forest > Bulk soil...
TCACTGAGCTGTCGACCGCGCGCCGCGCGCGGCTCGGGCTGGCGCGATCGTTCCAGATCACGAGCATCTTCGACAGCTTCACCGCCGAGGGAAACGTTGCGCTCGCCGTTCAGGCCACCGAACGCCACAGTTTCCGATTCTGGCAGCCGGCGGAACGCATTGCGCGCCTGCGGCGGCCGGCGCGCCAGCTCATCGCGGACGTCGGCCTTTCCCGCCTCGGCAACGTCATCGCGTCGAAAATGTCGCACGGCCAGCACCGGCAGCTCGAGCTCGGCATGGCGCTCGCGACCCATCCGATCATGCTGCTGCTCGACGAGCCCATGGCGGGTTTGGGCATCAAGGAGTCGCGCGCGATGTCGAAACTGTTGGCGAGCGTGAAGGGGCAATACACGATCCTCTTGATCGAGCACGACATGGACGCGGTGTTCTCGCTCGCCGACCGCATCACGGTCCTGGTCGGCGGCCGCATCGTCGCGTCCGGGACCGCCGACGAGATTAGAAACCATCCCGGCGTGCGCGTGGCCTATCTCGGCGAAGAAGATGACGCGGGAGACGTCCGTGCTGACGGTTGAAGGGCTCGAGACGAGCTACGGCCAGAGCCAGGTGCTGTTCGGCGTCGATCTGGAAGTACGCCGGGGCGAGGTGGTGACGCTGCTCGGGCGCAACGGCATGGGCAAGACCACCACCATCCGTTCGATCATGGGCATGACGGCGCCGCACGGCGGCAGCGTCACGTTCGAAGGGCAGCAGCTGCGCGGCCTCACCTCGTTCCGCATCGCCAAGCTTGGGCTGGGTCTGGTGCCGGAAGGACGCTGCATCTTTCCGAGTCTCACGGTGTGGGAGAATTTGACCGCGACCGCGGGCACGGGGCCGAGCGGCACGCCGCGTTGGACCACCGATGCGATCCTCGAGCTGTTTCCCTGGATGCGCGCGCGCAGATCGCAAATGGGCGGCCAGCTCTCGGGCGGGGAGCAGCAGATGCTGGCGATCGCGCGCGCGTTGATGACCAACCCGGAGCTGTTGATCCTGGACGAAGCAACCGAAGGCCTCGCCCCCATCATCCGCAGCGAGATCTGGAAAGTCTTGGGTCAGCTCAAGCGCGGCGGCCAATCGATCCTGATCGTGGACAAGAATCTCAAGGTCCTCGCTCGACTTGCCGACCGCCATTACGTGCTCGAGCGCGGACGCGTGCGCTGGAGCGGCGACTCCGGCGCGCTGGGCAGCGAATATGAGACCATCCGCCGCTTCGTCGGCCTCTGACCAGCACAATCGCCCTTCCGTCATTGCCGGGCATAGCGCGTCGAAGACGCGCGTAAACGCGCTTACGACCCGGCGATCCATCCCATTGCGAAAAATGGCTTGAATCTTGCGAAGAAGATGGACCCGCGGATCAAGCCCGCGGGTGACGCGACAGAGCATGAGATTGCACGTTGCTCCGTTCCAACCAGTTTTGGACGGAACTGCGGCTCGATGATAGGTTTGCTAAAGCGTTGCAACCAAAAGACCGCCAGAGGGAGGAAACGACGATGCGACGGATTGCTCTAGCCTCGACGATGCTGCTTGCCCTTTGCATGGGCGCGCAGGCTGCCGATCAGGTCAAGCTCGGCAACCTCACGCAGCTCAGCGGCCCGATTTCACCCGCAGGCACCGAAACCAAGCGCGGCATCGATCTCGCCCTCGAGGAGCTCGGCAACAAGCTCGGCGGTCTACCGGTCAAGTACACCGTCGTCGACGACAAGACCAACCCGGCCGAAGCGGTGCAAGGGGCTTCGAAGCTCATCGACGACGCCAAGGTCGACTTCGTCACCGGGCTCGGCGCCTCGAATACGCTGATCCCCGTGTTCAAATCGTTCGTCGACGCCGGCATCTTCGCGGTCGGCGCGCTGGCGGGGCCGTTGCAATTCGCGGGCAAGGAATGCCACCCGAACGGCTTCTTCGTCTCGTTCTCGAACGACGACTGGCCGGCGGCCGTCGGCAAATACATGACCGACAAGGGCGTCAAGAGCGCGTTCTTCCTCGGCGCGGATTATCAGGCCGGCTACGAGCATGTCGGCGCCGCCATCCGCTACTTCAAAGGCAAGGCCATCGGCCCGGTCTACACGCCGCTGACCCAGCTCGACTTCGCGCCCGAGATCGCCCGCATCCGCGCCGAAAAGCCCGACGCGGTGTTCGCCTTCCTGGTGGGCGCCGGCGGCGTCGCCTTCGTCAAGCAGTACGCGCAGGCGGGACTGCAGCACCAGCTGCCTTTCTACACCGAAGACCCGGTCGCAAACCCGCTCACCTTCCCCGCGCAAGGGGACGCCGCGCTCGGCGTCATCATGGGCACGAACTGGACGGCCGACCTCGACAACCCGGCGAACAAGAAGTTCGTCGCGTCGTTTGCCGCGAAGTACAACCGCTTGCCCGCCACCTTCGCCGCGCTCGGCTACGACGCCATCAAGCTCATCGACTCCGCGGTCACTGAGGTGGGCGGCAAGATCGAGAACAAGGACGCCGTGCGCGCCGCGCTGCGCAAGGCCAACTTCCAATCGGTGCGCGGGTCGTTCAAGTTCAACAACAACCATTTCCCGATCCAGAACCTCTACATCATGGAGGTGAAGAAGGACGAGAAGGGAAATCTAAAGGCCGTGCTGAAGGATACCGCGATCAAAGACTGGCAGGACCCCTATCACCAGGAATGCCCGATGAAGTGGTGAAATCAATACCGACTCTTCAACCGGGAGGCCCATGACCCCGCCTCTGGACTATGGGCTCCTGCCTTCGCGGGAACGACAGGCGAGTACTCAGCAACAAGGTGAGAAACCATGAGCTCAGCCACCCCCACGCACGACTACACCGCCCGCGCGCGGCTATTCGGCGGCAACCGCATGAAACTCGGAGTCATGGCTTTCAATTGCAGCCACGGCTCCACCATCACCACCGTGCCGGAGGCCTGGAAGCTCAACTGGCCCGACACCAAGGACATCGCGCAGGCGGTCGATCGTGCGGGCATGGAGGCGCTGCTGCCGGTCGGGCGCTGGAAGGGTTACGGCGGGCCGTCGAACTTCAACAACTGCACATTCGAGAGCTTCACCTGGGCGTCGGCGATCGGCGCGGTGACGAACTATTGCACGGTGCTCGCCACCGTCCACGTTCCGCTGGTGCATCCGCTGATGGTCGCCAAGATGGCGGCCACCATCGATCACGTCACCGGCGGCCGCTTCGCTATGAACGTGGTGTGCGGATGGTTCAAGAACGAATTCGACATGTTCGGCGCCCACATGCGCCCGCACGACGATCGCTACAAATACGCCACCGAATGGCTCGATTTCGTGCGCCGGGCATGGATGCAGGACGACGAGTTCGATTTCACCAGCGAGAGCTTCAATGCCGCCGCGGTCTGGAGCCAGCCCAAGCCGCTGCAGAAGCCCCATCCGCCGATCATGAACGCCGGCGGATCGCCGGCAGCGCAAGATTTCACCACGCGCTACTGCGACATGAATTTCGTCATCCTCAAGGACCGCACCCATCTCGAGGGCGCAAAGGCGCAGATCGATCATCTCAAGCAAATGGCCCGCTCGCACGGCCGCGAAACGCGGATTTGGATCCACGTCTACGTCGTCTGCCGCGCGAGCGAGAAGGAGGCCAAGGATTATCTCAACTACTACGTCTACGAGAAGGGCGACTGGGAGGCCGCCGGCAATCTCCTGAAGATTTTCGGGCTGCACAATCAAACTCTGGACGCCAAGACGCTCGACGGACACAAGGCGCATTTCATCGCCGGTCACGGCGGCTACCCGCTGGTGGGAACGGCGGAACAGATCGTCGACGAGCTCGGCAAGCTCGCCGATATCGGGGTCGACGGCTGCCTGATCTCCTGGGTCAGATACAAAGAAGAGCTGGCGCAGTGGAACGAGGAGGTTCTTCCGCTGATGGTGCAAGCGGGATTGCGCGCGCCGTTCCCGCCGGCGCAGACGCTGCGCGCCGCGACGATGCCGTCGCGCGTGGGCGGCGCGGCGGTGGCTTGAAAGGTATTCCGACGATGCGTCGGGTCGCGACTGCGCTGGCGTGCTTGTCTCTGCTTGTGTTGATCTCGGCGTCGGGCGAACGCGCGCGTGCCGACGAACCCTATCCGTCCAAGCCCATCCGCCTCGTTCTTCCTCAGCCTGCGGGCGGCGCGGTCGACCTCATTGCACGCGCGCTGGGCGACCGCCTGAGCTACGCGCTACGCCAGCCGGTGATCGTCGAGAACCAGCCCGGCGCCAATGGCAGGCTCGCGGCCGGACAGGTCGCCCGCTCCGCGCCCGACGGCTACACCTCCTCGCATGATCCGCCTAGTACATCTGCTTGGGAATCGGTTCCCGGTGATAGTCGGGGTTGTGGACGCGCGGCGGCAACGCGATCTCGTCATGATGGATGCGCTCATAGGGAATTCGGCTCAACAGGTGCGCGATGCAATTCAAGCGCGCCTTCTTCTTGTCGTCGGCGTCGACGATCCACCACGGCGCCTCGGGGATGTGAGTGCGCTCCAACATGACTTCTTTGGCTTTGGTGTATTGCTCCCAGCGCGCCCTCGACTGGACGTCCATGGGACTGAGCTTCCATTGCTTGAGCGGATCGTGGACGCGCATGAGGAAGCGAAATTGCTGCTCTTCGTCGCTGATCGAAAACCAGTACTTCAGCAGGATGGTGCCTGAACGCACCAGCATGCGCTCGAATTCGGGAACGGAATGGAAGAACTCTTGGTATTGTTCTTCCGTGCAGAATCCCATCACCCGCTCGACGCCGGCGCGGTTGTACCAGCTGCGGTCGAACAGGACGATTTCTCCGCCGGCGGGAAGATGCGCCACGTAGCGCTGGAAGTACCACTGGCTACGTTCGCGTTCGCTCGGAGCCGGCAGCGCCGCGACCCGGCAGATGCGCGGATTGAGGCGCTGCGTGATCCGTTTGATGACCCCGCCCTTTCCCGCCGCGTCGCGGCCCTCAAAGATGATCACGACCTTGAGCTTCTGCCGCACGACCCAGTCCTGCAGCTTCACCAGCTCGCCTTGCAGGCGAAGCAACTCCTTGAAGTAGACGCGACGATCGAGCGTCGCCGGTTGAGGATGCTCGGTCAACTCGGTCAGCAGCTTGGCCAGGCGATCGTCGTCGATCTCCATCTCGAGTTCTTCGTCGATGGTGTCGAGCATCTCGCCATTGATGCGATGGAACCGCGCATTCGGATCATTGGTCATGGCTGGGATCCAGGATTTGGCATTGGCTTCGACCTGTTACATTCGATGCGCATGACGATTGTGTGACACTCCCACTCGTGCGCCGCGAGACCCGGGACCGCGGCGCAGACTCAGCCGTAAGCCTCACGTCTGAATGCGGATTTCGCACAAACCGAGCGTCAAGGCGGTTTTATAGCGGTTTGCGGACTGCGAGAAATGGTGCAGTCTGACAATTCCCCTCGTTGAAAGGCTCCAATGACGGAGACCTATAGATGAGCGAATCGCCCGTTCTCATCACCAAGGACGCGCGCGGCGTTGCCACCGTCGCGATCAACCGTCCGCAGGTGCGCAACGCCATCGACGACAGCGTCATCCATTCGCTGACCGATGCATTCAAGACGCTCGGCGCGGACGGCGAAACGCGGATTGTCGTCCTCACCGGGCGCGGCGTCGCCTTTTCGGCCGGCGCCGATCTCGGCTGGATGCGACGCATGGCGGCGGGCAGCGAGGCGGAAAATTTCGCGAGCGCAAAAACGATCAGCGCGTTGATGCGCACGCTCAATGAGCTGCCAAAGCCGACCATCGCCAGAGTGAACGGCGCCGCCTATGCCGCAGGCGTCGGGCTGATCGCAGCCTGCGATATCGCAGTCGCCGTCGAAGCGGCGATGTTCTCGATTTCCGAGGTGCGGATCGGCCTCGTGCCTTCGACGATCAGCCCCTACGTTCTCGCGGCCATCGGCGCCCGAGCAGCCCGCCGCTACTTCTTGACCGGGGAGCCGTTTTCCGCCGCGGACGCATGCCGATTGGGTCTCGTGCACAAAGTCGTTCCGCAGACCGACCTCAACGAAGCGGTCGAGGACGTGATTTCGGCTTTGCTTGCCGGAGGCCCGCATTCACAATCGCGCGCCAAACGGCTCATTGCCGGGGTCGCGGGTCGTCCGGTCGACGACGCGCTCGAGGCTTTGACCGCTCGCAGCATCGCCGAAGCGCGCGCGTCGCCCGAAGGGCGCGAAGGTATCGAGGCATTTCTCAACAAGCGCAGGCCCGCCTGGCGGCACGAATAGGGAGGCGACAGCGGCGGCATTAAAACTCCGCTCATTCCCGCGAAAGCGGGAATCCAGGAGGAACTGGGTCCCCGCTTTCGCGGGGACGAGTGGATTTTGAGAACGCCCGCCATGACGCATCACGGCGCCGCCACCGCGAGCGCTTTGGCGCAGGCCAGGAGCCGCGACCACGTGCCCTGCGGCAGGGGAATGCCGTCGCGCATGCGCGCCTGCAAGATGCTGTCGCCGCGCTCGCCCGGAAGGTAGATGCGCTCGACGCCGTCGGCAGGCGCAAGCGCCGCAACGTGGCGCGCCAGGCGATCCGCCTCGCCGAGAATGCGCTCGCGGTCGCCGAACACGGCAAGATCGAGCGCGACCGCGACGCCGTTGAGAAACGGCGCATCGAGCTTGCCGCCGGCGGCCAGCGCAGGCGCGATGATCGGGTTACCGACCGTGAGGCTGCAGAGGCATTCGATCATGAAGGAAAGACCGGAGCCCTTTGGTCCGCCGAGCGGCAGCAGCGTCGCGAGCGTCCTGGGATCGGTGGTGTCGCGTCCCCGCGCGTCCAATCCCCAGCCGAGCGGAATCTCGCGCCCGGCATCGCGCGCGCTCATCACCTTTCCCATGGCGACAGTCGACGTGGACATGTCGACCAGTAGTGGCGGCCGGTTCTTGGCCGGGAAGGCAACGGCCAGCGGATTGCTCGAGACGCCGGCGGCCTTGGCGCCGTGATAGGCCATCATCGGCCCCGACGCCGACATCACGATGCCGGCCATTCCTACGTTCGCGGCCTGCAGCGCGAAGTAACCGACGGCGCCCGCGTGGGTGATGTTGCGCGCGGCGCACCAGCCGACGTGGACTTCGCGCGCCCGCGCGATCGCCTCGTCCATCGCCATCGCCATTGCGACAGCCCCCGGCGCGCGATCCGCCTCCAACACCGCGATGGCCCCGGAGCGCCGTTCCACCCGCATGTCGGGGGCGGGGTTGATGGCCTTGCTCTTGAGGCGTTCGACGTAGCCTGGGATCCGCAACACCCCGTGGGAATCCACACCCCGCAGATTCGCCCACACCAGCGACTTCGCCCATTGATCGGCCATGGCCGGCGCAACGCCCGCCGCTTGGAACAGCGCGCCCGCGAAGCGCTGGAGATCGGCGCTCGAAATCACGTGCACTTCAAGCTTCGATGGCATACCGGCAGCCCGCAGCAACTTCGGCGAAGGAGGATAAGTCGCGGACGATCTCTATACGAACGGGCGCGGCAGGCAACAATCCCGCGCGCGCTCAACGCTTGCACGGCAGGATTCGCGCAATGGTCGGCTTGTCTAACCGCGCAGCGAACGGCACTATGCTCGCGAGCGCGGCAAAGATCGCCATGCGATCCGGGAGGAAGAAACATGCACGAGACGAAGAGAGCGGTGCTGGTCGGCCTGATCGCTGCGTCCTTCGCCTGGGCGGGTGCGGCGGCGCAGGAGATCAAGCTGACGCTTGCCGACCAGAACTCTCCGACCGGATGGGGGCCCTCGCACGCGCTGCAGCCCTGGGTGAAGCAGGTCGAGGACGCGACCAAGGGCCGCGTCAAGATCGAGGTCTATCCGTCGCAGACCCTCATCAAGGGGGTCGACATGTGGAAGGGCATCCGCGGCGGCATTGCCGATATCGGCTGGTGCGTGCAGGGCTACTGGCCCGAGCAGACGCCGTTGTCGGACGTCGTATCGCTGCCGTTCCTGCCGATCAGCTCGGCCGAAAAGGGAAGCGAAGCGCTCTGGAAGCTGTACGAGAAATTTCCATCGGTGCAGAAGGAATACAGCGAGATCGAGCCGCTCCTGCTCTACACCAGTTCGCCCAACCTCCTGGTCTCCAAGCGGCAGGTGAAGACGCTCGATGAATTCAAGGGATTGAAGTTCCGCGTCCTGGGCGGGCCGCCCACCGACATGGCCAAGACGCTCGGCGCGGTGCCGACGCTGATCCCGATGCCCGACGTCTATCAGTCGCTCGACAAGGGCGTGGTCGACGGCGCGGCCGCGCCGTGGGAGGCGGTGCAGGCATTCAGGCTCTACGAGGTGGCGAAGAACTTCACCATCGCGCCGTTCTATGTGGCGTATTTCTCGCTGTGTGCCAACAAGCAAAAATGGCAGAGCCTACCGCAAGAGGTCCGCAGCGCGATCATGAGCGTCAGCGGCCTGGCGGGTGCAAAGTTCTGGGGCAGGAATTTCTTCGACACGGCGGAGCAAGGCGTGATCGAGCGCGCTAAAGCCGGAAACTACGAGCTCAACCGCTACACCGTTCCGCCCGAGGAGCTTGCGCGCTGGACCAAGCTTGCGGGCGAGCCGATCTGGAACGAATGGGTGAAGAAGATGGAGGGCAAGGGTCACGCCAACGCGCGCGAGATCCTAAACGCTGCCCTCGACCTGCTCAAGAACTAGTGCGCAACCTTTCGCGCTGCCTGCTGCCCAGCAGCGCCGCGGCAACTCGGTGACGGTCCTGCACTCCATCGGCAAGGTGTTGTGGCGCTGCGAGCTGGCGCTGGTCTATGCCAGCGTGGTCGCGACCATCGCCATCATGGGTCTCACCTCCGCCGATGCGCTCAGTCGCTATCTTTTCAATCGGCCGATCATCGGCGCCTACGAGATCACCGAAAAATACCTGATGGTGGCCGCGATCTTTCTCGGACTGTCCTACGCCTATCGCGGCGGCGTGTTCATCCGCGTGACGTTCCTGGTCGACCGCCTGCCTCGCCCGCTGAAGCTCTTGGCCAATTATCTCGCACATCTCGTGTCGCTGCTGTTCTGTGTGATCGGCCTCGTCGCCACCAGCCAGCAGGCGCTGCGCGGGCTGCGCGACGAAACCACGCTGAGCGCGCTTCCGCTCTTGGTCGGACCCGCCTACTGCCTCGTCGCCTTGGGCTTCTTCGCGCTGACCATTGTCATGTTGATCGATTTCACGCGCATCCCCAGCGGGCGCTCGTATCTGTTCAGGGAAGAGGCGCCGCCCGCGTAGCCGTCAAGATCGCAGATGGTTGCTCTTCCCCTCCTGGTGCTGGTCGTTGCGCTCGTCCTCGGCGTGCCGATCGCGGTCGCGCTCGCCGCATCGGGCATGCTCGGCATCTATCTCGTCACTGGCGACGCCGGCAAGGTGATGGGAATCCTCAGCCTGGCGCCGTACAGCACGGTCGCCGACTATGCGCTGACCACGATCCCCATGTTCATCCTGATGGCGTTCTTCTCGGCTTCCAGCGGGCTCGCCCGCGACCTTTATGCCGCCGCCAGCAACTGGTGTTCGCACATCAAGGGCGGGCTCGCCATCGCCACCGTGTTCGCCTGCGGCGTTTTCGGCGCCATGTCAGGCGCGAGCACCGCCGCGGCTTCGGTGATGTCCAAGATCGCCATGCCGGAAATGCGCCGCCACGGCTATTCCGACGAGCTCGCCGCCGGCGCGATCGGCATCGGAGCGACGCTGGACATTTTGATCCCGCCGAGCATCGCCATGGTGATCTACGGCATCGCTACGCAAACCTCGATCGGAAAGCTCTTGATCGCCGGCGTCGTGCCGGGAATCGTCGCCGGCATCCTGCTCGCCGTCATGGTCTATCTGTGGGTCGTCATCAGCCCGAAGCACGCGCCCTCGACCTACCGCGTCAGCGCGCAGGAGCGTTGGGCGAGCCTCGTGCGCATTTGGCCGAGCCTGCTGCTCATCCTGCTCGTGCTGGTGCTGCTCTACACCGGGATCGCGACGCCGACGGAGGTAGGGGCGCTCGGCGCCTTGCTCGCCGGCGTGATCGGCGCGGTGTTCGGCCGTCTCACTTTCGCGGAGGCGATCGACGCGGTGAAATCGACCATCCGCACCTCGGCGATGATTTTTCTCATCCTGCTCGGCGCGACCATCTTCGGCTACTACATGGCGTTGAGCCGCATTCCCCAGGAGGTGGTCACCGCCGTCACCGCCATGAACCTCAATCGCTGGGTGGTCATCATCGGCATCGTGGTGGCCTATTTTGTCATCAGCATGTTCATGGACGAAATCCCTCTCCTTCTGCTCACGCTGCAGCTCACCTTTCCGTTGATCACCTCCCTCGGCTTCGATCCGATTTGGTTCGGGGTGATCTCGATGATGATGGTGGCGATGGGGCTCGTGTTCCCGCCGGTCGGCCTCGTGGCATTCATCGTGAGCGCGACCGCAGGCGTCGATCTCATGAAGGTCTACAAGGGAACGAGCATCCTCATGCTGTCGATCGTGATCACGACCGTGCTGCTAATGATTTTCCCGCAAATCGCGCTCTGGCTGCCCGCGACGATGCGCTAGAGTATGTTCCTCTGCGTCACGGGCTCGAACCGGTACGGAGGATCGCCATGAACGTTCAGGATGCGTCGCGATTTGGAGCAAAGGCCGATCATCCCAGTCTCGCTCCCGGCTACATGTCGGGCTTCGGCAACTCGTTCGAGAGCGAGGCGCTTGCAGGCGCGCTGCCGGTTGGGCGCAATTCGCCGCAAAAGGTCAAGTTCGGCCTCTATGCCGAGCAGCTCTCCGGCTCGCCGTTCACCGCGCCGCAGTCGACCAACCAGCGCTCCTGGCTTTACCGCATCCGACCCACGGTCAAGCACTCGACGCGCTACCGCAGGATCGACAAGGGGTTCATGCGCACCGCGCCGGCGGCGCGGGAGGAGAGCGACCTTCCGATCGGCCAGTTGCGTTGGGGACCGATCCCGATCCCGGACGAGACGCTCACCTTCGTGAGCGGGCTTCGCACCATGACGACGGCGGGCGACGCCGAGACCCGCGCCGGCATGGCGGCGCACGTGCTGCTCGTGACCGCGTCCATGCGCGACGAGTATTTCTTCAACGCGGACGGCGAGCTCCTCATCGTCGCGCAGGAGAACAAGCTTCGTTTCCGCACCGAGTTCGGCGTGATCGACATCGCGCCCGGCGAAATCTGCGTGATCCAGCGCGGCATGATCTTCAAGGTCGAACTCATCGACGGGCCCGCGCGCGCCTATATGTGCGAAAACTACGGCGGCGCTTTCACGCTGCCCTATCGCGGCCCGATCGGTGCAAATTGCCTCGCCAATCCGCGCGACTTCCTCACCCCCGTCGCGGCGTACGAGGATAAAGAGGAGCCTTCCACGCTGCTGGTGAAGTGGGGCGGCGAGCTCTACGCGACCGAGATCGGCCAGTCGCCGCTCGACGTGGTCGCCTGGCACGGCAACTACGCGCCCTACAAATACGATCTGCGGCGTTTCTCCCCGGTGGGGGCGTTGCTGTTCGATCACCCCGATCCGTCGATCTTCACGGTCATGACCGCGCCGTCGGAGACTCCCGGCACCGCCAACGTCGATCTCGTCATTTTCCCGGAACGCTGGCAGGTGGCGGAAAATACCTTCCGGCCGCCCTGGTATCACCGCAACCTGATGTCGGAGTTCATGGGCCTCATCTACGGCGTCTACGACGCAAAACCGCAGGGCTTCGTGCCGGGCGGCATCTCGCTCCATAACTGCATGCTGCCCCATGGACCGGATGAGACCGCCTTCGAGCACGCAAGCAACAGCGAGCTCAAGCCGGTGAAGCTCACCGACACCATGGCGTTCATGTTCGAGACCCGGTTCCCGCAACGGCTGACGAAATACGCGGCCGACCTCAAGGAGCGGCAAGACGACTACATCGACTGCTGGAAGGGCTTGCGCAGGCACTTCGATCCCAGCAGCGAGACGACGTGAGCACATGCCGAGGATATGCCGGTGTTCCGAAGTTCGCATGACTGTGCCGCAGCCTCGTTTGCGAACTTCGGAATCGAAGGACACTAGCAACTTATTGATCTAGCGTGGCTTTGGTTCAGAAGTCCGCATTTCGGACTCGCTGCAAGAA
>Ga0318520_10000460_pt1 | contig 12071 bp, 10 predicted proteins | sample GRESIP178b2f16_FD_203512 | JGI IMG/M metagenome (GOLD analysis project Ga0318520, IMG submission 203512) | Tropical soil microbial communities from Luquillo Experimental Forest, Puerto Rico - GRE.SIPMG.178b2f16 | ecosystem: Environmental > Terrestrial > Soil > Tropical forest > Bulk soil...
CCCTCTTCGGCCAGCGCGATGCGGTAGTTGAGGCTGAAGGCGTCGAGCACGGTCGCGCGCACGCAGCCCGACGTCGTCGTGCCCGTGACGATCACGCTGTCGCAGCCGAGCAGCGTGAGATAGCTCGTCATGTTGGTGCCGAAGAAGCCGGACGGCTTCTGCTTGAGCACCACGATGTCCTGCGCCGCCGGCGCGATCTCGGCGACGATGTCGTTGCCGTCCACGTTGGTCGAGGGCTTGCTGGTCATGTCCTCGTCGGAGCGGCCGTTCTTCCAGGTCCAGCTTCCGCTGTCCCAATTGTCCGCGCGCCGCACCCCGGTGGTGTAGATCACCGGGATGCCCTTGGCGTGGGCCTTGTCGATCAGCGCCTTGAGATAGGGCATGGCAATCCAGGCGTCCTCGCCGCAGGAATTGCGCCACCGCTTGATCGATTCGAGGATCGGCATGGGACGCTCGTCGCAGAACGCGTAATTCACGTCGATGATCAACAGCGCGGGACGTTTGCCGAATCCGCCGCGCGCGCCGTAGCCCGACGTCTTGAACACCGCTTTGTCGCGCTCGGTGAGGAACTTGTTCCAAATGGGCTCTGACATAGTCTTGCTCTTTCCGGTTTCTCGCTTTGGGCAATTTGGCGCAGTTTGACCGCTCAAAGGCTTGAGCGCACGCTTTCCACGAAGCTCATGTCGATGATCTCTTCGTATTTCACGTCGGTCTTGAGGATCCCGGCCTCGCGCACGACGGCGCTGCCGGTCGCCCAGGCTTCCTTGCTGATCAAGCCGTCCTTGCTCCACAGCTGGTCGCGGAACGAGCGGTCGAGCGTCGCCTTGAGATCCTCGAGCGGCATGGTCGGGAATTGCTTCTTGGCGATTTCGGCGGCTTGATCGGGATGGGCATAGGCGAATTTGAGCGCCTTGACCATGCCTCGAACGAAGGCGCGCACCAATTCGGGTTCCTTTTGGATGGTATCGAGGCGGACGTTGAGGGTGGAATAGGCGTAAGGCCCCAGTTCCTTGGGGATGTTGTAGAACGGCTCGGACCAGATCGACTGGCGCACGCCCTGGGTGACGAATGGCTCGGTCGACACGCCGATCTGCGCCTGCTTGCTTTTCACCACGGAGAGCACGGCGGAATTGGCGACTTCCACCAACGTAACGTCGCTCTTGGCGTCGAGATTCCACTTCTTCAAGAGATAGCGCGTGATGGAATTCGGCGTGCCGCCGAACTGGCTCAGCGCGATCGACTTGCCCTTGAAATAGCCGGGCCAGTCGCTGTTGACCGGCTCCTGCCCCTTGGCCGCGCAATAGTACACGTTGCCGCGGTCGACGCAGTGGACCACGGCGCGCAGCTCCGCCCCCTTGGCCTTGGCGAAGGCGTTATGTTCGGGACCGCCGATGAAGGCGAAAGCCTGTCCGGACAGCACCGCATTGGTGTGACCGGCGCCGGTCTCGATGGTCAAAATCTTCACGGTCACGTCGGCGTCGGCGAAATAGCCGTTGGCCATGCCGATATAGAGCGGCAGATAGCCCATGCCGTGGACCGGCTCGGCCACGACGATTTCGCGGCTGGCGGCACGAGCGATGGATGGCTGCGCCATCGAGGCAAGGCCGAACGCCGCAGTCGACTTCAGGAACTTCCGCCTGTTCATGGCATCCTCACTGTTGCATTCGCGGTCGCGAATCCGGTCATTGCCGCACGCCTTTGCGCAGCCAAGCTTCCAGCCACGACACAGTCGCATACATCACTACAGCCAAGGTCGAGAGCACCAGCACCGCCACCCACACCAGCGCGATATCGTAGGTCTGGCCGGCATAGAGGATGGCGCGGCCGAGGCCGTGCTGGGAGGCGATGAATTCGCCGACGATGGCGCCGGTCAGGGCGAGGCCGATATTCACCCGCAGCACCGAGATGATCCATGGCATGCAAGACGGCACGACGAGCTTGCGGAACACCTGCATGCGCGTGGCGCCCAGCGAGTAGAACAGCTTCTCGCCGTCGGCGTCGAGCGCCTTCACGCCGGCATAGGTCGTCAGCGTCGAGACCACCAGCGTGAGCGCGGTCGCGACCGCGACTTTGGAAGGAAGTCCGATGCCGAACACGAGCACGATCAGCGGCGCGAGCGCGAGCTTCGGGATCGACTCCAGGCAGATAATGTAAGGTTGCACGACCGCAGCGTAGTTGCGCGACCACCAGAACGAAAGGCCGAACAGCGAGCCGGCGGTCGTTCCGATGAGAAAGCCGAAAATGGTCGAGCGGAACGTGAAGCCGATGTCGGTCCAGGCATCGCCGGTGGTGAAGAAGATCACGAGCGTATTGAAGATGGCGCTCGGCTGCGACCAGAAGAAGGCATCGATCCAGCCGGCGCGGGCGCCGATTTCCCAGAGCGCAATGATGCCGGCGAGGATGCCGATCTGCGTGGCGATGAGCGCCCAGGTCGGCCAATCCTTCTGCACCGGCAGGCGCCGGACCGTCCGGGCCGTCGGCTTGGCTGCTTCCGGCTTTGCCTGCACCCGAGCGATGCTCGCCATTGCACCGACGGTGGGGGTGGTGTCCTGAACGGTCATGGATCCTAGCCGCTGCCTCAGGCTGCTTCGTTCACGGGTTCGGATGCCGTCGAGTCGAGATGGAGCAGTTCGAGGCAGCGTTCCTTGATGACCAGGAAGTCGGGACTGAGCGTGCTGCCTCGAACGCGCGGGCGCGCCAGCGGCACCGGGATCGTCGCGATGATGCGGCCGGGCCGCGTGCCCATCACGTGGACCTCGTCGGAGAGGTAGATCGCTTCCTCGACGTCGTGGGTGACGAACAGCACGGTCTTGCCGAAGTCGCCCCACAGTTGCATCAGCCATTCCTGCATCTTGAGCTTGGTCTGAGCGTCGAGCGCCCCGAACGGCTCATCCAGCAGAATGACGTCGGTGTCGAACAGGAGGGTGCGCAACAACGCGGCGCGCTGGCGCATGCCGCCGGACAGCGCGTTCGGATAGAGATATTCGAAGCCCGCCAGTCCGTAGCGATGAAGCAGCGGCAACGCGCGTTCGCGCGCCGCGCGCAACGGCACGTGCTGAATCTCCATGCCGAGGATGGTGTTGTCGAGCACCGTGCGCCAGGGCAGCAGCAGGTCCTTTTGCAGCATATAGCCGACGCGGCCGATGGTGCCGGTGGCGTCGACGCCGTCGATCAGCACCCGGCCGCTGGTCGGCTCCAGCAATCCGGCGATGATGTTGAAAATAGTGCTTTTGCCGCACCCCGACGGGCCGATCAGGCTCACGAAACGGCCCTGTGGGATCGATAGCGTGATCGGCGCGAGCGCATGGAAGGCGCCGGTCGGCATCTTGAACGTCATGCTGACGTCGGCAACGCAAAGCTTCGGGGCCGAGGACGACATGCGTACTCCGCTCGACCGTGTCGCAGCACGGATTCCCCAATCCCCGGGGGACTATATCGCAAAAGCCGTGCCAGCAGCCATCGCCGTTTGCGTGTGTTCTACCGGCTTTGATCGGAGTTGCGAGGCCGCCGGCCGATGACGGCAAATTACTCCGTCTGCACAAGCTTTCGGCAGCCTTGTCGCGGACGCCGCATGGCATCCGGGACGTCACTTGGCCTCCACATTCGCCGCCTTGAGGATGGGAGACCAGCGCGCGATCTCGGCTTTCACGAAGCTATCGAACTTCGCCGGCGTGCGCTCGTCCTTGGTCGGGAGCGATCCGCCGAGATCGGCGAGCCGGGTTTGGACGCCCGGGTCGTCCAGCGCCCGGTCGAGCGCGGCGGCGAGCTTATCGATGATGTCCCTGGGCGTGCCCTTGGGCGCGAAAATCCCGGCCCAGATGCTCATCTGATAATTGAGTCCGGCTTCCTTCGCCGTCGGCACGTTGGGCAGCGGCGCCAAGCGCTCGCCGGAGGAGACGCCGTAGGCCTTGATCGTTTCGGCGGCGATTTGCGGGGCGACGCTGACCACTTGCTCGCAGAAGAAATCGACGTGACCACCGATCAGGTCGTTCAACGCCGGGCCGGTGCCGCGATAGGCGACGAGGCTCGGCTGCACACCGGCCGCGGAGGTGAACAACAGGCACGCCATGTGCGACGACGAGCCGATGCCGCCATGCGCCTGTTTCACGCCGTCGCCGTGCTTTTGCAGATAGGCTACGAATTCGCGCAGGTCCTTGGCCGGGAAATCCTTCCTTGCGACGATCACAGCCGGCGCGTGCGCCGTAAATCCGATCGGATCGAAATCCCGCTCGGAATCGTATTTCACGTTCGGTGTGAGCACCGGGGCGGCGACGTGCGAGCCCATGCTGCCCGCGAGCAAGGTGTAGCCATCCGGACTCGCGGCCGCCACGCGCGCGCTCCCGATCGTGCCGCCGGCGCCGCCGACATTTTCAATGACCATGGATTGGCCGAGGATCTTCCCCATCTGCTCGGTCACGATGCGCGCGACCACGTCGCTCGGCCCGCCGGCCGGAAACGGCACGACCACCGTGATGGGCCGCGACGGATAGCTCTGCGCGTTCACGCTGAGCGGCGCGGCAAAGAAAGCCGACGCCGCGACGCAGATGAGCCACGTCAACCTGCTGGAGCGCGGCGCTGCCGGCCGCTGACGGCGGTCGCGACGCTTACCTTGTCGCTCGACTCCGATACGCTGACCCGTGGCATCGGGCGATGATGTTTCTCGGCTATCGTTCAAATCGCCAGCTCCTTTCCTATCGTACCGTTGCATGTGAGGCGATCGAACAGCTCGTCGTCATGGGTTACGAGAATCGTGACGTTCTTTTCCGTCTCGGCGACGGCCTTGAGCCAGCGCAATTGCGCCATCACCGCCGGCACGTCTTCCTTCACCCACGGCGCGGCCTTGCCCTTCACCTCCATAATGTTGTCCATGATCCAGGCGGAGTCGACGCTGTGCAGGACTTCCCGGCCGGATTGCAGGCGGATGAAGACCATTTGCGAATCCGGGCTGTGGCCGGGCGAGCGGATCAGCACGACGCCCGGCGCGACCGGATAATATTGCGGATAGTCGAGGATGATGAATCGCTCGAGCGCCTGCGGGGCGGGCTTGAGGTGCGGCCGATGCGGGGTGTTCATCATGCAATCCGCGACGTCCCTGGTAATAATGGTCTTCCCCGCAAGCTCGGAAAAATTCGGCGCGCATAGCACGCCCGCCACGTGGTCGGCGTGGTGGTGGGTGAGCACGATCAGCCGCGCCTTCGCGAGCGCGCGCTGGAGCTTGGCGAATTGCTCGGCGAAATACGGCTCGGGCCTGTCCGGGCTGAAGGAAGCGTGCGTCGCCTCGTCCAACCCGGAATCGACCATCACCGAGCAGTCCGCATAGACGATCTGGAAGGCGGTGCGCGGCATCGTTACCGGGGTGTCGTCACCGCCCTCGATCACGAATTTGCGCGGACGAATGCTCGCTGCGACTCGCACGCCGTTGACCGCGAGCGGAAGCGCGCCGGGCAGGACGGCGCTCATCGCCCGAATGGCCGCGAGATCAGGACGGAAATCGGCGGTGTTACGTCCCTCGGTGCCGGCGGCCTTGGTCACGTCCAGCAGCACTGCGCTCTCTCCTGGGATCTCTTATGTCGCTGCAACGGTATGGCCCTCTCCCGCAACCGGAAGGGAGCGGTGCCTGCGCGCACGTGGAGGACTATTCCGCCGCCACCTTGTGTGCGGCCGACACGCCACGCGCCTTCACCACCACCTTGATCGCGTCCTCGACCCGGTCCTTGGCGTAGCGGATCGCGGTCGGCAGGTCGTCGAGCGGGAAGGTGTGGGTGTGGATCTTGGTGGCGTCGAAGCGCTTCTGGCTCATGAAGGCTTCGGCGCGATGGGTCGCGCTCTTGCCTTCGCCGCGGATGCCGTAGACGTAGATGTTGTTGCGCACGATCTCGGCGATATCGACCGGCGTCTCCTGGTGCGGGAAGGCGGCGAGGCAGACCTTGCCGCCGCGGTTGACCATGCGCACCGCCTCGTTGACGGCGTTGGGCGCGCCCGAGCACTCGAGCACGTAGTCGACGCCCTTGCCGCCGTTGAGCTGGCGTACCGCCGCGACCGCGTCCTCCCTCCTGACGTTGACGACGTGGTCGGCACCGAGCTCGCGGCCGATCTTGAGCCGGTTGTCGCGCGTGCCGGTGAGGATGACCGGCTGCGCGCCGAGCGCCTTCGCGACGGCAACGCCGAGGAGCCCGATCGGGCCGGGGCCGGTGACCACGACGCTCTCGCCCGCGACCAGGCCGCCGAGCTCGGTGAGCCCGTACATCGCGGTGCCGGCGGTGACCACCAGCGTTGCCTCCTCGTCCGACATCGCGTCGGGAATGGCAACCAGCGTGTTGATGTTGTTGACCTGATACTCGCAGAAGCCGCCGTCGGTGGTGAAACCGTTGGCGCGGTGGCCTTTGTCGACGTCGCCGTAATTGAGCCCGTAGTTGTGACAGGCGGTGTACATGCCCTCGCGGCAGCGCTTGCACTGGCCGCAGCCCGCATGAATCTCGACGGTCACGCGCTGGCCGATGCGGTATTCGTCGACGCCCGGCCCGAGCGCGACCACGGTGCCCATGTATTCGTGCCCGGGGGTGAAGTTCTTGTTGTGCGGCATGCCGCCCCGGATCAACGCCGGCGGTCCGTGATAGATGATCTCGAGGTCGGTCGCGCAGATCGCGACCGCGTCGATGCGCACCAAGACCTCGGCCCTCTTCGGCACCGGTACCGGCTTCTCCCCCAACGAAAGCTCGCCGGGATCGCCGAGCACCCACGCCTTCATGGTGTCCGGGACGGCATAGTCCGTGCTCGTTTTTACTCCGGCTGGCGCGTACATATGGTCCCTCTCGAGGAGAAGCACCCGCGCATCGATGGCAGCGCGGGCGCGCAACAACGGTCGCAATCGATCCGGCAGCAGATTAGTGTATGTGTTCTTGATATTCGAGGGGTATTATGATCGCACCCCGGCGCTGATCCGCAGGGAGTGAGAAACCGGGGACAAATGGCCGATCATTCAATCTCGACCATCTCGATCCGCGACTGCCGTATCCGTCTCATGCGCGGCGGGGCAGGGGCTCCGCTGCTCTTTCTTCATGGCGGCGGCGGCGTGGGCATCTGGCTCCCGTGCATGGCCCAGCTGGCGAAAAAGTTCGACGTCATCGTTCCCGAGCATCCGGGCTTCGGCGCCTCCGATACGCCGCCGTGGCTCGATACCATCGGCGATCTCGCCAACTTTTATCTCGATTTTCTCGATCAGCTCGACCTCTCCGGCGTCCACCTCGTCGGGAGTTCGCTTGGCGGCTGGGTGGCCGCGGACCTGGCGGTGCGCAACGCGACCCGCCTGGCCTCGCTCACGTTGATCGGAGCCGCCGGCATCCACGTCAAGGACGTGGCGCAGGTGGACGGCTTCCTGAGCGGCGAGGAGCAGCGCATCCGCGACCTGTTCCACGATCAAGAGCTCGCCGAGGCGGTCATCGCGGGCTCGCAGCGGCCGGAACTAGAAGACGCCGCGCTCAAGAATCGCATGACGACCGCCAAGCTGTCGTGGCAACCGCGCAACCACGATCCCCATCTGTGCAAGTGGCTGCATCGGATCAAAGTGCCGACGCTGCTGGTGTGGGGCGATCACGACCGGCTCTTTCCGAAGGACTATGCGTTTGCGTTTCAACGGCTTATCCCGGGCGCGAAGGCCGTCATCGTCGCGGATTGCGGGCACCTGCCGCAGGTGGAGAAGGGGGACGTCTTTGCCGCCGAACTCGAGGCCTTTATCGGCGCTATGAGGATCGCAGCATGAAGTTCTTCAATTTCCATCTTATGCCCTACCGGCACGCCGATCTCGACGCGATCGCAAAGAACGGCTCGGCCTGGGTGACGTTCTCGAACCGGCATTACGATCCGCAAAAGGGTGCCGAGCTCTACCACGACTATCTCGACCAGATGGAGTTTGCCGACAAGCTCGGCTTCGACGGCGTCTGCCTCAACGAGCATCACCAGACCGCCTACGGCATGATGCCGATCCCCGGCGTTCTCGCCGGCGCGCTGGCGCGCAGCGTCAAGCGCGCCAAGCTCGCCATTCTCGGCCGCGCGTTGCCTCTGCTCAACAATCCGCTCATGGTCGCGGAAGAATACGCCATCCTCGACAATCTCACGCGCGGGCGGCTGGTCGCGGGTTTCGTGCGCGGCATCGGCGCCGAATATCACGCCATGGGCATCAACCCGGCCTATTCGCAGGAGCGTTTCGCCGAAGCCCACGATCTCATCGTGCGGGCATGGACCGAGCCGGGGCCGTTCGCCTATGTCGGCAAGCACTATCAGTTCAAATACGTCAATCCGTGGCCGCGGCCGTACCAGGACCCGCATCCGCCGATCTGGATACCCTCGCAAGGCTCCGGCTCGACCATCCGGTGGGCCGCGCGCATGCGCTACACCTACTGCCAGACGCTGAGCCCCATCGCGGCGGTGGCGCGCTTCTTCCAGCTGTATCGCGACGAGGCCGACAAGGCGGGCTACCAGGCCTCGCCCGACCAACTCGCCTGGTCGAACACCATCTATGTGGCCGAGACCGACGAAACGGCGGTGCGGGAGGCGCGGCCGCATCTCGAAGCGCTCATGAACTATTTCCTGAAAATGCCGACCGAGATGCTGCTGCCGCCGGGCTATACGGATCCCGTGTCCATGAAGCGGGTGCGCGCGGCGAAGGTCACGGGCAAGCCGCAGTCGATCGAGGATGTCATCAAGGCGGGCGTCGTGATCGTGGGAAGCCCCAACACCGTGCGCGAAAAGCTCGCCGAATATCAGGATCTGGCGGGCTTCAACACCTCGCTGACCAAGACCCAGTTCGGCACGCTGCCCGCCGACATGACGCGCGCCAACATGACGGCGATCGCCGAGGAAATCCTGCCGCATTTCCGCGATCGCCGCCCGCAGGGCGCGCGACGGGAAGCGGCGGAGTAAGCGCGCGGCAGCGGCCGCCGCCGTTTACGCCTGGCCGCCGCTTGGTGCGCGCGCCGATTGGCACGCGGCCAGCGCGCCGCTCGCGGTTCAATCGAGCTTGACGCCCGCCGCTTTGACCACCTCGCCCCAGCGCCCACGCTCGGCCGCGATATAGGCGGAGAATTCATCCGGGCTGGAAGGCGCGGGCTCGGCGCCAACGGTCTTGAGCGCCGTGATGACCTCCTCCAGTCCCCACACCTGTTTCACCTCGGCGGCGATCTTGTCGACGATCGCTCGCGACGTGCCGGCGGGCGCAAATAGCCCCTGCCAGGCGGTTGCCTCGTAGCCCTTGAGCGTTTCGCCGATGCTCGGCAAATCCGGCGCCGCGGTGCTGCGCCGTGGCGTGGTCACGGCCAGCGCGCGCACGTTTCCCGCCGCCGCGAACGGCCATACCGTCGTCATGCTGTCGATGGCAAGCTCGATGTTGCCGCCGAGCATGCTGTTGACGACCTCGGCGGTGCTGCGGAACGGAACGTGGGTCATTTTCGTGTTGGTCGCGAGCTCGAACATCACCGACGAAAGGTGCGATGAGGTGCCGATGCCGGACGAGCCGTAGTTGGTCTTGCCGTTATTGGCCTTGAGGTAGTCGACGAGCTCCGGCACCGACCTCGCCGGCACCTTCGGATTGACGAACAGAAGGTTTGGAAAGCGCACCAACAGCGAGACCGGCTGCAGGTCGCGGGCGACGTCGAAATTGAGCTTCGTGTAGAGGAAGGCATTGATGGCGATCGAGCTGACCGTGCCCACCAGCAGCGTGTAGCCGTCGGCCGGCGCCTTCGCCACAAAGCCGGTGCCGATGCTGCCGCCGGCGCCGGATTTATTCTCGACCACGAACGGAACGCCGAATTTCGCCTGCAGGTGCTGCTGCAGGATGCGCGCGAGTAAGTCCGCCGATCCACCCGCCGCGAACGGCACCACGATAGTGACCGGCCGCTGCGGCCAGGCCTCCTGCGCGTGCGCCGGTGCCGCCAACGCAACGACGGCGGCAACCGCGAAAACGCCACGCATATGCAAACCTCCAGGGCTTCTGCGATGGCACACTGTCATTCAGCGGAATAGCGGAGTGTATTCGGGGTTGGCCCGCCTCACACCGCCTTGAGATGGGCATCGCGGCGCTTGTAGAGATCCTCGTCGGCATAGCCCATGGTCTCGGGCTTGCCGCGTCCGAGCATGACCTGGAAGTAGACCGGCTCGAGGCTGTCGTTCTGATAGCCGTGGATGACGCCGGCGGGGCACGAGATGCATTCCCACGGCCCAAGGCGGGTGGTGAGGCGCTTGCCGCTCTCGTCCTCGACGAACACATCGAGATAGCCCTGAAGCACGAAGAAGCACTCTTCGACCTCGTGGGTGTGGGCGGCATTGCCCTGTCCCGGCTCCACATACATGATCGACAGGGTGAAGTTCTTCGCCGGGATCACGCTCGGATCGCCGTGCTTGCCGGAACCGCCCGCGCCGATGAAGCGATGTTGCGCGCGCTTGTAGCCCTCGATCTTGGCGTCTTCGAACGCCGCCCAATCCGGCTTCTTCTCGCGGAAGCGTCCGACGTATTTCTGCATGATGTCCTCGATCGGAACATCGACTAGTTCGGGCGGTCGCGGATGCCGTGCAACGCTCATGGGTCGCTCCTGTCGAACGGGATTGTTGGCATGAATCTATGCCCGCATTGCGCGGGCAGTCAATGAAACGGCCGTGCGCATGCGATCCCGAACGGGACATCACTTGCGTGCCGCCTGTGCGAGCTCCCAGATGCGCGTGGGCGTGAGCGGAAGTTCGTGCGGCTCTGCGCCGAAGGCGCTGAGCGCGTTCGCCACGGCATTGGCCATCACGCCGCCGGCGGCGATGATGCCGCCCTCGCCGGCGCCCTTTGCACCCAATGGATTGATCGGCGAGGGGTGATTTTCCAAGACCACCGCGCGGATGTTGGGGAAATCGCTGGCGGTGGGGATGAGATAATCGGCGAGCGAGCCAGTCAGCAGCTGGCCATGTTGATCGTAGACGAGATGCTCCATCATGGCGCCGCCGAGCCCTTGCACCACCGAGCCAATGGCCTGCCCGTGCACCGTCAGGGGATTGATGATGCGCCCGCAATCCGCGACCACCACGTAGTCGATGAGCTCCACGTGGCCGAGCTTGGCGTCGACCGCCACGTGGGCGGCGTGGGCGCCATAGGTGTAAGTGTGCTTCTTGTTGAGGAAGGCGCCCTCGGCCGAAATGCCTTCACTCGAAAGCCCGTTCAAGGTGATCGCCCTGCCGCCCGGCCCGACCGCCTTAGTGCCTTCGACGATCTCGACTTCGCGGGGCTCGCAGCCCAGGCGCTGCGCCGCCTGCGCGCGGATCGCTTCGCGCAGGTTCCTTGCGGCATTGAGCATCGCCGAGCCGCCCATCACCACCGAACGCGAGTGATAGGCGCCGTAGCCATCGCCCACGTAGGAGGTGCTGCCGTGAAAGACGCCGCGGATGCGATCGATCGTCACTTCGAGCGCGTCGGCGGCGATCTGCGCGAATGCCGTCTCCAGCCCCTGGCCGATCGCTGACGACCCGACATAGACCGAGTAAAGTCCATCCGGCTCGAGCACGATGCGCGCGCTCTCCTTCGGTCCGGCGGCGCCGCCCTCGATGAAGCAGCCGACGGCAACGCCGTGGTAGCGCCCGTCAATCAGCTTGCCCGCGAGCTTCGACGTCTCCGTCCACTTGATCTCGTCGAGGCAGCGATCGAGCGTGGCGTGGTAGTCGCCGCTGTCGAACTCATCCTTGCTCTCGAAGGGCGCGATGGTAGCAATCTGATACGGCATCTCCCGCTGCGACACGAGATTACGGCGGCGAAACGCGACGCGATCGAGCCCGAGATCCTGCGCCACCATGTCGAACAAGCGCTCGCGGAAGAAATCGGTCTCGAAACGGCCGGGACCGCGATAAGTGCCGACCGGCGTCTTGTTGGTGAGCTGGAGCGCAACGTCGATGTCGATGTGGGGAATGCGATAGGGCCCGGACATGAACTGCGCGACATTGCGCGCGCCGACGGCGCCGTTGGTGCGCATATAGGCGCCGACGTCCACGTAGGCATGACCGCGCAGACCCAGGATCGTGCCGTCGCGCCTGCAGGCGATCTCCAC
>Ga0318520_10000478_pt1 | contig 11967 bp, 13 predicted proteins | sample GRESIP178b2f16_FD_203512 | JGI IMG/M metagenome (GOLD analysis project Ga0318520, IMG submission 203512) | Tropical soil microbial communities from Luquillo Experimental Forest, Puerto Rico - GRE.SIPMG.178b2f16 | ecosystem: Environmental > Terrestrial > Soil > Tropical forest > Bulk soil...
ATGTGCAGACCCTTCCAGACCGGCGGGGTCAAGAAGACGAGCCAATAGTCATGGCTGGTCGCCGCCATCAGGAACAGGATGAGGAGCGCGACGAGGCCCAGCGCCTTGAAGGGAAAGCCAATAAACTTGCCGTAGTCGGAGACTTTGGTCAGTTCGTCGTAGAGGCTCGGCAACGCGTTTTGGAGCGCGTACCATTCGACCATGAAGGAAGCGTGCAGGAGCACGACAAAGAAGGTCAACACGCCGAAATGGCGCCGGTTGTACAGCAGCGGCAGGAAGCGGCGATCGAGCCGCGTCAGCGGCCCGATCGAGAGGATCACCGTCAACATGAAGAAGGCGCAGGTTCCGAAAGCGCGGATGCGTAGATCGATCGCCGCCAGCTGATCCTTAGGTGGGTCAAGCCAATACACCAGAGTCAAATAGGCGCCGATGTAGAGCACCACGCCCGCAAGCAAGATGCCGTCATAGACAAGCTTCGCCCGGTTCCACTGCACGGCGCGAAACCCGGCACTCATGGTTCAAGTCCCTCCGTTGCCTGCGGAGCTTGCACATCGGGCGGCGGCCGCAGTGCCAGCGCCATCGCCAAGCCCAACGCGACCGCCAAGGCCAGGATGGGCCAGAGCGCGCGGTGAACCGATCGCTGCGACCGCCTCATCGGGAGGATCTCAGCCAACGGATGAGCACGTAGGGCCAGAGCGCGGCGGCGCCGGGAAAGAGCACAATCCGCGCGCCCAGCGTCACCGGAGCAGGCTCCGGCAGCACGCGCGTGACGCCGAACACGAGGAACGCGGCAGCGATCGCGATGCCCGCTGCCGCGTAGAGCACAAGGGCCAGCAGCACGATCATGACACCAGCTCCGCGCGATCGGTGTGGTAGATGACGATGAGATGCTCGCGGTTGCTGTAGCGATACGCCGCCATGGAGCTGTTCTCCCGAGGATCGGTTGCGATCAATGCATCGACGCGCTTTGCGCGGTTACTCCGCGTGGCCACGTTGGGCCATGCAGGCCCGATATGCATAATCCCACTCGTCGGCGAAGGCGCTGCACGCTTGCAGGGCCGTCGCGCGTGCCGCGCTGATCTGATAGCCGGCGGCAGCCGCGCCAGCGAAGGGGACCGCAGCCATCCAGACGACTGCGACCGTCGTTGCCAGTCCGAGCTTCGTCGTGGCCTTAGCGAACAACTTGGCTTTTGAGGTCGACATCGTCATATCTCCTGTGATGGCGTGAGCAGCCTGCTCACCGCACAAGAGACTCGCGCTCATGGGTTTCTATTCACCCAGATCACGGATACGTGTTGAACGATGACGATGCGTTGAACGTTCTTCACAAGAGGATGTCTTTCTGCATTTGACTTTCGTTGACGACAGCGTCTCGAACCGCGGCGCGCCTCATTTGCGATCAAATCATTGATGCGCTTTGTCGATTAATCCTGTTGGCCGTGTCGATCCATGCAGGCCCGATACCGGTAAATTTCGACGTTACTCCCGTCGTGTTGCGAATATCGCGCGGCCGGAACAAGCGGCAAAGCGAAGTCCGTCTCCTTGAGCGGAGCGTCTTTCGCGACCAGCGCCTCCGCGCGCACCAGCACCGAGGCAGCAAGCCGCACTTGCGCAAATGGGACACGCCGCTCATCATCGCGGCGTCTTGTTGGAGGGAGGAAGACTATGGCGCTCATGTACCGCCTGATCGCCGGCAGCCTGCTTGCGCTCTCGTTACAGAGCGCACCCGCAGCCGCCCAGTATCCGAATAAGCCGATCACCGTCATCGTGCCGTTTGCGGCCGGCGGGCCGACCGACGTCGTCACGCGCCTGGTCGGCGACCATATGTCGCGCACGCTCGGTCAGACGCTCGTGGTCGAGAACGTCGGCGGCGCCGGCGGGACCCTTGGCATGATCCGCGCGGCCCAGGCGCAGCCCGACGGCTACACCATCGCGGTCGGCAATATGGGGACGCAGTCGGCGGCGCCCGCGCTCTATCCGAACCTCAAATACGATCCGGCGAAGAGCTTCGCGCAAGTGGGCATCGTCAACTACACGCCGCAGGCAATCGTGGCCAAGAAAGACACCGCGGCGAAGACCCTGAAAGAGTTCATCGACTACCTCAAGGCCAACAATACCAAGCTCACCTACGGCCACGCCGGCGTCGGCTCGATCTCCCACGTGTCGGGCCTCGTCTTCAACGCGAAGTTCGGCCTCACGCCGAACCTCGTGCCCTATCGCGGCACCGGGCCAGCCATCCGCGACCTCGTGGGCGGCGTGATCGACTACATGGTCGACCAATCGCTCAATGTCATCCCGCAGATCCAGGCCGGCACCATCAAGGTTTATGCCATCGCCGCCCCCGAGCGGCTCGCGAGCTTGCCGGACGTGCCGACGACCGGGGAAGCCGGGGTCGACTTCATCTTCAGCGCCTGGAACGCCATGGTCGCCCCCAAGGGCACGCCGAAGGAGATCGTCGCAAAGCTCGCGGACGCGCTCAGCAAGGCGCTCGATGATCCCACGATTCAAAAGCGTTACGTTGAGCTCGGCAGCTCGGCGCCCAAGAGCGCGGAGCGCGGCCCCGCCGGCCTGCAGAAGCTGGTCGAGAGCGAGGTTGCCCGCATCACCCCGGTGATCAAGGCCGCCGGCGTGACGGCGGAGAGTCAGTAGACCCGGGAGCGCATCGCAGCGACGATCGGCGCAATACGCTGTTGCAGCCTACGCGCTCGATCGGGTAACTCGGATGAATGGCCGCTCGCCGGTCGGATCGACCTCCACCAACGCGCCGTTCGGGATCGCCTGCGTGATGTCGGAGTCGAAACCCGAGATCATGGTGAAGTCCGCGAGCGCCGCGCCTTGCACCATGATCGGGTTGACGGCGTTCAATACCAGCGCCGCCGGCACGACGCCGCGCGCTTTCATCTCGTGCAGCATCCAGGCGGTGGCGACGCCGCCCTTGGCGGCATCGAGCACGAGCACCCGGCCGACATAGCTCTCGCCGGCAAGCTTGTGATCGGCGCGCGAAAATACGCCGCGTACGCGATCGAGATCGTAGCGCGCGGAGAAGCCGTCCTTCGCGACCAGCGCCTGCCCGCGCGCCTTTGGCCCCATGCCGGCCGCTGCAAAGAAAATCTCGCCGCTCATGGCGCGATCCTCCCCCCGTTGCAGGCGGCGTCGATGCAGGCCGGCATGGACATGAGCGCCGGCCGATAGCCGTAGCCGCCGACGATGTTGACGAGCTTCGCGGAATTCGTCGCCAGCCGCCGCCAACCATTCGCCTCCGCCATTTCCCGGGCGTAGCTCTGGTAGAAGCACATGCCGCTGAGCACGGTACCGCCGGCCTCCTCGATGCGCGCGGTCAGCCCCATGCGATCCGCGTCGCCCTTCACCTGCGGGCTGGTGACGACGAGAAGCGGAATTTTTGCGCGTCGTCCGGCGAGCATGCCGGCAACCTGCGCCATCTCGATCAGGCTCAACTGCGGCGCCGAGAACACGACCACGTCGATGGTCTCGATCGCCTCGGCGTAGCTCTCCTGGAATGCGCGAATGTCGGCCTCGCCGACGTCGTGGCTGCGCACCGTGCGTCCCGGAGCGAGAACCTCGTCGAGGCGGCGCGCCTCGGGAGTGATGCCGGCCATGTGGAACAGCGCGACCGAGCCGTAGCTCGCGAGCGCCGCGCCGAAATGCTTCATCTCATCGGACGTGGGCACGCGTTCGATGCCGACGAGCGCGGGAACCTGCCAATAATCGCCGGCCAGGCGGCCGACGATGCCGCCCAGCGCGCCCCAGGCGTTGAGCTCGCGCGGCGTGAAGCCGACGTTGACGACGAGCGTTGCCTGCCGGTGCTCCGCAAGGTGATAGCCGTAGCGCGGCGTGCGCCCGCTGAGCGCGGCGGCGAGGGCCGACGGCCCGCCCTCGAAGTTCGAGCGCGCGCCGCACACGCTGTTGCAATAGATCACCACCCCGGTATCGCCGTAGGCGACGTGCTCGCCCAGCACCGGCGGCATGATGGTCTGGTAGTTGATGCAGGTATTCGTCATCAATACGCCCAGCGCCTCCAGCGCCGCGATCGCGCGGCGTTCGAGGTCGAGCATCCAAGGCTGCTGCTTGAGCCGATGCGCGGCGGCAAAGTCGGTGCCGCGCGGATCGGTGATGGTGGGAATGCGCACGCGCCGCTCGTGCGCCGGCAGGCGCGCCAAGTGTTCGAGCCATTCGACTCCGGCCGCGCCGAGCGACTCGGTGTCGGCCATGACGTGCGCCTGGCTCACCGCGACGAAGTCGCGCGCGCCAAGATAGCGTCCCACCTTGATCTGATGCTCGATTGCCCACTGCGCCGCCGGGCCGATTTCGCCGGCGCGCAGCGCTTGTTCTTCGTCCGTCAGCTTCATCTAAGCGCGCACATCCATGAAACCGCGCCGGTGCGGACCTAGGCGAGCAGGGCGCCACGTCCGCTGCCATGGCAGAACGTGATCCCGATGTGCCGAGTATTCGGATCAATCCTGCTCATGGGTCTCCACGTGGAAATGGTGCAGAACTCGGTGGAAGATCGGAGCCAACACGAAGCCGGTTGCGATGATCAGCAAGAGACCCGAGAAGATCGCGTACGATCCGGCAAAGACCTTTCCAGCCGTGGTCTTCAGCTCGCCCATTGGTCCCATGCCGGCCAGAATCATCGCCGCATTGACGTACGCATCTGCAAGCGACATGCCCTCGAATGCGGCATAGCCAGCCATTCCGATCACCAAACCGCCAACGGCAAGTAGGCACCACAGTGCGATCGCTTTCAGCATGCGATCGGCGAAACGACGGTGCGAAATGAGTCGCTGGTGACGGCGTTCTAAACTCGTCAGTCCAAGAATTCGCATATTCAACGGTCCTTCAGCGAACGCGGCACATCCTAGGTTCACCTATCATCGTGCGTCAGTCGGATTTGATATTAAGCTCCTTCACCAGGCGTGCGTACGTCTCGAAGTCGCCGTGAACGAGTTGCGAGAATGCTTCGGCGCTGCCGCCGACCGGCTCCTGGCCGGATTGCAGGAAGCCGTCGCGGACAGCGACCTCGGCGAGCGCCTTGTTGATCTCGGTGTTGAGGCGGGTCACGATGACCGGCGGCGTTCCCACCGGCACGAACACCCCGAGCCACTGGTCGAGCACCAGCCCCTTGACGCCCGCCTCCTGATAGGTCGGCACGTCCGGCAGGCTGGGCGAACGCTTCTCGGTCGATTGTGCGAGGAGCCGCAGCGTGCCGGCCTTGTAGTGCGGGATCAGCGGCGTCGACCCGAGCGATCCGAGCTTCACGTGCCCGGCGATGAGATCATTGATCGCCGGGGCGCCACCGCGATACGGCACCTGCTCGAGCTTGATGCCGGCAATCGACGCGAACCACTGCACCACCATGTGCTGGGCGCCGACCCCGCTCCCGGTCGCGTAGCGCAGCCCCGGCTGTTGCCGGGCGAGCGCGATCAATTCGGCAAGCGAGGCAATGCCCAGAGAGGAATGTGCCGCCAGCACCATGGGTTGACGCGAGAGCTGGACGACCGGCGTCAATCCTTTCAAGGGATCGATATTCATCTTGTAGACGTGCGGGTTGCTGCTCACGGCATCGGTGGCAACCAGGACCGTGTAACCATCGGCTGCGCTCTTCGCCGCGGTCTCGATGCCGATGTTGCCGTTGGCGCCGGACTTGTTCTCGACGACGATTTGCTGATGCAGGCTGCGCGACAAATACTCACCGACGAGGCGGGCGCCCACGTCGGTCGAGCCTCCGGCCGGGAACGGCACGATGAAACGAACCGGCCGGTTCGGCCACTCCTGCGCCTTCGTGGTCGGGATGGCGACGACCAGAGCCAGGAACGTGGCGACAAGGCGCAACTTCACCATTGGAAAATGGTCCCGCTCTCCGTATGGCTCATCGACTATCCTATCGATCCTTATTCCATCCGACTAGCAGCGACACCGCGATCGAGGTCCGCGCATGCCGTTCTCCACCTATCTCCCCGAGCACATGGGCTCGATTCGGCTCACGCCATCCGGGCCCTTTGTCGCCGGCGCATACGTCGAGCTGACCTTGACCTACACCGCGGGCACGTTCGGCATCGACGATACCGGCATGGTGAAAATCTCGTGGCGGACGACTTCCGACATGAGCAAACCGCAATTCGACAAGCCCGCCGCGCCGAACTTCACCACGGTCGAGGCCAGCAACGGCGCCAAGCTCGATGTCTGGTTCGACCGTCTCAACATCCGGCCCTACGCGAACACCCTGCTCATCCGCGTGGGCCGCGGCTATCTGCGCGCCGGCGATACGCTCACCGTGCGCGTGGGCGACCGCCGGCAGGGCTCGCCCGGACACCGGTTGCAGACCAACTGCGAAGCCCGCGTCGAGCTCAGGACGTCGATCGATGCGTTTGCGACCTATGAATTCACCGAGCTGCCGGAGCAGCCGGCCTTTGCGCTGGTGCCGGGGCCGGCCGCGCACTGGAAGGCGATCTGGCCCTCGCTCGCGGTCGTCGGCGAACCGTTCCGCCTTGCCATCGTCGCCGAGGATGCGTGGGGCAACCCGACGAGCGAGGCCGAGCAGACGCTCGCGCTCGTGCCGTCGCATCCGATCCGCGGATTGCCGCAAACCGTTGCGATCAAGCGCGGCGACGGCCCGCGCGTGCTGGACGAACTCATCGCCGACGCGGCCGGCGATCTCGACCTGCGGCTCATGGCGCACGGCCAGGAACTCGCCCGCGCCAACCCGCTGCGCGTCGTCGCGGCCGCGCCGCTGCGGCGCTACTGGGGCGACCTGCACGGGCAGAGCGGCGAAACCATCGGCATGGGTTCGGCGGAAAGCTATTTCCGTTACGCGCGCGATTTGGCCTTCATCGACATGGTCGGCCATCAGGGCAACGATTTTCAGATCACCGACGCGTTCTGGGCCGAGCTCAATCGATTGACCGCGGCGTTCGATGCGCCCGGCCGTTTCGTGTGCCTTCCCGGTTACGAGTGGTCGGGCAATACCGGCATGGGCGGCGACCGCAATATCTTCTTCCGGCGCGAAGGCCCTCCGATCCGGCGCTCCTCGCACATCCTCGTCGAAGGACAGACCTCGAGCAGAGCCGTCTACACGGCCGACGAGCTCTTTCGCGCGCTTGCAGGCGAGGACGCGGTGGTCATCGCCCATGTTGGCGGGCGCTACGCGGATATCAAACGCGCCCACGACGGGCGGCTCGAGCGCAGCGTGGAGGTGCACTCGACCTGGGGCACGTTCGAATGGCTCCTGCACGACGCGTTCGAAAAGGGTTATCGCGTGGGCGTGGTGTGCCACAGCGACGATCACAAGGGACGCCCGGGCGCCACCAAACCCGGCGCCTCGACCTTCGGCGCGATCGGCGGACTGACCTGCTATTTCATGCCCGAGCTGACCCGCGACGCCTTGTTCGAGGCGCTGCGTCGGCGTCGCCATTACGGCACCACCGGCACGCGCCTGTTCCTCGATCTGCGCGCCACGTTCGAGCAATCGGTCACGGGATTTTCCGAAGACCCGCAGCTCGCGCGCGCAAAAGAGTTCGCGGTGCGCGAAGCGTCGATGGGCGACATCATCCGCGCCGGCTCGGTACCGATGCGGCTTGCGGTCGAGGTCATCGGCACCGCGCCGATCGAGCGCATGGATCTGCTGCACGGCGTGAACGTCGTGCAAACGGCGCGTCCGTTCACGGCCGCCGATCTCGGCCGGCGCGTGCGCGTCACCTGGCAGGGCGCGGAGTACCGCGGCCGCGGCCGCGAGACCATGTGGCGGGGAAAATTGACGCTCGCGAACAACCGCTTTGCGCGTTTCGCGCCGGTGAATTTCCTCAATCCGGAACGAAAGGTCGAGGAAACCTCAGCCGGCACCGCGCTGACGTGGACTTCGGTGACCACGGGCAACTTGGCCGGCATCGATCTTTGGCTGGAGACGTCGCGGCGCGGCACGCTCGCGCTCGATACCAACGTCGTGTCCGGCGAGGTCGATCTCACGGCGCTTGCCGACGGCACGGTCGCCTTCGACGGTGGCGGGCTCGGCCGGCGGATCAGCGTCTATCGTCTGCCGGAGCAGGACTGGAGCCGGCGTCTCGCCGTCGATCACGTCGTGACGTTTCCGGGCGGCGCCGACCTTCCGGTCTATGTGCGCGTGACGCAGAGCGACGGCCATCAGGCCTGGTCGAGTCCGATTTATCTCATCGCTTGACGCAGGCCGCATGGTTTGCGCCATGTTTGTGTCAGGTATGCACGGCGGGGGAGGGGAACGCCACGTATATTGGGACGTTGAGTTCAGCGGAAACGGGCGGAGAGTTCCCCGCCGAGCTTGAAAAGCTTACGACGCAGAGTGGTGAACACGCCGTCATGGAGCAAGACATGCCGCGAAGCGATGTCCTAGTTATCGGCGCCGGGCCCACCGGTCTTGTCCTCGCGCTCTGGCTGACGAAGCTCGGCGTGAAGCTACGCATCATCGACAAGAGTACCGAACCCGGCACGACGTCACGTGCGCTCGCCGTGCACGCGCGGACGCTCGAACTCTACCGCCAACTCGATCTCGCCGATCTCGTTGTCGCGCGCGGTCACAAGGTCCCAGCCGTCCGGCTCTGGGTCGAGGGCAAACCGCGGGTGCGCATTTCTTTCGCGGAGATCGGCTCGAATTTAACGCCCTACGCTTTCTTGCAAATTTTTCCGCAGGACGAGCATGAGCGCTTATTGATTGCAACGCTCGAAGAGCTGGGCGTCTCGGTCGAGCGGCGGACCGAACTCCTCGGCTACCGTGATGAAGGCAGCCGCGTCGTCGCGCATCTGCGCCGATCCGACGGCCGGGAAGAGACATGCGAGGCAGCCTATATCGCCGGATGCGACGGCGCGCACTCGATCGTGCGCGAGACGATGGGCACGGGATATCCGGGCGGCACCTACCAGCACCTGTTCTACGTCGCGGATGTCCAAGCCTCCGGCCCGGCGGTCGACGGCGAACTCCATGCCGATCTCGAAGAGGCCGACTTCCTCGCGGTGTTTCCGCTGGCCGCAAAAGGACGTGCGCGGCTGATCGGCACGGTGCGAGGCGAACGCGCCAAGCATGCCGATACGCTCAAGTTCGAGGATGTCAGCCGGCGGATCATCGACAATCTCAAGATCGAAATCGAGAAGATCAACTGGTTCTCGACCTATCGCGTCCACCACCGCGTGACCAAGAATTTCCGCAAGGGCCGCGCCTTCCTGCTCGGCGACGCCGCGCACATTCATAGCCCCGCCGGCGGACAGGGTATGAATACCGGCATCGGCGATGCGATCAATCTCGCCTGGAAATTAAAGGCGGTTCTTGCGGGTTGCGCGCCCGACGCGCTGCTGGACAGCTACGAAGCCGAGCGCATCGCTTTTGCACGCCGCCTGGTCAAAACCACGGACCGGGTGTTCACGCTTGCGACAGCCGAGGGAAAGATCGCTGAGATCATCCGCACGCGACTCGCGCCGATGATATTTCCGGCACTGATGAAATTCGATGCCGTTCGTGAATTCCTGTTCCGGACGGTGTCTCAGGTCACGATCAATTATCGCCATTGCGCCCTGAATGAGGGACGGGCTGGCGCCGTTCACGGCGGCGATCGGCTGCCGTGGGTCATCGCCGGCGATATCGACAACTATGAGCCCCTGAAGGCAATGATTTGGCAGGTCCATGTCTATGGCGCCGCGAGTCCTGAACTCAAGAGGTGGTGCCAGGAGCACGGTCTGCCTCTTTATCTATTCGCGTGGCGGCCGGAATACGCCAAGGCGGGCTTCGCGCAAGACGCGCTCTATCTGATTCGGCCGGACACCTATGTCGCTCTCGCCCAGCGTTCCGGCGCGGTCGATTCGCTGCGGCGCTATTTCGAGCAGCGCGGAATACGCGTCGATACGCACGGCAGCACCCGCAAGCACGCCGCGTGAAACGATCGGCGGCGCAGATCAGTGCGGCTTTAGGACTTGAGCAGACCCAAATCGTCCTGCGCGACGCCGGCCCCGAAGCCGATGTCGCGCCACCATGCGACGAGTGCACGCGTTAACATCTGCACGGCATCAGGAGTGGCCATTCCGCCGGCCCCTGCGATCGCATAAGAAAGAGATCGTGCAAGCGAGGCCGCCATGACGCCCACGCCCAAAGTGGCATTCATCGCCATAGTGGGGAGCCTTGCCTATCTCGGGCTCGCGATCCTCGGCTGGGGCTCCTTTGCGGCTTTTTTCTCCCACCCGCCGCTGATCGCGCTTGTGATCGTGGGCTTCGTGCTGACGGGCGTTGCGCTGTTCAGCGGCGGAAATCTCAGTCCCGGCGAGCGCGAGGATAAAGGCAACCGCTGGGTGCTCGCGGCCTTCGGCGTGATCGGAATTTTGCTCGCCTATCTGCCGGCCTACACGGATCGGAAGGATTTCTGGACCCTCGACGGCGACGCCATTCGCTGGCTTGGCGTCGTTCTCTCCGCCGCCGGCGGTGCGCTGCGGATCTGGCCGGTGTTCGTGCTCGGCCACCGCTTCAGCGGGCTCGTCGCCATCCAGCCCGGACATACGCTGGTGACGCGCGGGGTCTATGGCGTCATTCGTCACCCCAGCTATCTGGGCTTGCTCGTCAGCTCCTTGGGATGGGCGCTGGCCTTTCGTTCCATGGTCGGCGTGCTGCTGACGGCGCTCACGATTCCGCCGCTGATCGCGCGCATCCACGCGGAAGAGCGGCTGCTGCACACGCAATTCGGCGACGAGTACGATGCCTACCGCAGCCGCACGTCGCGGCTGATTCCGGGGATTTATTAGAGCGAGGGAGCAGCCGCTGGAAGTCCTTGCCAAGGCAGCCGTTGCGATGCGCCGGGCCTCTCGCATTGGTTGGGGCCGAGCCGGGATCGGTCTCGCCGCCGCGATCGCGCTCGCCGCCATGACGCATGCCGCGGTCGCGCAACGCGCTTTGCCGGCGGGCTTCGTCTATCTCCGCGACGTCGATCCGACCATCGCGCAGGACATCCGCTATGCCGACTCCGACAACTTCGTCGGACGGCCGCTTCCCGGCTACGAGGCCGCGGAGTGCATTCTCCGGCGAGACGTCGCGGCGGCGCTCAAGCGCGTGCAGGCCGACCTCGCAGCCTCCGGGCTCTCGCTCAAGGTCTATGATTGCTACCGGCCGATGCGCGCCGTGCGCGCCATGGCGGCGTGGGTGAACGACGGGCGCTCCGAGGCCGTGACCAAGCGCTTCTTTCCGAAACTTCCAAAGAGTTCGCTGTTGCGGGCGGGCTATATCGCGTCACGGTCGCGGCACTCGAGCGGGACCACAATCGATCTCACGCTGATGCGGACTGGGGCCGCGGCGCCCGCGCCCTTCGACCCGACGGCTCGCTACGGGCCTTGCACCGCCCCGCTCGCGCAGCGCAGTCCCGACAACGCCGTCGACATGGGCACGAGCTTCGACTGCTTCGATGCCGCGAGCTACACCGCGAGCGCCGCCATCGGCGCCGAACCGCGCCGCTGGCGAAACGTCCTCCTCGCGGCCATGCGCAAACAAGGATTTGCCAATTACGATCATGAATGGTGGCACTTTTCATATGCAGGATCCGCTGGCGCGCCGGCGTATGATTTTCCGATCCGCTCGCGCTAGCGCATGTTTGTTCGTGCCTGAAGCATAGTGAAGCCGCGCACACTCGGTGCACTCGCCTCTCCGCTTGCGGGGAAGGGTTGGGGAGGGGGAGCTTGCACTGACGTTCATGTGATACCTGAAGGCGCGCTGTTGGATGCGGCATCGGTCAAATCCGGCGCGCCAGCCATGCGTCAGCGATAACAGCACTCACGGGCGCGTGGCCGGAAAGCTCGTATGTTTTTGTCCCCAATCCCGCAACGTCCGCAGAACAGGCCGAAGATCGCGACCCTTCTCGGTAAGAACATACTCGGCTCGCGGCGGGTGCTCCTCGTAGAACCGGCGCTCGATGATGCCGCTTTCCTCCAGCGTCTTGAGCCGGGCCGAAAGAG
>Ga0318520_10000489_pt1 | contig 11891 bp, 10 predicted proteins | sample GRESIP178b2f16_FD_203512 | JGI IMG/M metagenome (GOLD analysis project Ga0318520, IMG submission 203512) | Tropical soil microbial communities from Luquillo Experimental Forest, Puerto Rico - GRE.SIPMG.178b2f16 | ecosystem: Environmental > Terrestrial > Soil > Tropical forest > Bulk soil...
ATCCCCCGCCCCCGGACCCAGCCCGGCAGCGCAAACTGGGCCGATACGTTCACGGTGGAGACTGCGGCAACCCAGCAAATTCCGGCAAGCACGCAGGCGATCAAGCTGGTCGCAGGCTCACGAACGATCGCGAACAGGACGAGCGCAAGTGCCGTCCCGATCGTCGCCCCTGTCACAACCCGATCGGCACCCAGCTTTGCCGCTGCCGGCAATACGAATGCGCCGCAAACAGCGCCGGCGCCGATTGCGCCGAGGAGCATGCCGTATGTCTCGGGGCCACCCGCTATTCGTGCGCGCACCAGAAGCGGCAAAAGCGCCCAATAGACGCTCGCGAGCGGAAAGAAACCGGCGGACCGGATCAAGGTCGCGCGCAGGTCCGGATTGTAGCGAGCGTAGCGCAAACCGCTGCGAATCGCATTGACGACATGCTCGGCGGGCAGGGATTGTGCGATCGGTTGGGGAGGGCGCCACCAGATCAGCGCGGCGATGACGGCGAACGTGCTCAACGCATTGATCCAATAGGGCGCCGCCATGCCTAGTGCACCAATCGCCACGCCGGCCAACGCCGGACCGATGGCGCGGCTGATATTGAGGCCCACGCCGTTGAGGGCGACTGCAGAACGGAGCTCTTCCTTTGGTACGAGTTGCGGCACGCTGGCCTGCCACGCCGGCATCGCCAGAACCGTCGCGATTCCAGTCAGGAAGATAAATGTCAGCAGCCAGTTGGGTGTGATCCACTCGAGCCATACAAAGATCGCGAACAGGGTAGCGACTGCCACCCCCGCGATCTGCACCAGGACAAGAAGGCGGCGGCGGTCGACGATGTCGGCCAATGCTCCGGCAGGGAGGCTGAATAGGAACATGGGCAAGGTCGTCGCCGCCTGGACGAGGGCCACTGCGAAAGGGTTTGGGCGGAGGCTGGTCATCAGCCAGCCCGCCGCGGCGCTCTGCATCCAGCTGCCGATATTGGACAGAACCGTCGCCACCCAGAGCACGGTAAAAACTGTGTAACGAAACGGGCTCCATGCCGAGCCCTGCACCTCGGCCGTGCCGGGTGAGTGCTCGTTGGTCTTCATCTCACCATCCGAAATTGAGCTCGACACCGACATAGTCGCTGTCATGCCCGCCGACGCGGCGGATGGCACTACCGACCCCAAAATACACGGCTTCTATGGCGCCCGTGAGATGGCCGTTGAATGCATAGACGGCGCGAATTTGTCCATAAGCGCCAGTCCAGCGCCCAGCAGTCCCCGCTGTGCCGCGAACGGGAATATTGGGTATGACATAGACGGCATCAGCCGTCGTCTCGCGCCACTGTGGGGCGACGGCGGCGAGGAACGTCAGGGAGCTGGTTGGCTTCACGGTCACCGAGGGCTTGACATGGATCAGGTTTGCATAAGTGGTCAATCCAGCCAAGGTGAAGTAATAGCCGTTCGGGAAAAGCGGATTGAAGGTTCCGAGCGTACTGGAGTTGGGGTTTTGGTCACCTGTAGTCGCCGGCATAATGCACATCGAAGATGTTGCGCCGTTCGCGGCCGCTGGCAAAGAGAAAATGCGAATTGTCGAGATCGTAACGCGAATAATAGGCACTGAGGTGTCCTGGCCCGACGTCTCGCCGCTCGACTCGGAACCCGCCATATTGGAAATGGCCATTGGAGTAGTCGTTGAAGACACCCTGGGGGACGTATATGACAGGCTCACTCCAGAAGCTGATGATGCGCCATGGGTCCTTCTCCCAGTCGAACCAAGCCGCATCGTACGCCTGGCGCACATTGGGACCGTCCCGGATGGAGACGAAACGCTGCAGGTCGAAGGCCATCTCCTGGCGCCCCACGCGGACCTTCACTTCGCCTTCCGCCAGGCCCCCCGTATAGGTGACGAAGCCCTGCGCAAGGTCGAGCGGGTCCCGGTCCGCCGGAGTGATTATCGATTTCCCGGGCGCGTAGTCGTTCTGGAGCTGTATGAAGATCTGCCAGTTCTGGTTGGGCCGGATATCGGCGTGAATATACTGACGATCCAGCAGATAGTTCTGAACGGGGATCCCGCCGACGCCGAAAGCAGCTGCGTTGAGTGTTTCGAAGCGCTCGCGCAGATCGAGGCCGAGCGACACATAGCTCTTCGGATCATCCGGAGACAGTGGGATGTATTTCAAATTGTCAAACGGCTGGGTTCGTAGGCTGGGATCAGCCAATACCGACCAGTCTTCCTGCCACCGGTTCATGCCGATCGTCGGACGGGCGGGCAAACCCATCGCCAGCGATCCCGCGTCTTGGGCAAACGCCGCCCCAGCGATCGAGGCTGCGATGGACCCCAACAGCGCCAAAGACGCGAGCCGCACGGCAAGCGTTCACTTGTGCGAGACTGCATGAATCTCGGCAATATAGCCGCCTGGGAACTGTAGGATCGCGGCCTCACGGTCGCCGGCCATGTAGGATTTAACCAGCACGGCCGCGCCTGCGCTCTCAGCCTTGCCGACCGTTGCAGAGAGAGCGGAGACCTCGTAGCCCGTCACCTCCCGCCCATACGGATAGGGAAGATGGCCATCGGTCACCAGCACAGCCACGCGGCCGAAGCCGGATTCGATGCGGACGCGTCGGTATGTATCGGTTGGTCGGCCGATCTCCACGCCTGGTGCGTTGCGGTCGTCAGAGACGATCTTGGCACGCGTGAAAGCGACGAAATCGCGGATGAAGGCATCGGCCGAATCCGGCGAAACGTAGACCCGGTTCTCGGGAACGGTTTGCAGCGGCGGATAATTCGGCGCCGTCGTGTGCCAATAGAGTTGCATGTTGATGCCGCCGGGCCATCGAATGATGGCATCGCGGCCGATGGGGTCGGGAAATGTCGCGACTGTCAGAGCGGCACCGTGGGCGCGTGCGGTCCGAACAGCCGCGTCTATGTCGGTTACGAGATAGCCCGTCCGTTCCGCGCCGAAGGGATAGGGAATCGGTGTCTTGAAACCAAAGACTGATAAAGTTCCTACCGGGGTGAGGACAAGCTGCGACATAGTAAGGCTGGGTGTCGGTGTGACGGTGAACTCGCCCTTCTTGGATGTTGTCCCGCCAAACGCCGCGACCAGGCTGGCAACGAACCGGTCGAAATCGTCCGGCGCGACATAGACATGGGTTGTATCGTATTGCGGACCGACCGCGAGAGCGGGTGTCTGGGCTTCGGCAACGACCTGCGACACCGGTACGCTCGCCAGATTTCCGCAAAGAGCCGCCGTTAAAGCGAACATCTTGATTATGCGCATGGCAGCCTCCCAAACTAAGTTGAGACCAGTGATTCAGAGACGGCAGACATTTGCCTCGCGTCCGATCTGATCCGCGCCAGAAGGACGAAGCCCACAAGAAGGCCAACAGGCTCGACAGAAGTGTTGGCGCCAGATCCGGCCCTGCCTCCGTGGCGATCAAAAAAACTAAGCGCGCCAACGCCAGGCCAGACGAGGCGGCCCGCGATCACCACCGGGCGCCAACGAGTTTGCCGGCGAACTTCATCACGTCACGGTCGTGCCCGACCGCGGAGTATTTGATATCGGTGATCGCCACTGATGTGGTGGCTGGATTGGCGCCCAGTGAGCGTGGACACGCGGGCATTGGTCACAATAAGGTCGGGAGCATTGATCATGGGCGCTTCTCCGAGAAATCGGTCGCGGAAATCTTTGCCTCGTCGGCGTGACGGCCGGGCAGCATGCCAAACATATGCGACGTGCACCTCGCTTCCCGCCAGGCCACCGAGAAGCCCGAACCTGCCAGAAGCTGCTTGCCTAGAGGGATGACCTGCTCGCCAACAAGCATGCCGAGCAGACCCACCAGCGCGACCAGCGGCGGCGCAGGCGAGCGGACGTTGATCAGGCTATAGATGACGCCAACCAACACGCCGGCGCCAAGGGATATCAGATATGTGAGCATGTGCGGCGCCCTGTCGCCGCACCTTACGCCGGCACGGGCGCCAGCACCTCATGCGGCTTTGATGTACGTTGCGGCGTCTTGTGCACCATCGTGTAGGCGTAATCCACGCCCATACCGTAAGCCCCGGAATGCTCCCGCACGATCGCCATCACGGCGTCGTAGGTCTCCTTGCGGGCCCAGTCGCGTTGCCATTCCAGCATGACCTGCTGCCAAGTCACCGGAATGACCCCGGCCTGGATCATGCGTTGCATGGCATAGTCGTGCGCCTCCTTCGAAGTCGCGCCGGAGGCGTCGGCCACCATGTAGATCTCATATCCACCTTCGAGCATAGCGCACAGTGCAAAGCTGTTGTTACAGACCTCGGTCCAGAGACCTGAAACGACCACCTTGTTTCGGCCGTTTGCCTTGAGGGCGTCTCGCACCTTTTTATCGTCCCATGAGTTCATGGACGTCCGCTCGAGCAACTTACGGTCCGGGAATACGTCGAGCAACTCAGGATAGGTATAGCCGGAGAAGCTCTGCGTCTCGACGCTGGTGATCGTCGTCGGAATGTTGAAGACCTTCGCCGCCTTCGCCAGCGCCACCACGTTGTTCTTGAGCACTTGTCGATCGATCGATTGCACTCCAAATGCCATCTGGGGTTGTTGGTCGATGAAGATGAGTTGGCAGTTCTGGGGCGTGAGAACTTCGAGCTTGGGATTGGCCATTGTCGTCTCCTGAGTTGGTCGTTGATGAGAGAGCCTGGTTGAGTACGTGATATCAGTGACTCATGCCGACTCGGACGCATCTATTCTCGGATTGCCGGACGCTTTGACCGCGAGATCTGCCGCGCTGTGTTCGCCCGATCGTTGTATCCTTGGACGCCTCGTGGCGCCGCCGCAAACGCTCATCGAGTATGAGGTCAACCCGACGAACCCCGTCTCTCCTGCGGTGTACGGCAACGTCAGAACGCCCAGCAAGAGCAGCCGAGCGCACCCCAGAAGGATCTCAAATCGCTGACCGGCAGCCGTGTCGACCAGGCGGACGCATGATCGTGGCCGTGGATGCCGCAATGGTTCGCGCAGCGGCAGGCGGCGGCAAGCGACCGCTGCGCCACGGCCTGTCCGGAGCGGCTGGAGTCGCCCCAAGCGGCATAGCCGCCGAAGCGCCGAACCGGAGACCAGTCCGGCATCGCCGGCGGCGGTACTGTCTCGTCGAAAGCGGCGAAATCGCCGGCGCCATAGACCACCTTACCGCCGACGATAGTCAGCGCGGCCGCGATGCCGGCGATCTCGTCCTCGGAGCAGGCGAAGTAGTCGCGATCCGGGACGACGAGATCGGCTAACTGGCCAACCTCAATGCGGCCCTTCCTGCCTTCCTCGTTGGAGAACCAGGTAACGTTCTCGGTCCACATCCTGAGTGCTGTCTCGCGGTCGAGGCGATTGCGGGCCGGGTAGATGCGCAGGCCACCCACTGTCTTGCCAGTGACGAGCCATGACAACGAGACCCACGGATTGTATGAGGCGACGCGGGTCGCGTCGGTGCCGGCCGAGACCGGGATGCCCGCTTCCAGCATGCGGGCAATTGGGGGTGTGGCCTCGGCCGCGCCAATGCCGTAGCGCTCGACAAAATATTCGCCCTGATAGGCCATGCGGTGCTGCACGGCGATGCCGCCGCCGAGCGCCGCGATCCGATCTATCGATTGATCGGAAATCGTCTCGGCATGATCAAAGAACCAGTGCAGGCCGTCGATCGGGACGTCCTGGTTGATCCGCTCGAAGGCGTCGAGCGCGCGCGAGATCGTCTCGTCGTAGGTCGCGTGCAGCCGCCACGGCCATTTATTCACGGCTAAGATGCGCACGACCTCTTCGAGCTCGCTTTCCATCTCTGCCGGCATGTCGGGCCGAGGCTGGCGGAAATCCTCGAAGTCGGCAGCGGAGAAGACCAGCATCTCACCGCCGCCATTGTGGCGGAAATAGTCCGTGCCTTGCTGGTAATTCGAGGTCTTTGTCCAGTTCAGGAAATCGTCCTTCTCGCCCTTGGGCTTCTGCGTGAACAGGTTGTAGGCGATACGCACTGTTAGCTGACCTTCGTCGGCGAGCTTCTGGATGACGGCATAGTCTTCCGGGTAGTTCTGAAAGCCGCCGCCGGCGTCGATCGCACCGGTTACGCCGAGCCGATTGAGCTCCCGCATGAAATGGCGCGTGGAGTTGAGCTGATAGTCGAACGGCAGCTTCGGTCCCTTAGCCAGCGTCGCATAGAGGATGCCGGCATTGGGCTTCGCCAGCAGCAAGCCGGTCGGATTGCCTCTGCCGTCGCGGACGATCTCGCCGGCTGCCGGATCCGGCGTGTCTTTGGCGTAACCGACCGCTCGCAGGGCAGCACCATTGAGCAGCGCACGATCGTAGAGGTGAAGCAGGAAGACCGGGGTATCCGGCGCAACGGCGTTCAGCTCTTCGATGGTGGGCAAACGCTTCTCGGCGAACTGGTGCTCGGTGAAGCCGCCGACCACCCGCACCCATTGCGGCGGCGGAGTGATCGCCACTTGCCGCTTGAGCATCGCCATCGCATCGGCGAGCGAGCGCACCCCGTCCCAGCGCAGTTCCATGTTGAAGTTGAGCCCGCCACGGATGATGTGCAGGTGATTGTCGATCAGGCCGGGCAGCACGCGTCGGCCCTTCAGGTCGATAACCTTGGTCTCCTTGCCGGCGAGCTTCATCACGTCATTGTCGCGGCCCACTGCAGAGAATTTGCCGTCCGTAATCGCGACCGCGCTGGCCGTCGGATTGGCACGATCGAGTGTCGTGAACAGGCCGCGATGCAGGATAAGTTCGGGTGTCGTGTTCGAGCTGTCCATGAGCGTGCCCCCTATCGATTAAGAAAACGACGCAGCTGGCAAGCAGCGTCGGGCGGAATAGCGCGGAGCGCGTATTCCGCTGACCGCGCGGCGGTGCCGTAGATGCGGAATGCCCCGGGAACACCCGCCATCGGGTGGTCAAGCAACAACATCAGGGTGTCGGTCGGATCAATTAAATGTCTGGCCTCCACCGGTGCTTGGTGCATGCTGCATTTGATCCTCCTTTGGTTTTACGCAAGTTAAATTGCAGTTGTTTGAGCTACCTGGCCTTCTTGTTCAGCGTATCGATCAGAAGCTTCGCAGTCGGGCCCGACGAGGCCGGATTCTGGCCGGTGATCAGCTGGCCGTCGGCGACTGTGTGAACACCCCAGTTCTTGACCTTGGAAAAGGTGGCACCGAGGCTCATAAGTTCGTCCTCGACAAGGAAGGGTACTACCTTCGTCAATCCTACCTCTTCTTCCTCGCCATTGGTGAAGCCGGTCACGGTCTTGCCTTGAACCAACGGCTGGCCGTCCGGGGCCTTGACATGGCGCAACGCGCCGGGAGCGTGGCAGACCAACGCGAAGGTCTTGCCCGCGGCCAGGAAGGATTCTACCAGCTTGATCGAGTTCTCGTCTTCGGCGAGATCCCACATCGGCCCGTGACCGCCGGGGTAGAAGACGGTATCGTAGTCTTCCTGCTTAACGCTATCGAGGCCCACCGTCCTGTCGAGCTGGACGTTGGCGTCGGCATCCCTCTCGAACCGACGGGTGATGTCTGTCTGGAAGCTCGGCTCGTTGCTCTTTGGATCGAGCGGCGGGGCGCCCGCCCTTGGGCGATGCGAGGATGATCTGGGCGCCGGCATCTTTGAAGACATAATAGGGCGCCGCCAGTTCCTCCAGCCAGAAGCCGGTCTTACGGCCAGTATTGCCGAGCTTGTCGTGCGAGGTCAGAACCATCAAGATCTTCATAAGCTCCTCCTTTCGCGTGGGGCCATTTCGACAAGCATTCAACGTGGTGGCACTGCCATATCTGATCGCTCCTCCCCAAGGCGACTGTGAGACTACCGCGGCACCGGGGCGGGTGGGGTTAAATATTGTAAAAATGTAGGTTAGCTGTTGCTGTTTTAGTTGCCTGCCAAACTCACCCAAGTGTTTGATACTCCGGTTTGTAGAGGTGCCGGCGAATGAAGGCCTCCATGTCGGCCGGACGATCGACGCGGGCCAGGTTGGCATCAAAGACAAGCTTGGCTACCCGTGCGGCGGTCTTGACCTCGACCTCCAGGATGTTCGACTGGGGCGGAAAACAACATGCCGAGCTTTAGCTGCTCGGGCGTCACCTGGTCGGCGACGGCATGTGCGGCTTCGATGAACATTTGATCGGTTATTCGCGTCGCGTTCGTGGCGTGGATCGCCAGGCCGACGGCGGGGAAGATATAGAGGTTGTTCGCCTGTGACGGCAGAAACGTCTGCCCGTCGCGGTGAACTGGCGGAAATTGCACGCCGCCGGCATAGATCGCCTTACCCCCGGACCAGGCGTAGGCCTGCTCGGGTAGGCATTCGTGGTGTTCGATCGGGTTCGATAGGGCAAAGATGATCGGCCGATCGTTATGGCGCGACATCGCCTCGACGACCTCGCGCGAAAACAGCCTGCCCACGCCAGCGCTAAGCGCCTTACCGCTGACGCCGATCAGGGCCGTCGGCTTGAAATCTTCGATCGCCGCGACGATCTGCGGGCACTCGCTCGCCGGATCGAGATGATCGAAGGGTTTGCTGGGCGGCAATGTGTGCGCATAGGGCAGCTTATGCGCGGCAAGGCCGGGACGCCCCGCGACCACCAGTCCCTGGGTGTCGAACATGCGGATCTGCTGCCGTGCCGCCGCGGGTGTCACCCCCTGCTCACCCATCCCGGCGACGATCAGATCGGCAAGACCGATCGCGGCGGAGCCGGCGCCGAGAAACAGGACCCTCTGCTCCTTGAGCTGACCGCCGGTGATCTTGAGCGCGTTGATCAACCCGGCGAGCGTGACGCCTCCGGTCCCCTGGATGTCGTCATTGTAACAGCAATACTTGTCGCGATAGCGGGCGAGGAGGGCGATAGCATCGGTCCCGGTCCAGTCTTCGAAGTGGACGCAGCAATTCGGAAAGACCTCTGGAACCGCTTCCATAAACTCGTCCACGAAGGCATACAGCTCCTCGGTCGAGGGCCGTCGCTGCCGCAGGCCGAGGTAGAGCGGGTCGCGAAGATAGGTCTCGTTGTTTGTGCCGCTGTCCAGGTACATCGGCAATAGGCCCTCGGGCGGCACGCCTGCCGCTGCAGTGTAGAGCTGCAGCTTGCCGATCGGAATGCCCATGCCGTTGGCGCCCAAATCGCCCAGGCCCAAAATGCGGCCGGAGTTGGTCACGCAAATGACTCGCACGTCTTTGACCGGCCAGTTCCGCAGGACCTCCTTGACCTGTCCCTTCCGGCTCATCGACAAATACATTCCCAACGGACGCCGGAAGATGTGGTCGAACTTCAGGCAGGCTTCGCCGATCGTCGGGTCGTAGACAATGTAAAGGAAGCGAGCCGGGTCGGACATCAGGGTGTGATAAAAAAGCGTCTGGTTCGTCTCGAGTAGATTCATTAGGTGAATAAACCGGTCGAGGTCGGTGGCCTTGTCCTTGAGCTGCAGCAAGACACGACTGAGCTGAGTCTCAATCGACTCGGTCACATCGGGAACCAGCCCGATCAAGCCGAGCGCTCGCCGCTCGGCCTCGGTAAAGCCGGTGGATTTGTTAAGCCTCGGGTCGTGCAGCAGCTCGGTGCCGCGCTTTCTGGTGCCGGTATTGGAAGCAGACATTGGTTTCTTCTCGCTAGGAAATTTGCAGTTCAGATATTGGTCGCGGCTTCACTGTCTGCTGGGTTGCCGGTTCCACGCGCGATCGGGAGCCCGGAGAGCGAGCGTACGCCTTGCGCGCCGTGGATCAGCACGCCTTCAATATCCGCAGTCGCGGAAGGACCGGTGTGAAATGACGCATAATGCCGGTCGCGGAATTCGGGGCGGCGATAGGCGTGATGCAGGTTGACGACAATGTCGGCGGGGTCGAGCAATACGATCAGGTGCTGTGCGAGGTAGGCAACCGCATTGACCTGCAGATCGGCATCACTCAGCAACACGGAGCCGGTCTCGGCGACGCCGAACAAGGCGCGGACGATCGCGAAATCGACATCCTCCAGATACTGAGGCTGGCCCACACTGGATATGTCGCGGTTGCCCGCGATCTCCGGCACGGTGAGCACACGATCTTGGCGCCCGCGATCTTTGCTCGGACGGGGGCCAAGGGATCCCCTGAGGTCGGCGGGTCGAGAAATATTCCGCCCATCCGGTGCAGATTGTCTTTGAAGGCGGCGAGCAGCGATGCCGGCGGGCTGTCATCGAACAACGGAACAACAGGGAGCGACCGCTCCACGCGTGGCAAGTTTCGCCTGATCGAGGCCATGATATCGTCGCGGCTGCTCATTGTCTCCCTCCGCGATTGGCCTGATGCCAAGCGTGGAAGGTCTGCTTCGGCGGGTGCGGCACCTCGCGGTGCCGGCCCCAGGCATCGAGGCCGTTGTAGATCACCCACCTCGGCAGATGCGCCAACGCCACATCGGCGGCGGCGATCGCGGCGCGATAGGCGGCGGGCCGAGACAGCAATTCACCGGCCGCCTTCATCTCGATCCGCTTGGCCAGCGGCGTCTCGTGCCGCTCGACGAGCGCCCGACGCCACGCGTAGATCTGCTCGTGGATATTGATCTTGACCGGGCAGACATTGCTGCAGCTGCCGTTCAATGTCGAAGCGAACGGCAGGTTGCTGTATTTGCGCTGGTTAAATGTCGGATCGATGATCAGGCCGATCGGCCCCGAGTAGGTGGCGCCGTAGCTGAGACCGCCGCTGCGCCGGTATACCGGGCAGGTGTTCATGCAGGCGCCGCAGCGGATGCATTTGAGCGAGGTCCAGAACTCCGCCATGCCGAGGCGCTCTGACCGGCCGTTATCGACCAGCACGATGTGCATCTTGGCGCCTTCCCGCGGCCCGCGGAAATGCGAGGTGTATTGTGTGACCGGCGAGCCCAAGGCACTGCGAGACAGCAGGCGAACGAACACCGCCAGATGCTCGAGGCGCGGAATGATCTTTTCGATGCCGATCGAGGCGATGTGCAATTTCGGCACATTGGCCGACAGGTCGGCATTGCCCTCATTGGTGCAGACAACAAAGGTCCCGGTCTCGGCGACCGCAAAATTGCAGCCGGTCATGCCGGCATCCGCCGCGAGGATCAGCGGGCGCGTCGCCTCGCGCTGCGCTTCCGCAAGGTAATGAACATCGCTATTGGCGGGATCGGTGCCGATCGTCTTTGCGAACACCTCCGCCACGTCGGTCCTGAGCTTGTGCACTGCGGGGACGACAACGTGGCTTGGGTCCTCATTGTCGAGTTGCTGGATGCGCTCGCCGAGATCGGTCTCGATGACCTCGATGCCGACTGACGCCATGTACGGACGGAAGCCGCACTCCTCGGTCAGCATCGACTTGCTCTTGATCAACGACTTGGCACCATGCTCGTTGAGAATGCCGTGGACGATGTGGTTGTGCCCGGCGGCGTCGCGCGCCCAATGCACGTGGATGCCGTTCGACCGCGCATTGGCCTCGAACTGCTGCAGATACTGATCGAGCTGAGTGAGCGTGTGCTCCTTGATCGCCGACGCGAGGGAGCGCAACTCCTCCCATTCGGCAATGCCATGCATCTCACGGTCACGCTTCTGCCGTAGGTCCCACAGCCGCTCGTCATGCATCTTCTCGTGCTCGGGCGCCGCAATAAAGCGCGCGGCGGCTTCCGCCTGATCGACCGGTCGGCTGCCGTGAACCTTGGCGCCGCGCGGCTGCGGCTCGGGCCGCGAGCGCAACGGCTTCGAGGCGCCCTCGGCGTGATCGAGGCGCTAGCCATCGCGCATGATGGCATGCATGACGAAGGCCGCCAGCAGCTCGGGATACAGCATCTCAGGAGGGGTGCTCATCGGCTCGCTCCGCGTCGGAAGAGGGCAGTTTGCGTCGCCGGATGGAGTCGCGGGGCATCTATACGGCTTCCCTGTCGAGGCTGAGGCCGCCGGGGCCGAACGTGATGACGTAAAGGAACCCGCCGGT
>Ga0318520_10000498_pt1 | contig 11841 bp, 10 predicted proteins | sample GRESIP178b2f16_FD_203512 | JGI IMG/M metagenome (GOLD analysis project Ga0318520, IMG submission 203512) | Tropical soil microbial communities from Luquillo Experimental Forest, Puerto Rico - GRE.SIPMG.178b2f16 | ecosystem: Environmental > Terrestrial > Soil > Tropical forest > Bulk soil...
ATGCGGTGCGGTGTATCACAAGGGACGCTGGCAGTGGGGGGCGACACCCGTCAACCGCCATGAAGCGCTTTGTCCGGCCTGCCGGCGCATCAACGACAAGCTTCCGGCCGGCGTCGTCAAGTTGCACGGCGCCCTCGGACGCCAGCAGAGGGAGGAGATCCTGCGTTTGGCGCGCCATCAGGAGGAAGCCGAAAAGAGCGAGCACCCGCTCAACCGCATCATCAAGATCGACGAGGATGCTGATGGGATCGTCATCAACACGACAGACATCCACCTACCGCGCCGGATCGGTGAAGCTGTAAAACGCGCCTTCCACGGCAGCCTCAATGAGGATTTCGATCAAGGCGGCTACTTTGTGCGCGTCAATTGGACGGCTAAAAGCTAGCCAAACATATTTGAAATTTCCCGATCAAACCGCGTGGGTGAGCTTGTCGGTTGGGTAGCCGAGGATGGTAGCGATCCGGCCGGTGTCCTCATCTGAGTAAACGAACGCCGGTCCCTCGATGCGGTAGCGGCCCTTCCAACCGATCGCGAACGTGGTATCGGTTTCCTCGATGTGGATAGGTTCGCTCTCGCCCTCTCGAGCCAGCCTTGCGGCGAGCTGATCGGCGGGGTCGAGCAGCCAGGCATCGCCGGTTTTGGTGGAGAACAGGATCAGCTGACCGATGGTGACGATGCGGCTGTCGTAGTCGGCAGCGCGGCGCTGAATATAGCGCACTTCATCGGCGAGACGAAAACTCTTGCCTTTCACGATCCGCCCGCCCGGTCCACGCTTGACGGTTTTTCGACCCCGAGCGGGCCGTGCGGGGATTGCCATGGAATTGTTCACCCGGTTGTTCGGCGACCTGCTCGCCTTCGTCTACCACTGCTTCGACCGCATTGTCATTTACGGCTACCTCAGCGGTCTCTCGCGCCCCGAGCAGGTCGTGCACTTCTTCCGTCAGGTGGTCGGCGTTCCGGTGGTCAGCAAGGAGGTCCTGAGCCAGCGGACCGCCGACTACCAGGCCTGGGTGGAAGCCTTCGCCCGCAATCATCGGCTAGCGATCGAATGGGCCGAGAAGGGGGTGCGCAAGGAAGACCATGTCGTGCCGTGGCAACGGCGCATGGCACGGAAACGCGCCTACGGCGTATACTATATCTTCAAGAGCATGGGGCAGGGGCCGACCTTCCGGGTCAGCGTACCGAAATATCCCACCAAGGACCCGCATCACCGGATCCTCGCCCCCCAGCGCAGCCGCTTCACGCACTACTATTTCTATATTCGCGACGAAACACTGGGCCCGATGGTGATGCGGGTGGCCTCGTTCTTCCCGTTCCAGACCACCTATTACCTCAACGGCCACAGCTTCATCGAGCAGGAGCTGAACCGCGCGCGGATCGACTTCCGCAAGACCGACAACGCCTTCCTCGCCGTCGCCGACGTCGCTGCACTGCAGGCTGCCGCCGACAAGCTGAGCCCGGCAATCATCCGCAAACGCCTCGACTACTGGACCCTGATCCTGGGGCCTAAGTTCTCCGCCAAGGAGCGCCAGCAGCTCAATCTCTCACGCTTCTATGCGATCGCTCAGATCGAGTATTGCCGCAACTTCATCTTCAAGCGCAACTTTCCCATCCACAAGCTGTTCGAACGCGGCTGCGAATTCGGCCTGTGGCGGCTGACCGCCGACAAGATTGCCGAGATCTTTGGCACGCGCCTGAACCGCACGATGCACGGCAAGCTGGCCACCGTCATCGACCGCATCGAGCACGGCCATCACGTCTTCCGCGCCTACTTCAAACACGCGTTTCTAAAGCAGTACGAAAAGTTCGCCACCTTCCTGCGCAACGAGCTGGTGTCCAACAACCTCGCCGATTTCCATCTCAAGAAGGGATTGGTCAAGATCCACGACCCCCGCGTCATCCGCCTCCTCGAGATCCTCTTGCACGGCGGTAGTCAGGTCGGCGGCTGGACCGCCAAACAGATCCACCACGCCGTCTTAACCACCTTCCAACTCTCGGACCGCACCTACGGGCTCAACCAACTCCGCTACGATCTGCGCAAGCTCAAAGCCCACGGGCTGCTGCAGCGTGACGGATCCTGCTACGCCTATCGTCTCACCCCAAAAGGGGTTCACGTCGCCCTGCTCTTCCTGTTCTTTCACAAACGGCCCTGCGGCCCGCTCGCCAACAGCCGCTTTCACCACTGCCCTGACACCCATCCACAAGCCGGCCAGCAACCTCGAAGCCGCCTACCATCGCGCCGACAAAGCCATTCGACAGATCGTCGATCTCCTCGCCGCCTGACCTTTCCGCGGCAATTGTTGAACTCTTTTTGTCGACGATTCTCCGAGCTAGAATCTAGAGAGCTTGGACTCATTAACGCGCAGACAAGGGCCCTGATGGTACAACTGGATGAAGGCAAGTAGTCGGCTTCAAGGTTGGTCGACTGAGTTGCGGCACGCGGGCAATCGCCGTCAAGCCCTTGGTTGTCGAGTGCACCAGGACCATGGTGTCCTCCACACCATGAGTACACTCTCTAGTTCTGCACACTGTGCTGGAGGTCAAATTACCGGAAACAGTGGTCCCGGGCGGAGCGGTCCCGAGATCGTATGGTCCTCGACGCCTCGGACACCGGGGATATTTTCGGCGGCGACGCGCAGGGCCGTCCGTTCCTCCTCCGATCCGACAACGCCCCAGAAGTGCACGACGCCGTCCGAGACCACAATGTCCGATTCATTACAATTTACCCATCTCTGCTTGCGCAGATCTGCTAGCAAGCGGCTGCGTATTGCGCCGTCTCGGTCATCGTCGGGTGAGTTGGCTCCGCTGCTGACCAATACTCGCAAGAGATCGGCGCGGCTGACGATCCCGACGAGCTTGCCGTCGTGCAGGACCGGGACGCGCTTGACGCGTCTCGTCTCCATCAGATCGGCGATTTCGCCGAGAGTCGCCAATTCGCTGACGCCGACCACGTCGCGCGTCATAACGTCCGCTAACCGTCCGGAGTGTGACTTGATGTATTCGGCGACCAAACGGGAATTTGACGAGAACCACTCGCTCCAGCGTGAGCGCTGGCGCTCGGTGCCGGTTTCGGCCCGGCGCAACAAGTCGCCTTCGGTGACGATCCCGACGAGCTGCCGATCCCCGTCAACGATGGGGATGCCGCTGATGCGATTGTTGATCATGAGCTTTGCTACGTCTTGGACGGTCATTTGGGGCGTGGCCGTCACGACATGGCTGGTCATTACGTCGATCGCCCTCATGAGACTCTCCTTCGTGCGGCCGGCGAGGCTAGTCTCGAAAACCGCACCGTCATTGATGTGGATCAAGGATTGGTTGGTGGCTGGAGACAGGCGACTCGGCTGGAATCAATCCACCCGGAACCCGGGCCTCGTCCGGGCCGCACATCCTCGCTGTTCAGCTCGGCGTTGAACGCAGCGCAAAATGACAGTCCCCGAACCAGACCTGCCCTCATGCGGCGGCGTTGATCTGGCTCAATGCCCGATTTGCCGATGCGCGTTCTAGTGGCGATTAGAGCCACCCTGGAGACGTTCCGATGCGTGCGATGGACTTGATGACGACCGAGGTAATTACAGTAGACGAAAATGCGTCCATTCAATCGGTTGCAAAGCTGTTGGCCGATCACGGCATCAGTGCGCTCCCGGTTGTGGATAAAGAGAATCGGGTGATCGGAATGATCAGCGAAGGTGATCTGTTGCATCGCGCCGAAACCGCTACCGAGCGGCGCCGCTCCTGGTGGCTCGAAATGGTGTCGTCGACCAACCAGCTCGCCGGTGATTACATCAAGTCGCACGGCGGAGTGGTAAAGGACGTTATGACGCGCGACGTCCTGTCGGTCATCGAAGAAACCCCGGTCGCCGATATCGCCGTTCTGCTGGAGACCTACCGGATCAAGCGGGTACCCGTCCTGCGCGACGGCAAGCTAGTCGGCATCGTCAGCACAGCCAACCTCGTGCGGGCGCTCGCGATGACAATCAACGAGGCGGCGGGTGGCACCCAGGCCGATGACCGTTCGATTTCGCGCAAAGCTGCTGGCAGAATTGAAAGCGCGGCGATGGGCCGAGATCTCACCGGCCAATGTCACCGTCAAGGACGGTATCGTCCATCTGCGGTCCTCCTATCTGTCCGAACAGGAAAAGCGGGCGCTGGTTGTCGCCGCCGAAAACGTCCCTGGGGTGCGGCGGTGTCGAAGACCAGATGAGGCCGGTGCCGGCCTACCTGCTGAGCTAAGGAGCTGAGAGATGTCAATGCATCCGATTGCCGACAAGGCCGAGGTCTCTGTTGATTTCCCGGACAAAGCTTACATGGGCAGTTTTAGCCGCCACTCGCAATTCGACGCCTACGCCGATACGGACAGTGTCGCCATCAGGCTGGTGCGACCGGGCGAGGACCGGCGTGAGGCGACGGTCCATCTGCACTACGGCCTTCTGGCGGGGATTCTCGCCGAACTCGCCAGGTCGCTCACCGTGCGCGATCCGCTCGACGAACCGCACCGCATGGAGCTCAGCGAAGCGGCAAAACAGCTCGCCGCCGCACTCGAGCCGCGAGAGAAGGGCTGAGGGTCCCGCCTGTACCGACGAACCGAAGCCGTCGTGGTCGGACTTGATTTACCACTATCGTGCTGAGAAAACGGTTGCACGCATCGATTGAAGACTAGAGTGAGTGGCAAACTGTGCTTGATAAACCTTTGTACTCCTTGCTGGTGCTATTGGTGCTCGCCCTGGTTGCCGCGCACGCCGCTCGGGCCGACGTCCAGAAGGGGGCGCAACTCGCGCGGCAGTGGTGCGCCAATTGCCACGTCATCGACAGCAATCCCGCCGGTGCCGTTCCACAAGGTCCGCCGAGCTTTCCCGCAATATCGCGTAGCGGAATGACGGACGACCAGCTTGGCGCGTTTCTGTCACACCCTCACGGTGCGATGCCGGATCTGGCCCTTACGCGAGCCGAGATCGACGACCTTATCGGCTATATCAAGACGCTTCGGTAGGCGCCAATCATGAACGGCGCTGCAGCCTTATCCGGCTTATGGTGGCGGGGCTTCCGGCGCCTGCCTTCAACTCACCACCATCGCGAGCCCGCGATCGCTCAACGGTTGATCGATGCCGCGGCCGCAGAACCTGACGAACTGCTGAAACAGCTCGGTACGACCTCCGAGGGTCTGACCACGGAAGCGGCAGCGCAAAGACTTTCCGCGCTCGGGCCGAACCTCGTTGCTCACGAGCGCCAGCAGAGCATCGTCGCGGAGCTGATCGGACGCGCCAGGAACCCGCTCAACTTCCTGCTGCTCGCTCTCGCGGCAATCTCTTATGTTCTCGGTGACAAGCGGGCCGCCGCAGTTATCGCTGTGATGGTGCTGCTGAGCGTTTCTCTTGCCTTCATCCAGGAACATCGCTCAAACCAGGCCGCTGCGAGGCTTCGCGCAATGGTGCGAACCACCGCGACCGTGCTGCGGCGCATCGGAGCTGGCCAGCAGGTCCTAGAAGTCCCGATTGAGGAACTCGTTCCCGGGGATGTCGTCAGGTTGTCGGCCGGGGATCTGATCCCGGCCGATCTGCGGGCGCTCGCGGCCAAGGATCTGTTCCTGAACGAGGCGGTACTCACGGGAGAGGCTATGCCGGTCGAAAAATCGACGGCGGCCGTTCACAGCCAGAGGGACGCGCCGACCGACCTGCCCAATGTCTGCTTCATGGGCAGCAACGTGCTGAGCGGCGCCGGCACCGCGGTTGTCGTCTAGACCGGCGCCCGGACCTATTTCGGCGAGCTTGCCGGGATGCTGATACGGCAACGTGCTCCCACGAGCTTTGACAAGGGGGTCACCCGCTTTACCTGGCTGATGATCCGCTTCATGGCGGTCATGGTGCCGAGCGTCTTCGTCATCAACGGCGTGACAAAGGGCGATTGGTTAGAGGCGCTGATGTTCGCACTCGCCGTCGCTGTCGGGCTGACACCAGAAATGCTGCCGATGATTGTGACTGTCAACCTGGCGAAGGGCGCCATTGCGATGTCGCGCAAGCGGGTGATCGTCAAGCGCCTCAATTCGATACAGAACTTCGGGGCCATGGATGTCCTGTGCACCGACAAAACCGGCACTCTGACCCAGGACAAGATCATTCTCATGCATCACTTTGATCTGCATGGGCGGGAATCGAACCGTGTCCTCGAATATGCGTATCTCAACAGTCATTATCAGTCCGGATTGAAGAACCTGCTCGACGTTGCCGTGCTTGATCACGTCGAGATGAAGGAACATGTCCAACTCGAGCATCGCTTCCAAAAAATTGATGAGCTTCCCTTCGACTTTTCGCGGCGGCGCATGTCGGTTGTTCTGGCAACTGAGGAGGGTAAGCATCTCTTGATCTGCAAAGGCGCAGTCGAGGAGGTATTTGCCGCTTGCGCACACTACGCGATGGACGGCGATCTGGCCTCGCTCGACCCGAGCCATATCGTCCAGATGCAGGCGCAGACCGCGAGCCTCAACGCCGATGGGTTTCGGGTGATTGCCGTTGCGTATAAGGACTTCCGCGACCCTCGACCGGCTTATCACACAGGAGACGAAAGCAACTTGGTCCTACTCGGCTATATCGCCTTTCTTGATCCGCCAAAGGAGAGCGCTCGGACTGCAATTGCCGCGCTGGCCCGCTCAGGTGTTCGCGTCAAAATTCTCACCGGCGACAACGATATCATCGCTCGCAAGATCTGCCGCGAGGTTGGGGTTCTGACCGACGATGTCCTTCTCGGTGGTGAGCTAGACAAACTGACTGACCAGGAATTGGCGCAGCGCCTCGAAACCGTCACGGTCTGCGCCAAGGTGTCGCCGGCGCAAAAGTCCCGAATCATCGAAGCCCTGCATCTGGCGGGACATGTCGTCGGTTTTCTCGGCGATGGGATCAACGACGGTCCCGCGCTGAAGAGCGCCGATGTCGGGATCTCGGTCGATACCGCCGTCGACATTGCAAAGGAATCCGCCGACATAATCCTCCTTGAGAAAAGCCTTATGGTGTTGTCAGAAGGGGTGCTCGAAGGCCGCAAGATTTTCGGCAACATTGTAAAATACATAAAAATGGGAGCTAGTTCGAATTTCGGAAACATGTTCAGCGTGCTCGGAGCGAGTATCTTCCTGCCATTTTTGCCAATGGCCCCGATCCAGGACCAACAATCTCCTATATGATTTTTCGCAGACGACGATCCCGACCGATCAGGTTGACGACGACTACATCGCGGCACCTCGGCGCTGGGACATCGGGAACATTACCAAGTTCATGCTGTTTCTCGGCCCGGTCAGCTCGATTTTCGACTACGTCACTTATGGGGCCCTGCTGTTCGTATTCGGCGCCTGGACCAATCCTCCCCTGTTTCAAACTGGGTGGTTCGTCGAGTCGCTGCTGACGCAGACATTGATCATTCATATCATCCGCACCGCAAAGATTCCGTTTCTGCAGAGCCGCGCGAGCAACGCCTTGATCGTAACGACGATCCTGGTGGCCGGAGCTGGCGCGCTCCTTCCCTATTCCCCTCTGGGTTCCACCCTCGGCTTTGTTCCCTTGCCGGGCCCCTACTGGCCGGCAGTCCTCGTGATCATCCTCGGCTATTGCGTACTGGCGCATCTGGTCAAGACGTGGTTCGTGCGGCGCTGGGGAATGTAAGCGATACGTAGTTCTACGTACGTAGTCTCCCTAAGGAACATTCCGAATTTCGCCTGCTCCGGAAAGCCGCAATGCTTTCTTCATCGAAAGCCGATGGAGGGAAATCATGTACAGGCAGTTCGGCAATATCGACTACCGCAACGGTTACGCGGAGGCCGGACACGACGGTCTCACGATCGCACAATCGGGTCAGCTCGATGCGCTCGTGGCGCTGGAGCGGATCGGCACCCGGCTGAGCTTCATACGCAATGCCGAGATTTACGCCGAAGGCGACAGCGCGGATTGCTGGTACAAGGTCGTCTCTGGGACGGTCCGGGTCTGTAAGCTCCTGGCCGATGGCCGCCGTCATATTGGCGAATTCTGCTTCAGCGGCGATTGCTTCGGGATCGAAAGCACCGGCGAACGGCCGTACTCGGCCGAAGCGGTCGATGATGTCATCGTGATGCGGTTCCGGCGCAAGGCGACTGACGGACTGATCGACCAGAACCCCGCCCTGGCGCGCCTGCTGCGCGATACGATGGTACGCGATCTGGCCAGTGCGCATGGACGCACATTGCTGCTCGGCCGCATGACCGCATCCGAGCGGGTCGCAACCTTCCTTGTCGAAATGTTCGAGCGGCGCGACCGGACAAAGGCTCTCGACCTGCCGATGTCGCGCAATGACATTGCGGATTATCTCGGCCTGACGATCGAGACGGTATGCCGAACCTTGTCGGCATTGAAGCGGGGCGGTGTCATCGCCATTCCCAGCCCGCACCGGATCGATCTGCTCGATCGCTACGCCCTTGAAGCCGCAGGCGAGGCCTAACGGGGCAGGTCGGCGGTTGATCCAAGTCAGTGCGTGCTCTGGCAATCCCAGATCTTATTGGAGGTTCTCATGGAGAGCTTAGCATGCCTGACCCTTGGGCGCGCCGCCCACCTGAACAGCTCACCAAGCGCATCTGCATCGTCGATGATGACGAGTGGGTCGGCGACTCGCTGAAGGCTTTGCTCGAAGCCTTCGGGTTTGACGTGCAGTCCTACAGCTCGGGATGCGAATTCCTTGCGGATGATCGGGGCCGCACAGCGGGTTGTTTGGTGATCGACCAGCATATGCCCGGTATGAACGGCCTGGACCTCGTCGATCTTTTGCAGAAAGAAGGCGTTCAGGTGCCGACGATCCTGATCTCGGGCCGGCTCGACACAAAGACAAGGGAGCGTGCCGGCAGCCTGGGGGTCACGAATATCGTCGAGAAACCCTTTGCCGCTGGCCCTCTGGTCGAACTCATCCGGACCGCGGTGCTGGAACGCAATTGATGCCGTTCATCGAGCATCAGTTGCCGAAGAACGTCTTCCGCTACGTTTTCGCAGTGAGTTGGCCGCACCAAATTGCGCTGATCATTCTGACGGTCGTCGCCTTCCTGCTCGAAATCGTTCCGCTGGAGATTCAGCGCCGGGTCGTCAACAGTCTCGTCAAAGAGCGGCCGTTTCAGCTGATTGTCACCCTGGGCGCCGCGTATGCAAGTGCCGTACTGGTTCAGGGCGCGACCAAGCTCGGCCTCAATGTCTACCGGAGCTGGATCGGGGAGAATGCGACACGGGATCTGCGCTGGCGAATCCTTGCCTACCTAAGGGTCGCCCGGGTGGTCGCACCGGGGTCGGAGGCGCGAGGCGTGGGGGCTGCGATGATCGTCGCGGAAGTCGAACCGATCGGCGGATTTGTCGGCACCAGCATCTCCGAGCCGCTGCTCCAGGCCGGGATATTGCTATCCGTACTCGCCTACATCGTTCACCTCGACAAATGGATGGCGGCCGCGGCATTCGCACTATTCGTGCCGCAGCTGGTGTTCGTACCGTTGATACAGAGTGCGATAAACCGCCGCGCCGGGGCGCGCGTTTGGGTCTTGAGGCAACTCGGTGTCAGCACGGTCGAAGCGCGCGCGGGGTCAGCCGAGCGAGATAGGTCGGACGGAAAACGGATCGACCGCGTCCTGCAGCTCAACATGGGAATCTTCAAGCTCAAGTTTTCGATGAACTTCCTGATGAATTTTTGCAGCCAGGTCCAAGTGGTGGCGGCGCTGTTGATCGGCGGCTGGATGGTGCATACCGACCAGCTCGAGGTGGGCGGCGTTGTTGCCTTTATCTCCGCGGTCGGACGTCTAAACGATCCGTGGGGTGACCTGGTCAACTATTTAGAGATTTGAATGTCACGCAGGTGAAGTTCGGCCTGGTCGCCGAGAGGGTGAGCCAGCTAGGCAAGCGCCGGTCTGACTTTCCGATCGACCAGAAAACCGCATTTCCCGTGAAAGCGTGAAAAACCGTAGGGGCCAATGTCCGTTCGCAATCTCGACAAGCTGTTCGCACCTCGATCGGTCGCGTTGATCGGCGCAACGCCGCGTCCGGGCTCCGTCGGCGCGGTAGTTGCGCGGAACCTTCGCCGCGCTGGGTTTGCCGGCGAGCTGATGCTGGTCAACCCCCATTACGACACCATAGATGGACTGACCGTTCATCCGAATGTCGCCAGCCTGCCCCGCGCCCCGGATCTCGGGGTCATCGTCACGCCGGCCGAGACAGTTCCGTGTCTGATCCATGAACTGGCGGCGCGGGGCACGCGCGCGGCTGTAATCATTACTGCCGGTTTCGGCGAACTCGGTCAGCGGGGTCAGACGCTGCAGCAGGCCACACTCGACGCGGCAAAGCCTCATCTCCTGCGCATTGTCGGGCCTAACTGCGTCGGCATCATGCTGCCGCGGCTTGGGCTCGACGCCACGTTCTCTCATTTAGCCCCACCCGCGGGAGATATCGCCTTCCTCAGCCAATCGGGCGCGATGATCACAGCGATGCTCGATTGGGCGGTACCGCACGGCATCGGCTTTTCGCATGTCGTCTCGCTGGGGGATATGGCCGATGTCGATTTCGGTGACATGCTCGACTATCTCGCCGCAGATCCGCACACCCGCGCCATCCTGCTTTATGCCGAAGGGATCACTCATGGCCGCAAATTCATGTCGGCGGCGCGAGCGGCGTCACGCATCAAGCCCGTCCTGGTGTTGAAAGCAGGCCGTTCGCAAGCGGGTGCGCGTGCCGCCACGTCGCATACCGGCGTTCTTGCGGGTGCCGATGCCGTCTATGACGCCGTGTTTCGCCGAGCCGGAATGCTTCGGGTTAGAACGATGGCCGAGCTATTCGATGCGGCGGAAACTTTGGCGTTGACACACGAGCAGGTCGGTGAGCGGCTCGCAATCTTGACCAATGGTGGCGGAGCAGGCGTCCTCGCCACAGACGCCCTGGTAGCGGCGCGAGGCCAGCTGGCAGCATTGTCGCAAACGACCGTCGCTGACTTGAACCGCCAATTACCCGCAACCTGGAGCCACGGCAATCCGGTCGACATCATCGGCGACGCGTCGGGGAAGCGCTACGGCGATGCCCTAACAACCTTGATCGGTGACTCAGAGATCGATGCGATTTTAGTGCTGAACTGTCCCACGGCGCTGGCGCAGCCTGAGGACACCGCCCGTGCAGTGATCGATACGGTAGCCGGGGCAGAACCTGCGGCTCTCCGCGGTCGCAACGTGATCACTGCATGGCTCGGCGAGTATTCGGCTAGGACGGCGCGGCAACTCTTTGCCGACGCTCGCATCGCTACCTACGAAACCCCGGACAGCGCAGTGACCGGTTTCCTGCATCGGGTACACCATCGGCGCAATCAAGAGCTGCTGATGGAAACACCGCCAGCGCGGTTGGACATGTTCGGGCCCGATCGCGTTACGGTGCGGCGCCTCATCGCAGCCGCCCTTGCAGCCGGGAAATCCTGGCTCGACCCGGAAGAGACCAGCGCCATACTTGCAGCCTATGGTCTTCCGATCGTGGCCAATCACTTTGCCGCAGATCCCGACCAGGCGGCCTCCCTCGCCGCCAAAGTAGGGTTCCCGATTGCCCTCAAGATCCGCTCACCGGACATCACGCATAAGAGCGATGTCGGGGGGGTTGCGCTCAATCTGGGCAATACCGACCGGGTCAGGCGAGAAGCGGAGGGGATGCTCAGGCGGGTCAAGGCGGCACATCCCGAGGCTCGCCTCGATGGGTTTCTCGTTCAGCCGATGGTCCGGCGCCCGAGCGCCGTAGAGCTTCTCGTCGGGCTCGTCGAAGACGCTGTGTTCGGGCCGCTGGTGGCGTTCGGCCAGGGAGGCACTGCGGTCGAGATCATGAGTGATACCTC
>Ga0318520_10000504_pt1 | contig 11807 bp, 10 predicted proteins | sample GRESIP178b2f16_FD_203512 | JGI IMG/M metagenome (GOLD analysis project Ga0318520, IMG submission 203512) | Tropical soil microbial communities from Luquillo Experimental Forest, Puerto Rico - GRE.SIPMG.178b2f16 | ecosystem: Environmental > Terrestrial > Soil > Tropical forest > Bulk soil...
GTTACCGAGGACGGATAGCTCACGCAACCGCACAAGCCGGCCGATGCTCTCTGGCAGTTGCGTGAGTCGATTGTTGTTTGCGTAAAGAAACCACAAGTGCGCAAGCCGACAGACGCTTTCCGGCAATACCTCCAAATCGAGGTCTGACAGATTCACCACGGTTTTCCCCGTGCACTTCGCCTCGGCGATTCGGCGCTCAGCTTCGGCCAATCCATTTTTATTGGATGATGGCATCGATACAAGAACTCGATAGTGCTTTTGCTTATTGTTGGAACTGTCGATAACTGATGGAGGAAATCCAGAGCTTGGTCGACATCTCACATATCGTTCCTCCCATGAAAATGGGGAAGCCGCCGCCTGCGGCTATCGCCGTTATCAGCGGCTACACGTTCCGTTCTGCCCGTGGGATCAGGTTCGACCAGTACTCACGCATTTGGCATGAAAGATAGGGGGCGATGCTTTCGTAATCATGCTGATCGTTGGAATGCTCGGTATCGATAAAGGCGAACCAACCCTGCCTGGTCAGTGGAATATTGTTCGGTCGGTAGCTAGTGCCTCCGGCACGATTGATAATGGCGCGAAGTTCGTCCAGATGACTTTCCGTGACGGAATGAAGCCAGGCGTGCTCACTTTCGTCTTGCGAAAGCAAATCTTGAAACTCGGCAACCAGAATCGTGGGTTGGTCGTCGGGACCGCACGAGGGATGATGTGGCACACGGAACAGCCACTTACGCGGCACTTTAAAATGTTGAATCCGATGGTCCTGTATAACCTGGCGAATCCGTTCGGCCCGATTGCATCGAGCAACAAAGCCTTTCCAACCGCGTGATTTTTCTCGCTCCCGCTCCCGCTCGTCGACGAAGAATACCTTGAAGACGTATCCGGCAAGCATCGGATGGGTTGCAACGCGCATGAGGCTGCGTCGTTGCTTTCTCCGGATCTCGAAGCCCGCCGCGAGGAAGGCCGCTTCGTTGTCGATTAAGCTAGAGCGGCAAAACAACCTCTCGAGCAGCCTTCCAGCCGGATGATCACAGGGCAGGACGTGGGAAGTCATCGTTTTCACATCTGCAAGGCCAGGGCAATATCTCTTCGATGTCGATTGTACCAGCGCAAAGCCTTGAATGAGCGTTCCAATTCGGAAATCGGTAGAGCAGTAGTTCGTCCGGTGATGAGTTCAAATATCTTCCACCGGAAAAGGTCTGCCGATTCCGCAATCGCAATCGCCGGAATCAGATCGGTCTCCTCGCGCGTCAACGGCTTTATTTCATGATAGACTTCAAGAAACCATCGCGCCGCATGCAAATCCAGCTTGAACCGATCTTTCGTACATTCATAGCGCAGCGCTATGGTGATATCGCGTATGGCCGTGTCCGAACAGCAGTGGCCGAAGTCGATGACTCCCCGAAGGCGCTCCCCTGAAAAGATCAGGTTCTCCTTGCAAAGGTCACCATGGATGGGAAGGCGTGGCAGCGCGCTGTATCGCGTGCAGCGAAATTTCTCCAGAATACCGATGCATTCCTGCACATGCGCCCGGAAGAACCGATGTGGCTCGTCCTGATCGTGAGCGACTTTGAGCTGCAGACGCCGGAGGGTATGCAAAAGCCACGGGTGTTCGAGGGCGACGGGGTTCGCGTTCCTCCATCGTAAAGTGAAACGCGGGGCAGCCTTGTGCGCGGTCGCGAGGGCATGCGCCATTTGCGGGATGATGGCGTTCCGCCGCGGTTGTGAGTTGGAGCCCTCGATATAGGGGTACAGCCAAACGTACCTGCCGTTCTTCGCCACGACCGAGCGGCCGGTGCGGGTGCGGAGGGGCTTCGGCAGGCGATAGGGAAAGCCTTTGCGGCCAAGCGCTCTGATGAAGGAATGCTCGAAGCGGATATCGTCAAGGGTGCGGCTCTTCGAGACCCTGCGCACGACGACCGTGCGCGTGGCGGTGCGGACAATCCAGTTTTCGTTAACCGCACCGCGTTCGGCTCTATGCACACTGCTCACGCCGCCCAGGCCGTACTCGTTAACGAGTTCCTGGAGGTCGAACTCCGGTCGCGCGTCGTAACTCATACTGCCGATACTGCCGACGTCTCTGGCGCCATAGGAGCATAACAGGTATGTTAAGTCATGGCCACAGAGGAAACAGCACCCAGCTACATGGTGCCGCGGCCGCACGTTCGCGCCGCAGCAAAGCAGTCGCAGGTGCGAACCGGGGCTGCTTCGGCCGCCGCGGCCCATCTGAGTCCTGTTAGTGATGTGGGGGGCTTGCCCGGGACGATTCTCGTCCCAACGATATGCCAGTACATCCACGACTTGATTGACGGCAAAAACTTTTTCGACCCTTATGGCGCTGATGCGATGTGGATGCGCGCCCTTTTCGCGATTGGAGCCATTCAAATCTACTTTCGCGGAGAGAAACCGAGCGAGGCGGTTTCCTTAATTAACGATTTGCGCGGCGTGCTGCGCGATCTCGACGAATTTGCCCTTGACGACGCGCGAATTCGTTCTTTCTTTGAGGAAAGCATTCGCTACCTTGAAACGGATACAGCCGCCGACACACTCGACAGGACCGCGGGAGAAGACGAAGAATTGTCGGCCTCGGTGCAGCGCATTCCGACGATGGTCAGCAAAGAGACGCTCCGGTATTACAAGTGGCTGGCAAGGATCCTGCAGGAGCCGGGGGACATCGTGGAGTTGGGAAGCTGGATGGGGTCTTCCACCGCGTGCCTGGCAGAAGGGCTATCGCAGAACCCACGTCGCGAGCACACAAGGATTCACGCCTATGACTCCTTCATCTGGCGCGACTGGATGAGGACGTACACCGAGGCCCCTGAGCTCCTGGCTGCAAACATTCGCGCGGGGGACTCGTTTCTGCACTATTTCCGCGGTTATACGGCGCCTTTTCGGCACCTGATCGACGTGCATCAGTCGGTATTGAAGACCGTGGCGGAACAAACTGCCCTTCCGGCGCTCGAATGGAGCGGAGGGCCGATTGCGATTCTGGTGATGGATTTCGCCCACGACCGGGCTTCCAACGAGGCGATGTGGCGCGCGTTCAGCCCGAGTTTCCAAAGCGATCGCACGATCGTGGTTTTCAATCAATTTGGAAACGTCCCGGCCGGGGAGGTTCGCGAATTTTGCCGGGACAAGGCGTTGGAGCTCATTCCGCTGCACAAACCCCATAGTTCGGCGAAAGGATTTCGTTATCGGAAGGCCGTCGTGTAACCCTCGAGCGTCTTGCCAGCAGGTTGCGTACCCATGAGTGCCGTGGAAAAGCCGCTCGATATCGTCATCAAGACGCGCGTGTACGATGCGGTTCCCTTCGCGCAGTTGCAAAGGGACCTGGCAGCGCACAGCCGCCTGCACGGCCGTGTCTATGTGATCGTCCCGCGCAACGAGTGCGATCAGTTTGCCGGACTGATCGGGGAGAACTATATCGTCCTAACGGCGGAGGAGGTTGCGTCCGCCGCAGGCTATGCCGGTGAGTTTCCCGACTCGTGGTTCACCCAGCAGATCATCAAGATCATCGCCGCAAACATCGTTGACCATGAATACTACCTCATCCTAGACTCAAATACGCTCATCGGATTTGATTTCGACGAGCGGTACTTTCTTTCCAGTGGCGAGTACGTCTATGCCGTGAATGAATTTCGCGACGTAGCCTGGGAACTGCAATCGCGCAACTTCCTCGGACTGCACACGCCGACCCGCCTTGCCGGATTCCGCGCCGCCAATCAGATCTTCTCGAAGCAAAATGCCAAGGCGCTGATGCGCTATGTGGAGCGATTGTACAACGACAATATCGTGCGGGTCCTGCTGAGACACACGGATGACTTGAGTACCATCTACTGGACGGAGTTTGCGCTCTACGGCGTGTTCGTGCAGTCTCTGCAGAATGGCTGGGGCCATTGTTTTGAACAGCGTTCCGATTTGATCCACTACAGCGCGCGGCAAAACTTTTCCGATCTTCTCCAACAGATCGAGGCAGAAGCTCCGCTGATGGTCAAATTCCGTAAGATGCGTTGGAGACAATATGATCTTGGCCCCGAAGGGTACGCCAGGCGCGTCGCCGCAATAAAACGGGCTTATCAACAGGGCTTTGCGGCGACAGGGGCACGGTGAGCCGCATGCGCAGGTGGTGTCCGTGCTGACCCTCGGCCCCTTCATCCCGGCGAGAAAGCTGAACGCGGGAAAACTTACTCCATGGCAGCACCACCGCGGAGGTTGGAAGTTCGTCTGCCGGCTTATTGCCGAGCACCTGCACTGCGAGGATGGCGTGCGTTTCATCGGCTCGGTGGAAGACCGGGTGGCCGAGCGCACAATTATTGCAGAGCCTTGGGTCGGCTTCATTCACCAGGTGCCGAGACACGATTTGAAGTGGTTTCCGGACCTGGAGCGAATGCTCAAGGACGAGTACTGGAAGGCAAGCGCGCAGAATTGCTTCGGCCTTTTTGTGCTCTCGACTTACGTCAAGGAGTACCTCCAAAGCGCCGGCTGTGAAATTCCCATCGCCCGCATTTTGTACCCGGCGGAACCGACCGACCGGTTGTTCTCGTTGGACCGCTTTTTCGCGCGTTCTCCCCGGCGGATTGTCAGCGGCGGCGAGTTTCTTCGCAATTTCCAGCCTTTCTTCGACCTGACGGCAACTGGATTCGCAAAGCAACTTCTGGTGCACGAAGACTTCAAGTGGCAATCGATCCTATCGAACGATTCGGTCGAGCTGCTCGGCCGAGTGTCCGACGACGAGTACGACGCGTTGCTGGAGAATAGCGTTGTCTTTCTCAATCTTCGCGACGCTCCCGCGAATACGACGGTGGTGGAATGCATCGCCAGGAACACGCCCATTCTCATCAACCGCCTGCCCGGCGTCGTCGAGTATCTCGGCGAGGCTTATCCCTTCTACTACTCCTCGCTGGAAGAGGCGGAGGCCAAGCTTCAGCAGCCTGCCCTGATACGGGAGGCCTCTCAGTATCTGAGCGCTTCGCCCGTGAAAGCGGCCTTGACGGGAGAATCATTCATCGCGGCGCTGCAAAATTCGGCCATTTATCGCAGCCTGCCCACGCCAGCGAGCCAACCGGCGATCCTGAAGCGTTACGACGTCTCGGTGGTGATGTGCTCGTATAAACGCCTCTACAACATGGATTCATTGCTGGACGCATTTGTCCAGCAGACGTATTCCGGGAGCTTCGAGGTCATACTCTGGAACAACAATTACGAAGCCCGCAAGGAGATAGAGCGTCTTTATGACAAGTACAAGACACAGCTTGACTTGAAAGTAATCCACTCGACGGAGAATTTTTATTGCGTCATCAGGCTGGCCACCGCCAGCCTCATTCGCAGCGACTTCATCCTAATATGCGACGACGACGTAAAGCCGCTGCCGGGCTATATCTCGCTGTTCATGGAGAAGGCGAAGGAGTACCCAGATTCGGTGCTTTGTTGCCGCGGGCATGTGTTTAAGCCGCATGTCTTGAACGAGGAGGAACCGCAGCGTTTTTGGACCGACTACGAACATATCGCCTTTTTCGATGAATCGAAGGCCGATCGCCAGGTGCACTTCCTCCATGCTGACAACTGCCTTGTTCCGAAGCGCTTGATGCAGAAGGCGATCGACTATCCGATGGAGCGGTATGAATTTTGGCTGATCGACGATTATTGGCTGTCGTTTGTGTTCTCGCACGTTCTCAAGGTCCCGATCTGGAAAATCAAGGCGACCGACGTCCTCTCCTTTACCGAGTGCGCCGACGATCCGCGGATCGCGCTTTATCACAATCCCAAGGTGACAGAACAACGGATCAATTTCTACATCCATCACATGCGACTGGGCTGGCCGTTCGGTGCTCAGTCGCCCGGAATTGCAGTTCATGAACAAGTGGACGGCCGGTGCTCGGCGGTCAAGAAGAGCGCATGTTGGGACGTCGGCTTTGGCGGGATCAACATGTTCTCGGAAGCGGACGAGGCGGACTTCGAGAGCGCGCGCGAGGCAGGCATCACGGTGGTGCGTTTCGGCGCAGTAGGGGACGCCCAGGATTTTCGTTATCTCGTGGACGGGGACGGCGAGCACAGCGTTATCTGCGAGCACACGATCAATCGGCTGGCGGCGGGAATTCACCGCGCGGCCGATCACGGAATCAAGGTCATTATTGCGCTCGGACACGTGCCGGGAAGAATCTTCGTGCAGGACGAAGAACAATATGACTTTCGGCTCTGGTGCTCGCCGGAGTATGGGGACAGATTCGCCGCACTGTGGGGCACGCTGGCGCGGAATTTGCGGCATTTCGAGAACGTGGTTGGTTACGATCTGCTGAACGAGCCGTTCACCCCGGACGACATTGCCCAGGGGTATTTCGACGAAATGCCGTCGACCTACGTTGGGACCCTCAACGAACTTTACCGGAAAGCCATTACGGCAATTCGCGAACGGGATTCCGAGACCCCGATCATCCTCGAATCGACCTATTGGGCGAGTCCGCGCACATTGCAGTTCCTGCAGACCTATGACGACGAGAGAATTGTCTATTCGTTTCACATGTATGCGCCCCCCGCCTATACGCTGCGCGGATTGAACCGAGGCCGCTTCGCGTATCCTGGCCCAGTCAGGAATTGGCCCGATTCGACAGAAGGCGGGTCAATCTATTGGCACAAAGACACGATCCGCGCTTTGCTGGGGGAAGTGAAGAAGTGGCAGATTGAGCACAAAATCGCGGACCGCAATATCTTCGTCGGCGAATGTGGCGTCAGCCGCGACGCGGCCGGCGCCGAGCGCTATCTCTTCGACGTGCTCGACGTCTTGGCCGAATTCCACTGGAGTTGGGTGGCGTTTGCCTTTCGCGATACCGAATGGGACGCCATGAACTACGAACTCGGCGCCGATCTGCACAACATGCTTCCGGGAAAAACGAGCGAGTTTTTCGCGCGTCTGAAGTCCCATTTCAAATAAGGGCAACGATTCGGCGATAGCGATGAGCGATGGGAGGTCAGATCCCGCGAGCGAATTGATGCTCCTGCGCGAGGTGGTGAGGCGGCCTCTCGATTACGGCCTGGATCATCGCCACGCCTGTTTGACGAGCGTCCTTGAGTTCTCCACTCGCAACCCCCGTTGCGTTCGCGATAGCGAAGCGAGCGCGCGGCGGAAGATCGAGCGGTGCCTGGAAGGTTCGCGCTCCCGGCCGTCGGACCCGCGGCCGATCGAGCGCCGGATTCGGCGCCAACTGCTCAAGGTCAAGCAAGACCTGGCGTGGACGGAACTAGACCATCTGCTGGGCATCGACAGTCGATACTGGAACGACGACCGCTACGCCCGACTGGCGAAAAGCCTGTGTGTGCTGGCGGTCCTGTGGCGCTACCGGCGCCAGCAATTTCCGCAAGCGCCGGCATATGCGTCAAGTGCGGCAGCCGTCCGCCTCGCGAAGCTGTGGCAATTGCAGCAGCGCGGGTGGAAAGCGCTGCAAGACCATTTGAACCGAAGCGGGCTGGATTGGCGCGCGGGCATGACCGCGCACCTGGAGGAAACGAACCACTCATTCCGCGGCGCGCTGGAAGGGACCGACAAGACGGTGTGTCGGGACCAGGATGGAAACACCTGGTTGATCAAATACGAGCCGGAAGGCCTGATGAACCCCGTGCTGGCGTCGATATTCACGCGGTTGAGCGGGTGTCCGGGCGCGGAAGTATGCCCATCATTTCTCGATTACGACCGGCGCGCCAAGCGACCTTGTTCCGTTCAGCCCCATATCAGCGCGCGGCCACTGCCGCGGATTACCCACACTTCGCACAGGCTGAGCCGATTGATCGACGGCGACCGGCGGCGGGCGTCGCAAATACTCTGCCAAGCGGTAGCGCAGTGGATTCTAGAAAACATCGACGGGCATCAGATCATCATGGATGAATTCGGCAACTGCGTCTGGGTCGATCAGGACCGGTCGTTTTTCATCGATGATCGTCGTGTGACCACCGACTGGCGGGCTGCATGGGAGGCGAGGAGCAAGGCCCCCGTCTCAGGCGTTTCCGCCGAGCTAATCAAAGCGGCGGCGCGAATCCCCGGAGTGCTGCAGGATTTGGCGGCCTTTGTCGCTCGGGTGGAAGCGATCCCGGCGGCCGCTTTTGAAGGGCTGGTCCGCAATGCTTCATTCAGGGAAGATCAGCTTTGCAGCCTGTTCTATTTGGATGCGATGGGATCTCGTGCCCTCGGTCCGATCCAGGGGCTCGAGCGTTGGATTGCGCACCTCCTCGCCCGCAAGGCGACGGTCCGCCGCGCGCTTGCGCGGCGTTTGCAGGAAGTTCTCGGCAGCGTCGAGCAATTGTTCGACAATCGTTGACTGGGGATCGCGGTAGGGACACGAGTTACCCCGCGCCCCTCGCTCAGATCCGTACGTGCCCAATTTAGGCATACGGCTGATATGGGACTTTCTTTGTCAAGGGTGCATCACGCCATTTTTGCCGTGCTTTGTTGCTTCATTCTTTGTTCGACCCGCGCCGCGAGCATTGTTCCGTCCCGACCTCGTCGCCGTCGTGCACCAGTAGCTGCAAGCCTTTCCAGCCACACGTCCTCCCGATCCTGAAAGATCGTCGGCAGGCCCGCGGCGAGCGCGATCAGCTCCTTCACCTTGCTATAGGGTGCGCAAAGGTCTCCGCTTTCATTTCACGATGCCGCGATGAACCGTGTCTGCTTGCAGGAGGGAAGCCGCGAGTTCATCACGTCGTGTTCGCGGCACGCGCACAGGATCCCGGCAGGTTCTATCGTATCGGTGTGCTGGAGATGTCCCCGGCGGCGTCGAACGCTGTCAATTTCGACTTGCCTATCGGCCTTAGTCACAGATCGCGTGGTGGAAACGTGATATCATCCCTCCATTGCATTAATGACCTTCAACCGGAGGGTCACATGGCAAGCTGCATCGGACGACGAAAATTCTTAGCCACGCTCGGCGGCGCGGCGGCCTGGCCGCTCGCGGCACACGCGCAGGGCAGACACCAACGTCTCCGCGCAGCGGCGCGTGAGCAGAATCGAGGCCGACCTGGTGCGCAGCATCACGCGCATCAACCCAAAAGATGCCACCGAATACGTGTCCGCACTGCTCCGCCGTTGCGGCCACAGCGTGCTCGACTGAGGAATATTAATGAGCGGTCAACGTGTGGGCCAAACCGAAGCTGAGGAGCGGGCGTCGACGCTTGTCGACGCTCTAAACCGGAATGCTTTCAACCGAGCTGCAGCAGGCTCGGCTCTAATTGGGATCGGGCGGGGTGCACTACGTCGAGCCGATCGAGGGCGCGCGGTAGGCCAGAGAGGAAGGGTTGATAGCCTATTAAGGCTTGGTCAGTTCCCCCTCTAACATGCGCCGTGCGCTAAGTTGAACTTTGAAGGTCCACGACCTTGAGTTCTGCGGGGCGGATGACCTTCTCACCAAGGTCAGCAATCAATTGCTCCTGACTGGCGTAGCGGTGGACGTTCAGGAACGACCGAAAGTTCCGGTAGAAGTCGAACATGCCGGGCTCCTCCTGCATCGCGAGGATAATTGGTTGCACCGGCACCGAGGGAAGGTCTGGCACAATTGCTCGCAACTCCTGCAGCACGCTTTTGGCATCAGAGATATCGGCAACGACGAACCGTGCCATGCGAGCGAGCAGCGTGATCGTCTCGTCCGTGTTGCGGCTCCTGGGTTTCTCGAAGTCGAAAAGAATTGGGAGGTATTTACGCTGCCGCAATTCCTCCCGCAGAGCCTCTAGGACGGGTTTCCGCTCCTGTGTGAAGCGGCCGAGGATCAGCACCACCTTGGAAGTAATGGTGTCGATCTCGTCACGAACCTTCTCGTTATTCAGCATGAGGTAGATGAACTGCGCGATCTCAATGTTATCGACCGTGATCGCGGGCTCATCGTCACGCGTGATGACCAAGTTCTGCTGCTTGGCATTCTCCAGTTTAAGACGCCACGCGGATATGCCGTAAACGTAAGAGCCGGTGAGGTCAGCGCCCGTAAGGTCCGTGTCCACCAGGGCGGCAGCCTCGAGGCTCGCCCCGCGGAGGTCCGCCTCCGTGAGGCTCACGTCCAAGATGTGCGCCCTGCCGAGGAGAGCATCTCTGAGGTTCGCGCGGGTAAGGTCCGCTTTGCGGAGGTCCGCCCGCCTGATGTTCGCCTCGCTGAGGTTCGCCCGCCTGAGGTTCACCCGCCTGAGGTTCGTCCCGATGAGGTTTGCCCTGCTCAGGTCCGCCCCTCTGAGGTTCGCCTCGCGGAGCCTCGCCTGCCACAGTTTCGCCCGCCTGAGGTTCGCCCCGCGGAGGTTCGCGTTGCTCAGCTCCGCCTCGCTGATGTCCGCCTCGCTGAGGTTCACCCGCCTGAGATTCGCCCGCCTGAGGTTCGCCCCGCGGAGGTCCGCCTCGCGCAGGTCTGGATCGATGTTGGGGTTCTTGTCACGCCACGCGTTCCAGGCGGCCGCTCCCTGCTTGAGCAATGCGACGTGCTCGTCGTTCGCCATCGGAGCATCCCGGTGCCGATGCCGATCTTCAGCGGGATGCGGGTTGTACTTCCTTGGCAAGTTGAACACGGCGGCAATGAGATTTCGGTCTTTGCTATGAGTAAGCCTTGCCCTCGCATCCGATGTCGTCATCCATTCAACCGCGTCAATTTCCCCGCCGTCGACCGGCTTTGGCGCGGAAGATGCCGAAACCTTCATTATGTAGTAAGATACCTCCTTCGGTCGCCTACCCGCGCGGTAGCGCGTCTTGCCCGCATACTTCACAATCTCCACGTCGTAGCCCGTCTCTTCCTTCACCTCCCTCAGGGCCGTCGTGCGCAAATCCTCTTTATCTTTTTTCTTTCCCTTCGGTAGGCCGACGTCGCCGCCGTAGCGACGCCGCCGAACGAGAATAATCTTTCCAGCATTCGCGCCTTCACCTCGGACAATCCCGCCAGCGGCAAGAATGGGATCGACGCCTCGCTGCTTTTTCAATTTGCGTTTCCCATTGGGTCCTGACAACGCGGCAAGCTCATGCTGATCCTGGCTCGGATTATGATGACTTTTCAAGCAGTTCAACGGAAATGCTTTGGGGTTTTCTCAACTTCGGCCGCCGTGAATCCAGCGCCGCCTGTCATCCGCTCGATAGCTTCCTCAACCGGGATTCCCCGGATGACTCCCGAACCGGCGTGAATATTCACGCCTTTCCGGCCTTGTAGCAAGACTGACGCGAGGTATGGATGCTATCAGCAGCTCGGGCAGCCCGAACGATGCTCGAGGGGCTGATCTAGCTATTTTCACTGGCATCTGGACGCATTCCTCCTGTCGATTGCGCTTGAACGCGTGACAATCAAACGCTTCATGCTGGCGCGGGCGGTGGCTGCGGCCGTAGCTCCGTGATGAGCCGCAGAATCTCCTGGAACATCTGTCGGGGGATGGCGACCTCGGCCATCTGGAAGGCGACATAGCGGCCGTGGCTCACCACCTTCGCGCCGATCTTGATCAGCTTCTCCGTCAAGCTTGTCAGCGACCAGTCCTTGATCGGCTCGGGCGTCGCCAGTGTGCGCAGGAAATTGCCGAGGCTGTAGGCGAGCGCATGAAGCTGGAGCCTAACGGCATTGGCGGCGAACGTTCGGCACGACAGCCGCGTCCACTTGATCGCCCCTTTGCCTTCCTTGATCCATTGCTCGCACGTCCCGCGCTTGTTGTAGAAGGCCACGACGCGCTCAGCCGGGCGGCTCATGTTCGTCACGATGAAGCCGACGCGGGGATAAAGTTCTCCGGGATGCCATTCAACCTTGGCGATGACCCTCCGCGGCTTGGTCCAGCTTCCGGCCTGATAGCTGAAGCTCGCATGGGATCGGCGCACA
>Ga0318520_10000510_pt1 | contig 11765 bp, 15 predicted proteins | sample GRESIP178b2f16_FD_203512 | JGI IMG/M metagenome (GOLD analysis project Ga0318520, IMG submission 203512) | Tropical soil microbial communities from Luquillo Experimental Forest, Puerto Rico - GRE.SIPMG.178b2f16 | ecosystem: Environmental > Terrestrial > Soil > Tropical forest > Bulk soil...
CCCGCCGCGCTGCGCGACCGGTGGCTCGACCACCGCGCAGTAGGTCACCAGGTCCAGGCCGAGGCCGCCGGCCTCGGCCGGCGCCGGCGCCCCGTACAGACCGAGCGCGGCGAGCGCGTCGAGGTGGGCGACCGGGAGCACGTCCAGCCCGTCGACCCGCATCGCGTCGGGGAACAGCAGGTCATCGGCGAGCCCGCGAGCCGCCGGCACGACGTCCCGCGCGGTGGTGGTCATACGGTGGTCATGGGGGTCCAGGCCGCCGCGAGCGGGTTGCGCAGCGGCGCCGGACGGTGCTCCGGCCCCGGTTCAGCACGGACCGCTCGATGCCGCTCTCGACCGCGACCCGCGAGCAGGCCGAGCCGATGACCCCGCTGCCCCGATGAACAGCACCCTGAGCTTCGCCATACCCTAACGCTAGACGGGGATCAGCGGGGCGAGGGGTGCCGGGGCTGGTAGACGGGAAACTCGGTGCCGTCGGGCAGGTGGATCGCGGCCACCAGGCCCCAGCGCTGATCGGAGACCTCCTGGGCGACCTCGACCCCCTTGGCGTTCAGTTCGGCGAGCGTGGCGTCGATATCGTCGCACATCAGGTACAGCTGGTGGCGGGCTTCGCCGTCGGCGGGATGAACCGCCAGCTCAGCGGGCGGCAGGGCGAAGATGAGCCAGCCTCCGCCGACGTCGACCGAGGACAGGCCGAGCACGTCGGCGAAGAAGTCGCGGACCTTCTCCGCCTCGGGCGAGAACACGATGGCGTGCATCCCGTTGATCATGGCTCGATCCTAGCCATCGCGGCCTCACCGGCCCGGGTCCGCGGGAGCGCCTGACGCAGCGGCGATGGCTGGCCGGGTGCTTGGATAGGTGCATGACGACCGAGCAGGAGGCACCGCGCGTGGTCAGCGCCAGCCGTGAGATCGCGGCCGGGCCGGGGCGGATCTTCGAGTTGATCGCGGATCCGGCTCAGCAGCCGCGCTGGGACGGCAACGACAACCTGGCCGGGGCATCCGATGGGCAGCGGGTCCGCCGGCCGGGTGATGTGTTCACGATGACGCTGACCCGTGGCGATGTCCGGGAGAACCACGTGGTCGAGTTCGACGAGGGCCGGCGGATTGCCTGGATGCCCTCCGAGGTGGGCCGGGAGCCGCCCGGGCACCTGTGGCGATGGGAGCTCAAGCCGGCCGGCGCGTCATGCACGCGGGTCACCTGCACCTACGACTGGACCCAGCTGACCGACGAAACGCGCTTGCCGCGAGCCCGGGCCACCACGGCGGACAGGCTCCGGGCCTCCCTCGACCTGCTCGCGGCCCTGGCTGAAGGATCGTGACCTGTCGCATCCCGGAACTTCCCCGTTCTCCCGCCTGGCGCGCGCACCATGGGACGCTCCCCCACCACGGGCCGCTCCCGCACCACCGGAGCTCACGGCACGGCGTCACGACACCGAGGGAGCCCAGCGGCAACGGTCCACGCCCGCGCCATATGCGCGAAAACGGACATTAGTCCCTGTGGCACCCCCCGCACCAGGCCGTAAGGCGTGGATGCCACATCCACGTCGTATGAACAACATGGCTGGGACATCCACGCCTTATGCAGCCGGGGCGGCCGAGCTGCCTGGTCAGGTAGGGAGCGATCTGATGAACGGTACCGGCTTGGTCCGTGAGCCCAGCAGCAGGCTGGCCGAAGGCATCGTCACCCACATCAGCCGGGTACCGCTCGACGTGGCCCTGGCCCGGGCCCAGCACGCGGCCTATGCCGACGCCCTGGCGGACAGCGGCTGGATGGTCAGGCAGGCACCCGCCGCTGACGACTGCCCGGACTCGGTCTTCATCGAGGACACCGTGGTGATCTGCGAGGACCTGGCGGTGCTGACCCGCCCGGGCGCGCCTGCTCGCCGGGCCGAGGTCGCCGGTGTCGCGCAGACCGTCCGGTCGCTGGGCCTGCGCACGGCCTGCATCGAAGAGCCCGGTGTCCTGGACGGGGGCGACGTGCTGCAGGCCGGCCACACGGTGTATGCCGGACGGGGCGGGCGGACCAACGGCGAGGGGATCCGCCAGCTGCGCTCGCTGCTGGCTCCGCTGGGCCGCACCGTGATCGGAGTGCCGCTGGGACAGGTGCTGCACCTGAAGTCGGCGGTGACCGCGCTGCCCGATGGCACGTTCCTGCTGCTGCCGGAGCTGGTGCCGGCCGAACTGTTCCCGGCGGTGCGCCCGGTCCGGGAGGAGGGCGGCAGTCACGTGGTGCCGCTCGGCGGCGACCGCGTGCTGATCGCCGCGTCCGCTCCCCGCACCGCCGAGCTCCTCCAGGACCTGGGCTTCACACCGGTCGTCGTAGACATCAGCGAGTTCGAGAAGCTCGAAGGCTGCGTCACCTGCCTGAGCGTGCTGCTGCCCGGACGGTAACCGCCGCTTACGCCCGGCTGGATCCTCTAGTAACTTGAGGCCATGCACACCCAGGACGGATTCGCGCCGCGCGAATGGCCAGCGCGACCTCGAGCCACGAGTTCGCGCTGACATGCACGTCGTCGGGATGGTGCTCCACCCGGAGCGGGACTGCACCGGGGCGGTCGGGTCGATCCTGGAGTGGGCGGCCCGCCGGGAGATCCTGGTCCTCGGCATCGACACCGAGATCCACAGGCTGGCCTGCACGGCCGAGGCGGTGACCGCCGCGGAGCTCCGGCGGCGGTCGGACCTGCTGGTGAGCCTGGGCGGTGACGGCACGATGCTGCGCGCCATGCGGCTGGCCGACGGTCTGCAGTCCCCCGTCCTCGGGGTGAACCTGGGCAAGCTCGGATTCCTCGCCGAGGTCGACGTGCCCGACCTGGCCGACGCGCTGTCGGCGATCGACAACCACGAGTTCACCATCGAGCCCCGCCTGGCCGTCGACGCCGTCATCCGAGGTCAGCTGATCACCGCGTTCAACGACTTCGCGTTCGTCCGGTTTCCCGGGCAGAAGACCGCCGCGATCACGGTCGAGACCGCGGGCCGCCCCTTCGTCAGCTACTCGGCCGACGCGATCGTCGTCGCGACACCGACCGGCTCGACCGCCTACAGCTTCTCCGCGGGTGGCCCCATCGTGAGCCCTGCGGTGGAGGCGCTGCTGGTCACGCCCGCTGCGCCGCATTCGGCCTACAACCGCGGGCTCGTCGTTTCCGTCGGTGACGAACTGACCCTGAGTGTCCTGCCCGCCAGCGGGCGGCTCGCGGTGGAGGCCGACGGTAATGTCGCCGCCGAGGTGGAGCCCGGCGACCGGATCGAGCTTCGGCCGCGTCCTGGCGCGGCCCATGTCGTCCGGCTCGGCCACACGACGTTCTACGAACGGGTCCGGCGCAAGCTGCGGCTGGCCGACTCCGCGGAGATCCCCGTCAGCTGGCCGTGACGCCCGCCGGCCGCTAGCAGGCCTGCAGCATGTGCCGGCCTTGCGGCCGTGCGGTCAGGTCGAGCGGCAGGCGCGGCGCGGGGCATGCCCCGGACGGCCGGGCGTGCCGGGGAGCGTAGGCCGGATCCGACGGCGAGCCGCCGAACACCCAGGCCACCTCCGCTTTCGCCCAGCGCATCCTGGCGACCGCGGTCTCCGGGTGCTCGCCGAACTCCTGCGCGACCCTGGCCGCGCAGCCCAGGTCGCCGAGCGTGCTGGTCGCTGCGTCGATTGCCTGCTTCACCTGGACGGCGCTCGGCTCGTCGGAAATCTGCAGCACGGACGCGAACAGGGCGTCGGCCCGGGCGGCATCAATGTTCAGGTCATAAGACGCGGACCACATGGCGGGCCTCCTTTACCCAAAGGGTCCTGATATCCCCGGCTGCCCGGCCGGCTGCTCCCTTGGGCCGGCCGGGAAGCCAGCGCCTGCGTCAGGCCGCAGGTGCTCCTCAGCATGTCCGGAGCGCCGGCCGACCCCGCTGATACACCCGCGGGCGCATTAGTTTGGGACAGCGTCCAGCCAGGGCCTGAGCGTCGCGGCATATGATTGCCCGGCGCCGCCGGGGGAGCCCGGGCTGGTACAAGTGCACCAGTGGCGGCCCGGCCCCGGCGACTTCGCCCTCGAAGGGACCACCTCCGCGCACGGCGCCGTGGGACGCAAGGCCGGCGCCTAGCCGGCCCTGCGGACCTGGCGGTTACCCGGTCAGCGCCTGTGCGGCCCGCTCGATGACCGCGTCGAGGTCATCGCGCGTACCCGCACGGTAGAGCGGCCCTCCCCCGTCGGCCAGTAGCTCGCTCACCATCGCCACGCCCTGGGCCGGGACCGGGCTCTGCCCGGCCAGGGAGCGGGCCAGCCCGGTCAGTTCGGACGCGGAGCCGGCGATCCGGTCCCGGCGGAGCTGGACATGCGGCTGACGCACGGCGCCAGCCGACCGCGACGCGGCCATGAAGCGCGGGCTTGTCTGCGGGGCCGCGGATGCCGCGACCATCCGCCGCAGGCTCGCGGCCAGACCGCGCCGGTACCTGACCGAGGTCAGGACCATCGCCCGCGCCGCCAGGACCGCGTTCGCCTCCGGGCTGGCACCGTCCGCCAGCTGCCGGTCCAGGCTCGGAGCCAGGCAACGGGCCAGCAGCCGGTGCCAGGGCCACAGCCGCCGGAGGGTCAGGCGGCCGAGATCGTCGTCAAGTAGGACATGCATCATCCGTCACTTCCCCGTAGTGACCTACATATCAATTATACTGGTCATGCGTGACCTGTAAAGGGACTTTATAGGGTCACGATGGTGTGAAAGCTGGTGATCATGACGGTTAGCCTGAACGGCATGACGTTGCCCTCGTGGGCGTCCCATCTCCTGCACAGGCTGGCGCCGCCCCCGCTGCTGCTCGTCCAGGCGTTCGTCAACACCCTCGACCTGGACCTGCACACCGACGTGCTGGCCCACGCCGAAGAAGCCCGGGCCTGGCTGGCCGAGGCCGGCCTGCGCGACCCGGGGCAGCCGGATCTCCCCGCCGACCTCGAGCTGGCCCGCGCGGTCAGGGAGAGCCTGCGCGCCATGATCGCGCGCAACACCGGCGGCCCGCGGCTCGGCGACGCGGAGCTGCGGCCGCTGCGGCAGGTCACGACCGAGGCCGCGCTGCGGCTCGAGGTGACCGAGGGCGGGCAGTCCAGGCTGAATACCGGTGACGGCGCGGAACGCCTGGCCGACGGCCTGGCCGGGCTGCTGCTGACCATCCGCGACGCGCAGGCCGACGGCAGCTGGGACCGGATGAAGCTGTGCGGCAACCCGGACTGCCTGTGGGCGTTCTACGACCGGTCGCACAGCCAGCAGGGCGCGTGGTGCGACATGGCCTCGTGCGGCAACAGGCTCAAGAATCGCAGCCTGCGCGCCCGCCGCGCCCAGGCCGGCTAGCCGGACGGCGGCGCGAGACGGACGGCATGCGCCGTCCGGCACGTCAACATCCATGATGGCCCCGGCGGCCGCCCGCACCCGGGCGGGACCGCAGCTACCCCCTTGCCAATCCCGGAGGGCAGGACGGCCGCCGTGATACACCCGCGGGCGGACCCAGCGCTGTCGGTGGCCCCAGGAGCCGGTCAGCCGGACGGCTGGCGCTCGCCGGCCGCCATGGCCAGCAGTTCCTCCGCGTGCGCCTGGCCGAACTCGGATTCCTCCAGGCCGCCGAGCATCCGGGACAGCTCACGGATCCGGCCGGCCCGGTCCAGCCGGACCACGCCGCTCGCGGTCACCAGCCCGTCCCCTGACTTCTCCACCACCAGGTGGTTGTCGGCGAACGCCGCGACCTGGGGCAGGTGGGTGACCGCGATCACCTGCGAGGACCGGGCCAGCCGGGCGAGCCGCCTGCCGATCTCGACCGCGGCCTTGCCGCCGACCCCGGCGTCCACCTCGTCGAACACGAACGTCGGCACCGGGTCCGCGCCGGCGAAGACCACCTCGATGGCCAGCATGACGCGGGAGAGCTCGCCGCCGGAGGCGCCCTTGTTCAACGGCAGCGCGGGCGCGCCCAGGTGCGCGGCCAGCCTGATCTCCACGTCGTCGGCGCCGTAGGGGCCGGGCGCGTCGAGCTCGCTGACCACGGTGGTGAGCGATGCGTGCGGCATGGCCAGCGCGGTCAGCTCGGCGGTGACCTCGGTGGCGAATCGCTCCGCCGCGGCCGAACGCAACCCGGTCAGCCGGGTCGCGAGCGAGGTCACCTCGGACTGCAAGGAAGCCTCTTCGGCGGCCAGCGCGGCGATCTTGTCGTTGTCCCCCTCGAGCTCGGCCAGGCGGGATCCGGCCTGCTTGGCCCAGTCGAGCACGCCGGCCAGGTCACCCGAGGCCGCCCCGTAGGCCCGGATCAGCCGGCCGAGCGCGGCCCGGCGCTCCTGGACCGCGGCCAGCCGGGCGGGGTCCGAATCCAGCGACTCGGTGTAGGAGGCGAGCTCGCCCGCCACGTCGGAGATCAGGTAGCTGGCCTCCGAGAGCCGGTCGGCCAGGCCGGCCAGCGCCGCGTCGTGCGAGCGGACCGTCTCGAGCGCGCGCACGGCGCTGCCGAGCAGCGTCACCACGTCGGACGCGTCCACGGAGGCCGAGGCCGGGTCGCCGAGCAACGCCTCGTGCGCGATGGTGGCCGCGGCGTGCAGCGCGTCGGCGTTCGCCAGCTTCTCCTCCTCGGCCAGCAGGGCCGCGTCCTCCCCCGCCACCGGGGAGGTCGCCTCGACCTCGGCCAGGCCGAACCGCAGCGTCTCCGCCTCGGTCGCGCGCTCCCGTTCCGCCTGCGTCAGCGCTTCGAGCTCCTCGCGGACCGCGCGGTGCCGGTGATACACCCGCCGGTAGTCCGCCAGGGCCGCGGCCAGCTCCGGCCCGCCGAACCTGTCCAGGGCGTCCCGCTGCCGGCCGGGCTTGAGCAGCTGCTGCTGGTCGGCCTGCCCGTGCACGGCCACCAGGTCGTCGGCCAGCACCTGGAGCAGCGACACCGGAACCGAATGGCCGCCGGCGAACGCCCGGGACCGGCCCTCGGCCGACACCGAGCGGCTGAGAACGAGCGAGGAGCCGTTGTCGTCGAGATCTCCCCCCGCGTTCTCGACCTCGCGCGCCACATCCGGTGAGACCAGCAGCCGTCCCTCCACCGCGGCCCGCGCCGCGCCGGGCCGCACCCGGGCCGGGTCCGCCCGACCGCCGAACAGCAGCCCGAGCGCGGTCACGACCATGGTCTTCCCGGCGCCGGTCTCGCCGGTCAGCGCGGTGAACCCGGCCGAGAGCTCGAGCACCGCGTCGTCGATGACGCCGAGGCCGGTGATCCGGACTTCCTCAAGCATGCTTGCCTGCGTCCTCCCAGGTACGGCCGCGCCAGCCCGCCACGGGCAGGCCGAACTTGGCCACCAGCCGGTCGGTGAAGCCCCCGCCGCGGGAATCCGGCGCCTGCAGCCGGGCGAGCAGGACCGGCAGCGACCCGCGGCGGACCTCCACCCGGGCCCCGGGTGGCAGATCGACCTTACGCCGACCATCGCACCACAAAACCGCGCCCGATGTCTCGGACGCCACGATGAGCTCGATCGCGAGCACCGATTGCGGCGAAACCACCATCGGCGGGGCGAACAGCGCATGCGCGCTGATCGGCACCATGAGCAGCGCCTCCACCTCCGGCCACACCACCGGTCCGCCCGCGGAGAAGGCGTAGGCGGTCGAGCCGGTGGGGGTCGAGCACACCACGCCGTCGCCGCCCCAGCGGGACAACGGGCGGCCGTCCACCTCGATGATCACCTCGATCACCCGCTCCCGGGCCGCCTTCTCCACGGTAGCCTCGTTCAGCGCCCAGGTGGACGCGACGCCCGTCCCGTTGCGGCGCACGGTCACGTCGATCGTCATCCGCTCCTCGACCGCGTAGTCCCGGGCTACCACCCGCTCGACCAGGTCGGCCAGACCGTCCGGCTCGGCCTCGGCGAGGAAGCCGACGTGGCCCAGGTTCACCCCGATCAGCGGCACGGCGGCCGGCCGGGAGAATTCGGCGGCCCGCAGCAGGCTGCCGTCTCCGCCCAGGACGATGACGAGCTCGGCGCCCCGGGCGGCGTCGTGGCTGGCCGGAACCTCGTGCGCGCCCGGGGAGGCGAACTCGCCCGCGAGGGTGCGGACGGCGATCCCGGCGGCGGTCAGCCGCTCGGCCACGAACCGGGCGCTGCGCAGCGCGTTCTCCCGGCCGATATGCGCTGTCACCAGCACCGTCCGCTGTCCCACTAGCTGGGTCCCTCCTTGATTGCCCGCTCCAGCTGATTGTCGTCGAGCGGCGGCGCGCCCCGGCGCAGCCACACGAAATATTCCACGTTCCCGGCGGGCCCCGGCAGCGGACTGGCGGTCACCCCGAGCACGCCCAGGCCGAGCTCCGAAGCCGCGCTGGTCACCCGGCGCACCGCCTCCGCGCGGTCAGCTGGTTCCCTCACCACGCCGCCCGAACCCACCCGGCCCTTGCCCACCTCGAACTGAGGCTTCACCAGCAACACGAAGTCCGCGTCCGGCGCGGCGCACGCCACCAGGGCCGGCAGCACCAGGGCGAGCGAGATGAAAGAAAGGTCGGCCACCACGAGCCCGGGCACCGGATCGAAGGGTCCGGTCCGGTCCAGGGTCCTGACGTTGACCCGGTCCAGCACGGTGACCCGCGGGTCGGTCCGCAGCGACCAGGCCAGCTGCCCGTAGCCCACGTCGGCCGCCACCACGTGCGCGGCACCGGCCCGCAGCAGCACGTCGGTGAACCCGCCGGTGGACGCGCCCGCGTCCAGGCAAGCCCGGCCGGCCACCGTCAGGCCCTCCGAGCCGAAGACGGCGAGCGCCCCGGCCAGCTTGTGCCCGCCGCGGGAGACGTACCCCGGCTCCCCCGTGTCGGTGATGCTGATCGGGGCGTCCCGCGTCACCTGGGTCGCGGGCTTGGCTGCGCGCTGCCCGGCCACCGTCACGCGCCCGGCAGCCACCAGTTCGCCGGCCTGCTCCCGCGACCTGGCCAGGCCCCGCCTGACCAGCTCGGTATCGAGCCGTACCCGGGCTGCGGTCAAGGCGTCCCCTCGTTGACCTCGCCCAGGATGTCCCTGAGCCGCCCGTGCACCTCCTCGAGCACGGCGACGTGCTCCTCCGCCGGGGCTCCGGCCAGGCGGCTCAGCCCGGCCATGGCCGCGTCCACCCGGTCGTCGCCCGTGGGCGGTCCAAGGGTCGGTTCGGCCGCGGGGCGGAGCTCCCCGCCGTCCGGCGCGGCAGCCGGCCCAGCCCGTTCGGCTTCAAGATTCTGACCTTGATCCTCGGTACCCTGGTCTGGGTATTCCTCGTCCATGTGCGCTACCCTCCGCGTGGAACGCTACCGTCCGATGTTGACTAGAGCGAGGCGCGCATGGCTTCAGCTGAGGAGTGCCGGGAGGCGCTGCAGGCCCTTACCAATCGGCTGGGCGAGATGGACCCGCAGGCGCGGGCCAGCTATTTCAGTAACCGCTCATTCAGCTGCCATGTCACCGATCTCGGCGTGACGTTCATAACCAGGATCACCGAGCATGGTGCCGAACCGGTAAAGGAAGCGGCGCCCGATGAGCCGCCGGCCGATATCAGGCTGACCGGGAACAGCGACGACGTGATCGCGCTGTCCGCCACCCCGGCCAACATCGCCCGGATGTGGCTGTCCGGCCGGGTCAAGGTCCAGGCCAGCATGCGGGACCTGCTCGCGCTCCGCAAGTTGCTCTGAGTAAGTTCGGTGCCATGGGCGAGCTGATCCTGCTCAGGCACGGTGAGACCGAGTGGAGCCTGGCCGGCAGGCACACCGGGCGGACCGACGTCCCGCTCACCCCGCACGGTGAGGCGGCCGCCAAGGCACTGGCCCCGCTGCTGTCCCGCCACCACATCGTGGCCGTCTTCACCAGCCCGGCACAGCGCGCGGTCCGCACCGCGGCCCTGGCCTGCCTCGACCACGCCCAGCCCACCCCCGACCTGTGGGAATGGGACTACGGCGGCTACGAGGGGCTGACCACGCCGCAGATCAGGGAGACCAGGCCCGGCTGGTACCTGTGGCGCGACGGCGTGATCCCGGGCGACGCCGACCACCCCGGCGAGACCATCGAGCAGGTGGCCCACCGGGTCGGCCGGATGCTCGCACGGGCAGCTCCGCTGCTGGCCGACGGCGACGTCGCGCTGGTCGCGCACGGGCACTCGCTGCGCGTGCTCACCGCCTGCTACCTGCGGCTTCCTCCGGCGGACGGGCGGCTGTTCCGGCTGGACACCGGGACCATCAGCACGCTCGGCACCGAGCGCGCCGAGCCGGTCATCACGTCCTGGAACATGCCGCCCTCGCCGTGGCCGGACGACTTAAGGCGTCCTGGACGCGACGGGTCTCTTCCCGCATCCAGTTCAGGTACGCGGCCGAGCCGGCCACGATGGGCAGCGCGATGATCTCGGGCTCGTCGTAGCTGTGCCGTTCGGTGATGAAGGCGGCGAGTTCGTCGTAGCGGTCGGCCGGCAGCTTGAGCAGTACGAGCCACTCCTCGGTCCGCTCGAGCGCGCCGTCCCACCAGTACATCGACGCCACCGGCCCTGCCACCTGCGCGCACGCGGCCAGCCGGGATTCGACCGCGGCGCGGGAGAGCTCCATCGCCTCGGCCCGCGAATCGGTCGTCGTCTGCACCTGGAGGTACTGCGCCTCGAGGTCGGTCATGGCACATGATGGTACGCGCACCGGGCCCCTAGTACGCTGGCCCCGTCCTTGCTGGGCTGGGAGGAGCACGGGTTGGAACTGGTGCATTCCGGGAAGGTCCGGGAGCTCTACGCCGACGGCGACGACATCATCATGGTCGCCTCGGACCGGGTGAGCGTCTACGACGTGGTGCTGCCCACGCCGATCCCGGGCAAGGGCCGGGTGCTGACGCAGCTCTCGCTGTGGTGGTTCGGCCGGCTCGGCGACGTGATTCCCAACCACGTGATCTCCGCCACCGACGTGCCGCTGGAGTGGGAGGGCCGCGCCATCCGGTGCCGTCGGCTCCAGATGCTCCCGGTGGAGTGCATCGCCCGCGGTTACCTGGCCGGCCTGGGCCTGGCGTCGTACCGGGAAACCGGTACGATCTCCGGCGTGCGGCTGCCGCGCGGCCTCAGCGAGGGGTCACGGCTGCCCGAACCCGTCTTCACCCCCACCACCAAGGCCGCGACCGGCCACGACGAGCCGATGACGTATGACGAGGTGGCGGCCCTGGCCGGCGGCTCGGTGGCGGCCGAGCTCCGGCGGGCCACCCTGGAGGTGTACCGGCGGGGCGCCGAGCTGGCCGCGGCGCGCGGCATCGTCATCGCGGACACCAAGCTGGAGTTCGGCCTGCTCCCTGACGGGACGCTGATGCTGGCCGATGAGGTGCTCACGCCCGACTCGTCCCGGTTCTGGCCGGCGGCGGAGTGGCAGCCGGGCGGCCCGCAGCGTTCGCTGGACAAGCAGTTCCTCCGGGACTGGTCGGCCGGCCTGGACTGGGACCGCCGGCCGCCGGGCCCGGCCATCCCGGATGACGTGGTCGCGGCGACGCAGGCCCGGTATCAGGAGCTGTTCAGGCGGGTAACCGACCGTGAGTGAGCCGGTCCTGCTCGTGCGCGCCCGTCGGCTGCGGGCGGCCCGCGGCGTGGTGGTGGCCAGGGACGTGGCGCTGGACGCCGCGCCCGGCGACGTGGTGGCGGTCGAAGGGCCGAACGGTTCGGGGAAGAGCACGCTGCTGGCCGCGGCGGCCGGGCTGCTGCCCGCGGATAACGCGAGCGTCCGGCCCGGTTCGGTCGGTTACTCTCCCGAACGGGCCGGGGTACTGCCCCGGATACCGCTGCATCGCTGGCTCCTGGGTCTGGCGCGTTGCCGCGGGACAGCGC
>Ga0318520_10000542_pt1 | contig 11456 bp, 8 predicted proteins | sample GRESIP178b2f16_FD_203512 | JGI IMG/M metagenome (GOLD analysis project Ga0318520, IMG submission 203512) | Tropical soil microbial communities from Luquillo Experimental Forest, Puerto Rico - GRE.SIPMG.178b2f16 | ecosystem: Environmental > Terrestrial > Soil > Tropical forest > Bulk soil...
GGGTGCGCACGGTTGCCCTCATCGCCGGCGCAATTGCACTGATCGTGGTCGCGGGCCGCTATTTGCTCAATCCGTTCTTCCGGCTACTCGCCCAGACCGGCTCGCGCGAGGTGATGACGGCGGCGGCACTCCTCGTCGTGCTCGGCGCTGCCCTCACCATGCAGAAGGCTGGCATGTCCATGGCGCTCGGAGCCTTCCTCGCCGGTGTGCTGCTCGCCGAATCGAACTATCGACACGAGCTCGCCGCCGACATCGAGCCATTCCGTGGTCTCTTGCTAGCCCTGTTCTTCATGGGCATCGGCATGAGCATCGACCTGACCATCGTGCGCGCCAATCTTTGGCTAATCTTCCTCGCGGCAGTCACCATCACCGTCCTCAAGGCGGCGATTGTTTGGCTCTTGTTCCGCGCGACCTGCGTTCGTCGCAGCGACGCGCTGCGCGCCGGATCGGTGCTCACTGGCGCCGGCGAGTTCGCGTTCGTGCTCATTCCGCTCGGCGGCTCGCTCGGCGTGCTCGATACACGCCAAGCCAGCATCCTCACCGCCATTGCCGCCATCACCATGCTGCTTGGTCCAGCGGTGGCCACGCTTACCGACGCGCTGCTGCGGCGGTTTGCACGGCCAGACCTTCGCGAGTCCGAGGACTTCTCCGATGCGAGTGGTTCGGTGCTAGTTATCGGTTTTGGGCGCTTCGGCCAGATCGTTTCCCAGTGCCTGCTTGCAGAAGGCATCGATGTCACGACCATCGACAACGATCCAGAAATGATGGAGAGCGCCGCCGGCTTTGGCTTCAAGGTCTATTACGGCGATGGCACCCGGCTCGACGTCTTACGCGCGGCAGGCGCGAGCGAGGCGAGACTGATCGCGGTATGCATCGATGACCGCGAGGCCGCGAGCCGTATCGTCGACCTCGTTCACGTCGAATTTTCCGGCGCAAGACTTTATGTGCGCTCTTTCGATCGGCGACATACCCTGCAACTTCTCGCTAAGGGGGTCGATTTCGAGCTGCGCGAAACCTATGAATCGGCGCTCGTATTCGGACGTAAGACGTTGGAGGCGCTGGGGCTCGATCCCGAGCGCGCCGCCGCCGTCGAGGAATTCGTCCGTCGCCGCGATCTCGATCGCCTGGTCCTGCAGCAGGCCGAGGGGATATCCGCCGGCCTCGACCTGTTGCGCACGCGAATGATACACGAACCTTTCAGCACGCCGACGCGCGAGGTCAGGCCGCTCAATCCGGAAGCCGAAGAGATCATCGGCCACCCACCAGCCGCAGAATGACATCAGCGGCTGCCGCCAACGCGATTCGAGTATCAAGACGGTGCAGGACCGAAGATTACAAAGCTAGGAGCGAGCGCCGGCGCATCGCCACGGCGGCGGTTCGGGGCATAAGCGAGATATAGTTGCCGATTAATCGAAGACGCTCATCCAGTCGGTGGCCAAGCTGTGGGCAGCATAGAATTTTTCCAGCCGTGCGCGCGTGCTGTTCTCCCCGAACTTTTCGTGTTCGCCTTTGCTGAGACCAAGGAAGCGCACTGCATTTCTGAACATGATCCCCTCAATCTGGGTGTCATTGTATCCCACGGCCCTCAAGAAAAAAGATCATCACGTCTGGAAACGGTTTGGATGAGAGCAATCTGGGAAAGCGCTCTTCCTGCGCAATCATCGACCAGTCGGTGCCATAGAGGAGCCGCTCATGGCTGTTGGGGAAGTGCTCCTTGAAGGCTTTCATGCATTCGACGATCTTCCTGCTCGGGCCGGTCTTGAGGATCTCGCCAAGCGAGCTGATGTCGGCATAGGCATATGCCTCGGTCGAACCAGTAACAATTTTTCCTATCGTCCATTCCCAACATTTATCGACGTAGTTTACGGGGCGAGCATATTGCACGGCTTTGTTGAAATGGCCGAAATGAGCCAAATTGATGCGCAGCCGTGGAAACGTATCTGGCTTGAGAACATTGGCCCAGAATGTCGGATCTGCACGATCCTCATAATCGCTGTTTGGCCCGAAGCTGTGGCTGGTATGGGCCATGATTGGTGCATTGTTCGCGCTGCACCACGTGTAAAGTTTTGCAAGAGCGGCGTCGAGCTTGCTACCGATCTGTGATCCCAGCCCCGTATCGGGGGACCGCAAATAGGCAGGCTCGTTGAACCTGCCATCCGGCAGGTGTTTGTTGCCTATCGCCTGAAATCCCATCGGCGGGTAGAGCTTAACCCCGATGAATCCGCCCGTCGTCTTGGTCGAGTTGCCGACGAGGATTTGGTGAACCTCAATGGCGCGGCGCACGACCGCCATCGGATCTTTATCTCCGCCTTTGCGCTGATGATGGTCATAGAGAGCCTGTCGCAGCGGGCCGAATCCGACGAAGCCATGCACGCGCGGGCCGTCCCTGCGGCAGGCGACCCTCGCCATGACGTCGACCTGCTGTTCGATGCTCAGGTGATCCTCATCCTCAAGCCATTTGGAAAAATCGACGATCGCGGGCGTCATCAACACCAGCCGCGACGTCTGCCCTACCTTGCCATGAAGTTGATCAAGCTCCTCCGCCAGCTCGTAGCGATGGCGGGTGTACAAGAGAGCCCATCGAATGTAACGGCCGAGCAGGTCGTCGCGTGAATAGAGTTCATCTGCCATGGCGTCGACCTGGAAAGGCGTCAAACCTCCCAATACCTCCCTGTCCTCCGCTGTGAGGTCTGGCTTGCCAAATTCCTCGTGAATCTGCTGATACAGAAATAGTTTGATTTGCTCGATCGCGACTTCAAGCGCGATGCCTTCGGTCAGTGACAGCGGGCGATCACTGAAGACATCCCAGTTGAACCAGATCAACCGAAACGCACTCCGCAAATGCTTGCGATCCTGCTCCTGGCGCCAAGCACTCGTCGGTTTTCTCTGCGGATCCCTTTCAAACTCGTCGATCGAGTCGATCTCGGCTTGCATGTCGGGGGCGGCGCGCTTCACCTGAACCGCGATCGCATGCACCAACGCTTCGAGCGCTCCCGGATAGTCCGCGAACCGGGCGACGAGCTCGCTCGTCTGCGCCGATCTTGGAACCATAATTTTCCGCGCGAACCCCTCGATCGGCAGATCGGCGGCATTGACTACGTGGCAATGCGCGTCGATGATGCGGTCGATCCGAGGCGCCACAGGTTGCGCCCAGGTCGATGCTGGGAACACGGCTTTGCCAGCCGCCAATGCGATGCCGCCTGCGACAAACTCACGCCGACGCATGGTTTGCCTCGTTCGGATGCTTCCGAAGGCTATCTGGCATTGCCCGATTGTCCCGGTTTATTGAGGCTGCGAAGAGGCACGGCAAAAAGACCGGATACGCAGACCGGTGCTCGTGGATCAATACGCATATTCCTTGAACACCAGGTCGACGCTGCGGTCCCAGGCACCATGAAATTTTGCCAAGAGCTCTTCGGCCGGCGTGATACCGCGCGCGACATATTCCTGAATCGGGCGCAAATAGCGTGTCTCATCCTGGCCGCCAGCATCCAGCCGCCGACGCCGCGCAAGTCCCTTCTCCGCCAGCACCATCGTCGCCTTGGCGAGATGCAGCACGTCACGCCCCGCGATCCTAGCCGCGAAGCCTAGCTTCGGCACGTCATCGCGCAGCTTCTGGCGCTCCTCGGCAGTCCAATTCTTGACGAGATCCCACGCAGCGTCGAGCGAGTCGTCATCGTAGAGAATCCCAGCCCAGTAGGCCGGCAGTGCCGGCAATCTGCGCCACGGACCGCCGTCCGCGCCACGCATTTCGAGATAGCGCTTGAGCCGCACCTCCGGGAAGATCGTAGAAACGTGGTTCGCCCAGTCGGAGATCGTGGCGCGCTCGCCTGGCAGGCCTGGGAGTCTTCCCTGCATCAGGTCGCGGAACGATTGGCCGGCGACGTCGATATAGTGCTGGCCGCGCTTGACGAAATACATAGGCGCCCCGAGGGCGTAGTCGACGTAACGCTCGAAGCCCATGCCAGGCTCGAACGCCCACGGCAGCATGCCGCAGCGGTCGGCATCCGTATCGCGCCAGATCTCGGAGCGGAACGAGAGAAAGCCATTGGGCTTACCCTCGGTGAAGGGCGAGTTGGCGAACATCGCGGTTGCGACCGGCTGCAGCGCGAGCGAGACCCGCAGCTTCTTCACCATGTCGGCTTCGGAGGAATAGTCGAGGTTCGTCTGCACCGTGCAGGTGCGGTACATCATGTCGAGACCATGTTTGCCCACCTTCGGCATGTAGGCGGTCATGATGCGGTAGCGGCCCTTGGGCATCATTGGAATCTGGGACCGGCTCCAGTTCGGCGTCATGCCGAGCCCGAGAAAGCCGATGCCGAGCGGCCGCGCGATTTCCTTGACCTGCGCGAGATGCGCCATGAGCTCTGAGCAAGTCTGGTGCACTGTCTCGACCGGCGCACCCGAAAGCTCGAACTGACCGCCCGGCTCGAGCGAGATCGCGCCGCCGCCAGTCACGTCGAACAGACCGATGATATTGCCGTCCTCGATGATCGGTTCCCAACCGAGCAGATGCTGCATGCCTTCGAGCAATGCACGGATGCCGCGGCGGCCCTGGTATGAGACCGGGTGATGGCCATCGACCGTAAACACGAACTTCTCGTGCTCGGTACCGAGGCGGAACTGAGATCTGGGCTTGCTGCCCGCCTCGAACCACGCGACGAGCTCCTCGCGCGTTTCGATCGGCGTCATGTCGATTTGGTCGCGAGCCATACAGCGGTTCCGATGGAAAGGGCCGCGACCTTACACGGCGACTGCAAGGGAGGGCAATTGGTGTCAGACCTCGCGATGCGAGGCATTGTTGCGCCAAAAATGACCATTGGCGGAGGCCGCGCCGATGAAAAAATTCGTCGCGCTTGTAGGCTTCAGGCTGCCGTGCGCTGGCTTGCAAAGCGGCTGTAGAAGGTGTCCCCCCTTTCTGCCATGTCGATCAGCAGCTTTGGGGGCGCAAAACGCGCGCCGCATGACCTCTCCAGCCGCTTACAGAGTTCGACGAACGCCTTGGTTCCCATCATGTCGATATAAGAGAGCGTGCCACCCGTGAACGGCGCGAAGCCAAACCCAAGAATTGAGCCGACATCGGCCTCACGTATGTCGGTGATCACACCCTCCTCCACGCAGCGCGCGGTTTCAAGCGCCTGGATGGCAAGGAGGCGCTGCTTAAGCTCCTGGGCGTCTATCAGGGCGGGATCGAGCTTGCTCGGCTGCAGGTCGACGAGCCCCGGCCACAGTTTCTTTCGCCCGTTTTGCGGATAGTCATAAAACCCCTTGCCATTCTTGCGCCCGAGGCGTCCGCGCTTCTCCACCATCTCTTCGAGCAGAGCCTTCTGCTGCGAATCGATGGCGTTAGGGCCAAGATCGGCCTCGGTTGCTTTCAGAATCTTCCAGACCAAATCGACGGCAACCTCATCGTTGAGGGAGAGCGGCCCCACTGGCATTCCCGCCATGCGTCCAAGATTTTCGATCATCGCCGCTGGCACGCCTTCGGCGAGCATCAGATGGCCCTCGCGGATGTAGGTGCCGACAACACGCGAGGTGTAGAAGCCACGCGCGTCGTTGACAACGATCGGCGTCTTGCGAATCGCACGCACGTAATCGAGCGCGGCCGCGAGTGCCATTTCGCTCGTTTGTCTGCCGAGGATGACCTCCACCAGCATCATGCGCTCGACTGGCGAAAAGAAATGGATGCCGATGAAATTTCCTGGCCGTCTCGACATCTCCGCGAGCGAGGTGATCGGCAGGGTCGAAGTGTTGGAGCCGAAGACTGCCCCCTCCCCGATCGCGACTTCCGCCGCGGCGATAGCGCCGGCCTTGATCTTGCGGTCCTCGAACACTGCCTCGACGACGAGGTTGCAGTCCTTGAGCGCGCCGTAGTCCGAGGTCGCCGCTATGCGCGCGAGCAGCGCGTCGCGCTCGGCCGTGGTCGCGCGACCCTTGTCGATCTGCTCGGCCACCAATTTTTCCGAATGGGCTTTGCCCTTGTCGGCCGCCTCTTGATCGCGGTCGATCAAGACGACGTTGAGCCCCGCCGTCGCGGTGACATAGGCGATGCCGGCGCCCATGAAGCCGGCGCCGACTACACCGATGGTTTTCAAGCTCGTTGTCGGCACGGTCTTCGGCCGACGCGCGCCTTTGTTGAGCTCCCGCGTGGACACGAACAAGGTGCGGATCATGGCTGCCGCTTCCGGCGAGCGCAAGATTTTGGCGAACCAGCGCGACTCCACGCGCAGCGCGACATCCATCGGCAGCTGTAGACCTTCATAGACGACTTGCATAACGGCACGCGCACTGGGGTAGTTGTCGTAGGTCTCGCGCCGGTAGATCGCGGTGGCGGCGGGGAACGTCATCATGCCGGCCTTGGAATAAACAGGTCCGCCTGGGAGCCGGAAGCCTTCCACGTCCCACGGCGCCTTGGCCACTCCGCTGGTCCTGATCCAGTCCTTGGCGTGCGGCACGACATCGGCGGCGAGCACGATGGCGTCGATGAGCTTCATGTCTTTGGCCTGCGCAAGCCGAAGGTGCTCACCCTTGAGCAAAAACCGAAGCGCATCGGCCGGTGGCATCATGCGGGCGATGCGTTGGGTTCCGCCGGCACCGGGAAACAGGCCAATCTTGATTTCCGGCAATCCCACTCGCGTGTTCGCGCTCTCGCCTGCGACCCGGTGATGACACGCTAGGCAAAGCTCGAAACCACCACCGAGCGCGGTGCCGGTGATCGCCGCCACCCACGGTTTGCCGCATGTCTCGAGGCGCCGATAGAGCAGAGACAACTTGCGGCTGTTCTCGAAAAGCGCGGTAGCTGCGGCCTCCTCGCCGCCTGCCGTTACCCTCTCGGCGAACGTTTGCATGGACGCTTCCAGCATGGTGAGGTCCGCGCCGGCACAAAACGCCTCCTTGCCCGAAGTGATGACCGCGCCTCTGATTGCGCGATCGCCGGCAACCGTCTCGACGATATCGGAAAGCTCATCGATGACGTTGAGATCGATGACATTCATCGAACGGCTGGGCGCGTCCCAAGTGATAAGCACGATGCCGTCTGCATCGGTATCGAGCTTGAAATTGATGTAAGTCATGGCACGCACTCGGCCTCGGTCGCCTCATCCGCCGCTTTTCGGGTAAGCCTCGCCCGACTTGCGTGAAAAGCCAAAGCCGTTCTCGTTCCTGTCGTAAACGAGATCGACATCGGAATAATGCGCGCGCTCACGCTTGGCGCGCGTGCCGACCTCAAGGTAGACCGCGTCGCGTTGCGACCTATTGACGAGATGATGACCGTTAGCGACCCCAGCCTTGAAACCCGCGGCATCGCCCGGTTGCAACACTGTCGTGCCGCCGTCCTCGATCAGCGTGATCTCGCCCTCGAGCACGTAGACGAACTCGTCTTCGGCCTCGTGCCAGTGGCGCAGCGCGGAGGCGGCGCCGGGCTTGAGGCGCGTGAGATTGACCCCGAACTGCGTGAGCCCGACGGCGTCGCCGAGCGCGGTCTTCTCTCGGCCCTCGGTGATGCCGCGCCACGGCTCGGGATAAACGCCTCTGGTGCGCACCGTCGCCTTGGCAATGTCTATCTTCGGCACCGTGCTCTCCTGTGCGCCTCAATCGCTGATCGGCTCGCCTGACTTACGGAAATAGCGACGGCCGGTTCCGTCGCGCTCCATCATGAAATCGACGTCGGGATAGTGCACGCGCTCGCTCCTGGCGCGCGTGCCGACCTCGAGATAGACCGCTTCGCGTTCGCTGCGGTTGACGAGGCAATGTGCGACACCGCTGCCGGCCTTGAAGCCCGCGGCATCGCCCGGTCTGAGCACGGTCTCGCCCTCGTTCTCCCGCAGGATTAATTCGCCTTCGAGCATGTAGATGAACTCGTCCTCTTGTTCGTGCCAGTGGCGCAGCGCCGAGGCCGAGCCCGCTTTGATGCGCGTGATATTGACGCCGAACTGGGTCAAGCCCACCGCATCACCGATCCTCTGCTTTTCGCGTCCAGAGATCACCGAAGCGAATTCTTTCGGATAGGATGCGATCTGCTGCGCTGGAATTTTTTCGATCTCAATCTTGGGCATCGCTCCTCCGTCTAACTGCTAATGATCGCAATCCATCTACTCATTTCACGGTTTGGCGGGAAGGGAATTAGACCCGCTCGATGATCGTGGCCGTACCCATGCCAGCGCCGATGCACAGCGTCACCAGTGCGGTCGAGAGATCGCGTCGCTCCAACTCATCAATGACCGTGCCGAGGATCATGGCGCCGGTCGCGCCGAGCGGGTGACCCATGGCGATCGCCCCGCCGTTGACATTGACCTTGGCCGCATCGAGATCGAAAGCCTGGCAATAGCGCAGCACCACGGCCGCAAACGCCTCGTTGACTTCGATGAGATCGATGTCGTCGAGCGACATCTTCGCCTTCGCCAGAACCTTCTCCGTCACGTCAACGGGCCCGGTCAGCATGATTGCGGGCTCCGAGCCGATATTGGCGAACGCCCTGATGCGTATACGCGGCTTCAACCCAGCCTTTTCGCCCGCCTGCTTGCTGCCGATCAGCACCGCAGCGGCACCGTCGACAATGCCGGACGAATTGCCGGCATGGTGCACGTGGTTGATCGTCTCGAGCTCGGGATGTGCCTGTACCGCGACCGCATCAAACCCGCTCATCTCGCCGAGCTGCACGAAGGAAGGATTGAGCTGCGCCAAGGATTGCATGGTGGTACTGGGCCGCATGTGTTCATCCTTGGCGAGGATGGTGAGTCCGTTCACATCCTTGACCGAAATCACCGAGCGCGCGAAACGGCCCTCGTTCCACGCAGTCGCCGCGCGCCTTTGGCTCTCCACGGCATAGGCGTCGACGTCGTCGCGGGAGAAACCGTATTTAGTCGCGATGAGGTCGGCCGAAATCCCTTGCGGCATGAAATAGGACTTGAGCGCGATCGCGGGGTCCATGGGCCAGGCGCCACCCGCGGCGCCGATGCCGATCCGACTCATGGATTCGACTCCTCCGCCAATGGTCATGTCGTGCTGCCCCGACATGATCTCGGCTGCGGCGAAATTGACCGCGTCGAGCCCCGAGGCGCAAAAGCGATTGATTTGGATGCCCGGCACGCCATCGCCGTAGCCTGCCGTGAGTGCCGCCACGCGCGCGATATCGCCGCCCGCCTCGCCGATCGAATCGACACAACCAAGAACCACGTCGTCGACGAACGCCGGGTCGAGCTTATTGCGCTCCTTCACCGCCGCCAACGCCTGCGTCGCCAGATTGAGCGCGGTCACCTCGTGCAAAGCGCCATCTGCCTTGCCGCGCCCTCGTGGCGTGCGAACGTGATCGTAGATGAAGGCGTCGGGCATAGGGGTCTCCGTGGCGGTCGCGGCACCTCAGTAGCCGACGGCGGACGGATGGCGGAATGCTCGCGCCCTTCTATTTTCCATCACCCGTCGTCCGAGCATCACAGACTCCTAGCGATGAGAAGCTTCATGATCTCATTGGTGCCCGCATAGATACGCATCACGCGCGCGTCGCGATACATACGCGAAATCGGAAATTCCTCCATGTAGCCATAGCCGCCAAAGAACTGCAGGCAACGATCAATGATCTTTCCTTGCAAGTCGGTGATCCAATATTTGGCCATGGAGGCCGTGACCGTATCGAGCGTGCCGCTAAGATAGCGTTCGATGCAATGGTCGTGAAACACCCGCGCGATTGTCGCCTCCGATTTGCATTCGGCAAGCCCGAACTGGGTATTCTGGAATTCGATAATCTTCTTACCGAAGGCCTCCCGCTGCTTGACGTACTCGATAGTAAGAGCAAGCGCGCGCTCAATCATGGCCTGGGCATGAACCGCGACGATGAGACGCTCGCGCGGAAGATCGTTCATGAGCTGCGAGAAGCCTTGGCCTTCCTCTCTACCGAGCAGGTTCTCCGCTGGCAGCTTCACGTCCTCGAAGAACAGTTCAGAGGTGTCGGCGGAATCGAGGCCGAGCTTCTTGAGCTTGCGGCCGCGGCGAAAACCGGCCGCATCCTCGGTTTCGACCACCATCAGCGACACGCCCTTGGCGCCCAAGCTCGCATCGGTCTTCGCAACGACAATGATCAGATTGGCATGCTGGCCGTTAGTGATGAAGGTCTTCGAGCCGTTGAGCACATAGCCATTGCCCGACTTCTTTGCCGTCGTGCGCACGCCTTGCAGGTCGGAGCCGGTGCCAGGCTCGCTCATGGCGATCGCGCCGACGAGCTCACCAGTGACGAGCTTGGGCAGCCAGCGCCTTTTCTGCTCGTCGGTGCCGTAGTGCAGGACATAAGGCGCAACGATGCCGGAATGCAGAGGCGCACCGAAGGAGTCGAAGCCTGCAAGGCTCAATTCCCGACCGATCACCGCTTCGTGCGCGAAGGTGCCGCCGGCGCCGCCGTATTCTTCAGGGATCGCCGGGCAAAGGAGCCCGGCCGCGCCGGCTTTGTTCCAGACTTCGCGGCCGTATCTGCCCTCCTCGTTCCACGTCTCCAGGTGCGGAACATACTCGGCCGCGATAAAGCGCCGTGCCTGCTCCTCGAGCAGCACGAGGTCCTCGGTCATCCAGCTCGGACGCGGAAGGTTGAGGACGTTCATGAGCAATCCTGTTGATCGCACAGCTTACAGCGCACCGCCGCACTATGCGAGAGCAACAAGCGTTGGCCGTACCCGCGTCGCGGGATCTTAACGGTCTGTTTACCCGGACGGCAAAAACTGCCTCGAGGGATCAGGGCCGCGTAGCTATTCGCTATCTGCTAACGAGCACCGGCTCCACGAGAGCCATCCGGCTCCCGCTCCACCTATCGAACATGCGGATGCGGGAATGACATCTAGCGTTCCATGGCAAATTAGAGGAGTAAGCCTGCACACACGCGAGGCCGCACGCGAGGCCGCGCGCCGCTCTGGCATCTCAGTCGGTGAATGGCTCGATCGCGCCATTCTGGATTCGGCCTTGCAGGATGGCGTCGACCCGAGGCGGTGCGTGCAGTCGCTATCCGATCCACACGACGGAGGCGACGAGAACACGCCGCCGTCCTGCGACCTCGGCTGGGCCGTCAAACCGCTGTGCGACCACCTCGCCAAGATCAGTCCGATGCTGCGGGAGGCCGTGCCGCGCAGGGCGGTCAAGGCGCTCGAAAGCGAGGTGCGCAAACTTGCCGACCGCGTCGAATACACGCGCCATGCAGGCGGCGATGGAACTGGCCTTGCAAGCGTGGTGCGCGGGCTTGCCGAAACGCGCGAGCCGTTGCGCGCGGCGACGCCCGCTGAAAGCCTTCTCGGCATGGCCCGAGCAGTGCAGCAACTTTCGCAGAAGGTCGCCAAGCTGATCGAGAGGCTGGACGCCTGCGACGCCCGCCTCAATCATCTCGAAGCGATCGAGCGCGGACTGGCGGAACTGCTCGTCCATCTCGCACGCCAGCGCGTGCCGACGCTCGCTCGCGGCGCGGCGCCGCCGCCGGAGTTGGA
>Ga0318520_10000554_pt1 | contig 11376 bp, 9 predicted proteins | sample GRESIP178b2f16_FD_203512 | JGI IMG/M metagenome (GOLD analysis project Ga0318520, IMG submission 203512) | Tropical soil microbial communities from Luquillo Experimental Forest, Puerto Rico - GRE.SIPMG.178b2f16 | ecosystem: Environmental > Terrestrial > Soil > Tropical forest > Bulk soil...
CTTCATTCGCGGTTGCCTTGATGCGGCCGCTGATCATGGCGATCTTGCCGTCCTTGATCGCCACATCGCCGCGATAGGCGGGTATCCCGCCCGTCCCATCCACGATCGTGCCATTCCGGATTATCAGATCGTATTCGGCCATTTCCTCTTCCCTCCTCACTATCGCGGCTTGGTATTGACGCTGACGAGCAAGAACATTTCGCCGTTAACGCTACTCTAGCGCTGCCCGCGGGCGTGGTCAAAGTCACCCGGTCGACCCCTCGGCGACCCGGGATCAAGTTGGCCGGTAGCGCACGGGCAGGCGCGTCCTATATCCTTTGCAGAGAGACTTCTGGAGGACAGCATGATCCATCACCTTTCGATTGCCGCACGCGAGCCCAAGCGGGTCGCCGGAGTCTTGGCTGAGCTCATGGGCGGCTCCGCGGTGCCGTTTCCGCCCAATCCCGGAAGCTTTTTCGCCCTTCAGCTCGACGATCACGGATCGGGTGTCGAGGTCTATCCCGCCGGGACCGAGCTTCGGCCAGGCGGGATAGACGGCGGAGGCTTTGAGAAGAGACCGGACGGCGGGCGGGGTTACGGACCGACCCATTTTGCCCTCAGCGTCGCCACCGACGCCGACACCGTCGAAAAGATCGCGGCGCGCGAAGGCTGGCAATGCTTCAGCTGCAACCGGGGGCCTTTTCACGTGATCGAAGTCTGGCTCGAGAACGAGACGATGGTCGAGATCCTGCCGCCGGAATTCGCTCGCGAGTACCTCGCGTTCACCCGCCCCGATAAGGTTCAGGCAGCGATGGCGGCAGCGCCTGTCGCCGCCGCCCGCCAGCGCTAGCGCACGTTTTCCTGCCGCGCCAGCGGTGGCAGGCGCCAACCGCTACATCGGCAGCCCGGTCCGCCGCCTCGAGGACCGGCGTTTCTTGCAGGGCCGCGGCGAATATGTCGGGGACCTCAGGCGCGAGGGCCTGCTGCACGCAGCGATATTGCGCAGCCCCGTCGCGCATGGCCGCATTCGCTCGATCGACCCGCGCGCGGCGCTCGCGCTGCGCGGCGTGCACGCGGTCATTACTGCGGCAGATATCGGCGCGGTGCCGCTGATCCCGTTGCGGCTGCAGACTTCGCCTACCACCGAACCGTTCCGTCAGCCGGCCATCGCTTCGGAAAAGGTCCGTTATGTCGGCGAGCCGATGGCCGTGGTTCTGGCGGAGAGCGCGGCGATCGCCGAGGACGGCGTCGATGCGGTCAAGGTCGATATCGAGGAGCTGCCGGCGGTCGTGGATCGCCACGCCTCGGGAAAGCACGAGACCTTGCTGTTCGATGATGCCGGCACCAACCTGGCGATGAAATTCACCGCGATCCGCGGTGACGCAGATGCGGCGTTTCGCGAAGCCGAATACTCGCGGCGCGAATACTTTCGCGTGCAGCGGCACACCGCATTGCCGCTGGAGCCGCGCGGCCTCCTGGCCGAGTGGGATGGTGGGACGGGTCGGCTAACGGTGTCGGGCGCGGCCAAAGTCCCGTTCTTCAACCGCCGCGCCCTGGCGCAGATGATCGGGCTTCCCGAAGCGGCGATCGATCTGATCGAGAACGATGTAGGCGGCGGCTTTGGCGCGCGCGGCGAGTTCTACCCTGAGGATTTCCTCATTCCCTTTGCCGCGCGCCATATCGGACGCCCGGTGAGATGGACCGAGGACCGCCGCGAGCACCTCCTTGCCACCAACCATGCGCGCGAGATGGATTGTGAGGTCGAGATCGCCTGCAAACGCGACGGCACGATCCTCGGCCTCCGCGGCGACATTTTTGTCGATCTCGGCGCCTATATCCGCACTAATGGGCTGACCGCGCCGCGCAATGTCGCGCAATTCTTCAGCGGCCCATACCGCATCCCGCACATCCGCCTCTCGTCGTCGGCGCTGGTCACCAACAAGACCCCGACCGGGACCTATCGCGCCCCCGGCCGCTATGAGGGGAGTTTCTTCTGCGAGCGACTGATAGAGCTGGCGGCGCAGGGCCTTGGCATCGACAGCGTCGAGATGCGGCGGCGCAACCTCGCCGCCGATGCCGAGATGCCCTATCCCCTCGCCCGCATCGAGCCTGGCGATCTTTATGCCCAGACCGCATGCGACAGCGGCGACTATCGGCACGCTCTCGGCCGCTGCCTTGCCGAATTCGGGTGGGAGGAAAAGCGGAAATTGCAGGGCCAGCGGATCGACGGCCGCTACCACGGGGTCGCGGTGAGCTGCTTTATCGAGGGCGGCGGCGCAGGGCCCAAGGAAAATGCGCGTCTCGAGCTGGAGCCCGACGGAACGGTTGCGGTGTATGTCGGCTCGGCGGCCGTCGGGCAGGGGCTGGAGACGATCATCGCGCAGATCGCGGCCGACACTCTCGACATGACGATCGACAACGTACGGGTGTTCCACGGCTCGACGACCTATCTCGACGAGGGGTTCGGCTCGTTCCATTCGCGCGCGACGGTGCTCGGCGGCTCAGCGGTGTTCGAGGGCGCTGCGGCTCTACTCGAAAAGATCCGGACAGTTGCGGCCGACCGCCTCGGCTGCGCGCCGGCCGAGATCGAGGTGGCCGACGAAAGAGCGTCTGCGAGCGATGGCCGCTCGATACCGCTTGCCGAGCTGGCGGCCTCCGGGCTGAAGGTCGAAGCCAGCTTCGAGAACCACCACAGGCATACCTACGCCTATGGTACTGCCGCCGCGCATGTCGCAGTCGATCCGGGCACCGGCCGGGTCGAGGTCCTCGACTATCTCGTCGTCGAGGATGTCGGGCGCATCGTCAACCCACTGACCCTACATGGCCAGGTGCTCGGCGCCACGGTCCAGGGCCTGGGCGGCGCCTTCATGGAAGACCTCGCCTATGATGGGGACGGGCAGCTGCTGGCGGGCACGCTTGCGGATTACCTGATCCCGGCCGCGGCCGATTTCCCGAACATCCGCGCCATCGCCCTCGAGCACCGGCCGTCGCCGACCAATCCGCTCGGGGTGAAAGGAGCTGGCGAAGGCGGCATCATCCCGGTCGGCGGGCTGATGGCCAATGCGGTCGCCGCCGCGCTCGCGCCGCTCGGAGCCGCGCCGCACGAATTGCCGCTGTCGCCGGCCCGCGTCTGGCGTCTGATAGACGCCGCCGGCAAGTAACAAGAACTCGGAGATCGCCGGAATTCTCCTGCAAAGAATGAGCGTATGCAGCGGCGTCACCGGCGAGGTGTCGCGGACCCCGTAGGCGAGATGGTTTCTCGCGACCATCCGCTCCTCGCCCACCAGGCAAAATATGCAGCCTAATCAGGTCGTCCGGCTTGCCACCATTGTCAGGCCGGTTGCTTCAGGTGGTAAGTCTCGTTTATCGCCAGGACAGTGTAGCCGTCCGCCGAGAACTCGATCTCGTTGATCGCGCAGGGGTCTTGCCCGAGCCGCCAATAGCGCGACAGCGGCAGCTCGAGCGCGTGCAACAGCATCACCCGGTTCACACTGTCGTGCCCGACCAGCACCACCGTATCGCCCGGGTGCCGGCCGATCACGTCGCGCAGCGCGGAGACCGCCCGGGTGAGGACTTGCTGCAGGGTCTCACCACCCGGGATCGCCACCCGGGTCCGGCGCCCGGTACCAGGTGGCGAGCGGCTCGGGCCAGCGGGCTCTGACTTCATCCGGGGTCAGCCCCTGCCATTCGCCATAATCGATGTCGACGAGACCGTCGAGCGTCATCGGCGACAGGCCGAACGGCCTCGCGATCGCCGCTGCAGTCGCCCGGCATCGGCCGAGCGGACTGGCGTAAACGGCAACGGGCGTCCAGTTCGCATGGATGCGGTGCGCGGTCGCCCCGGCCTGCCGAAGGCCCTCGGCCGTCAACATCAGATCGGCACGGCCGCGGAACCGTTCGGGCGAGATGCCTTCGACGTGGCCGTGACGCACCAGGATGATTTTGGTCATCTCGTCGCCCGTTTGCGGTTACTGTGCGGTGCCCATCCTCAAGCGAGGTGACCGATGCCCGCTGATCCTAACCGCGTGATCCTGACCGGCGAAAACCCGTTCATCCGGCTGAGCGTTAACGATGGCGAACCCTTCACGACGAATGCCAGCTTCTGGCGCATCATTACCTGTCCGGCCGGACCGGGGCATGTGCTCTATCTCAACAGTGAGCTGACCGGGAGCCGGTGGCGCATTTACTCGGACAATATCGCGATGGCGCGCTGGCTCCAAACCACCGTTCAGGGGATGCTCAACGCCGAGACCGCGGACACGACGATTCCCGTCACCGACGCGGAATTCAGCAAGTCCGGAGATCCGCGCTATTTCTGGACCGAGAGCCTCTTTGCGCACGACGAGGAGATCGCGCTCACCTGGTACCAGATCGGCGAGCCGCTCTTGATCCACACCGAGCCCAATGCCGAACCTGGCCGCCCATATGGTGTGTGCACGCTGCTGATCCCGTCGCTTGGCGCGCGGCTCACCCGCAACGGCGTCGAAGCCAAGGGCCGGCCCTGGCCGCGCGACCGCGAGGGCCGGCCGTTCAGTACCTGTGCCCTCGCCTTCTCCGAAAGCTGGACCGAAGCGCGGTAGGAGTTTTCACCCTCTCCCCGTTTGCGGGGAGAGGGTAGGGGTGAGGGGCTGGATTGACCGCGGGAACAATGCCCCTCACCCGGAGCCGCGCTGCGCCCGGCTCCCCGCTCGCGGGGAGAGGTAATTAACTAAATATCCGCGTAGGTGTGGGTTTCAGCGCGCGCGCCGGGATGGGTGACCGCGCCTTTCTCGGCGTCGCCGACGGTCTGCGCGTATTTCCACAAGGTACCTGACTGGTAGGCGTTTTTGCGCGGCGTCCAGGCGCGGCGCCGCTCGGCGAGCTCAGCCTCGCTCAGAGTGACGTCGATCGTGCCGGCGACCGCGTCGATCGTGATGCGGTCGCCGTTGCTGAGCAGTGCGATTGGGCCGCCGAGCGCCGCTTCCGGCCCGACATGGCCGATACAGAAGCCGTGCGTCGCGCCCGAAAACCGGCCGTCGGTGATCAGCGCCACCTTCTCGCCGACGCCCTGGCCATACAGCGCCGCCGTCGTCGACAGCATCTCGCGCATGCCCGGCCCGCCACGCGGCCCCTCATACCGGATCACGATGACGTCACCCTCTTTGTAACGGCGCTTGTCGACCGCCTCGAACGCATCTTCCTCGCGATCGAAGCACAGCGCCGTGCCTTGGAAGCGCAAGGTCTGCATGCCGGCGACTTTGACCAGCGCCCCTTGCGGCGCCAGATTGCCTTTGAGCACGACAAGCCCGCCGGTCGGCGCCAGCGGCGCCGAGGTTGGGCGCACCACGTCCTGACCGGTCGGGAAGCGTACATTTGCGAGGTTCTCGGCGATGGTCTTGCCGGTAACGGTCAGGCAGTCGCCGTGCAGGTAGCCGCCGTCGAGCAGCGCCTTCATGATGACTGCCACACCGCCGATATCGTGCAGGTCCTTCATCACGTAGCGCCCGCCCGGCGTCATGCTGGCGATATACGGGGTGCGCTTCGCGATCTCGCCAAAATCGTGCAATGTGAATTCGATGCCGGCCTCGTTGGCGATCGCCGGAATGTGCAGCCCGCCGTTTGTCGACCCGCCGGCCGCGGCAACGACCATTGCGGCGTTCTCGATCGCCTTGCGCGTGACGATGTCGCGCGGGCGGATATTACCGCGCAACAGCTCCATCACCGCTCGGCCTGATTCCTCGGCATAAGCGTCGCGCGAGTCGTACGGGGCCGGCGCGCCGGCAGAGCCGGGCAGCGCGAGTCCGATCGCCTCGGAGACGCAGGCCATCGTGTTGGCAGTGAAAAGGCCACCGCACGAGCCGGATGAAGGACACGCGACGCATTCCAGTTCGTGCAATTCCTCGTCGGACAACTTGCCGACATTGTGCTCGCCTACCGCCTCGAACACGTTGCCTATCGTGACATCCTTGCCCTTGAAGCGGCCGGGCAGGATCGAGCCGCCATACATGAAGACCGACGGCACGTTGAGCCGCACCATCGACATCATCAGCCCGGGCAGCGACTTGTCGCAGCCGGCCAGCCCGACGAGCGCGTCGTAGCAATGCCCGCGCATCGTCAATTCAACCGAGTCGGCAATGACCTCTCGGCTGACCAGCGAGGATTTCATCCCCTCATGGCCCATCGCGATGCCGTCGGTCACTGTGATCGTCGTGAACTCGCGCGGCGTGCCGCCACTGGCGGCGACCCCCTTCTTTGCCGCCTGCGCCTGGCGCGACAAAGCGATGTTACAGGGCGCCGCCTCGTTCCAGGTCGTCGCGACGCCGATGATCGGCTGATTGATCTGCTCTTCGGTCAGGCCCATCGAGTAGAGAAAGGCGCGATGCGGTGCCCGCTCGGGGCCGACGGTCACGTGCCGGCTGGGCAGGCAGGATTTGTCGATCACGGGCTTGCGGACGTCATCGGGCATTCTCGGCGTCTCCGGTCGGCAGCGCTGAAGAGAGCCACGTTAACGATCTGCTCGGAGTTGTTCAATCCCGCCAGCCAGCGATGCCGCCCTTACTTGACCACGACCTTGCCGGTCATGCGGGGGTGAATTGAGCAGAAATACTCATACTCGCCCGGCGCGGTGAAGGTTTGCGAGAAGGTGTCGTCGGTGTCGAGCGCGGCGGATTTGAACTTCCCGTCCTTCTCGCGCACCGTGTGCGGGCTGTCGTCGGCATTGGTCCAGGTCACCGTCGTCCCGGGTGCGACCACCAAGGTCGGCGGGGCGAAGTTGAAGTTGTCGATGCGGATTGCGGCCGCGTTGGCGGCCGCCGCTGCCTCGCGCGAGGGCAGAGCTTCCGGGCCCGACACGATTGCGGCGAGCGGCGCGGTGAATTTCCAGTGCGGCATTGCCCGATCTCCTTATGCTCCGAGCGGGCTTTCGATGATCGCGAGCGGACTCTTGCCGCGGACGTAGTTGACCGTCCGCACCCCGATCACCGAATGCAACTGCTCGGCCGGCACCTTCATCGGGCCGGGAGCGGGAGCGGTTCCCGGCGCCGGCTGCGGGAAGGCGGTCGACCGCGCCGTGTAGAACGAGACGTTACCCTCGACTTTTTGCTGGATCTGATGGATGTGGCCGTTGAGCACGGTCACCGAACCGAAGCGCTTCAAATAGCCGAGCGCGCGGGGGGCATCCTCGGTGCCCCAGCCCCACTCCTGATAAACCGTCCACAGCGGCAAATGCGCGAAGACGACGATCGGCGTGCTCGCCGAGAGCCCTTTGACGTCTTTCTCCATCCATTCGAGCTGCTCATCGCCGAGCTTGGCGAGACCGGCCGATTTGAAGCCGGGTTCGAAATTGAAGACGTTGATCAGCGCAATGAAGTGCACGCCGCCGGCGTCAAAGCTGTACCAGCCTTTGCCCTTCGTGCCCTTGCCATAGCGATCGAGATAGAGCTTGCCGTTATCGGCATCGGCAACGTCGTGCTCGCCCGGGATCGTGTACACCTTCTGCTTCAGCGCTTTCATTGCTTCAGCGGCGTCGTCGAATTCCTTGTCCTTCGACAGATGGGTGATGTCACCGGTATGGATCACAAACGCAGGCTGCGTCGGCATCGCATTGACCTTGGCGATCGCCTCCTGGAAGGTGCCCAGCGCGTTGGGATTGGCCGGCTTGTCAAACCCGACATGGCTGTCGCTGATCTGCAGGAAAGTAAAGCCATTCGCCTGCGGCTCGGCGGCAACGGCGTCGCCCAACAGGCCCAGCGAGCGCGGCACGCCGCCGCTCACGGTCCACAGCAGGCCGGTTCCTGCCCAGGCCATGCATTTCAACAGGCCGCGGCGGTTGAGGTTCGCCGCGCCTGATAGGTCTTTGTCGTCATGATCGGCCATCTCTCTCTCCTTGAACGGGGTGATGCGTAGCGCCGATCCAGACCGAGTTCGTCCCGGGTTTATTCCCGAAGCTCGTGGGTTCCACTGCGCATCCCTTCAGAAGGGCGCCCGAGCTGCCGTTCAGCAAAGAGCTGACCGCTAGAGAAAGGATTAGCGCTGCCTGAGACTTCGCTTTCACGCGCGATCCGGCGCCTCATGACCTGCGGCAGCATTGCCTCGAGCGTGTCGTCGCAGCGCCAGAAATGGTGGTGGAGCGCCGCCGAGGCATGAAGGGCGATCAGCCCGAGCAGAAGGAGCCCGACTGTCTGGTGCGCCTCGAGCAGCTGCTTCGCGAGCGGACGATCCTGGCCGATCAGCGCCGGCAGCCGGCCTACAAAGAACAGGTTCATTCGATCGCCGTGCGCGCTGGTGAGGAGCAGACCGAGGATCGGCTGGGTCAACAGGAGAGCATAGAGCGCGAATTCGCTCCACTGTGCCGCGAACCGCATAGCCTGCGGCATGTCGGCAGGCCAGTTCGGGAACCGGGCAAATTGGCGCCATACGAGCCGACCGAGCGTCACGGCCCACACGGTCACGCCGAACGAGCGATGCAGCTGTGTGAGTGCAACCGCCTCCGCCTTAGACGATGCGAAGTCGATCGAGAAGGCGAGAGCGAAGATCGCGGCGATGAGGCACAAGCTCAGCCAGTGCAGGATCCGGACAACCGGGTCGAAAACGCGCAGTTCGGGATCGCCATCGGTCCGCAGCATCCCAATACCTCACTCTCTAGCCCTTACAGGGCCACAGCAGCAAAGATCGGATTGCACACGGGTTTATTCCCTGGGCCCTTTTCCATCCATGCCAAGATGTTGATGGCCGCAGTAATGGCCTCACCGACGGCATGCTGGGCCATCGGCGGAACTTCTGAGCCGGCCACGGTCTCGATTGAGGCGCAGTACCCAGCGCCCAGACCGCGCCTTCGTAATCGTGTCAACAGCCGGCGGCGCGGTTCCGGGTTCGCTGCGATATCCGCTTCCTCAGGTGCTTGCGCAGTACTGCAAGTCGAACAGCTCGCCGCCGAAACCGGGGAGCAGCTGCTCGACGCGCCGGATTGAATCGCCTACATCAGAAACACGCCTTTGCCGGTGGTCTGCGTGTCGAACAGGCGATAGGCCTCCTCCGCCTGTTCGAGCTTCCAGTTGTGGGTGAAGAGGCGGTCGACATCGACCTTGCGCTCGACGCAGAAGCGCGCGCAGTCGGCCTGGCCCTGCCACGAAAAGGTCCAGGAGCCGATGATCGTCAGCTGTTTGCGCAGCATGTCGGGGCTGACGTCGATCGTCACATTGTTGCGCTCGCCGACAAAGCAGACGGTGCCCCATACCTTGGCGCTGCGCACCGCGGCGATGCGGCCCTCGGGCTGGCTCGAGGTGTCGAGCGTGAAATCGGCGCCGCCATGGGTCAGGTCCTTGATCGCGCCGACCGGGTCATTGGAGCGCGGGTTGACCGTTTCCCACGCGCCGAACTCCTTGGCGCGCGCCAGCCGCTCCGGGCTGACGTCCAGCGCGATGACGCGGGCGCCCATCGCCGCGGCGAGCTGTGTCGCCGACAGACCGACCGGTCCCTGCCCGAACAGCGCGATCGTGTCGTCGCCGGAGATCTTGAGCCGCCGCAACGCGCCATACGCGGTGCCGGTGCCGCAGGAGACCGCCGCCCCGGCGGTGAACGACAGCTCGTCGGGCAACGGCACCAACGTGAAAGCGGGCACCTTCAAATATTTCGCGTGCCCGCCATGAGCGTTGTTGCCGTAGACGAGCACCGGCTCCTCCTGGCACAGCTGCGACCATCCCGAGCGGCAATGCTCGCACACGGTGCAGCCCTTGTAGTGGTGCACCATGACGCGCTGACCCTGGTGCGCCATCTTCTGGTCGACGCCGGGGCCGATGGCGGCGACGACGCCGCAGGGCTCGTGGCCGCCGATGACCGGGTTCGGGTTGACCGGCAGCCCGCCGATCGCCTCGCCCCCCGATTTCGACCGGCGATACTGGTGCAGATCGCTGCCGCACATGCCCGAAGCCTTCATCTCGACGACGACCTCGCCCGGCCCCGGTGTCGGGTCCGGAAACTCCATCATCTCGATCTCTCGTCCGCCAGTGAACACCACACCGCGCATCGCTTCCTCCGCTTATCTCGGCCCGAATTGCCAAAAGCCAGATTAACCCCTTTCGGCGGCCGGCGCGACACGGCTCGCCTTCGCAACCGCCCGGCGATCGCCGCGTCGCGCCAGCTGCCCTTGGGCTTCGTTGTCAAATGATTACAAAGCGGCGCATATTTGCGTCAGGAAGCCCAAAAAAATCGGGCATGGGACACTGCCGGTAACGGCCTGCCCGATCGTCGCGCGCTGCTCGGGCGCGGGGTCATTTCTTGCGGGCGCCGCGAGCGCTGCCCCGCTCGGCTCGCTGACCCGCACAGTTTTGAAGTTTGCGCCAGGACTGTGGCCTTTCGCTAGCAGCGTCAGGCGCCGGCGAGACCGTGGCCGACCATCTTGTTCGGGTCGACGATTTCGTCGAAACGCTCTTCATCGATGTCGCCCGAGTCGAGCGCCGCCTCTTTCAGGGTCAGATCCCCGTCATTGGCCTTGTGCGCGATCGCAGACGCCTTGTCGTAGCCGATCACAGGGCTCAGCGCCGTCACCAGCATCAGCGAGCGGTGGACCATCTCGTCGATGCGCTTGCGGTGGAGGCGCGTGCCTTCGACCGAGTACCGCCGCAACTTGTCGCACGCGTCGCCGAGAATGCGCGCCGAATGCAGAACATTGTTGATGATGATCGGCCGCATGGCATTGAGCTCGAAATTACCCTGGCTGCCGGCGAAGGCGACGGCGTTATCCTCGCCAATGACCTGGATGCAGACCATCACCATCGCCTCCTGCTGCGTCGGGTTGACCTTGCCCGGCATGATCGAGGACCCCGGCTCGTTCTCCGGCAATGAGAGCTCACCGAGACCGCAGCGCGGACCCGAAGCGAGCCAGCGCATGTCGTTGGCGACCTTCATCAGCGCGACGGCGAGCCCGCGCACCGCCGCCATTGCCGCGACCATCGCGTCGAGCGAGCCTTGTACGGCAAATTTGTTGGGGGCGGTGACAAACGGGTAGCCGGTCAGCTCGGCCAGCTTTGCCGCGATGTCGCGGCCGAAACCCGGCGGCGCATTGAGGCCGGTGCCGACTGCGGTGCCGCCGGCAGCCAGCTCGAAGAGCCCCGTCTCCGCAGCGCGAATGCGGGCCAGAACATCGCGGATCTGGTGCGCCCAGCCCGACCATTCCTGTCCCACCGTCAATGGCGTCGCGTCCATCAGATGCGTGCGCCCGGTCTTGACCACATCCATCCATTCCTTGGCTTTGGCTTCGATCGCTCCGGCCAAGGCGTCGGCATGCGGCAGCAAGTGCTCCTCCAGCTCCATCACTGCGGCGACGTGCATCGCGGTCGGGAAGGTGTCGTTGGACGACTGCCCCATATTGACGTCGTCGTTGGGGTGCACCGGCTCTTTGCTGCCGATCTTGCCGCCGAG
>Ga0318520_10000557_pt1 | contig 11361 bp, 7 predicted proteins | sample GRESIP178b2f16_FD_203512 | JGI IMG/M metagenome (GOLD analysis project Ga0318520, IMG submission 203512) | Tropical soil microbial communities from Luquillo Experimental Forest, Puerto Rico - GRE.SIPMG.178b2f16 | ecosystem: Environmental > Terrestrial > Soil > Tropical forest > Bulk soil...
GAATATGCGGGAAGGTACCGCGCTCGCTTTTGCTCATGGGTTCAACATCCATTTCCGGCTGATCGAGCCACGCCCGGACATGGACGTGTTCATGATCGCGCCGAAGGGGCCGGGCCACACGGTTCGTTCGGAGTATTCGCGTGGCGGCGGCGTCCCGTGCCTCGTCGCCGTCGAACAAAACCAGTCCGGCAATGCCCTCGAGATTGCGCTCTCCTACGCGTCGGCAATCGGCGGCGGCCGGGCCGGGGTCATCGAGACGACGTTCAGGGAGGAGTGCGAGACCGATCTGTTCGGCGAGCAAACGGTACTGTGCGGCGGGATCACCTCGCTCATTCTCGCGGCCTTCGAGACGCTGGTCGAAGCGGGCTACGCGCCGGAAATGGCTTATTTCGAATGTTGCCACGAGATGAAGCTGATCGTCGACCTGGTCTATGAGGGCGGCATCGCCAATATGCGCTATTCCGTCTCCAACACCGCGGAATATGGCGACTATACGCGCGGCCCGCGCGTCATCGATGCGAACGTCCGCACCGAGATGAAAAAGATTCTGGCGGACATCCAATCCGGCAATTTCGCGCGCGAATGGGTGCTCGAAAACGCCGCCGGCCAACCGAGCTTCAAGGCGTTGCGCCGCCGCGCCGCCGAGCACGAAATCGAAAAGATCGGCGAGAAGCTGCGCGCGATGATGCCTTGGATCGCCGAGAACCGACTGGTGGACAGGTCCAAGAACTGAACCGCGGTCGGGCTCGCGCAAGCAACGCTTCGCGAGCCGATGCGCGTCCTCTATGTCGCGGCGGAGCTCTATCCCTGGGTCAGGTCGGGGGGACTCGGAGATGTTTCGGCGGCGCTGCCGCCGGCGTTGGCTGCACTCGGGGTCGATGTCCGCCTCTTGCTACCCGGCTTCGCGGGCTTTCTCGATGCGTTTCCCGCCATTACCGACGCTGCGCGGCTACGCACGCCGTTTGCCTCGGAACGGGTGCGGATCGGTCTCGCCCGGCTCCCCGGCACCGAGCGCCTCGCATATCTCGTAGATCAGCCGGCGCTGTACGACCGGACCGGCAACCCATACTCAGGGCCGGATGGGCGCGATTGGCTCGACAATCATCGCCGCTTCGGCCTCTTCGGCTGGGTCGCCGCAGAACTGGCGCGCGGCGGCGATCCGCATTGGAACCCGGACGTCCTGCATGCCCACGATTGGCACGCCGGGCTCGCCCCGGCGTATCTGACGGCATCTCCGGCGCCGGCTGGCCACGTCCCGACGGTCTTCACGATCCATAACCTCGCCTATCAGGGCCTTTTTCCGCCCGGCGCCTTTTCTGAACTCGCCTTGCCGCCCGAGTTTTTTTCGATCGATGGGGTCGAGTTCAACGGCAACGTTTCGTTTGTGAAAGCCGCGCTGTTCTACTCGGACGGCCTGACCACCGTCAGTCCGACGTATGCGCGCGAGATCCAGACACCAGCTTTCGGCGGTGGCTTGGACGGGTTGTTGCGCAGCCGCGCCGACACCCTGACCGGCATCTTGAATGGCGTTGACCCGCAAGTCTGGGATCCCCGGCATGACGCCATCTTGCCACAGGCCTACGGCATCGAGGATGCAGCGGCCGGGAAACGCGCGGCGAAAGCCGCGCTGCAACACCGGCTCGGGCTCGACGAGCGAGAGGATGCGCCGCTTTTCGGGGTGGTTAGCCGGCTAACGCCGCAGAAGGGTCTCGATCTCCTCCTCGCGTGTTTGCCCGAAGTGGTCGCCGCCGACAATCAACTCGCGATCCTTGGTGCCGGTGACACCGATCTGGAGCGGGGCTTTGCCATCGCGGCCCAGGTGCAGAAGGGGCGGGCGGCGGTCGAGATCGGCTATGACGAAACGTTGTCCCATCTCATCATCGCCGGCTCCGATATCATTCTGGTGCCGTCGCGCTTCGAACCTTGCGGTCTGACCCAGTTATATGCCCTGCGCTACGGCACTTTGCCGCTCGTCCGCCGGGTCGGCGGGCTCGCCGACACTGTCCTCGATGCGACATCGATCAGCCTGTCGGAAGGCCGGGCTACTGGCTTCGCATTCGATCAGGACACCCCCGAAGCTCTGATGTCGACGATCGCGCGCGCCGCCACGCTGTTCCACGAGCCTGAGATGTGGCGGCGCATGATGCGATGTGCGATGACCGCCGACTTCAGCTGGGAAGCCGCCGCGCGCCGCTACTTTTCCGTTTATCATGAATTGAGGCGGATCTGGTCTCACCCATTCCCTCCTGCGCGCGGAGGGGGGAATGGATAGGGACTACCCGCCAAGGACAGTCCCTTCCGCGATGCCTGCGTCGGTCGATTTGATCTTGGGTCCGTCGTCGAGGCGCACCCGGGAAACTTCGACGAAGCCGCCTTGGGCGAGAATTCGCAAGCCCGACTCGCCGACCGAGACCACTTCGCCGATCTTGCGTCCGCGCACGGAGCCGAAACTCGGCGCGATGATCTTGCGAGCGTCGAACAGGTAGAGCTTGCGCTCGCTGAGCATCGTCCAGGCGCCGGGGGCCGGATTGCAGCCGCGTATGAGATCGTAGACGAAATCGACATGGTTCGCCCAGTTGATGTGGGATTCGGCCTCGCGCACCCAGCCTTCGTAGGTGGCGCGGCTTTCGTCCTGCGTTGTTTCAGTGGCCCGTCCGGAGACGACGAGATCGGCGGCCTGCACTAGCGCTTCGACGCCGAGTGGGAAGATCTTGTCGAAATAAAGCGATCCGGCGGTGTCGTCGGGGCTGATCGGCACACGCTTTTGCAGGATCACCGGACCCTCGTCGAGCCCTGGGGTCGGACGGAAGATCGACAATCCGGTCTCGGTTCGGCCACGGATGATCGCCCATGGGATTGATGAGGGACCGCGATGCAGCGGTAACAATGAGGGGTGAAACTGGATCATCCCGTGCTTTGGGACAGCACAGAACTCGGGTGGCGCGAACAGCGTGACATAGGCCATCACTCCTAAATCCGCGCCGAGGTCGGCGAGCGCCTGCTTGGCTTCGTCGCTCGAATATCTTGCGTGGCGATGGACCGTTACCCCGCGCTCCGATGCGGCGGCGACGAGCGGGTCCGGCCTTGCACCCGTTTTTTCCGGTGGTGCAAAAACCCCCGCCACCTGGTCTCCGCGAGCGGTAAAGGCATCCAGCACAGCCTTGCCGAAGGCCTGCTGGCCGACGATCACGATGCGCATCTCGGTTCCCTCCGATATCTGTCGGGTTGCCCTGACGAGAACGTCAGAGTTTCACGCGACAACCACCGGGGGCAAGTCTGCCGAGCCGTCGTTCCAGGTCTCGCCCTGTGCAGCGCGCGGTAGCAGCAACGTCACTACCGTGCCGCGGCCGACCTCGCTGCGGATCGACGCTGAGCCGCCGGATTGGCGGGCGAACCCGTACACCATGCTGAGGCCGAGACCAGTGCCCTTGCCGGGCTCCTTGCTCGTGAAGAACGGCTCGAACGCCCGCGCGAGCACCTCGGGCGGCATGCCGGTTCCGGTGTCCGAGATCTCCAGTCCCACGAAATCCCCTCCCATTACAAGCCCCCGATCGAAAGCCTGCGGGGACAGGGTCGTATTGCAGGTCCGCAAGTGCAGCACACCGCCTTCCGGCATCGCATCGCGTGCATTGATTACGAGGTTGATCACGGCGAGCTCCAGCTGAGTGGCATCGGTGTCGACCAGCCACAAATCCGGAGCAAGGTCGTATACCGCTCTGATGTTGCTGCCGACGGTTTGAGCCAGCAGTTCGGTCATCCGGCGGAGCAGGCCATTGATGTCGACCCGCGCGACCTTTAACGGCTGCCGCCTGGCAAAAGCGAGAAGCTGCCCCGTCAGCTTCTTGCCCCGCTCGAGCGTCCCCAGCGCCGTATCGACTCGGGCCTGCAGCCTTTCCTCACCCTGGCGGCCGCTCAGCATCTCGAGACAGCCCTGCAGCACGGTCAACAAGTTATTGAAATCGTGTGCCACCCCGCCAGTCAGCTGACCCAATGCCTCCATCCTTTGCGATTGGTACAGCTCGGTCTCCGCCCGTGTCCGCCGGTCCATCTCACGCTTTAGGCGCTGCGCGGTCCGTCGCCATCGCCAGCTCGCCACCTTTTGCTGTTGCAGCTGACGCACTGCGAACAGCGTCATGCAGAACAGGCCAAGCGAAGCGGGAACCGCAAACCACAAATAGTCGACCAGATTGGCCCGCCATGCACCAAGAATGTCCCGCACCGGAATGCCGAATACGACATAGAGCGGATACCCCCCGATCCGCTCATACGCGAAAACACGCCGGATCCCGTCCGTTGCGCCTCTGCCCCGAAACGAGCCGTGGTCAGGCGCAACCGCGATCGCCTGCATGACCGGAGTGTCCGGCGCGAAAATCCGCCCGGACGAGGATGGCGGCGGGTATCTCACCAGCACCGAGCCGTCGCTCAGCAACAACGAGGCGGAAACATCCTTCTCGCGCGACACCGTGCTGAAGAAGTCGCTGAAATAATCCAGTCTGGCCGCGACGTCGATGACCCCGTCGAAGTTGCGATCGGCGGTCGTTCGGCGGCGGCTGATGTCGAAACCACGGATGTGGGTGCGCGGATCTATGTGATCGTGCCCGACATAGATGCCGGCCTCGTGCTCTCTCTGCGCGACAAAGGCATCGAGATCGGAGACGTCGGGGGCTGGCGTCGGTAATGGATGGCCGCTCGCTTCGATGTGGCCTGATGCATCAATGATCGAAACCGCGTTGATCTGCGGCAATGTCTCGATATCCAGAAGAAAGCTGTGCAACCCGGGATCGTGCTCGATCCGATCCCAGTCAAGGCCACGGATGCGATCATCGATCCAGGCAAGGATCAGTGCGTAGGTTTCGAGTGCGCGGACGGCGTGCTCGTGTAGCTGGCCGGTCTCATCGGCTACCCGCTGTTCAGTCTGCATCTCGACTAACCGCAGATTTTGCAAGGCGGCCGCGCCCAGCAGCAGAAGCGGGACGGCGAGAGACGCAGCTAGAAGCAGGCGCAAAGGCCAAGTGAGCCCCCGCCGCGGCCGGCGCTCGACCAAGTCCGCACGGCCAACAGCAGCGCCGAACACCGCCCCGAAGAGACCGCGACGCTGACGCTGATTACCGCGGTCTTTGGACGCAGCGGTTTCGACGGGGTTAGCGGAATTCGCCTCCCTCCGATCGATCCCGTCGGCAAGTCTCGTAGGTCTACGCCGCGTTCCCAGCCCTCGTACGAGGCTCAGGAGGACCCCGTAGGCCGACCTCATCCTGCAATTGTGCTCGCTGGGTGCATCGCAGCCGCGACTTTACGACGAAACCGCAGCGAGGTCGAATGAAGCAACCACGGCACCGCGCGCAAGGCAAACGGCTTTGGTCGTGAGCGGCGCGTCTCCGCGTGCTTTTGTGGAGCCGGCTACGGCCTCCCAAGCGCCGCCATTAGCTCGCGCCACTCCCGGGGCGAGAGACCGCTCGCTGGCTGGTCAACTTGCTCGCCGGCCAGCAGCCGGCGGATCACCGCGAGCCCGGTCGCCGAAATCAATGCTGCATTCATCCGGTATTCGAGAAAGGCCGCATGAGCCATCGGGACCCAGCGCTTCAGGGTGTCGAGGATCACCTCCGCATAGGCGCGGATCTCGTATTGCGCGTGCGGATCGGCGCGCAACGACAGGAAGTGCAGCAAATTGTGCAGATCGATCTTCCAATACCATTGCGTGTAGAAGCCTAGCGACAGGTTGATGCGGGCGAGTTCACGGGCAAGGCCGGGCCGTCTAGGGTCGATCGGCGCCCCCGACGCGTCCTCATTGATGAGCTCAGCGTACCCGGCATAGGCGGCCTCGGCATCCCGGCGTAGCAAGTCGAGCGCACGCTGCGCCGCCTCACCGTCAATCGCCGCACCCCGCCCTTGCCGGTTTGTCGTCGCCTGCACCGCTAAGTGCTCGGGCGCCGGGATATAAAATTCCTTGTCGAGGATCGAATACCGCGCCGAGTACTCGTTGACGTTCGCCGTGCGATGACGGATCCATTGTCGCGCAACAAAAATCGGCAGCTTTACATGGTATTTGATCTCGCACATTTCAAACGGCGTCGTGTGGCGGTGACGCATCAGGTAATTGATCAATCCTTGATCTTCGCTGATCCGGCGAGTCCCGCGGCCGTAGGAGACTCGCGCCGCCTGAACGATAGCTGCGTCGTCACCCATATAATCGATAACGCGGACAAAACCGTGATCGAGCACCGGCAGCGGCTCGCAAAGGATCTTCTCCAGCGCCGGCACGGTGGCGCGGAGCGTTGGGCAGGTTTCGCTCCGTTGGGTGGCGACTTCATCTTGTTGCTCTGGCGTAAGCCGCATTCTCTCATCCGAGTTGATCGACGGCGGCTGGATGTGACAGCCGTTCGCGCGCCATTCGAACCATTGGATCGCGTGCCGGCAAGCTTAAAAGTTGGCGCTCCAGTCGGACGAGGACCGTCGGCGCATCCAAGAACTCGCGCTCGATCCAAAACCGCTTCGCGCGGTCGAAATAGCCGACGGTATCGAGGAATGCGATCGTGAAGTAGTAGCTCTCGGGCAGTGATTCGCCCACCGCCCGCGCGCGAATCGCGCATGTGCGGCCAACCGAGCTGGAACAAAATCGCAACATCGTAATTGTTGTGGCTCGTCAAACCTACCTCATCGAGCCAGCCATTGGGATAGCGGTCGTCGCGAATGCCGATCAACGTGTCTATGAGTTGGGGCCAGTACCCGATTTTCCCTTCGAGATAGCGCGCCATATGGAAAGTGAGGCTCAGATCGACGGTCCGCAGCCGGCGCCTTCCGATTTGATAGCTCGCGCCAAAGAACCCGGTGATCGGGTCCTGCCACTCCGCAATAAAGCGGCGGATGACGGCTTCGAGCCCTGAATGCCATCGGTAATTCGGCGGTCGCCGCCACAAGATTAGGCGAACGAGATTGGCGGTTGCGAAGTTGAGCTCCTTGCGACGATCGATGCCGTCTTCGGTCGGGCGCGAGACTAGCAAGCTTTCGAGATAGATCTGCAGCCGTGCGGGGTCGTTTATACGGTCGAGGAAACGAGGTGACCTGCCTCGATCATCAAAATCTGGGGCGAGCATGTGGTCGACCGACGCATCGAGCCTCAAAAACCACGTGCGGGTAGAGGGTTCATAACTGCCGTCCGCGTCCGGCAGGTGGGTGGTGCCTGGGAAGGGTAGCGCTGTCGTCGCCCGAAGCCGGTCGAGGGTTTCATAAGCAGCAGTGGTATGGGCGGTGTATTCCAGTCGCCAGCGAAGCTCCTGGAGGATTTGGCGCGAGCACGACATGTCGCCCCCGCCGGACTCCGCTCGATCGAGCTTTCCCGCGATCTCTCGGATCTCGTCTTGTATTGCGCCGCGTAACTCGGCGATTTGCGGAAATCGGGTAGCGATGGCTGTCTGCGGGCTCCAGCCGAAAGGGGCAGGGGTCGTCATCAGAGATACTCGGCGGTGCGCCTTACGGCAGGGCGACTAGATCGCGGCGCGCCCACGCCCGCTCGGGCTGGGTGGCGCGGACTGGGTTGGCTCGGTATTCGAGCCGGGGGTATCGCGCGAGCCGCACGGGGCGCTTGGCGAGCCATTCGCTCAACGGTGTAACTGGCAGCGGCATTTCCCCGTCATCGCAATCCGGCAGCAGCGCGACACACACGCGTCGCGTGCCCTTCGGCCAGACGATTTGCAGACGCCTGATAAGGGCCCCGCCGGCACGCTTGCCATCGTGGTCGGTGCGACGAGGCAATTCGGACATCCAAGCCCCCTCACCGGGCAGACACGAGCGGCCGTGCAGGTGTCGAATATCCGCAATTGGAAAGGATTTCGGCTCCGGTGGGGAAGTGATTTCGAAGCTCGTAGCTGCGGGTTCCAGGATGCGTGCGACAAAACGGTCTTCACGCGATCGGAAGCGTGCTACCGGGCCGGCCACTGAAGTCGGTTCGGCGCTGGTATGCGCGGTCCATACAACCGTGCCGGAAACTTCCGGGCCGATTTCGTCTTGGATCACCACCTGCCGCCCGATCAATGCCGCTCCGCGGCGTATCGAACCTGCTGGTTTTCCATACGCGGCGGACAAATCGAAGACGACCCATTTGCAGTCACCGTCGACACAATAGCCGATGATCGGCGCGTACGCGTTGGGCACCTGATTGCGCCCGCCAATCACCAGAGTGTTGTGTCCCGCGGTCTGCGTACGGTAATACCGCCACCGTGGCCCGGATTGGCAGTCGACGCCGTGATCGAAATAACCGGGCAAGTCATAATCGTCTGAACCGAGGTCGATTATCCATCGCTGTTTCGCGCCATCAACTATAAAGCTGCCCGCGTCCGCTTGCGCATGCAAGATGACGTCTTCCGAGCGGCCGGATGTTCTGCCCTCCGCGCTGAAAAAATTCCCGCCCTTGATGGCGACGTAGACGGGCCGCACCCTGGGTTTCGTCGACCAGCTATTCCGAAAACAGGCGAGATCGGCGCTGCGAAAGACTTTCCCGGTAGGGGGCTCACCGGTCAGCCGCTCGCCCCGCATGCGACCCGCCCAGATCACGGTAAATGGGAGATACCAGCCGTCATATCCATCGAGGAGCCGGGCATCGATGGGTCGCTTGTACCGATGGGCAAACCAAGCGAGCGATGAAATATCGAATCGGGGCTCCGAGTCCCCAAAATTAAACGCGGCGCCGGACGGTCCGGCCGCGTGCAGTGCAAAGTCGCCGGTCTGGGCGAATCCCGGCCGAGACGCGAAGCCAAAGCTTTGGCCAAACGTGCTTTCGAGCGCAGCAACCATCAGAGCGGCATAACGCATGGTCAAGGACCAGTAGCTGAGCCCTTCTGGCCAAGCTCCGTCGGGGGCAAGCCGATCGAACACCCTCGATGCCGAAGCGAGGCTCTTTGCAATCAGCTGTGCCGCAAGCTCGGGATATCTTGCGAGGGCGACAAGCGACGATACGAGAATAGCGGAATTCGAGACAAGGGTGCAATTATCGCGTCGTTTTGGCCAAACCGAAAACCGATCATCGTACGCGGCTAGGGCAGGCTCGAGCACATGCCGTAACAGCGCACCTTCGATCATCCTTCGTTCGTCGTCTGAGAAGTCGTCGTATAACCAATCATAGGCCAGAGAAACTGAAACAGCGATTTCAGCACAATCAAGGAATGATTTGATTACCGGCCGTGGCTTCCAGCTAGTTTCCGCGATGAACCTTGACAACGCGGTCCTCGCCCCAGCTAGGGCCTCGGCGCGTTTGGCGCCGCCGCTGATCGAAGCGAGGAAAGACATGTGTATCAGACGGCGAGATCGCCGCTTGATGCCGGCGCGCAACTCCTCTCCGTCCGCGCGCGACGCTTCCTCCGATAAAGATGTTTCCAGGCGCGCCAGCAGCTTCGGATTGCGGTTGGCGCGTTTGCGGATAGAGGAAATCGCCGACTTATGAAATAACAAATAAGGATGGGTCGCTTTGAACCGCGCAACGGTGACTTCGAGAAGGTCTAAATCGGCGCCATTCGGCTCGCCTGACGGCAGCGATCGCGCAGCAACAAAAGGCAATCGAATCCCTCGGCTCGAGGTCTTGCGGTTGCCGAAACCAATCGTGCGATCTGGGTGAGGTCCGCGATCGTAATTAGCAACCGCACCGCTTCCAAATGCGGCGAACGGGCGGCGCGGTCAAGCATCTTGTCGATATCCGGTAACAAATTGTATCAAAATTTACGATATTTGGGATTTTTACTGAGTCCGTTTCATACGGGTACGAGGAGTTTGGCGAGGAATTCGTCTCTCCACCCGGCAAGGTTGAATTTACTCCTCAGAGACACGCAAGAGCGATCCTTTTGCATCAGATTCAGGGCCATGTGGCGGAGAATAGCGAGGTTATAAGCAGTATTGTCGTCGCGGTTTCGCCCCTGGTCCTCGTTCATGACGGTATTGAGAACCCAGTGCAGGCGGTTTTCGACGCCCCAATGCAAGCGAACGACCTTGCCCAGGCCTTCGGGAGAAAGAGCCCTGCTGAGGAGGTAATAAGCGGTCTCGGTCGTCGCCCTAGTAGTGGTGCCGCGCGATCGGATCACCTTGCCGACCGCAGTCAACCCCGGCCAGCGGTGACGCTTCTGCAGCTCTTCGACTTCGGTGCACACCAAGCTGGTGCGCTTCTCGATGCGGCCGTGGCTACTGTCTACGGTCGAGTACACCTCGGCACCCTCATACCTCGGCTGGCTCAGCAATTGGCTGACCTCGGCATGCAGGCTGCGATGGTTGCGCTTGAGGGCCAGTGCGTACTCGCCACCCCTCGCGACGATTTGTTGGGCGATTTCGCGCCGACAGTTGAGCGCATCGGCGGTCACGATCCGGCCGGTCAGCGACAGGAAATCCAAGAGCTTGAGCACCCCCGCGCTCTCGTGTGACTTGGCGTGGATCGCGATCTGGGCGAGGACCAGGCGCTTCTCGCAACACCAGGCGCTAATCATGTTCAGGGCGAACGACCTGGCACGACGCGGGTCGGACGATCGATGAAGGGTCTTTCCATCGATCGCAATGACCCCGCTGCTGGTCTCGCCAAAGCGCGCCACGAATTTCAGGAAACACGCACGAAGTTGGTCGGGATCGAGCCGGCTAAAGAACCGGCTGAAGGTGTCGTGGCTCGGAATCCCGTTCGTCAACTGCAGAAAACGCGCGAGGAAATCTTGCTTGGCCTGGGCAAAGATAGCCATATCCACCGCGTTCTGACCACCCGACAAGATTGCGCACAGCGCTATCATCAGGATCTCGTATAAATCGTGGCGCTTCGGGCGGCTCGATCGCGGATCCCTAAGCTCAGAAAAACAGGACACAAGTCCATTCATTACTTTCTCCGTTACAAATGATTCTTGGTTGATTTAACTGAAATCAACATGTTCTTAAAAATTTGTTTATGGTGTAGTTGAGCATCATCAGACGATGTCAGTGCGTCGTCGATATGGGCGTCCCCGCGACGTCCAAAACACAATTTGAGCAAAATTTGACGTATCATTTACAGTCTGCGAGATAATCGTTACAAACTTCCCTCACTAACTGACCTTTGTGAAGGCCGATGAGCCTGCCGGCGAATAAGCGGGGTGTTCCGCCCGCTCCGCGGTGAGTTCCAGTTTAAATTTTAAAGAGAGCGCGGCGGCTGACGCCGGGGGACGTGGATATCGTTAACCCGCAAATTGCTCAGGTGATGACGGCAGATGCCGGAAAACTGCTGAGGAAGTTCCTGGCACTTTCGCGAAGAGCTGGCAGGAGATCCTAGAGCAAGATTCTAACAGGCTGAATCAAAAAGAGGATTCCCATATTTAGAGTTTTGTGATTCAAGATGCTGGCTGGGGCTGGGGGCCAGCATCAGATGGC
>Ga0318520_10000586_pt1 | contig 11120 bp, 10 predicted proteins | sample GRESIP178b2f16_FD_203512 | JGI IMG/M metagenome (GOLD analysis project Ga0318520, IMG submission 203512) | Tropical soil microbial communities from Luquillo Experimental Forest, Puerto Rico - GRE.SIPMG.178b2f16 | ecosystem: Environmental > Terrestrial > Soil > Tropical forest > Bulk soil...
GTTGAGCTGGATGCCGCGGAACAGCGCCGGGAGCGAGATCAGCAGGATGGACTGGTTGATCGTGACCATCAAGATCCCGAGCGTCGTGTTCGACAGGGCGATCCACTTGTAGTGGACGCCCCGGCCACCCTCCGCCGAGAGTGCCGCCTGCTCCTGCCCTGCCGCTCGCATGACTCTCCCCACTGCCGGTGATGACCTGCCTGCCGCCCACGACGATCGTAACGGACCTTAACGTCAACGTCAGAGTCGCGGGCCGCTGTTCATCTCGCGGCCACGCGGTGGTACCGCCGCGGCCGGCGGTCAAGATGGGCCGCGGCCGGCCGCCCGGCGCCGGCTACGAGCCGGTCAGTGCGAGTCGCGGGTGACCTGGTGGCCGCTGGCGCCGACCAGGAAGTCGAGGTCCGCGCCCCGGTCGGCCTGCAGCACGTGGTCGACGTAGAGGCGCTCCCAGCCGCGGGCCGGGGCCGCGTAGCCGGCCACCGCGGCCGCGGGCGGCTCCCGCCGCCGCAGCTCGCCGGGCGCGATGTCCACGTCGAGACGTCTCGCCGCGACGTCGAGTTCGATGACGTCGCCGGTGCGCACCAGGCCCAGCGGCCCCCCGGCCGCGGCCTCGGGAGCGACGTGCAGCACCACGGTGCCGTACGCGGTACCGCTCATCCGGCCATCGCAGACGCGCACCATGTCCCGGACGCCGCGTTCCAGCAGCTTGGCCGGTAGCGGCAGGTTCGCCACCTCGGGCATCCCCGGATAGCCCTTCGGCCCGCAGCCGCGCAGCACGAGCACCGAGCCGGCGTCGACCTCGAGGCCGGGGTCATCGATGCGCGCGTGGAAGTCCTCGATGCTGTCGAAGACGACCGCCCGGCCGCGGTGCCGCAGCAGTTCCGGGGACGCGGCCGCCGGCTTGATCACCGCGCCGGCCGGGGCGAGGCTCCCGCGCAGCACCGCGATGCCCGCGTCCGCCTGCAGCGGATCGCCGCGCGGCCGGATGACCGTCTCGTCCCAGATCCGCGCGCTGTCGAGGTAATCGACGAGCGGCCGGCCGGTCACGGTGAGCGCCGCCGGGTCGAGCAGGTCGCGCACCTCGCGCAGGACGGCGAGCAGGCCGCCGGCCCGGTGGAAGTCCTCCATCAGGTGCCGTCCGGCCGGCTGCAGGTCGACCAGCAGCGGCACGCCGGCCCCGACGGCGTCGAAGTCGTCCAGCGACAGGTCGATCCCGAGCCGGCCGGCGATGGCCAGCAGGTGCACGACGGCGTTGGTCGAGCCGCCGATGGCCGCCAGCGCGACGATCGCGTTCAGGAACGATCCCCGGCGCAGCTGTGCGGAAGGCCGCAGCCCCCGCTCCACCATGGCCACGGCGAGCCCGCCCGTGTCGTGGGCGGTCTCGAGCAGCCGGCTGTCCGGGGCCGGCGTTCCCGCGATGCCGGGGATCGTGGTCCCGAGCGCCTCGGCCAGGCACGCCATGGTCGAGGCCGTGCCCATGGTGTTGCAGTGTCCCGGGCTGCGGATCATTGAGGACTCGGACGCCAGGAAGTCCTGCTCGGACAGCGTCCCCGCGCGGACCTCCTCGCTGAGCCGCCAGACGTCCGTCCCGCAGCCGAGCGGCACGCCCCGGAACGTGCCGGTCAGCATCGGCCCGCCGGGCAGGACGACCGCGGGCAGGTCGACCGAGGCCGCGGCCATCAGCAGGGACGGGATCGTCTTGTCGCACCCGCCCAGCAGCACGACGCCGTCGATCGGGTTGGCCCGCAGCATCTCCTCGGTCGCCATCGCGGCCATGTTCCGCCACAACATGGCGGTGGGCCGGACCAGCGTCTCGCCGAGCGACACCACGGGAAGGTTCATGGGGACGCCGCCCGCTTCCCAGACGCCCTGCTTGACGCTCTCGGCGACCTGGCTCAGGTGCAGGTTGCACGGCGCCAGGTCCGACGCGGTGTTCGCGATCGCTATGTGCGGCCGTCCGTCAAAGGCGCGGGCGGGCAGGCCCCGGCGCATCCACGCGCGATGGACGTAAGCGTTCCGGTGGCTCCCCGCGTACCACTGGGAACTCCGCGGCCGGGAACCCGGTGGCTGGGAGCTGGGCTGCTCTGGCATCGGCGCACTTCCGCCTCTCTCGGCCCGCGATCTAGGATCTGGAAATGTCCCCACAACTTACTCGTGACCTGGCCTCCGGCCGCTGTCGCCGTCACGGTCGCGGCCACGGCGGGCCGGCGCCGGCCGACGCATGAGAGCGTTCGTGGTCACCGGCCCGCGCCGGTACGAGGTCGCCGAGGTGGAGAACCCGAGGCCGTCGCCGGGGCAGGTGGTGGTCGACGTCGGGCGCGCCGGCGTGTGCGGCACCGACGTCGAGTTCTTCACCGGCGAGATGGCTTACCTGCAGCAGGGCCACGCCGCGTACCCGTTGCGGCTCGGGCATGAGTGGTGCGGGACGGTCAGCGCCGTCGGCGACGACGTCGACCCGGGCTGGCTGGGCCGGCGCACCACCGGCGACACCATGCTGGGCTGCGGCGCGTGCCAGCGCTGCCGCGCCGGCCGGCACCATGTCTGCGAGCACCGCTGCGAGGTGGGCATCCGCGGCGGGTTCCCCGGCGCGCTGGCCGAGCAGCTGGCCGTGCCGGTGACCGCGCTGCACCCGCTGCCCGATGACGTCGACGAGGTCATGGGGGCGCTGGTCGAGCCGGGCGGCAGCGCCCTGCGCTCGGTCTGGGGCGCGGCGCTGCGGCCCGGCGAGCGGGTCCTGATCTTCGGCCCCGGCACCATCGGCCTGCTGGCCGCGATGTTCGCGCTGGCGCGCGGCGCGCAGGTGCACGTCCTGGGCCTGGACCGGCGCGCGCTCGACTTCTCCGCCGAGCTCGGCGTGCACGGCGCGTGGACGGCTGACGACCTGCCGCGGCTGCCCTGGGACGCGGTCATCGACGCGTCGAACTCGCCCGGGCTCCCGGCGGAGGCCCTCGACCTGGTCGAGCCGGGCAAGCGGGTGGTATTCATCGGCGTCGCCGGTCGCCCGAGCACCGTCGACACCCGGTCGATGGTGCTGAAGGACCTCACCGCCGTGGGCATCCTCGGCGCGTCCGCCGGGCTGGCCGAGACCATCGCGCAGTACGCGGCCGGATCCGTGGACCCGCGCCCCCTGGTGGCCGCCACCGTCGGCCTCGGCGAGGTCGGCGACGTGCTGGCCGGCTGGCGCCCGGCGGGCTCCGGGCCGGGACCCAAGGTTCACGTGGATCCCCGCGCCTGAACGGGGCCACGGTCACGCCGGGACCTGGGCCTGTTTGGGCCGTGAGAGCACGGGCAGAGTCAACACCTTCGAGGGATGCCCACACGAGAGAGGTGCTGACTTGCTTACGCTAACCGACCGGGCCGCGGAGACGATCCGCACCCTGATGACCCAGCCAGGTGTTCCCGCTGAGAGCGGGTTGCGGATGTCACTGCGGGATGGCGAGTCGGGCACGCTGGCGCTGTCGCTCGAGCCCCCGCAGCCGGACGACGCCGTGATCGAGGACGCCGGCGCCCGCGTGTTCGTGGAGCGCGACGCCGCCCCGATGGTCGAGGACCGGGAACTGGACGCGCAGCTCGACGAGCAGGGCCGGGCGTCCTTCCGGCTCGGGGTCCAGGCCGGGTAAGCCCCCCGGCGGACATCTGGCCGCGCAGCGAGGACCAATGTCCCTACCTGGATCAGCGCCCGATCGGTTGACTGGCGGTGTGTTCGTCGGCGATGAAGTCCTGCTGGACGTCAGCTTCGTGGCCGCCCGGGCCAGACTGGCGAACCTGACCCGCGGCGGCTTGCTGCGGAGCGCCTCGGAGGGTGCCTACGGCGAGGGCGTCGCCGGGCTGGCCCGGGTCGGCCCGATGGGCTCCGCGCCCGGGATCTCCCGGCTGGTCGAGGTGCACGTCCGGGATCTGGCGGAAACCGGTGACTCGGCCAGGCTGGCGCTGCGGTGGGCGGCGACCGGGCCCGGAGGCCGGCTGTTCCCGGCCCTGGACGCCGACCTCACGCTGCGGCCGGCCGGTGAGCAAGCCACCGTGCTCGCGCTGGTCGGGGCGTACCGGCCGCCGCTGGGCGGCCTGGGAGCAGGGCTCGACCGGGCGATCTTGCACCGGGCGGCCACCGCGACGATCAGGACTTTCCTGGGCCGGGTGGCCGACGCCATCGTCCGACCGGAGTCGGCCGCCGTCCCGGCCGGCGAGATCGCGAGCCAGCAGCCGTCCGTCGGGCTGTCCCCGTCGGGCGGGTGACGCGGTCCGGCGGCAGGCACGGCGGTCAGACCTGCTCGATGAGCACGAGCCGGTTGGCGTCCTGGTCGCGGAACGAGAACATGGGCGGCACTCCCGGCCAGCGCAGGATCTCCGGATCGGCGTCCACGCCACGGGCGAGCAGGGCGGCGTGGTCGGCGCCGGCGTCGCCGGTGGTCAGCCGGATGCCGGTATCCACGCCCGCCGGAGCGCCCTCGCGCGCGGGGACCAGCGCGATCGTCGTCGCCGCCCCCGGCGGCGCTACCTCGATCCAGCGCCCGCCGTCGCCGGACGGGAAGTCCGCGCGCTTGGCGAAGCCGAGCTTGCCGGTGTAGAACTCGAGCGCGCGGTCCTGGTCGGTGACCGGCACGCCCACCGTCCGCAGGCCCGTGATCTGGGTCTTGGCCTCGTCGTTCATTTCCTGCCTCCGCATGGTGAGCTGGATCCGGGTCAGCTGTTGTACATCAGCGATCCCGGAGTGGTGAGCAGCTCGCCGGTCTCCAGCCAGGTCTTCAGCCCGGACAGGATCATCGGCCAGCCGCCGTAGACCTCGGGGCTCGCGCCCTCACGCAGCTGATCGTGGGTCAGGGTCAGCCGGCACGAGTCACCGACCGGCTCGATCTCCCAGGTAACCCTCGAGGTTCCCTCGCGCCTCGCGTCGTCACTCCAGAGCACGGTCATGGTGTGGACCAGCCTGCGGGGCGGGTCGGCCTCGAGGATCTCGCCTTCCGTCAGCAGGCCGGGGGCGCCCGGGTGGCTCATCTCGACCCGGGAGCCGGGCGTCCATGCCGATGTGACCAGGCAGCCGAACTGGTACTTGCTCCTGATCTCGCTGTCGGTGATCGCCTCCCAGAGGCGCTCGGGCGTGGTGCGGATGTAGATCTCGAAAATCTTCTCCATGGGGCTCTCCAGCGCGTGCTTGAGGTCGCTGAGCGAAGCCGCCCAGGGCTCGGCGTACTTGCTGACCCACCGGTCGTGGATCAGCCGGATCGGGACCGGGTTCAGGAAGTGGAGCTTCTCGCGGCCGCGCCGCCTCGTCACCACCAGGCCCGCATCCTCGAGTTGCCTCAGGTGCTTCATCACGCCGAAGCGCGTCATCGGGAAGCGCTCCTCGAGCGCGCTGAGCGTCTGCCCATCCGCCACGAACAGCTCGTCGAGCAGGCTCCGCCGGGTCGGATCGGCGAGGGCCTTGAACACCTCGTCCACGCTGCCCAAGTTACGTGACCAATTGGTCACATGTCAATCCGGGAGGCTGGGCGGGGTGCCACCGGTCAGCTATCGTGTGGGCCATGATCACTTGGCCCCGCGACGAGGTCGGCCGGTGAGGTACGGAGGCATCGAGGCAGGGGGGACCAAGTGGGTCTGCGCGGTCGCCGACCGACCCGCGGAACTGCTCAAGACCGAGACCTTCCCGACGACCGGCCCCGGCGAGACCGTGCGCCGGGCCGTCCGGTTCTTCACCGAGAACGGCCCGGTCGGAGCGCTCGGGGTGGGCGCGTTCGGCCCGGTGGACATCCGCCCCGCCTCGCCCACATGGGGAACGATCACCACGACGCCCAAGCCGGGCTGGGCGGATACGGACCTGGTGGCCCCGCTCCGGGCCGGGCTCGGGGTCCCGATCGCGCTGGACACCGACGTGAACGCGGCCGCGCTCGGCGAGTGGCGGCAGGGCGCGGCGGCCGGGCTGGACACGTTCTGCTACATCACGGTCGGCACCGGGATCGGCGGGGGCGCCGTCGCGGGCGGCCGCATCGTGCACGGCCTGCTGCACCCGGAGTTCGGGCACATGCGCATCCCGCACGACCGGGCGCGTGACCCCTTCGACGGAATCTGCCCCTACCACGGCGACTGTCTCGAGGGCCTCGCCTCCGGCGAGGCGATCCGGCAGCGCTGGGGCCGGGCCGGCCAGGAGCTGTCGGGCAGCGCAGCCTGGGAACTCGAGGCCGAGTACCTCGCTCTGGCCCTGGTCAACGTGATCTGCGTGCTCTCGCCGCAGCGCATCATCATCGGGGGAGGCGTGGCCAAGCAGCCGAGGCTGCTGCCGCTGGCGCGGCAGCGGGTGCGCGCGCTGCTGGCCGGCTATCTGCGGGCCCCCGAGCTGACCGAGCCGGACGCGATCGAGCGTTACATCGTCCCGCCGGGCCTCGGCGACAGCTCGGGCGTCATCGGCGCGATCGAGCTGGCCCTGGACGCGCCCTGACCGGGGACCGGGATCAGGCCGCCGCGGCGTCGGCCCAGTCGGCCACGAGCTGGTCGAGCACCCCGAGCGGGACGGCGCCGTTGCCGAGCACGGTCCCGTGGAAGCCCCGGATGTCGAACCTCGCGCCGAGCCGGCGCTCGGCCCGTTCGCGCAGCCGCCGGATCTCGCGGCGGCCCACCATGTAGGCCAGGGCCTGGCCGGGCCAGCCGATGTAGCGGTCGATCTCGTTCCTGACGTTCGACTGGGTGGTGGCCGTGTTGCGCCACATGAAGTCCATGGCCTGGGCGCGAGACCAGCCGTGGTGGTGCATGCCGGTGTCGACCACGAGCCGGCACGCCCGCAGCGCGTCGAAGGAGAGCATGCCCAGCCGCTGCAGGTCCGAGGTGTACAGGCCCATCTCGTCGGCCAGCCGCTCGCAGTACAGGCCCCAGCCTTCCACGTAGCCGCACACCTCGGCGTCCAGGAAGCGCCGGAACGCGGGCAGCGGCAGCGTCTGCGACGAGGCGATCTGCAGATGGTGCCCGGGGGTGCTCTCGTGGAAGGAGAGCGCCTCGTACTCGTAGACGTAGCGCTGCTGCGGCTCGGCGGTCAGCACGCAGTGGGCGCCGGGCCGCTTCCCGCCCGCGGCCGGGGGCCGGTAGTAGGCCAGCGGGGCGTTGCCCGCCTCGACCGGGTCGATCTCCTCGATGACGCAGCCGGGGATGTCGAACCGCGGGAACCAGCTGTCCCGGGCCTCCTCGGCGCGCTGCAGGGCCGCCGTGACCGTGCGCACGATCTGCGCGGAGTCGGCGAACCGGAGCGACCGGTCCTCCCGCAGCCGCTCGTGGATCGCCGGGACGTCCGTGACCTGCAGTACCTTCTCGCCGAGCTCGGCCCACTCGTCCTGCAGCGCCGCGAGGACGTCGAGGCCGATCTGGTGGATTTCCTCCGGGGCCAGCTCGGTGGTGGTGTGCTTGCGCACGGCCGCCCGGTACCCCTCCGCGCCGCCGGGCACGAAACGTATGCCGACCCGCTCGCCGGGGCGCGCGACCGGCAGCAGTTCGTCCCCCAGGCAGGCCAGCAGCCGGCGCAGCGCAGGCCGGATCTGGCTGTCGACGATGCCAGCGGCCTCGCGGCGGACCGCCGCCTCGTCGACGGCGCCCGGCAGGCGCACGGCCACCATCGCGTCGGCGGTCAGGTCCCGGCTCAGGTGGCCCTCGATCTGCGCCATGGCCTGGCGCGTCCCGACCTCGGTCGGGATCCGCCCGTCCTGCCTGGCCTCCCGGTACCGGGCGGTGACGGCGTCGAAGTACCCGCCGAGCCCGCGCAGCCGCTGCAGGTAGCCGTCGACTGCGGCGGCGCTGTCGAGCAGCGCCGCCGGCACGGACATGAACACCATGGCCTGAGGCGAGACGTAGCCGCCCGCCGACACGTTCGCCTCCCAGAGGCCGTGTTCGAGATCCGAGCGCGCCGCCCAGGCCAGGTGGGCCAGGACGGCCTGGTTGACCCGGCCCGCCTGGTCCAGCAGGCCCGGGTCGATGCGGCCCAGCCGCTCCTCGATCCGGGCGATCTGCTGCACGTCGCGCGCGGCGCCCGCGCGGCTGGGGTCGGGCACCAGGGCGTCGAAGCCCGGCGCGCCGACCTGCGTGGCACCGAACGGGTCGGCCGTGTGCACGATCTCGAAGAACTCCTCGCTGAGCTGGGCCAGTGCCGCTTGTGCCTGCTGGGACTGCGCTGCCTGGGCGGGCTCGGTCATGACCTGAACGTTATCGTCGCAGGAAAGCACTCATCCGCGCCGAGGGGCTAATCTCGCTGTATGGCCCTGTCCGTGGCGCTGCACATCCCGAGCCCGCCGATCAACGGTTTCTACATCGGGCCCTTGTTCGTTCACTTCTACGGCCTGATGTACGTCGTGGGCATCACGCTGGCCATCATCATTGCCCGGCGGCGCTGGCGGGCCGTGGGCGGCGACGTCTCGCTGGTGACCGACGTGGCCGTCTGGGCGGTCCCGGCGGGGATCATCGGCGGCCGGATCTACTTCGACATCACCACCCCGTTCGACATCACCCCGCACGCCTGGTACGGGCCGTTCGCGGTGTGGGACGGCGGGCTGGGCATCTGGGGCGGCGTCCTGGGCGGAGCCGCCGTGGGCATCTGGCGGGTGCACCGGGCCGGGGCCGACTGGCGCCTCATGGCCGACGCGGTCGCCCCGGCGCTGCTGGTCGCCCAGGCGATCGGGCGGATCGGCAACTACTTCAACCAGGAGCTGTTCGGCAAGCCGAGCACGCTGCCCTGGGCGGTGCAGATCTCGCCGGCCTTCCGGCCGCACGGGTACCAGGCGTTCAGTACCTTCCAGCCGTCGTTCCTGTACGAGGCCATCTTCGACCTGGCGCTGGCCGCCGCGCTGGTCTGGCTCGGCCACCACCGCCACATCCGCCCGCCCGGGCTGTTCGCCCTGTACGTGGCCGGCTACTCGGCCTACCGCATCTTCGAGGAGACCATCAGGATCGACTCGTCCGCGCACTTCCTCGGGCTGCGGCTGAACTTCTTCGTCGCGCTCGTGGGCACGGTGGCCGGGCTGACCTGGTTCTTCTTCACCCAGCGCCGCAAGCCGGCGCCCGAGCCTGCCGGGCCGGCGCCCGAGCCGGCCGGGCAGGAACCGGCCGCGGCGAGCGGCGCCACCGAGCCGCAGTCAGCTACCGGGGTGGGGCACGACCAGCCCTGACTCGTAGGCCACGACCACGGCCTGCGTCCGGCCGCGCAGCCCCAGCTTGTTCAGCACCCGGCTGACGTGGGTCTTCACGGTCTCCTCGGTGACGACCAGCCGGGCGGCGATCTCCGGGTTGGACAGGCCCTCCGCGACCAGCTTGAGTACCTGGGTCTCGCGCGGGGTGAGCGTGGCGAGCGTGGCCGGGGGCGAGGCGGCAGGCCGGGGGCGCAGGCGGGTGAACTCGCTGATCAGCCGGCGGGTGACGGTCGGCGCGAGCAGCGCCTCGCCGGAGGCCACCACGCGCACCGCGTCGAACAGCCGCTCCGCGGTGACGTCCTTGAGCAGGAAGCCACTGGCCCCGGCGCACAACGCGTCGTAGACGTACTCGTCGAGGTCGAAGGTGGTCAGGATGAGGATCCGCGGGCCGCCCGTCCCGGATTCGGTGAGCTGCCGGGTGGCCTCGATGCCGTCCATGTTGGGCATGCGCACGTCCATGAGCGCGACGTCCGGCCGCAGCTCGCGGGCGATCTTGACCGCCTCCGCCCCGTCGTCGGCCGTGCCGACCACCGTGAAGTCCGGCTGGGTGTCGAGCAGCGCGGCGAATCCGGTGCGCACCACCTGGTGGTCGTCGGCCACGATGATCCGGATCGCCCGGGACGGCTCGCTCATATCGTGTTTCCCGTCCGCTCGCTCATGCTGTGTTTCCCGCTCGCGGACGGGGCGCCTTGAGGCGCGTCCGCTCGCTCATGCTGCTGCCTCGGCCACGGTCGGCAGCATGGCCTCGACCACGAACCCGCCGCCGCCGGCGGCGCCGGTGCGCAGCTTGCCGCCCACGGCCGCGGCGCGCTCGCGCATGCCGAGCAGCCCATGACCGCCAGGCGGCGTCGCGGTGAAGGAAGAAGCCGGCGGGGGGCCGGGCCCGTTGTCCCGGACGCGAAGCCACAGGGCGTCCGCGGTGTAGTGCAACTCCACGTCGACGGCGGCGCCCTCGGCATGCCGCCGCGCATTGGTGAGCGCCTCTTGAACGATGCGGTAGGCGGCAAGCTCGACGCCGGGATCGAGACTGGCCACGGGGCCGCGGACGATGAGGCGGACACCCGACCCCGAGGCGTCCCTGGCCTCGTCGAGCAGTTCGCTGAGCTGCCGCAGGCCGGGCTGGGGCCGCCGGTCGCTGACGGCGTCGGCCCGGGTGTCCTCGCGCAGCACGCCCAGCAGCCGCCGCATCTCGGTCAGCGCGGTCCGCGCGGTGTCGCCGATCGCGGACAGCCGCTGCGCCCCGGCGGCGGGCATCCCGGGGGTGGTCAGCCGGGCCGTCTCCGCCTGTACCGCGATCATAGAAATGTGGTGGGCCACCACGTCGTGCAGCTCGCGGGAGACCCGGGCGCGTTCCCCCCGCGCCGTGTGCTCGAGCAGGGAACCGGCGATGACCTCCCGGGCGGCGCTGTGCTCCACGGCCTCGCTGCGGGCCCGCCGGGCCGCCCCCGCCCACGCCGCAGCCGGGGCCAGCGCGGCCAGCAGTACGGTGAGAATCCGGTCCGCGGTGCCCGTAGGGGGGAGCAGCGCCAGCACCAGGTAGGGCAGCGCGAGGACCGCGGCCAGCAGCTGCGGGCCGCTGCGGCCGAGCCGGTACAGCACGATCAGCTGGGCGATCAGGCCGGCCACCGTCAGCGTGTGAAAGGCCGCCAGGGACAGCACGCACGCCGCGCCGACCGACACGGCGGCTCCCGCCGGGTAGGACCACAGGAGCCCGAGCGGCAGCGTGCTGAACAGCGCGAGCAGGACGAGACCGACCCCCCGTGCGAAGTCAATCCCGCCCTGGCCGGGGGGAAGCGCAAGCGTCTGGGCCACGGCGAGGATAGCCAGCAATCCCCCGGCCACGGCGGGGGCGTGCGGGTCCGCGGCGAGCCGCCGCAGTCGGCCGGCCCATCCGCCGTGCACGTCATCCGCTGGGTCCACATGGCCATTGTCCTCGCTGGCCAGCCAACGTGCGTCACTCCGGGC
>Ga0318520_10000598_pt1 | contig 11024 bp, 6 predicted proteins | sample GRESIP178b2f16_FD_203512 | JGI IMG/M metagenome (GOLD analysis project Ga0318520, IMG submission 203512) | Tropical soil microbial communities from Luquillo Experimental Forest, Puerto Rico - GRE.SIPMG.178b2f16 | ecosystem: Environmental > Terrestrial > Soil > Tropical forest > Bulk soil...
CCCCCTCGATATCGGTGAACAAGAACGTGACCGACCCGCTGGGAAGCTGCCTCCCCGGCCGCCCCGTCGCCGGCCGTCGGCCTCCGTCGTCACGACCGGCCTCCCGCGATCGCCGCCGCCACGGCCACCGCAACCCTCACCGCGGCGCCCGGGGTGCCGGGCCGCGGGCCCAGCGCCCGCCGCACCGCGCCGACAGCCCCAGCCGGCTCTTCACCGGCGCCGCAACCTCCACTGGAGCCCTCCCCCCACACCAACTCCCAGAGTAGAGGCAACAGACCGCCTGCGCCCAGCATCCGTCGGCCGCAGGCTGCGCCCGCCGCCGGGCGCCCGCCAGGTCACCACCGGCCAACCCAGGGCCGGGCACGCTAACACGCAAGCGTCACCGATCGATCCCTCGGCGCGGCACTCGCGGCCACAGCGATGGTGCGCTTGACCCGGTTTGGTGGACACCTGATTCTGGCCGAAGGGCCGGAGGAGGGAGTCCCGGGTGGGACGTCCATCGAGGTATCCGGATGAGTTCCGGCATCAAAGCGGTGCAGATGGCGCTGGCGACGCAAGATTCCCCGGCGTCGGTGGCGCGGCGGCTGGGGATCAGCGAGATGACCCCGCGGAAGTGGGTCGCTAACTATCTCGCGGGGGAGGCGCGGCAGGCGGACCCGCTGGCGGTGAGCCCGTCGGAGTTTGAGGAGCTGCGCCGGCTGCGGTGCGAGGCCGGGGAGCTGCGCGCGGAGAAGGAGATCGTGCGCAAGGCAGCTGACTATTTCGCCCAGGAGACGATCCGGTCTGCCGTTTCCGGTTCGTCGCCGATCAACGTCACGCCTACGACGTCAGGCGGCTCTGCCGGGTCCTCGGTGTCTCCCGCTCGGGGTCCTGCGCCGTCGCCGGCCGGCCGCCACCCCGGCCGCGGCGCCGCCTGCACCTCGCTGGCCTTTTCCGCCCGCGCCGCACAGCTCAAGCCCGGCCAGTCCTTCAGCGCCGCTGGCAGGTGCTGAGACAACGCCGCCGCCGGGTCCCTTCTTCGCCCCCTCAGACGCGAGCTCGCCTGGATCCACGACCGCCGCACCTGGCCCACCCGGGCCGAGCTCCGCCGCGCACCTCGGCTGGCTGGGCGAGCGCGGGGCCCGCGGCTCCCGGAACTCCTTGTGCGCATCAATCCGGGGGCCGCCTGTAACCGGGATGGGCGGGAGCCAATCTGGGAGCCAACTGGCCTAGATTCGGCCAGACGGAAATAGACCGCCCCAGACTCCGCACCGAGCATGCGCCGACGCTGGTGGACGCATTCAGACAGCACCGGAGGGCCGGATTAGCCGCACATGGGCTAGCGAAACCACAGTCCACGCAGGTCAGCGGCACCCTGGCAAACGCGGGGGGAGGCTGTCCCGGTCGCTGCGCTAAGTGGCCAGGATCAGGATCACGCGCATCGCCGGCGCTTGACGTGATTAATGGCGCTGGTGTACAGCAGACAAGTCCGCTCCACGCCGATAGCTGGTGACGGCTCCGGGCCGGCACCACCCGTGAGGAGAGCAGATGACCCGAATCAGGTTTGCCTCAGTTGCGGCAGTCTCCGCGGTCGTGCTCGGGCTGAGTGTGTCGTCCGCCGCCGCGGGCACGAGAAGCAGCCCAGAAACGGTCACCTCGGGAACGGCGGGTGCGAGCATCGCCGCCTGTCTCGCGCACGTCCCGGGCGGTTTGGGCGATGACCGGTACGTCTTCTACCGGCCGGGGTGCACGGGTCACGACGAGCCCGAGCTCGATCCGGTCTCGACGGCGTCGCGCTCCGCGCAGAACATCACGTGGCACGTGCAACTGCCGGCAGACGGGACGTTCCCGGTATCGAGCGTCGGGACGACGTTCTGGTTCGGGGGTACGGTCAAGGACTCGAACCCGCACAAGATCGGCCAGGAGGGATTCCTGGAGCTGCAGTTCTATCCCGACTCCCTCACCAAGAACTGCGGGTCGACTGGAAGCTTCTCCCTCGTGCACGCGCCCAACGTCTATACGGCGTGCTCACCGGTCTGGACGCTGGCGAAGAAGGGGACGCAGATCGCCGAGCCGGCCGCGTTCAACGGGATGCTCATGGACGCTGCGGGAAAGGCGCCGTTCGTCATGCACGCGCTCGACATCGTCGACGTCCACATCTGGGCGCCGGGGACGAGCTCGCCCTACCAGGAGCAGGTCACGGACGAGACGAGCGGACAGACGTCGAGCGTGCTGGTGCTCATCAGCCCGAAGGACGGCCCGCTGACTCCGGAGTTCAGCACGCAGAAGATCGGCAATGCGCTGGACTGGGGCGCCGTGTGGGACACGCCGATGGCATTCGTCTGGGAGATCGGTCACTCGGACCTCTACGGCAGCCATCCCGGCCAGTTCTGCCTGCCGGGCCAGACGTTCTGCGGCTCGTTCAACCACGCCAACTGGGCCGGCTTCAAGCCGATCCGGATCTTCGGCGTTACCTTCGGGGACGGCTCACACCAGCAGCACTGGGCCGCGGTCTCGGATACCGGAGGCAAGGCCGAGATACTCGGCAACTCGTTCGTCGGCCCCACCGACTGCAAGGCGTACGGCGGCCCGTACTGCATCTACCCGTGGTTCTCGTCGGACGGCGCAGCGATCAACTACGGCGTCGGCTCCACCAACCTCGGGGGGGTGGACCAGTTCGCGCAGACGGCAACCTGCCCGTCGACCGGCGTCTTCCCGGATCTGACGTACTGCGACACGATCCTCCCCTAGCCACCGGAGAGACGGCGGGGCCGCACCTGGGCTGACCGGATGCGCGCTGGGCGAGGTGCCCAGCCGGGTCACGGCACGACGTCGTAGCCGATCATGTGGAAGTAGGGACCGCCTTCCTTGGGGTTGGCGAGACCGGGCCGGATGGTGATCGTGTGCGCGCCCGGCCGCGGCCAGCGCCAGGCGAACAGCACCGAATCCGGCAGGGTAAGGCCGGAACTGGACTTGTTCTGCCAGATGCCGGTCTGGTCGAAGGTCTGGCTGCCGTCGATGAAAACCCGGGCGTGGCCAGCCTCACAGCAGATCTCCCCGATCGTGCCGATGATCGCGACCGCGCGCCCGGTGAAGGTGAACGACACCGGGCCGTAGTGCAGGAACAACTCGTGCCGGACGAAGGTGGCGTGCGCCCAGAACCCGGGCTGCGGCGGCCGCCCGTGCGGATCGAGTGCGGCGGCCGCCTGCTCCACGGTGAGGCCGCCGTTGACCTGCCAGACGGTCACCGGCGTCCGCGGCGGCGGGCCGTCGAAGAACCGGTCGTAAGTGCCGGCCGGGCCGGCCGCCGCCGCCGCGGCAGCGGCCGCGGTGAGCAGCCACTGCCGGGCGAACCACTGGTGGCCCAGCGTGGCCAGGTCGTACATGGCTTCCACCAGCGGCTCGCTGATGTCGTTCTCGGCCTGCAGGTCGGTGTACACGCCGGCCGCGTCGGCCAGGTGCGCCTGTACCGCGTGCGCGGTCGCCAGCGCCTGCTGCTGGTAGGACCCCTGGCCGGTGGCCCTGGCCAGCCAGAAGCCGGCCCAGATCATGTTGCCGTTCACCGAGCCGAAGTAGCGGGCCGGCACCTGGCGGCAGGTCCGGCCGCGGTCGAAGACGTACACCGTGTAGAGCGGGACGTGCGGGGACAGGAAGTAGGCCCGGACCGCGTTGTACTCCGCGATGGCCAGCTGCAGGTAGCGCTGGTAGTGGGTGACCTGGTACAGCAGCAGTGCAGCCTTGATGTAGTTGGAGCCGGTTTCCAGCGTCTTGAGCCGGTTCCCGCCGCCCGGCTGCTGGTACAAGACGCTCGGGCAGGCGCCGAACGCGAAGTCGGGCTCGTGCTCGATGGCGACGAAACGGAAGGCGGCCTCGGCCTTGGCCAGCGCGCTCTGGCTGCCGGTGACCTGGTACTCGCGCACGTCGGCGATCGTGTCCCACATCGGCACGTCGCTCCAGGAGGACGAGCCCGGGGTGTACCGGTAGGCGGTGCCGGCCAGCGCGTTCATGATCGGGACCACGGCCCGGTCATGGGTCAGCCGCCAGTGGAAGTACAGCGAGTAGGTGAGCGAGTCGTCGCCCCAGTCCTGGTTGCCGGTCCCGCAGCGAAGGGGCAGGCAGCCGTTCCAGCTGCCAGCGCCGGTGTAGTAGCCCTGTTCCAGCGTGCGCACGGCCCGCTGGCCCAGCACCGCGAAAGCCGGCCCGCTGCTGGCCCTCACCCGGGCCTGGCCGCCGGTGGCCTGCCCCGGGCCGGAACAGCCGGCCAGCGCGAACGCCGCCAGGGCGGTGGCGAGCGCCACCGCCCGGCGGCTGGGCATGCGGCTGAGCATCGGCTGTTCTCCCTGACCTGGACCGGAGCCGTTCCACGGTAGCGCTCTGCCCCCGCTGGCCACGGCCGAAGCGGGCCGCCCAGCGAGCCCGGCCTGACGGCACGGGCGAGGGCCAGCGCCGCGCGGGCCGCTGGCATAAGCTGGCGCCGCCGCCCAGTGGGGCGATCGCGGACCGTGGTGAGCTGGGCCAGGCCGCGGGTCCCGGGCGCTGCCGGCACGAATCCGGAGGTGGGCATTCACCGCCTGGTGCTGTGGAACATCGACCTGACGTTGCTGGACGTCGGGCGGGTGACCCGCGCGGCTTACGCTGAGGCGTACCGGACAGTGACCGGCCGGCCGCTGGTCCGGCTGCCGCAGACGGCCGGGCGGACCGAATCGGAGATCTTCTTCGACGCCCTCGCGCTGAACGAGCGGGGCACCCGCGCCGCCGGCCCGGCTGGCGAGGAACTGCTGGGCGCCTTCACGGCCGAGCTCGCCTCCACCTTCCGCGGCCGGCGGGAGCTGCTCACCCGGGAGGGCTGGCTGCTGCCCGGCGCCCGGGACGCGGTCGCCGGGGTGGCCGCCCTGCCGGGGATGGTGCAAACCGTGCTCACCGGCGCGATCAGGCCGAACGCGATCGAGAAACTGCGCGCCTTCGGGCTGGAGCAGTACTTCGACACCGAGGTCGGCGGCTACGGCTCCGAGGTCTTCCCCAAGGGAGCGCTGCTGCTGACCGCGCGGAGCCGGGCGGCCCGGAAGTACCGGGTGGACTTCCCGGAGCGGGCGACGGTGTATGTGGCCGACTCGGCCCGGGATGTGGCCGCGGCCCGGATGGCCGGTGTCCGCTCCGTGGCCGTGGCCAGCGGCCGCTCATCGGCCGCCGAACTGCGCGACGAGGGCGCCGACGTGGTGCTGGCCGACCTCGCCGAACCGGGTCACGTGGTACGCGCCATCGACCGCCTGACCAGCCCGGCGGCCGCGGGCTGACGGGCTGCCGCGGGCTGGCGGGCGGGCAGCCGGCCGGCCGCGGCGGGACGGATGGCTGACCGGCCTGGGCGGAGTGGCCGGCGGCGGCCCCGGTAGGTTGACGCCGTGGCTGAGGACCCGGACCGGGTAGCGCTGGCTGTCATCGCCCGCGAGTGGGGCCGGATCGGGTGCATCGGCTTCGGCGGCCCGCCCGCGCACATCGCGCTGCTGCGGCGGCTGTGCGTCGACGACCGGGGCTGGCTGGCGGCGGGCGAGTTCGAGGACGGGGTGGCGGCCGTCAACCTGCTGCCCGGCCCGGCCTCGACCCAGCTGGCGATCTATTGCGCGTGGCGGCTGCGGGGAGCGGTGGGAGCGCTGGTGGGTGGGCTGTCCTTCATCGTGCCCGGCCTGATCGTGATCCTCGCGCTGGCGTCGCTGTTCCTGGCCGCGCACCCACCGGGCTGGGTGTCTGGCCTCGCACTGGGGGCGGGTGCGGCCGTGCCCGCGGTGGCGCTGGCGGCGGCCATCCAGCTGATCCCGGCCAGCTGGCGCCGCGCCGGAACGGTGCCGCAGGCCACGGCGGAGGTGCCTGCGGACGGGTCGGCCGTGACACCGGCCACGGCGCGGGCGCGGGCCGCGGTTCGCGCCGCTCACCTGCGCTGGGGTGGATACCTGGCGGCCGGGGCAGCCGCGTCCGCCCTGCTCGGGCCATGGCTGGTGCTGGTACTGGCGGCAGCCGGGCTGATCGAGGTCACGGTGCGGGCCGGCGGCCGGGCCGGCCGCGCGGGCCGCCCGTCGCCTCCGGCCGGGATCCTGGCGCTGGCCACCGGTGGCACGGCGACCGCGGCCGGGCTGGCCGCGGTCGCGTGGGTGGCGTTCAAGGTCGGCGCGCTGTCCTACGGCGGCGGTTTCGTGATCATCCCGCTGATGCAGCGCGACGCCGTGCATACCTATCACTGGATGAGCTCCGCGCAGTTCCTGACCGCGGTGGCGCTCGGGCAGGTCACGCCCGGTCCGGTGGTGCAGACGGTGGCCGTGGTGGGATACGCCGCCGCCGGGGTGGCCGGCGGGCTGCTCGCCTCGGCGGTCGCGTTCACCCCCTCCTTCGCCTTCGTGCTGGGCGGTGCGCGCTCCTTTGGGCGGCTCCGCGCTAACCCTGGCGTGCAGGCGTTCCTGACCGGAGCCGGGCCGGCGTCGATCGGGGCCATCGCCGGGGCGGCCGTGCCACTCGCCCTGTCGCTGGCCCATCTATGGCAGGTGGCCGTGCTGGCGGTAGCGGCCGGCTGGCTGATCGGGCTGCGGCGCGGGGTGGTGACCGGCATCGTCGGCTCGGCCGCTCTCGGCGTGATCGTATTCCTGGCGGGAGGGCCGGTGGGATGACGGCGCGGCCACCGCATGACCTCCGCCCAGGCGGCCTCATGACCGCCGGCCCCGCGTTGCGGGGACCAGGGCCAGGGGCCGATGCTGGGCCCATGGCGATCGGTGATCAGGTGGTGCCGGGACTCCCCAGCGGCGACTACGGCGAGGTGCTGTGGGAACCCACACCCGAACTCATCGGGCGGGCGCGGATGAGTGACTACCGGCGCTGGCTGGCCGGCCGTGGCGTGGCGGCCGGCGGCCCCGCCGCGACTACCCCGGCCGGCGCCGCCCAGGACTACCGCACGCTCTGGCAGTGGTCGGTGGACGAGCCGGCCGCGTTCTGGGGGTCGCTGTGGGACTACTTCGGGGTGCTGGGCGGCCGCGGGGACGGGCCGGTGCTGGCCGGCACGATGCCGGAGGTGACCTGGTTCGGCGGCAGCACCCTCAACTACGCGCGCAACGCCTTGCGGCCCGCGCTCACCGAGCCGGGCCGGGCCGCGGTCATCGCTCGCGACGAGGACGGTCAGCAGGTCACCCTCAGCTACGGCGAGCTGGCCGCCGAGGTGGCCCGGGTGCGGGCCGGGCTGGCGGCGCTGGGGGTGACCAGGGGTGACCGGGTGGCCGCCTTCCTGCCGACCGTCCCGGCCGCGCTCATCGGCCTGCTCGCCACCGCCAGCCTGGGGGCGATCTGGTCCTCCTGCTCACCCGATTTCGGGGCGCACAGCGTGATCGACCGGTTCGCGCAGATCGCGCCGAAGGTGCTGCTCGCGGCCGGGCACTACCGGTATGGCGGCAAGGAGTTCGACCGCCGGCCGGCGGTGGCCGAGATCGCCGCCGCGCTGCCAGGCCTGGCCACCGTGATTACGGTCGGCGGCACCGGTCCCGCCCCGCCACCGGGCGTGGCGGCGGTGCCGTTCGAAGCGCTGCCCGGCGGCGGGACGGACCCGGACTACGCCCAGGTTCCGTTCGGCCATCCGTTGTGGGTGCTGTACTCGTCCGGCACCACCGGGCTGCCCAAGCCGATCGTGCACAGCCATGGCGGCATCGTGCTGGAGCATCTGAAGGCACTCTGCCTGCACCAGGACCTCGGCCCGGGCGACGTGTTCTGCTGGTACACCACCACCGGCTGGATGATGTGGAACTATCTGGCCGGTGGCCTGCTGGCGGGTGCCACGATCGTGGCCTACGACGGCAGCCCCGCCTACCCCGGTACCGACGCGATGTGGCGGCTGGTGGCCGATACGAAGATCACCTACTTCGGTACCAGCGCGCCGTACCTGATGGCCTGTGCCAAGGCCGGGCTCGCCCCCGGCCAGGACCTGGACCTGTCCGCGCTGCGCGGCATCGGCTCGACCGGCTCACCACTGCCGCCGGAGGGCTTCCGGTGGGTCTACCAGCGGGTGGGCGCGCGGCTGCAGCTGGGCTCGTTCTCCGGCGGCACCGACCTGTGCACCGGCTTCGTCGGCCCGTCCCCGCTGCTGCCGGTGCGGGCGGGCGTCATCTCCGGCCCGTGCCTGGGCGCCAAGGTGGAGGCCTACGACAGCGCGGGCCGCCCGGTCACCGGGCAGGTCGGCGAACTGGTCATCGCCGGGCCGATGCCGTCGATGCCGACCGGATTCTGGAACGATCCGGCCGGGGAGCGCTACCGGGCCAGCTACTTCGGCACCTACCCGGGGGTGTGGCGGCACGGTGACTGGATCACGATGCTGCCTGATGGCGGCTGTGTCATCTTCGGCCGGTCCGACGCCACCTTGAACCGGGGCGGGGTACGGATGGGCACCAGCGAGTTCTACCGGGTGGTGGAGCGGCTGCCGGAGATCGCCGACAGCCTGGTGGTCGACACCGGCCAGCTGGGCGCGGCGGGCCGGCTGATCCTCTACGTGGTCCTCGCCGACGGCTGCCAGCTCGACGATGCCCTGATCACGCGGCTGAAGTCGGCCGTGCGGGCCGAGCTGTCGCCCCGGCACGTGCCGGACGAGATCCATCAGGTGCCCGGCGTGCCGCGGACCCTGTCCGGCAAGAAGCTGGAGGTGCCGGTACGGCGGATCCTGCTGGGCACCCCGGTGGCGGAGGCGGCCGACCCGGACGCCATCGCCAACCCCGAGGTCCTGGCTCTGTTCACCCCCCAAGCGCCGCCCGCGTAGAGTCAGAATCAGGCCAGGCAGGGCGATCAACGGTGATCGAGGAAAGCGCGTGACATCAGCAGAGCAGCGCGTGGCATCGGCGGGACAGCGGGCTGCGACGGGCACCAGCGAGGCGGTTCAGGCCCTGCTGGAGGAGGCAGCCGGAGCCGCCGCGGCGGCGGGGGCGAGCGAACTCGGCGTCGGTGACCTGGTCAGCTATCTCACCAGTTACTACCGGCTGGTGGCGGCCGAGGATCTGCTCCCGTACGGGCCAGCGGCGATCGGCGGGATCGCCACCGAGCACGCCCGGCTGGCCGCCCGCCGCCCGCAGGGCCGCGCGCTGGTGGAGGTCCGGGCGGCTGGCCAGAGCACTTCGCTGGACGAGGTGCGGGGTGTGGTCGACATCGTCACCGACGACATGGCGTTCCTGGTCGACTCGATCATGATGGAGCTGAGCCGGCACAACCTGGACAGTTATCACATGATCCATCCGCAACTGCTGGTGCGGCGGGACGTCAGCGGGGAACTGTGGGAGGTGGTCGGCCCGCCGGTCGAGGGACGGCACGGGCACGACGAGATCGCCGAGTCGTGGATGCACATTGAGATCGACACCACCGGGGAAGACCTTGATCAGCTCGACAAGGACCTGCACCGGGTGCTGGCCGACGTCCGGGTGGCGGTCGAGGACTACCCGAAGATGCAGGGCACGGCGCTGCTGCTGGCCGACCGGCTGGCCGCTGAGGGCCCGGCCGCGCCGGCCGAGACCCAGGCCCTGCTGCGCTGGCTGGCCGACAACCACTTCACCTTCCTCGGTTACCGCGAATACGACCTGACCGAGGGCCCGGACGGGATGGGACTGATCGCGGTGCCCGGCACCGGGCTGGGGCTGCTGCGGCACGACAAGCGCGGGCCGTCGTCGTTCGCCGCGCTGCCGCCGGAAGTGCGGGCCCGGGCAAAGGACCCGCAGCGGCTGATCCTGACCAAGGCCAACTCCCGCTCCACCGTGCACCGGCCCGCCTACCTCGATTACATCGCCATCAAGCGGGTCGACCAGGCCGGTCAGGTGAATGGCGAGTACCGGTTCATCGGGCTGTACACACACGCCGCCTACCACGAGAGCATCGCCCGGATCCCGGTGCTGCGGCGCAAGCTGGCCGGTGTGCTGGAGCAGGCCGGGGTCGCCACGGACAGCCACGATGGCCAGGACCTGGCCGAGATCCTGGAGGGCTACCCCCGGGAGGAACTGTTCCAGATCTCCGTGGAGGAACTGACCCCCATCGCGCTGGGCGTGCTCCGGCTGCGGATGCACCGGCAGACCCGGCTGTTCCTGCGCCGGGACGTCTACGGCCGGTTCATGTCCTGCATGGTCTACCTGCCACGGGACCGCTACACCACGCCGGTGCGGCTGCGCGCCCAGGAGATCCTGCGGCAGGCGCTGAACGGGGTGTCGGTCGAGTACAGCGCCACCGTCGGGGACTCGCCACTGGCCCGGCTGCACGTGGTGGTACGGGCCAGGAAAGGCACCTCACTGCCAGACGTGGACCCGGCCGCGCTGGAGGCCGCGGTCGCCGCGGCCGTCCGCAGCTGGGACGACGACCTCGCCACTGAGGCTGCCCGCAAGCTCGGCGAGGGACCGGCCCGGGTGCTGCTCGGCCTGTGCGCCGTCGGGATACCGGAGACCTACAAGACCGACGTGCCCGCGGCGAACGCGCTCACCGACTTGCTGCGGATCCAGCAGTTGCTGGCCGACGGCCAGCACACCGCGTTCGACCTGTGGGAGGCCGAGAGCTACACCGGCGGCCGCCCGGTCACCGACCTGTCCCGGCAGGGCGTCTGGCGGCTCACCATTTACCGGACCGGATCCCCGATCACGCTCACCGACGTGCTGCCCCGGCTGCAGCACATGGGTGTTGAGGTGGTGGATGAGCACCCGTACGAGTTCGCCGGCCCGGGAGCGGCCACGCCGTTCTGGATCTATGACTTCGGGCTGAGGCGCAGTACCGAAGCGGGCCAGGCCGCGCCGCCGCCCGGGCATCCGGGGCCGGTCAAGGCCATGTTCGAGGATGCGCTGCTGGCGCTGTGGCGGGGCGACATCGAGGACGACGGGTTCAACGCGCTGGTGCTCAACGCCCACCTGACCTGGCTGCAGGTGGTGGTGCTGCGTGCCTACGCGAAGTACCTGCGGCAGGCGGGCATCGCGTTCAGCCAGCGCTACATCGAGCGGGTGCTGGCGCTGAACGTGTCCATCACCCGGCTGCTGATCCGGCTGTTCGAGTCCCGCTTCGACCCG
>Ga0318520_10000603_pt1 | contig 10986 bp, 19 predicted proteins | sample GRESIP178b2f16_FD_203512 | JGI IMG/M metagenome (GOLD analysis project Ga0318520, IMG submission 203512) | Tropical soil microbial communities from Luquillo Experimental Forest, Puerto Rico - GRE.SIPMG.178b2f16 | ecosystem: Environmental > Terrestrial > Soil > Tropical forest > Bulk soil...
TCCAGGGCTGCGCGATCAGTGAGAACGCCCTCATCGTCTGGATCGAAGTTCCCGAAGGGACGCTGCGCGAAGACGGTGACATACTCGGCGTCGATGTCGGCATTGCCAAGCTGCTCGCCACCAGCGACGGCGAGATTCTTGGCGACGACTTCCGCAACCTTCGTGATCGGGTGCGCCGTCGACGCCCCGGCTCCAAGGCCAAGCGGCGCGCTCGTATCCAACGTGATCACTTCATCAATCGCATCGTCAAGCAGCTGCGCTGGGATAGCCTGCAGGCAATCGGCATCGAAGATCTGATTGGCTTGAAGCGCGGCAAGCAGAAAGGCAGAGGAAAAAGTTTTCGGAAAGCCGCCGCTCCGTGGACATATCGGCGTGTGCGACAGCGTATCGAGTGTTTGGCGCAAGAGAACCGTGTTCGGCTTGTCGCCGTCGATCCGCGAGGCACATCCCGTACCTGCCCCGAATGTGGTACGGAGGATCGGCGCAACCGTCAGGGAGAGAACTTTCGCTGCATTCACTGCGATCACAGCAGCGATGCCGATATCGTCGGCGCGCGGAATGTTCTCGCTCGCACCATGGCGGAACTCGGGAGCGTACAGTCTCCGAGGCGAAAAAGGACTGCAAATGGCTGATATTGTCATTTTCGGTCAGACTGTCGGGTATTCGTCCCAGGTGACGCCATCGAGCAGCCGGCCAGCGGCTTTCTTGCCGACGCGCACATGGCTCGCGGTGTACTCGCAGCCGTCGTAGCGCTCGGTCGGATCGCGCCAGCCGAGCTGATCGCGCGGCAACCACTCGCCCCACTGCTTGAAGAAAAACGGCGCGCCGGCGGCGCGGCATTGATCGCGCACCGAGCGCGCCCAGGCCGAATCCATCGGCCGCGCGTGCGGGCCGCTTTCACCGCCGAGCACCACCCAATCGAGGCGCACGCCGCCGACACCGCCAAGCGGGACGGCAAGATCGACCGGTCCGAGCAACGGCTCGAGGCTGACCCAGCGCACCGCGGCCGCGGTGGCGAGCAGCTCGCGGATCCGCCCGACGCGCTCCTGATCCTCGACCGAGACGCCGAGATGGACGTTGGGGAGCGGCGACGTAAGGCGCGCCTCTCCGGTTTCGTCCACCAGGCGAGCGATAATCCGGTTCAACGCATCCCCATCGTAATAATCCCGCATTCGCGCAGACCGCTTGGTCAGCACCTGAAACTGATGCTGCGGGCACCGCGACATGACGGCGACGATGCGATCGATCCATTCGTCGGGCAGCGACTCGTGAAACAGGTCCGACATCGAGTTGACAAAGATCCGCCGCGGCTTCTTCCAGCGCAGCGGCTGGTCGAGGGCCTTCTCCCATAGCCGCATGTCGCCGTTCCACACCGGCCCGACCTTGCTCGGCTCAGTCAGCCCGCGGTACTTGGGCGAGGACCGCAGCCGCCCGCCGGCGAGACGCATCGCGTAGCACCTCTGACAGCCCGGACTGATCACTGAGCAGCCACCGATGGGATTCCAGCTCGCCTCGGTCCACTCGATCGCCGACTTATCGCCCATCAGAGACTCCTGTCGCCTTCAGGCGACAGCGGAAAGCCGCGTTGCGCGTCAGCGCAACATTAACCACTTGACTAGAAGTCTGTCGGATGCATAATGCCCCGGCATGCCTGCCGAGCGCTACGCCAAGAACGCCGGGGCAGTATTTTCGCTGAAGTACCACCTCGTGTGGTGCCCGAAATATCGCCGCCCGGTCCTTACGGCTCCCGTTGACGAGCGGCTCAAGTCTTTGCTCAGCGAGGTTGCCACCGAGCACGGCATGGTGATCCATGCCACCGAGGTAATGCCCGATCACGTTCACCTCTTTGTCGAGGCCGAACCAACCCTGTGCATTGCCGAAATCGTCAATCGTTTTAAGGGACGCACCAGCCGGATGCTGCGCATGGAGTTCCCTTCGCTGCGTTCCCGTCTGCCCACGCTTTGGAGCCGCAGCTATTTCGCGGCATCCATCGGGGCCGTGTCCGAGGCGACAATCCGGCGCTACATCGAAGCCCAAAAGGGCGTATGAATGCGCCTTGCATACAAACACCGTCTCTACCCAAATCGGGCACAGGCGCTTGCGTTCGCCGCAATGCTGGACGCTTTCCGTGACCTCTACAACGCCGCTTTGCAGCAGCGGATCGAGGCATACCGGCGCCGCAATATCAGTCTGCGCTATACCGATCAGGCGAACGAACTGAAGGCGGTGCGGGCCGCTGACGAGCGGCTGGCCGGCTACAGTTATAGCGCCGAACAACAGGTGCTGCGGCGTCTCGACAAGGCATTCAAAGCCTTTTTCCGCCGCATCAAAGCGGGCGACAAACCAGGCTTTCCGCGCTTCCGGGCTGCTGCCCGCTACCACGCTGCAGAATTCCGCGTCGGCGATGGATTGACGCTGCGCAAAAGCAAGTGCATCGGCATTGTCGGCATCCCCGGCGAGATCAAGTGCAAATGGCACCGAGCTTTGCCGAGCGATCCAACCTCCGCGATTCTGACACGGCAAAGCGGCAAGTGGTTTGTCGTCTTTCACGTCGAGATAAAGGAAGCCGAGCGCCGTGGCGGCGAAACGATTGGCATTGACTGCGGCCTTTCCGCGATCGTTGCCTTGTCGAATGGCGAGCTCGTCGAACGGCCCAAGTGGACGAAGCAGGCGGCGCGAGGGTTGCGACGGCGGCAGCGATTGTTGGCGCGCGGCAAACGTGGCAGCAAGCGACGCGGCAAAACTCGGGCGCGTCTCGCCGCATATTCCGCTCGGATCGCGCGGCGCCGAGCCGACTTCCTGCACAAACTCTCCGCGGATCTTGTCAGCCGATTTTCTGGCATTGGCATTGAGGAGTTGAACATACGCGGCTTGGCGCGCGGCATGCTCGCCAAGGACGTATTGGACGCCGCGTGGGCGCAATTGATTGCGATGCTTCGGTACAAGGCTGCAAGAGCCGGTTCCGCGATCATCGCCGTCGATCCGCGCGGCACGTCGCAAACTTGCCCGGCCTGCGGCACGATTAAGCCGAAGACTCTCGCTGAGCGCACACACCGCTGTGACTGTGGATGTGTGTTGCCGCGCGATGTTGCGGCGGCTCAAATTGTGCATCGGCGGGCGTTCGGTATCGGGTCGGGACACGACCTTCGGGAGCGAAGCGAGCCGGTTGCGGCCTAGCTTTCCCGAGAAGCCGCCTGCTTTAGCTGGCGGAGTTGTCACTTTCGGCGGCAAAATAGCCGGGGTTGGCTGATCGAGATCGAGAAGCAAAGCGGCCCGAGCCGACGCCGGCGGCCTTGGTGCGCGCCTCGGCGGTCGTCGGGCGGGTGGTGCCGGGCTCGCTGTCACCGGCCGCCGCCCAGCAACGCAACGCGCTGATCCGCGGCATCGCCTGGGAGCTCGACAAGCTGGCCCTACCGCTGCGGACGCTGACCGAGGCCTGCCATCCCCTAGCGCAAATGGAGGGCCCGGCCGTGCCTGGCGGCGAGATCTTCCGCACGGCGCTGACCCGCGCGACGGACGCGCTGACGCGGTTTCAGGGCCAGCCAGGCACAGGAGCTGTGATGACCGAGGACGCGCGGCGGCCGTGAAGATCACGATCGAGAGCACCCCGTTGGTCCTCGAGATCGACGACGGCGTGCGCGCGCGGCGCTGGGAGGGCACGACCGAGAGCGGGATCCCGGTCGTCGCGCTGGTCGCGGCGGTCTCGCCGCAGAGCCAGGACGAGGAGAGCTTGGCGCGCTTTGCCGCCGAGCTCGAGGAGGTCACCGTCGCCGAGGTCGAGCCGGAAGAGGACGAGACGCCCGACTTCGGCGCGTGCTGCGTGTGCGAGACGACCGAGGGTATCCGCAACATGATCATGCTCGACAAGCGCGCCCAGGTGTCCGGGCACGGCTGGGGTTGCGTTGTCTGCGGCCTGCCGTCCGACGGCGCCAACGCGGTGTTGTGCGATCCCTGCTTCGACCGCTTCCGGCAAGATCCCTCGGTGCTGACCATAGCCTGTCGCGGCTACCCGGCCACCGACGGCCGCGTGGCGATCGCCGAGCTGGAGCCGTTCCAGCATAACGAATGGCTGCACCGTGAGGAGCAGCGGCTCGTCGAGACACCGTGCGAGGACGACGACGCTGAGCCACCAGGCGGCTGGAAGGCGACGCTGTTTTCCGGCCTCGGCGACAACCGGCCGATCGTTGGTGCGCTGCGCACCACCCAGCGATTGCATTGGACAAAAGAGGCGGCACGCGCCGAGGCGGCACAGTGGCTTGCCGAGATGCGTCTCGATCCTATCACCACCTGGGACGAGGTCGACGACCGGTGGACGATCGGCCGCAACCAGACCCATTACGTCATCGTGCGCCGCATCCTGTTGCCTGAGGGGCCCGCGCCGCGATGACCTCGCGCGCTGAACTGCGGGCGAACTTGCCGCCTCCCGACCTGGCGCGCTGGACAGCCAAGCAAAAAGCAGCGGTGGTCGGGGCGGTGATCGGCGGGGCGATAAGCAAGCGTGCGGCCTCCGAGCGATACGCGCTCAGCTCTGAGGAGTTTGAATTTTGGCGGCGCTCGTTCGAGCGTGGGGGCTTAGCGGCGTTGCGCGCGACCCGGACACAGGATCACCCGAGAGATGACGGCACCGCAGGACAAGGAAACCCGGATTTGGGCGGCGATGATCTTCCCCGCGCAAGGCGAGGTCCAGGGCGCGGTGCAGGCGAGCAAGCGCGTGCACTGGACGAAAGAGAGCGCGCGCGCCGAGGCCGAGCGGTGGATCGCCGAGATGAAGCTCGGGCCGATCACGTGGTACGCCATCGATGAGCAGGTCATGATTGGGCGAAACCACAAGCATTACGTCGTGCTGCGCAGCGCCCTGTTGCCGGACGGGGAGCCCCCGGAATGATGAACCTTAATCCCGAGTGGGCCGTGCGCATCCTCGATGCCGTCGGCACCTGGATCACCCTGGTCGCGTTGTTCGCGCTTGCCTGGTTTTTGCTGCGCAACCAACAGCGGGGTTTTGCGCACCTCAACCGGCTGCACAAGGCGGTGCTGCACCTAGAGAGCGAGCTTAAGAAACCGCAACCCCGCTACCTCCTTGAGCCGACGGAACAGGAGCGTGAAAACGCGCAACGCCACGCCTGAAGAGATCGAGGCCTGGGCCGCGGCGCACGAGCGGATGCTGGGGCGGCTCGCGAGCCCGGTGATGCTGCGGCTGGTCGCCGGCAATGCCCGGCGGATGGCCGTCTTTTGCGCTGACAGAATGAACCGCTGGGACCTGGCATTGGCTTGGCGCGCCGCGGCGACCGCGCTCAACAGCCGTGCCGATGCGATCGAGAGGAAGCAATGACTGAACTCGAACTGCGCACGGTGTTGGAAGGCATCAAAAAATTCGGGGACATCGGCCGCATGCACCCTGAGGAGCGGATCGAAACCCCCGCCTGCGGCCCGCTGCTGATCGCGTTGGGCACAATCGCCGGGTTGGCGACCCTCGCCCTCGAAGGGGAAATGCTGCCGCCGCAGCAGCTCGTGCTCAGCGAGGAGGAGTTCGATCAATTGAATGCCGGCGGCGAGGTCATCCGGCGGACCGAAGTCGGCTACCGCGTCAAACTGGTCCTGGCCCAATGAGACTCGTCGACATCATCGCGTTAACCGGCAACGTCGCGCAGGCGCTGTACGGTGTCGAAGATCACCTCGAGCACGTCGAAATCGGCCGCCAACCGCGGACCCTCGACGATGCCGTCGCCGAGATCCGCGGGTTGGCAGCAGCACTCGCAAAGGTGCTTCCCGCGGGGGAGCCGTGCGTGCTGATGGGCTCGATCGAGGTGATCCGCAAGCAGCTCGCCGGGCTGCCACGGATCGAGCGGGAGGCCTGTGAGCTGCGCATCCTCGTCGCCCTGACGACCGCGGTGAAAGGCTTCGCCGACCTCGTCGAGGAGCTGCACGATCTCACGGCCGAGCACGAGTTCGACGAGAAGGTCAGTGCCTAACCCGGACAACCTCTCGCCCTCGCGATCGACCTGCGCGAGTATGCGAGCCATGACCAAGCTCATCGGCCAGCTCGAAGGCTCAAAACATATCTGCTGCCCCGGTTGCGGCGCAGATATGATGGGTGGCTACACGCCGGCCGATCTCGATCGGAAACCGCCGGAAGCGGGCGATCTCGCGGTCTGCTGGTGGTGCGCGGCGGTTTTGCAATACCACGGCGAACCGCTGAGTCTGCGCCCATTGCCGCCCGGACACGAGGGACACGAGGACCCTGTGGTGCAGCAGATCCAACGGGAGGTTCGCGGGCGGCCGCCAAAACTGCGGCGTGTCGTCTGATATCGGCTAAAACGGCCCAACTGACACTGCAGGTTGACCTTGCAACGTCAGTTGAGCCATCAATGACGCTTGCCCACGTCGATTTCCGATTAACTCTACGGAGGCAGAAATGCAATCGACAACGATGGGCACGGTGACGGAGGCCACATATTACAACGACTGCTTTGTCTCGGTCGGCGAGTGGGCCAACAGCTATCCGAACCTGATTGCGAACACGCAGCTCGCGACAGAGGCGCAAACGATCTACAGCCGGCTATACAACATCTATCTGGCAACGAGGGGTGCTGCCGGCGCCGTGTCGGTGCGCGCGGCGCAGCCGGCGACCGGCGCACGGACCACCCAGCAGCCGCGGCAGCGCCCGGCAAGGTCGCGGCAGCGCACCGGCGCCGCGGCCACTCGCAGAACCCGCACCGGCGCCGCGGCCACTCCGCGGGTCAGGACACCGGCAGGCCAGCTCGGAGAACAGGATTTGAGGGTCCTCAACCAGATCGTCTCGAACCCGAACATCACCACCGAGACGCTGCGCAAACGCCCCAGCTTGCGCACCATGAGGCCGAACATTGTCGGCACCTGTCTCGCCCGTCTGATCAAGGCCTCAATGATCGCCGGCACGCCCAAGATGGGGCCGTTTAGCGCGACGCCGCAGGGGATCACCGCGGCCAGAAAAGTGCCGACCTCGATCGGTGCAGCGCGCGCCCGCCGAACCCCGGCGAGCACGCCCACGACAGAACAGGTCGCCGCTGCCGGCTGATCGCAGGCAAAAAAAAAGACCGGCCCGACTCCCCTCATGTCAGAGGGAGCCGGGCCGGTTTGTGACCGCGCTTAAGACGGTTTTTCGATAACCTCGATTGCTGTCTTCAGCGCGTTGTCGAGTTGTGGCGTCGCGGGCAGCTGGCCCGTCGCTTTGGCGCGGCCAAACAGCAGTGCCGCAATCTCAATCCAGCGGTAAATCCGCGCGAGCTTGCTGCCCGGTGCCGGTGTTGGCGTCAGCGAGGTGATGAGCGAGGCGGCGATCACCACGGAACCCAGTACCGACAGCGCGGTCTTGGTCTGCTCGAGGCTCGGTAGCGCGATCATTTGGCAAACGTGTGGTAGAGCAGGGTGATCACACCGATCGCGATCGGCCAGCCCGCCCAGCTGATCCGGCTCACCACTTTGCCGATCTCGTCGAGCTTGAGCTTGATGTGGTCAAACTGCAGCGCGTCGGTCGCGGTGTGCGCCCGCAGCTCGGCTTTTAGATCGTAGAAATCGCCGAGCGAGACCGGGTCGTGTGAGTTCCCCGCCGGTGGCTGTTTCTGCTCGCTGGTGCTGGGCATCATCGGCCCCTCCCGACAATGCGGATCCCGCCGGGCCCAAAACTCAGCGCCTTGGTCTCGCCGCCGACATGAACGGCGCACTCCCCGGTCAGTTCGTCAGCGCTGACGATCTGGCCCTCGACATCGGTGTAATTGTCGGTGCGCACGATCTTCCAGCGGCGCTTGTCTTCGTCGCTTTGATACGATTCGAGTTTCATCGTCTTGGTCTCATGTTTGGGAGATCGCGGCGCAGCGGGGTGTGCTTTTCGCCGACGCAGAGGACGACGGTGACACCGCGGTTAACGATGCGCTCGATCCAGGCTTTGACGTCGCGCCGCTGCCAGGCGTTTGGCCGGTGCCGATCGACGTGCACATGGATGCACTTGTCGGGGTTCACGCGGTCGACCGGGGCAAAGACCACACCGCAGCGGTCGGGCCGCATCTCGGCCGGCATGCGGTCCCAGGCCTCGCCGTTGGGGCCGCGGCCGCTCTGCGAGCTCAGCCAGGTGCAGGCGAAAGTGCGGCAGGCGGCCGGGCGGTCGGCGTAGATCGCGCAGCCCTTGCCCAGCATGGTGTGTGGGCAGCGCTGCAGCGCCGGCTTGTCGAAACCCTCGACGTCGAGGATGTCACAGCATTTGTGGCAGGAGCCGCAGCCCTCGCTCACGTTCCGAGCACGGCCAGCAGCTCGCCCGCGCGTTTGCTGATCGCGCGCTCGCGCTCCGCAACCGCAGCCTCGCGCTGGGTCAGCTCGCGCTGCTGGCGGGTGATCTCGCCGTCGGCGACCTCGTGCATGCGCCGGATGTTGGCGGCGTGGGTCGCCTCCTCTTCCTGCGCTGCCATCTTCGCCTGCTGGCGGTCCCTGGCGATCTGGTCGGCGGCCGCCTGGCGCTCGGCCGCGATCTTGCCGCGCTCGCTCTCACAAGCGGTGGCAAACTCGCCCTCGGCCTTAGCCAGCTCCTCGGTGCGGTTGACCAAAGCGGCTCTACGCTCGTCAAGCACCCGGCCTTGGGCGTCGAAACTCGCCTGCCGGCGTGCGGTCTCCTCAGCGCTCGCCGCACACGCGGCTTCGCGATCGGCAACCGCATTAGCAGCCGCGTCGACCGCGGCTTTGCGCTGCTCGAGCTGGACGACGCGCGCCTGGTTCTCGGCATCGGCGACCTGGAGCGCGGCGCGCTGTTCAGCGATACGGCGTTCCTCGGCCTGCAGCTCCTCGAGGCGTCCGACCAGAGTCGGGTCGATGTTCTTTAACAGCTCGGCGAGAACCCCGAGCCCGGCGACGACATCCGGCGGCGTCACGCCACGCGATCCAATCATCGTCGCCCTCCTTACGTGTTCTTGATGACGGAGAGGCTGAGACCGCCGCCAGCCTTTAGCCCAAAGAACCGGGTCTCGCTCGTCGCCATCCGGCGATTGAGGATCGAGGCTTGCGGGCTGGCGCCGACGACGTAGGAGCAGATACCGTCGGTGTGGATCATCACGTAGCGCGTCTTGGAGTTGAACTCCGCACTCGGATGCGGCAGGCCATCAGTAAAATCGATTGGCGTTTGGTCGATCAGCGCCGGCTCCTCCGGCGCCAATACCGGCTCACCACGCGCGTCAAAAACGACGTTCTCGTATTCAGTGATGTAAAACAAACTCATTGGGGCGGCCCCCTTGTGGGCAAAAAAAAAGCCCGCCATTGGCGGGCTTCCGGGATGGTTGGGACTTTTACGGGCTAAGTATTGATCGAGATGTACGTGCGCAGCCGTTTTGGGAACGGCACTTTGGCGACCTGGCGTCTATGGCGGACGAGTGCCAATGCTTCAAAATCCGGGTCGTTTTCCGGTTCTTCGAGCCACGCCATCCGTCGCGCCCAGCGTGGCACCAGCACCCAGAGGTCCGGCTGGTCCACCAACAGGACCTCGCGGACGACACCGCCAACAATGGCTTTGTCGGCCGCGTCCTTGACGAGGACCTCGCGGACGACGCCGCCGACAATGGCTTGATCGGTCGAGTCCTCGACGAGGACCTCGCGCACCAACCCGCCAACAATCGCACTGGTCGCCATTGCACCGCTCCTTACGGTCGGTTCATCATGCGGCCCATGTTGGCGATGAAATACCGCTCGGTGGGTTCGACCGCCGGCGGCGGCACTGGCGGCACAACGACGCCGGGCGGCCGGTGTGGTAGCCAGTCGCTGAGCGCATCGGCGCTGTCGTCGTCCCGACCAAGGATGAGCGGCGCGCGCCACGGCACGATGACCACAGGCGGCGGCGGTGGCGGCGGTGTGAACGGCCGCCGCGGCACTGGATCGGGCTCGTCCTCCCCGAAGACAACGGCCAGGCGTGCGGCAGAGACCGCGAGTGCGGCGGGTGCCGGCGCCGGTGCAAAGCCGACGACAAAGCGCCAGCGAAATTCGGCGTCGTCTTCCTCGCGAGCAAAGAGCGGCGGATGCCACGGCACGACCACCGACGTCGGCGCCGGTGAAAAAGCTGTGAAACGCCCGTGAAATTCGGCGTCGTCTTCGTCGCGCGCAAAGGCCAGGCGTGCGGCAGAGACGGCGGGGGCGGCGGGTGCCGGCGCCGGTGCGAAGCCGACGGTGAAACGCCAGTGAAATTCGGCGTCGTCCTCGTCGCGGGCAAAGGCCAGGCGCGCAGCAGTGACAGCGGGTGCCGCGGGTGCCGGCGCCGGTGCGAAGCCAACGTTAAAGCGCCAGCGAAATTCGGTGTCGTCCTCGTCGCGCGGAAAGAGCGGCGCATGCCACGACAGAACGGTCGGAGGCGGCGGTGGCGGCGCTGGTGGTGTGCCGGGCCGCGCCGGCACCGGATCAGGATCGGGCAGCTCCTCGTGCGTCGTCCCGTGCCACCAGGGACGGTAGCGCGCTGGTGCCGGTAGCGGTGCCACCGTCTGCGGCCGGCGCAGTGGCGCCGCCTCGAGCTCGATGTCCTCAAGAAAGACCGCATGGTGCCAGGTCTTCAGCCGCGGCGGTGCCGGCAATGGCCCTTGCGCGGCGCCGCGGATCAGTGGCGCCCATTCGGGCTCCGGCTCGTCCCAGCGCGCCACATGGTGGTAGGGCTTGATGTGCGGGACCGCCAGCGCTCGCGGCGCAAATTTGCGCTGGGCGTAGACGACGAAAAAGTCGGCCTCTTCGTTGTGCGCCTGCTCCTCGTCGGCGAGGACGACCTCGTGGTGCTTTTTCTTTTTCTTCTCGTCCGACGGCGGCTGAAAGACGTAGCCGCGGCGCGGCGGCCGCCATTCGGGCTCGTCCTCGTCGAACCGTGCAATGTGGTGCCACGGCCGCTGCAACTGCGGCGGCGGCGGCAGCGGTGGCGGCGTCGGCGGCGGGATCGTCTCTTCGACGATATACGTGCCCGGCAGGATCGCGTCGCGCGCCGCCGTCGCGACGACA
>Ga0318520_10000613_pt1 | contig 10898 bp, 9 predicted proteins | sample GRESIP178b2f16_FD_203512 | JGI IMG/M metagenome (GOLD analysis project Ga0318520, IMG submission 203512) | Tropical soil microbial communities from Luquillo Experimental Forest, Puerto Rico - GRE.SIPMG.178b2f16 | ecosystem: Environmental > Terrestrial > Soil > Tropical forest > Bulk soil...
AAGGGGAGGCGGGCGGGGAGGTTTTCTCCCGCATCCTGCCGTCGCGCCAGCACGTGCCGCTCGTCGTAGCCGGGGCCAGGAACGCGGCGATCTCCATGGTCGTCCGCGTCTTCGGGCTCTGGTCCGGTACCGCGGTCGCCATCGAGACGCGGGAGGACTCGCGGACCACGGGAACGTTGTCCGGATCCCGTCGTGATGGCGGCGTGGAGTGAACAAGGACCGGGTGAGCCTGCCGAAGAAGGAGACGGAATGAGGCTGCGCGTGCTGCTGGAGCCACGCTACGGCGCCACCTACGACCAGATACTCGCGCTCGCCCAGGCCACGGAGGAGGCGGGCTTCGACGCGTTCTTCCGTTCCGACCACTACCTGGGCATCGAGCCTAACGAGCCTGCTCTCCGGCCGACGGACTCCTGGACCACGCTGGCTGGCCTGGCCATCCAGACCAGCCGGGTCACCCTCGGGACGCTGATGACCGCCGGCACGTTCCGGTATCCCGGCCAGCTCGCCGTCGAGGTGGCCACGGTGGACGCGATGAGCGGCGGGCGGGTCGAGCTCGGGATCGGGACCGGATGGTACCAGCGGGAGCACCACGCGTTCGGCATCCCGTTCCCGCCGGTCGGCGAGCGCTTCGACCGGCTGGAGGAGGCGCTCACCGTGATCACCGGGCTGTGGTCCACGCCGCCCGGGGGGCGGTTCAGCTTCACCGGCAAGCATTTTCAGCTCGACGAGTGCGCCAACTTCCCGGCCACCGCGCGCGACCTGGCCGGGACGCCGGGCCCGCGGCGCGGCCCGCGCATCATCATCGGCGGCGGCGGGCCACGCCGGACCCCAGCGCTCGCGGCCCGGTTCGCCGACGAGTTCAACACCGGCCTCGGCCTCGGCGCGGGCCTGCCCGAGCGGTTCGCCTACTTCCGCCAGGTGGTCACCGAGCACGGCCGGGACCCGGCCGGCATCCGGCTGTCGACCACGCTCCCGGTGTGCTGCGCCGCCACCCGGGCCGAGGCCGAGCGGCACAAGGAGTTTCTCGGCGAGGCGGGCGCGCGGCTGCTGAGCGCGGGCGTGGTCGGCGACCCCGGCGACGTGCGGGGCCGGCTCGAGCAGCTCGCCGACGCCGGCCTCGACACCGTCTACTTCCACATCTACGACGTGGACTACCTCGACCAGGTGCGCCTGCTCGGCCAGGAGGTGGTGCCGCATGCCGGCGGATAGCCCCGGGTACCTGCGGATCGCCACCGAGGAGGCGTTCGCGCCGCCGGAGATCCTGGCCGCGTGGCGCGAGATGCTGGATTCCGGGGCGGTCGACGACCCCGGCTTCCGCAGCCTGTGGGGCTTCTACCTGTCCAGCGACGCCGAGCGTCCCCGGTCGCTGCGCGAGCGCCTGGTCGACCTCGGCGAGCGCCGGCTGGCCGACATGGACGCCACCGGCATCGACCAGCAGGTCATCTCGCTCACCGCCCCCGGCCCGCAGATCTTCGACGCCGACCGCGGGTCGGCCATGGCGGCCCTGGCCAACGACCAGCTGGCCGAGGCGTGCCGGCGGCATCCCGGCCGGCTGCACGGCCTGACCGCGATCGCGCCGCAGGATCCCAAGCGCGCGGCCGAGGAGATCGAGCGCGGCGCGCGGAGCCTGGGCTTCAAGGGAGTGATCATCAACTCGCACACCCGCGACGAGTACCTGGACGACCCGAAGTTCTGGCCCGTGCTCGAGGCCGCTGAAGCCCTCGACACCCCGGTCTACCTGCACCCGAACACGCCGTCCCGGGGCCTGATCGGGCCGATGCTGGCGGCCGGGCTGGACGGCGCGATCTTCGGGTTCGGCGTGGAGACCGGGCTGCACCTGCTCCGCATGATCGTGGCGGGCGTCTTTGACCGCTTTCCCGGGCTCAGGCTGGTGGTGGGGCATCTAGGGGAGGCGCTGCCGTTCTGGGCCGCACGCCTGGACTACATGCACGCGGCCACGGTTCGCTCCCGGCGGTACCCGCAGCTGCGGGAACTGCAGGCGCGGCCGAGCGACTACCTGCGCCGCAACGTGTGGGTCACCACGAGCGGCATGGCCTGGGCCCCGGCGATCATGTTCACCCGCGACGTGCTCGGCGGCGACCGGGTCATGTACGCGATGGACTACCCGTACCAGTACGTCGCCGCCGAGGTGACCGCTCAGGACGAGCTGCCGCTCGCCCCGGCCGACAAGAAGGCGTTCTTCCAGACCAACGCCGAGCGCGTCTTCCGGCTGTAACGCGCAGAGCCTCGGCGGCCACGCGGCCCCGGGCCCGCCCGTTACGATGACGGTGTAGAGGGGGCGCCATGTGCCGCTTGTTCGGGCTGACCGCCGGCACCACCCGGGTCCACGCGACGTTCTGGCTGCTGGACGCCCCGGACTCGCTGGAGGCGCAGAGCCGGCGCAACGTCGACGGCAGCGGCATCGGGTTCTTCGACCCGTTCGGCGCGGCGGAGCTCGACAAGCAGCCGGAGCCCGCGTTCGCCGACCAGGAGTTCGTTCGCGAGGCCAGGCAGGCCGAGGCGGCGACGTTCGTCGCGCACGTCCGCCTGGCCAGCACGGGCGGCCGGACGGTGCAGAACACCCACCCCTTCGACATGCACGGCCTGGTCATGGCGCACAACGGCGGGTTCGGCGAGCTGGCCCAGCTCGACGCCCAGCTCGGCTCCTACGCCAGCCTGGTGCTCGGCGACACCGACTCCGAGCGCTACTTCGCGCTGATCACCCAGCAGGCCGACGCGCACGGCGGCGACGTCGGTGCCGGGATCGCCGCCGCGGCCCGGTGGATCGCCGCCCGCCTGCCGGTCTCGTCGCTGAACACCATCGTGATCGCGCCCGGCGAGCTGTGGGCGCTGCGCTACCCGGACCAGCACGCGCTGCACATCATCGAGCGGCCGGCCGGCCCGGGCCAGGATCCCGCCGGGCGCCCAGGCCTGCACGTCCGCAGCGCGACGTCATCGATCCACGTGCCCGAGCTGCATTCCGCCCCGTCCGTGGTGGTCGCGTCCGAGTAGCTCGACGGCGAGAGCGGCTGGCGCATGCTGGCCCCCGGCGAGCTCGTGCACGTCGGGCCCGACCTGAGCGTCCGGTCCGAGGTGGTGCTCCCCGAGCCGCCGGCCCGCCTGGTGCCCATCGGCCCCGGCAACCCGAACATCGACACCTGACCGCGCCCGGCTACCGTCAAACCCATGGAGCACTCGGCGGACACCAACGCGGCCATCTGGCAGTCAGAGACCATCGTCGCGAACTGGGCGGCGGAAGCGGCGAGACGCGAGCGGTACCGCGTGGCGCAGCGGCGGCTGATGGCCGTCCTGCTGCCGTTCGGCGAGCAGGACGAGTTCACGTTCCTGGACCTGGGGGCGGGGACCGGGGCTGCGTCGCGCGCGATCCTCGGGCTGCGCCCGCGCAGCACGGCGATACTGGCCGACTTCTCGGTCCAGATGATGCGCGCGGGCGAGCGCGAGATGGAGCCGTTCGCGGGGCGGTACAGCTTCGTCGAGTTCGACATGACGACCGGCGAGTGGCCCGCGGCGATCCCGGCGGCGCTCGACGCCGTGGTGACCTCGATGTGCGTCCACCACCTGCCCGACGAGCGCAAGCGGGGCCTGTTCGCCGAGATCTACGATCACCTCGCGCCGGGCGGCTGGTACCTCAACTACGACCCGGTGCGCGCGGAGGATCCCCTGGTCGAAGCCGCGTGGCAGCGGGTCGACGACGACGAGGACCCGGAGACGGCCCGCAAGCGGGCGCACCGCACGGAGGATGAACAGGCCCGCTGGGACAACCACGTCCGCTACATCATCCCCCTGGCCCGGCAGCTGGAGTACCTGCGCGCGGCCGGGTTCGCCGCCATCGACGTCTACTGGAAGCAGATGGAGAACGTCATCTACGGCGGGTGCCGCCCGGCTTGACGGTCAGGCGCCGCCTGGTCGCCTCTTCCACCAGCCGCAGATCGATGCTGTGCTCGGGTGACGCGAACGGCGTCCCGGGGGCGCTGACGTCAAACCGGCCGCTGTCGGGCCGGTAGTCGCGGCCGCGGGCGATGACGCGGCGCAGCCTGCCGAGCGCGGCGATGTCGGCGCGCGGGTCGCCGTCCACGACGATGACGTCGGCCTCGTAGCCGGCCTCCAGGCGGCCGGTGATCGCGTCGACGCCGAGCGCCGCCGCGGCCTGCGTGGTGGCCATCGCGAGCACGTCAACGGGCGGGAAGCCCAGGGTCACCAGGTACTCCAGCCCGCCGAGGTACTGGTGATGCGGGTTGTTGTCGATGCCCGCGTCGGTGCCCGCGATGAGCCGCACCCCCATCTCGCGCAGCGCCTGGGCCTGCTCGCCGACCTTGATGCCGGTCAGCGCGGCGATGTAGGGCGCGTTCACGTTGACGGTGGGGCAGACGAAGATCTGCCGCTCCGCGATCTCGGCGGCTAGGGCCTCGTCGAAGCGCCGCTCGTTGGTCTCGGTGACGAACGAGCAGTGCTCGAGCGTGGTCACCCCGGCGGCAACGGCCCGCCGGATCCCCTCGATGCCGTGCACGTGCGCCGCGACCGGCATGTCGACCCGCCGGGCCTCCTCCACGATCACCGCCAGTTGCGCGCTGGTGAACTGGGCGTGCCAGGGTGCCGATCCGCGCGTCATGAACCCGCCGGTCGCCATCACCTTGATCAGGTCGGCGCCGTGCTTGTGGTGGGTGCGGACGATGCGCCGCAGGTCGTCCTCGCTGTCGGCCTCGCCTCCCATGAACCAGCAGTGGCCGCCGGTGACGGTAACCGGGCGGGTGGCCACCACCATCCGGGGGCCGCGGGCCAGGTCCTCGGCGATGGCGTCGCGCACGACCACGTCCAGGTAGGAGCGCGCGCCGAGGTCGCGGGCGGTGGTCACGCCCACGCCGAGCAGCTGCCGCGCGCTGTGCAGCATCAGCACCAGCAGCTGCTCGTCGGTGGCGCCGCGCATCCGCGCGGCCGGGTTCGGGCCGCCGTCGAACCCGAGGTGGACGTGGCTGTCGATCAGCCCGGGCAGGATCGTCGAACCCGGGTAGTCCGCCCGAGGCAGCAGCCGGTACTCGCCGGGCAGCTCTTCGGCGGGGCCGACCCAGCTCACGGTGCGGTCGCCGATCACGACCGCGCCGTCGGCCACGGCCTGGTCCCCGGTCAGGACCCGCGGCGCGGTGAGCACCTCCGGCATGGATGGAGGATATCGGTGTGGCAGAAACTATCCGAGAGGTCATCGACACCACCACCGCGGCGATGCTGCGGGCCCGCGGCAGCTACAAGTGGACCGCCCCGGGCCCGGGCGGGTTCGGGGCGGCCGTGGCGGAAATGGACTTCGGCGCCGCCCCGCCGATCCTGGACGCGCTCGCCGGGCTGTCGGCCGACGCGAAGTTCGGCTACCTGCCGCCGCCCCTGGCCGACGAGCTCGCCGCGGCGTGCGCGGACTTCCAGCAGCGCCGTTACGGCTGGGAGGTCGATCCGGCGCTGGTCCATAACGTCCCGGACGTGCTCAAGGCGCTGGAGATCGCGATCACGCGGTTCTCGCGCCCGGGCTCACCGGTCATCCTGCCCACTCCGGCCTACATGCCGTTCCTCACCGTGCCCAAGTTCCTCGGCCGCGAGATCATCCAGGTCCGGATGCGGGGCGACGCCGGCTTGTTCACCTTCGATCTCGACGCGATCGACGACGCGTTCCGGGCCGGAGGGCACCTGCTCATCTTCTGCAACCCGTACAACCCGCTGGGCCGGGTCTTCACCGCCGGCGAGATGGCGCAGCTGACCGACGTCGTCGACCGGCACGGCGGGCGGGTCTTCGCCGACGAGATCCACGGCCCGATCATCTACCCGGGGTTGCGCCACGTGCCCTACGCGTCGACCAGCGCGACGGCCGCGGCGCACACGCTGACCGCCACGTCCGCCTCCAAGGCGTGGAACCTGCCCGGTCTCAAGTGCGCCCAGGTGATCCTCAGCAACGAGCCCGACCGGCAGCGCTGGGAGGAGATGGGGTTCTTCGCCGCGCACGGGGCCAGCAATCCCGGCGTCGCGGCCAATATCGCCGCGTACCGGCACGGCGAGGCGTGGCTGGACGAGGTCCTCGGCTACCTCGACGAAAGCCGCCGCCTGCTGGCCGGCCTGCTCGGCCGCCACCTGCCGCAGGTGCGCTACCGCCCGCCCGACGGCACCTACCTGGCCTGGCTCGACTGCACCGCGATGGACCTGCCGGGCTCGCCCGGCGAGCTGGTCACCGAGCGCGCGCACGTCACCGTGGTGGACGGCCCCGCGTTCGGCGCGGGCGGCCCGGGAGCGTTCCGGCTCAACTTCGCCACGCCGCACCCGGTCCTCGCCGAGATCGTCGAGCGTATCGCCGCAGCGCTGCGACCCGCATAAACTCCGTCAGGCTGGTCTCCGCAACCCCGGCGCGGCGGTGGTGGTGGGCCCACCCCGTGCCGGCCAGGCACCACCCTGGCCGGCCCCCGAGGCAAGGATGAGACTGACCGAATGCGAGCGGTGCTGCGCCTGGCTGGGCACGAGATCCGGGTCCGGTGGCCGGGCTGGGTGGCCCTCGCCCTGCTGGCCGGGCTGGCCGGGGGCGTGGTGCTCACCGCCGCGGCGGGCGCGCGGCGGACCGACAGCGCCTACCCGAGGTTCCTGACCGTCTCCAAGGCGTCCGACGTGCTCGTCAGCCCGGCCGGCAACGGAGCCGGCGGCTATGACAAGGCGCTGGCCAGGCTCCCGGGGGCGGCGGCGGTCGCGCCGGTCGTCGGGCTGCAGGCGCTGCCGCCGGGACCCGGCGGAAAGCTCGATGGTGGCGCCGTCGTCATGGCGCCGCTGGACGGCCGGGTCGGCCGCACGCTGGAGATCCCGAAGATGCTGGCCGGGCGTCAGCCGAGGCCGAACCGCCCGGACGAGGTGATGATCAACGAGATCGGGGCGCAGGCTCTGCACGTGCGGGTCGGCAGCAGGCTCGAGATGGGGGCGGTGGCCGGCTCGGGCTCCGGCCCCGTCCGCCGGCTGTCCGAGCGCGTGGTCGGCATCATGGTCCAGCGCGGCTCGGTCGTCCCGGTCACTCAGCTGGACGCGGTTCCCAGCATCGTCGCGAGCGAGGCGCTGTTCCGCGAGCTTGGCCCCGGCTACCTGGCGTTTGACGGGGCTTACGTCAAACTGCGGCCGGGCACGACGGTGAGCGAGTTCAGCAACCGGGCTCAAGCCCTCGCGAGCAAGTACCCCGCAACCGGGGGCCAGGTCTTCGTGGCCGACCTGGCCGCGCAGGCCGCCGCGGTCGAGCGCTCGATCCGCCCCCAGGCGGTGGCGCTGGGCCTGTTCGCGCTGGTCCTCGCGGTCACCGCGCTGCTGGTGGTGGGCCAGGCGGCCTCGCGGCAGCTGCTGGCCGCATCCCGGGACAACGGCGCGCTCGCGGCGCTGGGCATGACCCGCGGCCAGCTACTGGCCGCGGGCCTGATCGAGGTGGCCGTGGCGGTGGCCGCCGGCGCGGCACTGGCCTGCGGCGTGGCGGTCGCGGCCTCCCCGCTGATGCCGATCGGGCCGGCCCGGACGGCCGAGCCCGATCCCGGCCTGAGCGTCGACGTCCCGGTGCTGGCCGTGGGCTTCGCCGCGACCGTGATCTTGCTGCTGGCGCGGGTGGCCTGGCCGGCCTGGCGGCTGGCCTCGGCCCGGCACGCGGCCGGGCGTGACGCGGCCGGGGCGCCCGGCCGCCGCTCGCAGGCGGCCGAACGGCTGGCCCGGGCCGGAGCGCCGGTCTCTGCCGTGACCGGCCTGCGGCTGGCCTTCGACCCAGGCCAAGGGCGCACCGCGGTGCCGGTGCGCAGCGCCCTGGCCGGCCTGGTCCTGTCGGTGGCCGCGGTGGCCGCCGCCGTCACCTTCGGCGCGAACCTGCTCCACCTGGTGCACACGCCGCGGCTGTACGGGCAGACCTGGGACGCCGAGGTAGACCTCGGTTTCGGGGGCTTCACGCCGCAGCAGTTCGAGAGGCTGACCGCGCACGTGCCGGGCCTGTCCGGCTGGACGTACGGCGTGCACGGCACCGTGACGATCGGCAACACCGTGATTCCGGCGATCGGGCTGGTCCCGGGCCGGGGGCCGGTGGCCTCGCCGACCCTGCTGTCCGGCCGCCTGCCGCACTCGGCCCGCGAGATCGTACTCGGCACCTCGGTGCTCCGCCAGATCGGCAAGAGCATCGGGCAGTCGGTGCCGGTCGCGCCCGCCGGCAGCCCGGCGGCGCCGGCCGCGATCGTGGGCCGGGCCATCTTCCCGTACTTCGGCCAGGGCGGCTACACCACGACCGACCTGGGCGAGGGCGCGGTGGTGACCCCGGCGGCGCTCATGCCGCAGTCCTCGGCGGCCGCGGCCGGCAGCGGCTACAACTTTGCGCTGCTGAAGTTCGCCCCCGGGCCCCGCCACGCCGCGGACATCGCCGCGTTCGGCCGGGCCATGGCCCGCTACTGCGCCACGGTGCAGCAGCCCACCTGCGTGATCACCGACCAGCGCCCGAACGGCGCCAGCAACTACGCCCGCATCGACGCCACGCCCGAGGTGCTGGCCGGCGTCCTGGCCGTGCTCGGGCTCGCGGTGCTCGCCCAGTTCGCGATGTCGTCCGCACGCCGGCGCCGCCGTGAGTTCGCCATCCTGAAGACCCTCGGGCTGCTGCGCCGGCAACTGGCCGCGATCGCCGCCTGGCAGGTCACGGCGCTGACCGCGCTGGCCCTGCTGGCCGGCCTGCCGCTCGGCGTGGCCGTCGGCCACTGGGCCTGGGCGCTGTTCGCCGACGAGGTCGGCCTGTCCACCGACGCCATCACGCCGGTGACCGTGGTGCTGCTCATGGTGCCGGCGGCCATCCTGGCCGCGATCGCGGTCACGCTCCCGGCCGGGCGGCACAGCGCCCGGCTGAGCCCGGCGGCGGCCCTGCGCTCCGAATAGATCCGGCGCCGGGACGCCCGGGCGGCCGGAGTACGCCGCTCACCAGAGCCGGGCCGTGGCCCGGCGTGCTCCCTCGGCGAGCGCCTCGAACTTGGCCCACACGATCCGCGGGTGAATCTCCGGGCTGTAGCTGGCCTGAGAGGAGAAGCCGCAGTCGGCGCTGGCGACCACCTTCTCCCGGCCGACGAGCTCGGCGAAGCGCACGATGCGGTCGGCGATGGTGTCCGGGTGCTCGACGATGTTCGTGGCGTGGCTGATCACCCCGGGCAGCAGCACCGCATCCGGCGGCGGCGCGACGGACTCGAACAGGTGATAGACGTGCTCGTGCCGCGGGTTCGCCGCCTCGAAGGAGAAGGCCCCGGCCTCGATCGTGAACAGGGTGTCGATCAGGTCCGCCAGCGGTGCGTCGTGAACGCGGGGTCCTTCGTTGATGCCGTAGCAGGTATGCAGCCGCACCCGATCGCGCGGAATGTCTTCCAGGGCCCGGTTGATGGCGCCGACATAACGGCGCGCGACCGCGCGCTTCTCCGCCTCCGAGCCGGTCCCGTAGCTGAATTCATCGGTGAGGAAAGGGTCATCGATCTGCAGGGTAAAGCCCGCGTCGACGATGGCCGCGTACTCGACGCGCATGGCGTCGGCGACAGCGTCCAGGTACCCGGCCTCGGACGGGTAGTACTCGTTGCCGCCGACGCCGCTGGGCGCCACGGCGCAGACGAACACCTGGTCCGGGCCGGCGTCGCCGACCGCCGCGCGCAGCGTGTCCAGGTCACGCCGCAGGAGGTCGCGCCCGACGTAGGACACGGGGCCGGTGCAGGCTAGGGGCACGGCCGGGACGGCCATCCCTCCGGTCATCGCGGTCTTGAAGTACTGCTCGTAGTACTCGGGGAAGCTGTCGATCTCGGCCCGGAACTTGTCCAGGGCGCCGCGGCCGGGCCGGGGCTCGAACCCGGTCAGCCGCTGCCCGATGTACGCGAAGAACCCGGTCTTGCTCATCTCGCCGTCGGTGATGACATCCAGCCCGGCGGCACGCTGCCGGGCCACCACGTCGGCCACCGCCGAGCGCTCGGCCCGCGCGAGTTCCGCCGGGTCGACCTCCTGCCCCGCGGCGGCTGCCCGCATCAGGTCGAGCAGCGCGGTCGGCCGGGCCAGGCTCCCGACGTGCGTGGTGTAGATGCGATCAACGCTGCGCTGCATCGGGGCTATGCTGCCACAGGCCGGCCTTTCGCACCGCAGGGGAGATCGCCATGGCTGTCACGCCGCCCACCAGCGATGAGCTTGCCGAGATCGCGCAACGGTACCGGCTCGGCCTGGACGCCGCGGACATCGAGTCGTTCCGGGCCATCATCACCGGCGCGGTGACGTCCTACGACGCCGTCGAGCGCCTGTACGCCGCGCGCCGGCCCGAGGCGCCGGACCGGGCCTACCGGTGGCCGGCCGAGGCCGATAACGAGCTGGGCGCCTGGTACGTCACGTCCGAGATCACGACGGCCGGCGACGGCCCGCTGGCCGGCCGCCGGGTCGCGATCAAGGACAACATCGAGGTAGCCGGGCTGCCGATGATGAACGGGTCGGCCACGGTCGAGGGGTTCGTGCCCCGCCGGGACGCCACGGTCGTCACCCGCGTGCTGGACGCCGGGGCCACGATCACCGGCAAGGCCGTGTGCGAGGACCTGTGCTTCTCCGGCGGCAGCCACACCTCTAGGAGCGGCCCGGTCCGCAACCCGTGGGACCGGACGAAGTCGGCGGGCGGGTCATCCACCGGCAGCGCGGCGCTGGTCGCCGCCGGGCAAGCGGACCTGGCGCTCGGCGGCGACCAGGGCGGCTCGGTCCGGATCCCCAGCGCGTTCTGCGGCATCGTCGGGCACAAGCCGACCCACGGCCTGGTGCCCTACACCGGCGCGTTCCCGATCGAGAATACCCTCGACCACTTGGGCCCGATCACCCGTTCCGTGCGGGACGCCGCGCTGCTGCTCGGCGTGCTG
>Ga0318520_10000620_pt1 | contig 10856 bp, 9 predicted proteins | sample GRESIP178b2f16_FD_203512 | JGI IMG/M metagenome (GOLD analysis project Ga0318520, IMG submission 203512) | Tropical soil microbial communities from Luquillo Experimental Forest, Puerto Rico - GRE.SIPMG.178b2f16 | ecosystem: Environmental > Terrestrial > Soil > Tropical forest > Bulk soil...
CCGCAATCACATCGAACCCCGTTTTCCCCTGCATCTGGATGTCCAGGTACACGAGTTCCGGTTCCGCCGCGGTGATGGCCTTGATCGCCTCCTCGCCGTTGCCGCACTCCGAGACGATATCGACATCCCCGGCGCGATTCAGCAGAGCGCGAATGCCGCGACGCGCAAGTTCCTCGTCATCGACGATGATTGCACGCATGTTCATAGCGCGACCGCCACCCGCGCCGGTTTGGCGGGCACCCCGGGTGCCTCACGGAATGGCAGGAAGACAACCACCACGAAGCCGCGTCCGTTTGGCCGTCCGCCGACGGACATATGTGCGTCGTCGCCGTACAGTGCGGCTAACCGCGCGGCCGAGTTCTTGAAGCCCACGCCATAAGGTTGCGCGCCCTGGTCTCCGAGTCCCGGACCATCGTCCTCGACTGTCATCACCAGCACGTCGTCGCGTCGGCGTATCGATACGGACAGCGCCCCGCCCTGCGCGCGCGCCCGGACTCCATGCCGCACGGCGTTTTCGACCAGCGGTTGCAGAATGAGCGTCGGAACGAGTGCGTCGTGCGTTTCGGGGTCGGCGTGCACGCTCGCGCGAAAGGAGCGGCCAAACCGCAGGCGCTGGATGCGCAAATATTGCTCGACGAATGCGAGCTCCTCGCGAACGGGGATCTCCGGTGAGTCGAGCTTTTGCAGAGTCAATCTCAGGAAGTCACTCAGCGTGTCGACGGTGTCAGCGGCCCTCGTACGGTCGCCCTCCCGAATCAGTGTGGCGATGCCGTTGAGGGCATTGAACAGGAAATGCGGGTTCAATTGTGACTGCAGCGCACGCAGCCGGGCGCTGTCGGCGAGCTTCAGCGCGTGGGCCGAGCGCGCATGTTCAGACTCCAGGTCCTCCAGCATGGCGTTGATGCCGAGGTACATGAAAGACCACGTCAACAGCAGGCTCGTGTACGTCATCCAGTTAGGGAGCGGAATCCACCACCGCGATTCTGCTGAATATTCGCTTACCATACGCGCAAACATCGCACCGAGGCCCAGCGCCTGCATGCCGCCAAGACTCGTGCGCACCAGCGTGTGAACGATTACGTACCAGAGTGGGGCGGCCAGGATGCTCGATGCCACCGCAAGAATGACCAATGACGTGAACGACCAGCCAGCCGAGCGACTGCGCCTGAATACTTCGCGAAGTCCAAGGGTCAGCGCAACTCCCCCCAACAGCCAGATCCCTGCCCCGAGGGCCGCCGGGACTCGCCCGACTTCCGTAGACCTGAACATCCAAACGAAGAACCCAAAGCCAATCCAACCCCCAAAATAAAGCAGCCGCACCCTGAAGAGCGCTGCTTTAGAGGGTGTCTCGCCGGAAGCCACGCTTATGCGGTTATCGGTGCTGATATACGTCCCGTCCGCACGAGGGCCGCATGGGCGAAGATCCGCCATGTCGCTGCATAAGGAGTCTACCGTACGTATCCGGGTGTCACGCATCTCGACGGGGTCGCTCGTCCGTTTCATCGCACTTTTGGACCGCTTCGGCGCAAGCGTAAGCGCAAGCGGGGGGATTGCCATGGAGGACGGTGCTCGCACATCAGTGCGGGTGCCCGGAATCAGGCGCTTTGTCAGACCGATCGGACCGACCACGCTGTCACCTCCGGCCGGTGCTGACTGCAGAGGGAAAGCTGGACGGCCCACCGAAATAGCACTCGATGGACTGCACCTTGTGATCGCTAAGCCGGAAATACTCCACATTGCGGAACGTCTTGCCGTTTTTGGTCCGACCGACGTACATCACGAACGCCTCATTGCCGGTTCCAACCACCCGTTCCAGCTCGAAGCGCTCTATGAAATCGATCTGCGACTCCCAGCATCGCGCTTTGAAAGCGGTCTTACTGATGTGGTCGTCGTTGTTTGCGCTCGAAAATGTGAAGTTGTTCGCCAGCAGGATGTCGAGCGGGTGCCAGTCCTTCTTCTCCCATGCCGCATAGTATTTGCGGATCGTTTCGTCATTTTTCGCACTCAGCCCCGTCTCCTCATGCGCGCCGGCAACTCCCGGAATGGCCGCCGTCGCAGCCATTGCGCAGACCCCTGCCTCGATTACCGTTCGGCGCGACATTGCCCGAGTTCTCATGACATTTCGCCCTTCAGCGGTGCCGGCACACCCTCGGGTGGACGCTCCCGTCACACGACGAACGAGCCAGGCACGGATCGACACGCGGTGGCGGTTTGCCCGGCAGGCCCGCAGCCCCGCCCGGCTTCCGGTTGGCGCGTAACCACACATCCTGAGAATGGGAATTCGGGCACCACGAGAGTGCCTCGAAGAATAGCGATCCGGATATCGCTGAGAGCCGAATGTGACCAGCACACTCGATCGAGGGCTGGAACGTGGATTTTCAGGGACAGGCTGCAAGAGCCGGAGCGGCAGTTACGCCCGGGATCGCCTCCCGGCCAGGTCAGTAGTCCACTCGGCTTGTGGAACTGTTGCGTCGCCGCCGGGAAGCGCCCGTAATAGTCGATGCGTTCACGCGGTAGAATGTTCAGTTGTATGCGGAAGCCCAGCTTCTCGAAGCATCAGGTTGCAGGCGCCTACGCACTCTCCGTCGTCGTCTGGCTTGCCGCCGCACCCCTCATCAGCTGGCAGATGTTTTCGCTCGAGCGCAGGGAGCATTTGCCCGTCGCTTACCACGACCTTCTTCTGGTGTACGGGGCACGATACCTGACGGTTGCGCTTCTCACACCGCCGATCTTTTATTTCGTCAACCGCTGGCCCGTTACAGGGGGCACCGTATTGCGCCGCTCTGCGGCTTACGTGCTGGGATACCTGCCGTTTTCACTTGCCTTCGCGCTGATTCGCTGGCTGTTACTGCCGCCCTGGATGGAAGAAACGTTGTCCTTCGGTCCCCGAACCCTGGAGTCCCTGATCCAGCTGACTTACGGGACTTTCGCCGACGTGCTGTTCCTGTATCTGAGCGTGGTTGTCTGTGCACACGCTTATGCCTACTTTGTACTCGGCCAGCGACAGGAGATTGAGAGCCTCGAATTGCGCCAGAGTCTCGCCCAGAGCGAGCTGCAGACACTTCGCGCTCAGTTGCATCCACACTTTCTCTTCAACACGCTGCAGGGTCTCTCGACGCTGATCAACACGGATCAGCAAACCGCCCAGACGGTGCTGTTTACGCTCGCCGAGCTGCTGCGCACGGCCCTCAAGCACGGCACTGCCGACCTGGTGAGCGTCCGCGAAGAGCTCGACTTTCTGAAGGCGTATCTGTACCTGGAACAGTTGCGGCTCGGCAAACGCCTCGAGGTTCGCTGGCGTATATCGCCGGCCGTGCACGATGCATTCATCCCACAGCTCTTGCTGCAACCGCTGATCGAGAATTCCATAGTGCATGGCGTCTCGTGCTCGCAAAGCCCGGGCTGGGTGCAGATCGAGGCCAGCACCCTCGATGAGCGCCTGCACGTAGTGATCCGCAACAGCATCGGCGGCGTGTCTCAACCTGGCCTGGGTGTCGGCATCGCGAATACCAGGGCGCGCCTGCGGTACCTGTATGGGAACGATGCGAGTTTCGAGTTCGAGGTCTTGAACGGACAGGGAGCGGCGGCACACATCACGATTCCCGCCTTCAGGACGCCCGGGGAGAACGGCGCCGGGTCCAACGAGGAGACACTCAGATGCGAGTCCTTGTTGTCGATGACGAGCCGCTGACGCGCGCTGCCCTGGCCGCCCTTCTCTCGCAACGCTCCGACGTCGAGGAGTTCAGTGTCGCCGATGATGCGCATCAGGCATTAGCGACGCTGCGTGATCATGCATTTGACGTCCTGCTGCTCGACATTCACATGCCAGGTCTCTCTGGTTTGGAACTGATCGAGAGCCTGAGCGAGCAACAGCACCCGTCACCAGCGGTAGTTTTCATCACCGCGTACCCGGAGCACGCCGTTGCAGCCTTCGAGCGGCAGGCGGTCGACTACGTACTGAAGCCTTTTGTGCCCAAACGTGTTCATGAGGCGCTCGATGTCGCCAAACGGCGATCGTCACAGGAGCGTGCAGCGAGACTGCTCGATGTGATGGGGAGCATCAAGTTGCAGCCGGAGCGAGCCAACCGCATCGCGATCAAGGACAAAGGGCGCATCATCCTCATCGATGCGACGGAACTGATCAGCGCCGAAGCGCATGGCAACTACGTCCTGCTCCAGAAAAAGGCGGGCTCTTACCTGCTGCGTGAGACCGTGGCGGGCATCGCCGAAAAGCTCAAGCCCTACGGTTTCATTCGCATACACCGTTCGGTGCTGGTGAACAGGGCCTTCGTGCACACGATTCAATGCGGGTCGGGGGGCAATTACATCCTGCAGACGAGCGTGGGCAAGGAATACCACGTCAGCCGGACGTACCGCGACAATCTCAAGGGGCTCGCTCAGTTCTGGATCGGCACCAATGGCTTCGGCCCCGACTGATTTCCGCTGTCACCCTGACAGCGCGCCAACGACGACCCGAATGCATGCGCTACGTTCGCGGGCCTTTTCTCACCGAGAAGAACAGCTGCCGGTGTTCGCCGGCGCGCACGATGCTCGCCGCTCGGAGCGCGACCAGAATGTAGAGCACGTTGAGCGCGGCAAGCGTGGTGGCAATGTAGCCCGTGCGTCGCGCCGCGGCCACGACATCTTTCGCCGTCACGCCGCGCGTTCCGCCCAGGCGCTGCTGCACGTAGTCCACGGCGCGCGTGTCGATCACATTGAAGTAGCCGGAGCCGCGCCGCGCCTTCGAGAGCGCAAACGAAAGTACGAAGAAATAGCCCTGAGCCTCGAACACATGGTAGGTCTGACGGATTGCCTTCACACGGCCACGGTATTTGAGCCCGCGCTGCAGTGTTCGGATATTCATGGCACCCCCTTTGTTTTTTTGACGCAGATCGTTCGCTGGCGCTCCTCAGTCGCTGCCGGCCGGCCGCAGAGGTCCGTAACCGATGTGGTGCGGCAAATCGTCGTCCGTCCTGAACCACGGAATCCGGCTCTCAACGAAGATGTGGAGCCGCGGTTGAAACGGGCCGGGATCGTCCAATGAGGCCGTATTGACGCTCACCTCCGTGGAGTTCTCCTGGCGAAAGACCAGATAGCTTCCACAGTGGGCGCAGAACTGCCGCTGAATCTGCGGCGAAGACGCGTAACTGGCGGGCGATCCCGCCATCCAGGAAAAACTCGTCGCCGGAAACGTCGTCCAGGCGACTACCGGCGCACCGCTGTTGCGTTGGCACATGCGGCAGTGGCAATAACCGGTTTCAATGGCCGCTGCAGTGACCCGGTACCTGACGCTTCCGCACAGGCATCCGCCCTCGTAACTGGCCATGCCTAACTCTCCGTTCGCACTTACGACTTCTCGCGCCGCGGGCGACCGTTCTCACAGGCTTTCGCCGGATCGGCTCGCTCGAAGTCGGCCGTCCAGTTGGTTTCCCAGGTCCGGTCATCGTACGAGAATGCCTGCTCCCAGCGAGCGTGGTTCTGATCAATCTTGTTCCACGTGAAGCGCACTTTTATCGGGCGACCGTTCTCCTCATCGGCAGCATAAAACTCGCCGTGCTGACCCGCAAAGCCTCCCACCATGGGCACTGGATCCAGCTTGCCGGTGACGCTGCTCACCCAGTAGATCGACCACTGACGCCTCTCGGGATCAAACGTGCGCAGCGTCAGACCCGCACGATCCTTGGTGGGCATATAGAGCTCGTCCACGGTCGCCATGCCGCCGAGGTACGGCGTCATGCACAGCGTTGCAGGAAAGTCCTCCCACTCGGTGCTGCCGACACCGCGCGCCTTCAGACGGTGTTGACGCGTCGTCCAGGCGCCCGCGAAGTAGTCGAAATCATGAACACCGCCCGTTCGCGCAGTCGAGTACCCGGGCGGAGCACTGTCGGTCGTCTCAGATGCAGATGCTGCACTGCCGCCCACACTCGCACCTGTCACAGCGGACAGTCCGAGCAGGGCGTAACGGGTTCGCAGCTTCGATGATGTCACCGCGGCACTCCATGACTGACATTACGGCGTCCCGACAGGCGCATGATGGAGCCCTGCCCGGCTGAACGTCCATGCGGACAAACGTGTCCTGACAACGGGCTGCCTCAGCCCCCGACTTGCCGGCGTGTGGCACGACCCGGTATTTGCGGATCGAGGGGTTGAGCCATCCCGGAGCACGGACCCGGTGGGCTCGTGGCTGAAGCTGAGCCAGTGCAGCACGAGTCAACTTCGTGACCCAGGCGAGTCCCCGGGGGGTCTGCAGCCCGCCCGGCGCACCCTCCCGGGACGGCCAAGGGACTTGAAACAGCGGCGGCTGTGCTCATATCTGCCCGAGTGTTTTCAACCGCCAAGCTCATGAACTCCACTTTGATGCGCCGCCGCGGCGGGCCTATTGGCATACTCTCCGCTGTGCGGCAAGCGTGCGCGCGAGCGTCCCTGGGGAGTGGGCCTTGGCAATGAGCACTGAGCGACGCTACGGGTGGATGTGGTTGCGGGCGCTCGAGCTCGCCGACGAAGCCGAGCGCCTGCAGCGGCGGTTCCTTGGCTACATCGGCCCTGGTACGGATGCCGTGCACTGGGAGCCGCCCGTGGACATCCACGAGACGGCGGACGGAATTATTCTGTTGTTTGCGATGCCCGGAGTCGCTGCCGAGGACATCGAGGTGCGGCTCGATCGCAGCGCGCTCACGGTGAGCGCGCTGCGCCGCGTGCGGCTTGCCGAGCCGGGCGCCCTCATCCGCCGACTGGAAATCCCTCACGGTCGTTTCGTGCGCGAGATCGCGCTGTCGGGATCTGCGCTGAGAATAGCCGACACACGCTACGTCGATGGCTGCCTCGAAGTGCGCCTCGTTCGGGAGCGCAAGTAATCATGGCCGAAGAAAAGGACCTGGGATCGAAGCCGCGCATCGAGCTGCCGCCGTTGCCTGCGGACGCCAACCCCATCGTGCCCATCCGCAACGTGTCGCTCTTCCCCGGCGTGGTCATGCCCATCACCATCGGTCGCGAGCTGAGCATCGCCGCAGCACAGGAGGCGGTACGCGGCGGGCACAAGATTGCGCTGCTGGCGCAGCGTGATCCGGGCGTGGAGAAGCCCGGTGCTGCGGATCTCTACGAGATCGGAGTGCTGGCGACCGTCATCCGTTACGTGACCACGCCCGAGGGTGCGCATCACCTCGTGTGTCAGGGCGAAAGTCGCTTCCGGGTGCTCGAGATCCTGCGCGAGACACCCTTCCTCGCTGCGCGCATCGAAAAGCTCCCCGAGCCGACCGATACGAGTCCTGAGATCGAGGCACGCGCTGAGTTCCTGAAGCAGCGCGCGACCGAGGCCCTGGCACTGCTGCCTCAGGCTCCGCCGGAGCTCGCACGGATGATCTCGGGGATCGACTCCCCGGCGCACCTCGCGGATCTCATCGTCAGCTTCATGGATGTCAAATCCTCCGAGAAGCAGGAGATCCTCGAGACACTCGATCTCAAGTCGCGGCTCGACAAGGTCATCAAGCTCCTGGCCCACCGCGTCGAGGTGCTCAAGATCACCAAGGACATCAGCGAGCAGACCCAGGCGGCACTGGGTGAGCGCCAGCGCGAGGCGGTGCTGCGCGAGCAGCTGCGCCAGCTGCAGCAAGAGCTGGGCGAAGGCGAATCCGGTGCGGATGAGCTGGCGGAACTCGATCGGCAGATCGCGGCGGCGGGCATGCCGCCGCCCGTCGAGGAGCACGCTCGCAAGGAGCTCCAGCGCCTGAGGCACATGCAGGAAGCGAGCCCCGAATACGGCATGGTGCGCAACTATCTGGACTGGATGGTCGCGGTTCCATGGAGCAAGGTCGACCCCGAGGACATCGACATCGAGCGTGCGCGGCGCGTGCTCGATGAGGATCACTATGGCCTCGAGAAGGTCAAGCGGCGCATCCTCGAGTACCTCGCGGTGCGGAAGCTGAATCCGCAGGGACGCAGCGCCATCCTCTGTTTCGTTGGCCCGCCGGGCGTCGGCAAGACCTCCCTCGGACAGAGCATCGCGCGGGCGCTGGGGTTGAAGTTCGTGCGCGTGAGTCTCGGTGGCGTGCACGATGAGGCGGAGATTCGCGGCCACCGGCGCACCTACATCGGGGCGCTGCCAGGCAACATCATCCAGGGACTGCGTAAAGCCGGGACCCGCAATCCCGTGCTCATGCTCGATGAGATCGACAAGGTCTCGGCGAGCTTTCACGGCGACCCGAGCGCGGCGCTGCTCGAGGTGCTCGATCCGGAGCAGAACTCGACTTTCCGTGACAACTACATCGCCCAGCCCTTTGACCTGAGTCGTGTGCTGTTCATCACCACGGCCAACGTTCTCGACACGATCGCGGGACCGTTACGGGATCGCATGGAGATCATCGAGCTCAACGGCTACACCGAGGAAGAGAAGCTGCAGATTGCCAGGCGCTACCTGGTAGCGCGGCAGCTCAAGTCGAACGGCCTCGAAGCTTCGCAGGTGACCATCACCGATGCGGCGCTGGCGCGCGTCATCCGTGAGTACACGCGCGAGGCCGGGGTCCGCAGTCTCGAGCGGCAGATCGGTGCCCTGCTGCGCAACGCCGCCGTGCAGATTGCCGAGGGCAAGGCCGCGCATGTGACCTTCGATGCACCCGATGTCCACGCAGTGCTCGGCGCTTCGCGTTTCGAGAGCGATATCGCCAGCCGCACGAGCGTTCCGGGAGTAGCTACCGGACTCGCCTGGACCCCGGTCGGTGGTGACATACTCTTCATCGAATCGGCGCGACTCCCCGGGCATGGCAAGCTCATCCTCACGGGACAACTTGGCGATGTCATGAAAGAGAGCGCGCAGGCGGCCTTGAGTCTCGTCAAGTCGCAGGCCGAGGAGCTCGGCATCGACCCCAAGGTCTTCGACAGGAGCGACGTTCACGTGCACGTGCCGGCGGGGGCGATCCCGAAAGACGGGCCCAGCGCAGGGGTGGCGATGTACGTCTCCCTCGCCTCGTTGTTCAAGCGCGAATCCGTTCGCCCGGATGTGGCCATGACCGGAGAGATCAGCCTGCGGGGACTGGTACTGCCGGTCGGCGGCATCAAGGAAAAGACCATCGCCGCGGCGCGCGCCGGAATCAAGCGAGTCATTCTTCCGGCGCGCAATCGGCGCGATCTCGAGGACATCCCGCAGAGCACGCGCGAGTCCCTGGAGTTTGTCTGGGTGGAGCGCGTCGATGAGGCGCTCGCGGTCGCCCTGGGTGGCGCACCGAGCGGGGAGCCGCAAGCCGAGCCCGCCGAAGCCGAGACGCGTGCCGCACTTGCCCGCAAGGAACGCTCGCGCCGGCAGCCGACCTCAGGCCCCGTCCTCTAGTCTCAGATACCGGCGCTCCGCGGACCGCAGTGCGGTGCGGCGTTACCCGCACGACTATCTTTCCGGTGAGCGGGTTGGCCCGTGCATCCAACCGTTGTGGGAACTGGTCTCCACCGGCAAGCTTCGCCCCCGCAAAGGCGCACTGCGGAATCTCCGTGCCTGCTCGTCAACCGCGCCGCATCGAGCCATTGTCCTCATTGTAAGCGGACGCGGAGACCGGGATGAGCCCGACCCTCAGACCCCGACTACTCCCAGTGTCCGTCGCGCGAAGCCGAGCTTACCGCGGGCGCCCACGGTCTCCCCGACCTGAGCATGAGGAACTCCCCGGGCCGCAGGCCGAGGGAAGTCGTCCGCGAGAACAATATCGAGGCGGATTGCCCGAAGGCTTCGACGATCAGCGTGCCGGGCATGATGGCGAGCTCCGGGAAGTCGTTCGCTCTCATGCCGCGCGGGGCGAGCTCTACGGCAAGATGTCGGATCAACGCCTCGAGCGCACCCTTGGAAGCCCGATGGCCGTGTAGTGCGGCAGCGCGCGCGTGGCACCGAGCGAGCTGACGGCGAGAATGCAGCTCTGGCGGTCAAACCGACTCAACAGTCGCGTGACCAGTTCATGGTGCGCACGCGCGTTCAATGCAAACGTGCAGTCGAGGTGCCGGCCGGTGAGTGATTCCACCGTGCGATGGGTGCCGGTGGCCGCACAGTCCACGATGCCCGCGAGCGGTGTGCCGCTCTCCCCGAGATGCGTCTCGATGCGGTCGAGGCCGTCGGGATGGTGAGATCGGCACGGCAGATCGGCTGCTGTTCCTGCGCGGCGCTCGACGGCAGCTCCTGTGCCGCTTTCTCATCGCGGACGTAGTTTGCGATCACCCTTGCTCCGCTGCGCGCGAAGCGCTCGGAGATGGCTCGCCCGATACCGCGCTGCTGCGTTGCGATCAGTGCAGCCGCCGCACTGCGCGCGCCACGGGCCGCGACTTGACGAATTGGGAGCGCTGCCTTTCAATCGGTCGGAACGAAGCGCAACCGACGAGGAATTTGCCCTGATGATGTTTCCCAACCCTGGCATTGGCGCCCTGGGGCTCGGCGCGCTGCTCGTGCTCACCGCGCTGGCTCCGCGCCTGCGGGGCGGCGCGCGGAGCGGTCGCAGCGCGACGTGGAGCGTGGTGGCGGCTATTGCCGGAGCCGTCCTGCTCGGCTGGGGATTGCTCTCCTCGCTTGGCTCGCGGTCGCCCTCGCGACCTGCGCCGCCGCCGGTGACATCCACCCCCGCACCTTCGCCGGTCGATCTGGTCGAAGTGGCCGGCGTGGCGCTGCAGGCCTGCCCGCGCGCCACCGCCCCAGCCGTACCGGATGGCGGCACGGCCTCGCGCGAGGAGATGACGGCGGCGACCGCGGCGTTCAAATCCTTCGACACCGCCACCAATTCCTATGTGCACTGCGTCGACGTGACCATCGAGCGCATCGCCAGCCAGCATCCCGAGGCGTCACAGGACGATCTGCACTCTCTGAAGGAATTCGGCAGGGTTGCTCACAATACGGC
>Ga0318520_10000622_pt1 | contig 10841 bp, 18 predicted proteins | sample GRESIP178b2f16_FD_203512 | JGI IMG/M metagenome (GOLD analysis project Ga0318520, IMG submission 203512) | Tropical soil microbial communities from Luquillo Experimental Forest, Puerto Rico - GRE.SIPMG.178b2f16 | ecosystem: Environmental > Terrestrial > Soil > Tropical forest > Bulk soil...
GCGCCAAGAATTCCAAATGTTATCGGTCCCAATCGGTCAGAAGCTCGCCTACGTCTATTATGAGTGCGAGCCCGGTCGCCGCTCGGCAGCACGTTCGCATCGCGCACGACGAAACAGTTCGGCGTTACTTCGGCAGACCAGGGCGGCGGGAAGCGGCGGGCGATCATCGTAATGGAAACCCATACTTTCGCCAAAGATTCATAACCGCGCGAAGTTATCTTTGAAGTATTGCGCAGCGACCAGCCATTGATCGGCATGATTCTTCGGATTGCGTGCGATCATATCGCCAGCCTTCGGGCTGCCAGCAAGTCGGTCAGCCTCGGAGATGCTGATCCCGCTCAGCGTCTCACCGGGTTGATACGGCCGCATCTCGGCCAGCGCCTTACGTCGATATTGCCGCCACTCAGCCATGCAGCTTGGAGTTAGCATGTGCTAATTCGACGTTATGTGATGGCGATCACGTACGTCTTTGGCTAGCGACGTTTCACCGCAGCGAGAGATAAAATCTCAAAAACAATTCCAGCGGCGCGGGGCTGAATTGCTGTTTTTGCGAATCTCGGCCGGTGCATTGTGGGCCTCGCGGAATCTGCATTCTGCGGCGGGAAGCGGCGGGCGGGCATTATCTCACTATTCGTCTTGCCACGTAATTGGCTTATCAGATTATGACACCGGCAAAGGGGGAATTCACAATGGCTACTACCGAGAAACAACAGCCGGTCGAGGAGCGTGTCGGTTCTCTGATTGGGAAGGTATTTTGTTTGCTACTGCTGGCGTTCATGTTGTGGGGGTATTGGACCACAGTTGCCGCACAACTAGGGCTATTCCAATAGACACCACGCTTTATTTGGCGGCGGGAAGCGGCGAGTCGTTCGTAATGAACTAGCCCTTGGCCGGATGTACGCCGGGCGCGGCCTCAGTTAATCTTAGCGCATGGGGGAGCTGATTCTCTGGAAACAAATCACGGCCGAACTTAACGGCCACACTGTCACGGGCTTGTACTGCGCGGCGCTCGGATTGGTAACGGTCAGGACGCCGTACGACAGCAAGAGCAGGCAGTTAGACGGATCGAGCAATACGCTGATCGCCAGAACTTTGTTGCGTGAGCTGGCGGCGGAAGGAAAAGCCTAGGGGCGCGGCCGCCACAGCAAAGCCGCCAGCTCATGGATCGAGACCGACGGCTTCGCCTTGTCGCCCCCATACGAATGTAGGTTTGGGGCAAACATTGTCCGGGGGTGTCGGGAACCGACAATGCCGGAGCGGTCCTCCCTCGGTCCGACGGGTAAGCATACACCCGCGTCCTCGCCTCATCTCGCGTGAGCAACCTCCACAACGGGTTATCCACAGCGTCAAATAGGCCAAAATTAAGCTTGGATTGAGATGCTGAAATATCCGAGGCTGTGGAAGTTAGGGGGACGCGATGACTAGTGTTAGCGAGGTTACAGATACTAGGGTAGCGGCTATTCCGGATGTCGCTGAAGCAAAAAATACGGAAGCCGATGTAGTGGACCGGGCAGCCGATGTAGTGGACCGGGCAGCCGATGTAGTGGACCGGGCAGCCGATGTAGTGGACCGGGCAGGCAATGCCATTGTCGAGTTGGTTAACCGCGCGGCTAACAATGGGGAGGCAAACCTCCTAGCAGCACAAGAGACCGCTGAGAAACTTGCGTATCAGCTGCGAGCTGCCCAGGGCCGGATCAATGAACTCGAGGCGAATGTCAGATACTATCAAGATCGGACAGAACGCGCCGAGAAATGGATGCATCAGATTTCATCGGAGATTCACCGAAAGTTTCTCGGCGCGGACGATACTGATAGTGCGCGCCGAATGGCAGAGCGACTACAAAATCTAGACAAGCCCAGAGTAATGCTGAGGCCCAGTAGACGGGAGCCTGCGACACCGTCGTTTCTGCGGCGTCTAGCAAAACGCTAATTTGAAAATCGGACCCCGGCCGCCGCAGGCAATCATCCACCTCGGTGCGCATTGAGGTTTTGCGGGGAGCGGGACTCAACTTCCATCACGACAAATCAGGGGTCCATTCCTCTACAGACCAGGGCGACGGGAAGCGGCGAGACGCAGGCATCAAAATACCTGATCTAGGTCAATGCGCCGGATTCGCCGGAAGCGGACGATGTCGTCATGCAAGGCTTGCCAGAAAATGTGCCAACGGCGGCGAATAGCTTCGTCATATTCGTGGTCTTGTGCCTATTCATTCTCGGTGGGATAGCGTTCGCAAAGTTCATGCAAAATCGGGAAGCGAAGCGTCGCGGTGACTGAAATACCGTTGCGCTACCTGCAACAGACCAGGGCGGCGGGAAGCGGCGGGTCATGGATTTCTGAACTCACCGTTCAAGTGCCGTTCATGCAACTGCCACCATCATCGCTAATTACGGCTATTACCGCTAAGACACTTTGAGGCCGCCGCAACGGGCGGCCTTCTTTTTCACGTCATTGATGCCGTCGCCTCGCGCTACGTGGTTCAGCCGACCCACGGCGGCGGGAAGCGGCGCGAGGACATGCTCGATATTGAGGAGCGCTCTTACGCAGCCTCGTTATAAGTTTCGAGTCAGCCGGCTCTCTGCTTTCGCGCCTCGCGATCCTTTCCGAAGTTCGGATTGCGCTGCCTGCACGCCACCACGGTCTGCGGGTCGATGTGCGGCAAAGCCTTGGTGGCCTGCTTTCGTTGCGGCGTCTCGGTCATAATCGGCCGAATGCAATCCAACATGATGCCGCGACCCCTCTTAGCGCCGTTGGGAAGAAAGCCCGCGTGGGTGCACGCCATCCTGATCCGGGCGCATGGATGCCAGGGCACAGGTTGAGTGGCCGCGGCTTGTGTGGGCGCAAATTGAAGGGGCTGTGCCAACACAACGAGAAGACTAACTACCTTCAACAATAAACGGCGGGCTGTCATATTTCGTTTCTCCCGCGGCCCGGCGGGAAGCGGCGGGCGAGCACGGTCAATTTCATTGAGTGTCCCGCACACGAAACCGTGTTGCGTTGCGGCATTACGAAAACTTTCACGAAAATGAACCGTTTCTGCTGTGCCACTTCACGCCGCATTCAGCACCGCAAGCGTATCATCGAAACTGGAAAAAACTAAAAGGAGGGACGGATCATGCGAACTTTTGCAAAAACTGCTGTTGCGCTGGGCTTTATCGGGGCGACGGCAATTGGAACGACCGCTGCCGTGCAGGCGCAAGGCGTCTATTTCGGCTACGGTTATCACCCGCAGCCCTACTACCACGGCTACTATCACCACCGGCAATATCCACGTTACTACGGCTACTACGGCGGTGGCGGACACACCTGGAACGGCTGCCCACCGGATTGGACCGTTCAGGGCGGCGTCTGTAAGCCCTATCGTCACGGTCCATGGGACATCTATGGAGGGCGGCAGAGCGACTACGGATTTTAATATATGTGGAGGCCGCTTCGGCGGCCTTCTCTTTTTGGCCTTGTGCCCCCGCAGTTAGGATCGCCCCCAATCCTTCTCGGCTTCCCGCTTCACCGCTGGCGCTTTCGGATTTTGACTTTGATCCAATGCGGCGGGAAGCGGCGGGCCATCAGTTGAATGTAATGGCATCATCAGGATTGCCACGAGCGAGCATCAACGCGAGTGGCCGTGCCACTATACGGCCTCTTTCTTTAAACATCAGTGCCATCTTTTGAAAAGAAGATTAGGCGTCGGCTGAATCGTACGTGTGAGTCAGGAATTGGGTACAAAGAAAGTCAGTGTCATGCTTGTTCGAATGGAAGATAACTCCGCCACCCTAACGCCTTTCGGCTCGGTTATCCGTATTAGTCCAGCCAAGGTAGCGAACAGTAGTAGGTCTTGGACAGCAAAGCTCCGTGCTGTGCTTGCTTTGCTATTTCATTGATTGCGTTTAGTGCAAAACAAGTTCAGTGTTTACCATCGCGCCGACGCTCGACCAGGAAATATTTGAGAAGGAACGGGCCCTCGCGGCCATGCAGCGGGCCTCCGCAGGAAACGCATATTATTTCGCGATCTGTAGTCGGTCCCTCAGGCGCCTCAACCCGAACGACTTTGTACTTTGCCGCGCAGTTAGGACATTCAAACAATGTGGATTGCGAATCTAACATTAGAGTGAGGATCGTTATTTGGGCTGCTGGGAAGAAGGGGTCAGAAGAGTAGATCAGACTCGACGAAAAAACATTAGTCCATTTAACTTAGCGGATTAAAAGAATGGCCCCGTTTTCCGAGGCCATTAGGTCGGGCAGCGGAAGCCATGGCTCGCCGCCCTATGCGTCTACTGTAATGGCTCAACGTGACAACCTGGCGACCGACTCAAGACGGATAATCACCGGCCCCACGCCGTAAAGCTTGCTAATGCGAACGCGCCATTCGAACGGGCTCCTGATCGTTGCGATTTGCCTGATTTCGACAGCGCCGCTCTATGCGCAACGTCAACAACAGAACGCCGCCAAGTTAAAGGCCGATGCACGAAACGTCGTCGGCACCATCGCCAATGACAAGGCAAAAACGCAGACCTATTGCCAGATTCTCGATTTCGCGCGTCAGCTTGTGCGAGCCGATCAGGTGAAAGATACAAAAAAGACCAAGATGTTGTCTGAGAAGATAGATCAATTGCAGAAACAACTCGGCCTCGAATTCGTCGCGCTGATGAATGGCCTTGCGCATCTCGACCGGCGTTCGCCAGATGGTCGGGAAGTTGCTTTAATAATCGAGAGTCTCAATCAGTGGTGTCCGGAATAACAGCAATCGTACAAAAATCGCCGACGAAATGTGGGAAGAACATCGGCGTCGCGTGCTGGGCGACTAGGTGTGTTTTGGCGGGTGGTTTTTAGGCGTACCCTTTGGGATCTGATTCTTGAGTGCGGGGCCGGACATGGTGAGGGAAGAGGCAAGACGAACGCTACTTAGGGAATATGACAAGTGGGCTAAGGATCATCCTGACGATGCCGCCAAGAGGGGCGGCGTGGTCTTTTTCACCTATTTGCAAAAGGAAAGAACGGACCTTCTGGATTTACATGCCGTTGGCGGCGACGAATGAGCAACCGTCCACGGCTGGCTTTATTACACAGGTCGGGTGACGGATTAGGCAGAATGTGCGTTTCGCTTATTCGATTGCCCCGCATGTGATCTGTGGGAAGTGGCAGTTGGGTGTTTCCGCAGCCGGCCGCTGCGCTTTCGTGACCCTGGCGCGGCCCTAATGTCTTGAGCCCTCGGACTAGCCTTGTTGACAGCATCAGGCGCAACGGCCTGCTCCAACAAATAGTCTTGCACCAAGGCAAAATCCTCGCGGGCTGCAATCGCTATCGCGCATGTAAGGCTTGCCGCTATCGCCTCTCTGCAAAACACTTCACTGAACTCCCGCCAGGGAAGGACCCTTTCGAGTTTGTGTTCGCTAAGAACCTTGCGCGGCGACATTTGGATGGCGAGCAAAAGCGCAAGCTCGTGCTTCGCCTAATCCGCGAACGGCCCAATGACAATGATCGCAAGATCGCAGCGCTTGTTGGTGTAAGCAACAAGACCGTGTGGACCTACCGCAAAGAACTTGAAGAGGCGTTAGAGAAGTTAAGCTGACACCAATGCAGCAGCGGATGCTGATTGAGGTTGCCGTTCTATATGCCCAAGCTCTCGGCTGTTGGCGTGGGCTATTTGACCAACACCACCTTTGCAGAACCGCGCCGCAAGATCTCCAAAATTGATCGAGGGCCAAGTCGTTCGTGAAGAAAGCTAAGGCCGTGCTACCTTCGCCAAAACTCCCCGAAAACTCTAACGCTTAGGGGCGAACTCACAGATTTTCGTTGATAAGCTTGCGCATTGGACAAGAGACTTTCGGCTGTAGCGAACAATCGTTTACGTTTCTAGGTTGCGGTGCAACCTTGTGGGTTACCCACAAGCTCCTTTGGCTAAACCAATAATCTCTCTGTCGTTATATCGAGATCATAATAAAATCGGGGCCGGTCCTCGTCCGCGAGAACCCGGCCCCAGTCTTGGTCCCCATCCCCCAGACACCCCCCGAGGTTGGGGCCGTCATAATCTCAGTTCAGTTGTGACTGGCAATGGGGTGCGAAGTAGTTTTTGGTCGATTGTTGTGGATTGTTGCGCTTTGATCACAATGCAATTGGCGAACATTTTCAGAACATCTTTTTAATCCTGCCAGAAACGCGCGAAGCGATCCGGCGCTAACGCAGTGTATCTTGCTGTTGATTGCAGATTGCGATGACCGAGATAGTGCGCCAGCGACCTCGTATCATGGCCGTCGTTGGCAAGCTTGTATCCGGTCGAATGACGCAGCATGTGCGGATGAACGGGGAAGGGAAGCTTTGCCTGTTCGCTGAACCATCCGCAAGAACCAAGCAGTGGTCACTGGTGATCCGGCTTCGGTCACGAACACGTACGGACTAGTACCTTGCAATGGGCGCAACGCTCTTAGCTCAGGACCGTGCAATGGATGCACGCTTATTCGATTGACGTGCAGGCGACCGTCGCGCAGATCGACTTGGGACCAACGCAACTGACATAGTTCTTGGGCACGCAGGCCATGACGATATGCAAGGAGGATCGCTGCACTGTCTCTTGTGCCATTGCGCCCACGCTTACGCGCTGCCTCGATTAACTTTTCAACCTCCTTCTCAGTTGTTCGGTTTGTTGTGGTTGGCGCAGCATCAGCCATTGACGATTTGTCCTGTGATTGCGCAGTTTGCTTCTGGCGAGTGTTCGATTTGTGGGACTTTACGAACATCTCGTGCCCCGGCGGTAAGCGCCATCGCTCGAACCCTGGCCAAGTCGCTATCGCGTGTTCAGCCTCAGCTATTAGCTCCTGGCGATGAACGTCGAACCAAGCCTCAGCCCGGATGCTGATGTCCTTGGCTGAGAATTGACTGAGCTTTAGCCCTTCGGCCCTAAGCTGAGCCTTAATCGCTTTCCTCGCTGATTGATGTGCCAGCACGATCACGGCATGGCGATGCTCGCGCAGCTTTTGGGCAATCCGATTTGGTGATAGACTTTGCGTAGCCATGACGAGAGCCCCCGCGTTGTCGTTGTGGTGAGGGTCAGCCAGGGCGTAGCAGCGTCTTGGCTGGCCGCTGTTTGTTTAGCACGCAGTGTTTATCAGATCACAAATTAATTATCACATTAATTCGTACAAGCTCTGCAATCTTTGTTTGTTTGCTTACGATTGTTTGTTTGATCGCCAATCAATTCAAAGCGTTGTTTGTTTGAGCGCTGCATCGAGCCGCGACCATCCTTGCATTTTGGCTTTGATCGAGGGCGGGGGGCCAAAATTGCTTCGCTCGCTCGCTCGAATACTCCCTCGCAAATTCTGTGTGAAAATTCCTCGACCCATACCCAACGTTAGGATAAAGTGCGTAAGGGTCGGGATAAGGAAGTATCTATGCCCTTGTCCAAGATCGTTGCGTCAAAGCTGCTGCCGTGTCCAAAGTGCGGTTCGTTGGTGTGGCTTGCGAGGATTATGCCGGACGAGTCGGAGTGCGATCAGCGCACATTCGAATGCGAGGATTGCGGCCACAAAGTAACCAGAATTTTTGAACAGTCTGTTCCTCAACCGACCACGGCGGGGGGAAGTGGTGGGTGGTCAAACGAACCCTCCTATTTGACTCAATCAAAGAACCGATGAGCGAGTTTTTTATTGTTGAGCCGTCAGCAATCCCGATAGGGAGGGCGACTGATGAGTTACGATGAGCAAATGACCAGCCAGAATGCACTCGCTAACGCCAAGCTACTCTTTAAGGCTCTAGCGTCCAGAGAGGCAAATTTGGATGAGCCGATACCCGATGACCGGATTATGGACGTGGCTGCGCAAATAGGTCTGGAGGGGGACGAATTCGATTCAGCTTTGGACTATGCCGCTGACCAGGGCTGGTTCGAGGACGCCGAACTGGGCGACAGCGCCAGCTGGGTTTCGCTCACGCCTGCTGGTGTGGCCGCTGCGAAATCCTAATTGCGCGAGATGTAGTAACGCGCCGCGCAAATTGCGCACCAAGTCCGGCAGCTTCGCCTTAATCTGGCGTTGGTTTTAAGACAATGTCGCATCATGGGTGGGGGACAGTAAGAGGTCCCCATGCGTAGCCAGCCAATCATCGAGTGTGCGCAGTGCGGTGGTGCTATCGTTGCACCAGAATGGTCTGAGCATCGGTCAGAGTTCTGTATTCGGAACGTGTGGTCCTGCGAGGCGTGCGGATACCAGTTTGAACGTACGGTCTATTTCTCCGCACCGAAAATCCAACCTGATTTAACAGTTGAAGAAAACGAGCGGGCTGCCTAACCACCGCGTTAGCGCCAATGCGGCTGCGCCCTCAGCAGCTCCGGCAACCTCGCAAAGTTCGTAGCGATCCTGCGCGCCTCATCGCGGGTGAGGTGTGCGATGCCGCATTATTTCAGATGAACGTTTTCTGTTGATCGAAAATTAATCAATGTCGGCACAGTTTGAGTAGGCAACAAACTAAGTATGCGTCAGCGTTGTGAGAGCGATAATGGAACAGGTGCCGAGCACAGAAGTCATTCCCGCACATCAACTGCCTCAGGACGTGGCAAAATTAATCAGTAAACTGCGCTGGATCGGCATGGATGACGAAGCTCGTCGTCTGCAAAAGGCTGTAGCCAGACTTCCCTCAGATGCAAGAGGCACAATATCGGCAGAGCCGTTGAGTACTGATTGATGCCGCGCCTGAGGCAATGCCTCAAGTAGGCAGGTTTACGCGATGGCTCCGGCAGCTTGGCGATGTTCACGGCAATCCATCGCGCCTCTTTGACGGATCACAGTTTGCGCCAGCGCAACCATAGCCACGCTGTTAGCCCAATATAGATAACCGCCGCAGCTAATACCTCCGGCGGCGATAGCTTCGAAGGCAACGCCGTCGGCCAAGGGGGTGCAGTTATCCCATCGTTCACACTTGTTCTAGTTGGCAGCGCCGACGCTCAGACAAGTTGCCCTATAACCGGGGGACAATCGTTTATTGCCCTCCAGGTCAATGCGGAATAGGGGGCAAGCCTTGGGCGTGTTATAAACAGAATTGTGCAGCAAAAAATTGCCCTCACTGAGACTTCGCGGCTGATCGTCGCCCAGGCTCACACTCATAATAGATGTACGCGAGCGCGTGTCCGCTCGCGTGATCTATCCAGCTTTCGCGTGTTTTCTAGACGGGGCAGCCGCAATTGCCGACGATGAAAGTCCCAAAATTCAGCGTTGCTACGGAGGCTACTCCGCCAATAATGGGGGCAGCGCGCTCCAGTGCGTCATCGGAAACCTCAGAGGTGAGAAGTTCTTCGTCAGCCTCGGCGACGTAAATGGCATTTCTGTTTGTGAGCGCCATGAGAACATTCCTCCCAGCTGCACCAAATCTCAACAACAGCATCCTGAATAACGATTGTTGTCAGAAAGTGCTGTTACCGATGTCACAGGTGAAAATCAAACCACGAGGTGGGACGCGACGCGGGGAGGGCAATATCGTATCGCCTCAGGCAAACCAAAGTATCGCGACCACTACCAAAATAAGACCGTAAAACGCAAAAGCGCCCGGGCTTAGCAGTGCCGATCCGATCCGTGAGGTTGGACACAATGCCCCGCAAAGCGCGACAGCGCAGGACACTCTTCACATCTTTCTTACAACGTACGCAAATAAGCCTAGCCAAAACGATCCCCCTAGGCTGCTCCCTCTTAGCACGTCTTATTACTGCGAAGCTTAATCCCGGCGGCGCCCGGGACCAAGCGTGGCAGTCCATGGTGGTGGGAAGCGACGAGGGGAGGAGGGCATGGGCCGCGCCTGACCAAAAGGCTTGTCAGTCTCATTTAAGGGAGCATACTTGGTTTGATGGGGACGCGGTGTACGGTTTTATTGCCGGTGCGCGAAGGCAAGATTTGGCGCGTGCGGATAGTATGGCCGAATGGTGCCGTGCACCACTTTGGAAAATTCGCCTCCGAAAAAGATGCCGTCGATTGGATCGCTGCCCATTCCCGGCTGACGATGCCTGCTGAAGAAACCAGCACTCCCACTGCGCCAAGCGAGTGAGGGCAAGCGGTGCTACGAGGGAGCGACGCGCAGTTCCCCGCGTTACGTTTTCATTTCAGTTTTATCTCGCACACTACCTCACACACTTTGATATCGCCATGCGGAAACTGATGCTTGAGTAGCAAGCCTGCTCTCAGTGCATCCTGATACTGTCGATGCGTCGAAGTAACTCGTCCATTGATTTGGAGGACATAGAACTCGCGGGGCGGATTGTACGTCATGATCCCAGTATCCATGAGACACCCCATCATCTCCATGAAGGAGCAGAAGCCCCAGCGAGAACGCTGGGGGCGGGGCCGGGGCTTCTGCCTTACAACTGACGCCCTCACCAGTTGCGAGGTCGAGGCTATGGTCGAATTGATGACCGTCGGGTTAGCGGAATTGGTAAACGCGCGCGATGGAACCTACAGGCTAGTTTTGGATTTATGATCACGCGGTCGGGGACGACGATGCGGCCACAGCAAAGCATTAGTCCTGGGAGTGCGCTGTGACCCTCATCAGGTCGGCAGGCACGGCACCAGCGCTTTGTGCGATGCTAGCGCCGCGGTGGCCGCTCAAACAGCAAAGCCGTCGGCGCTCGCTGACGCCTGACGGCTTTGCCTTGTCCCCCATACGTGCCGTGTTCTCAGACAGCATCGTGCGGGTTGTCGAACGGGCGGTGAAGTGATGCGGCTTCACCTTCGTCCCCATCGTCGGTTCCGCGGGCAGCGGGGACGATCCAGTTCGACCAGGGCAGCATAGCGTTGTCGGTAACGGGACCTCAATAATTTCTTCTGGTCCGATCAATTCTTTTGCGGCGTTGGCCCTGGCGAATTCGCGCCACCAA